>ENA-UOOK01003065-UOOK01003065.1-fermentation-metagenome-genome-assembly--contig:-NODE-3065-length-19460-cov-3.420819_pt1 | contig 19460 bp, 20 predicted proteins | sample MGYA00245777_ERZ724023 | MGnify/ENA primary metagenome ERZ724023 (study PRJEB28704, sample SAMN03018312) | fermentation metagenome | biome: anthropogenic terrestrial biome; feature: soil; material...
TTCTCCTTCCGATCGCTCACAGACTATTCTATCAAAAACAGCAGATATTGAAAAGAGCTGCGGGACAGGTTCCGGAACAAGCCGCTGATGATTGACATGGAATTGAAATAAAGGTACAATTATCTTGTTAAAAAGTTGACATTACGAGAGGGGAGGGTTTCACGATTGGCAAAGGAAAAAAATTATGTTTCGGAAGCTGTTATGCGACGTATGCCAAAGTACTACCGCTACCTGACCGATATGGAGAAAAGCGGGACAGAGAGAATATCCTCAAAGGAACTCAGTCAGCGGATGGGATTAACAGCCTCTCAGATCCGACAGGATTTCAATTGCTTCGGAGGATTCGGACAGCAGGGTTACGGCTATAATGTCAGTGAACTCAGGCAGGAGATACATAAAATATTGGGCCTGAATACGAACCATCATGTCATTATTCTCGGCGCGGGCAATCTCGGCCAGGCCCTTGCCAATTATACCGGATTCGAAAAGGACGGCTTCCTTGTCAGGGGATTGTTTGACATCAATCCCAGGTTGATCGGGATGTCTATCCGGGGCATCAATATCTATGACCTGGATGAGTTGGAGCACTTTATCGGGCAGAATCCGATCCAGATCGCTGCCATCTGTACTCCCAAGGAAAAGGCCCAGGAGGTGGTCGACCGGGTTGTCCGCAGCGGCATCAAGGGAGTATGGAACTTTGCGGCAGTCGACATTGCGGTTCCTCATGATGTAATTGTGGAAAATGTCCACTTGAGCGACAGCCTGTATACTCTTTCCTTCCGGATGAACGGCTATTGACGACACCTTTCCGTAGGATTGCATGTGGAATCCTATCCGGAGGAAACCATCGGAAAACACAGAACCTTGAACCGGCCCCTTAACTGATTCTGCAGGAGAGGGGCTTTGTTGTGTCTATTATGAATTCATTACAGCGATCTTAACTTTTCCTTACAAAATCGTCCGGATGTTTACAAGTGAACTGTATTGCCTTATGATAGGGTATGTCAGGATTTTCGATGAAAATATTTGCTTGCTGCTGCAACAAGTCGTTTAGCCGCAAAATATCGAAATTCGCCTTAGCCTTCGTTGCAGAATCATCTTTCTTTTTTTTGGGGGCGGGGGACCATATGTCCGCTGTGACACAGGAAGTAATCGGTAAAAAATCAATGAAGCGGTCCCAAAATAATTTAGGCAGAGTGATTCTGGTTCTGTCCGTCACTCTGTTTCTCCTGTTGGGAATCGGAATCTGCGCCTATGCCTACCATTTGTTGGATGTGGAAACCTTTTATCCCGGTGTATCCATTGACGGAATTCCACTGGAGGGAATGACTCCGGCCCAGGCGGGAGAAGCGCTCCGGGCGAAGCATCAACCTACTCTGGATGAGATGAAGATCCGTATCGGTTTTGACGGGAAGACATGGGAATACGATCATGAAACCATAAATACCAAGATCAATGTGAAAGAGGTAGTAGAACAGGCTTATCAAGTTGGGAGAACAGGAAACCTTCTTGACAGGCTGAAAGAAATAACACATGTCAAAAAAGTGGGAAAGTCTTTCCGGACGGAGCTTACCTATGATACCGATGTCTTAAGGGAAGATATTCAAAAGGTAGCCGACGAGCTTTCTATCGAACCGAAGGATGCTACCATAACTTTTCATAACAAGAAGGCAGAGATGTTCACTTTCGCGCCGGAGATCATCGGCAGGCAGATCTCCGTAGATGAAGTTCTGGCTGTTATCAAAGAGAAAACGGATAACCGGGACTTTACCCCCTATGAGCTGAAGGCGGAGACCCTTCTTCCCAAATATACCCTGGAGGAAGTCAAGACCTGGACGGATAAGTTGGCAACCTTTGAAACCAAATTAACCGATGCCGCGGAGCGAAATCACAATATCACCCTCTCCTCCTCCAGCTATGACGGCATCCGCGTCGACCCGGGACAGGAATTTTCCCTGAATGAAGCAACCGGCCCCAGAGGAGTTGCGGATGGCTACAAGAATGCGCCTGTCATCAAAAATGGCGTCAAGCTTGTGGATGAGCCCGGCGGCGGAAACTGCCAGACATCCACTACTCTGTATGCCGCCATGATCCGTGCCGATATGGAAATCACCGAACGGTGGAATCATTCCTGGCCTTCCGCTTACATCGAGGAGGGGCAGGACGCTATGGTGGATTACCCCAACTGCGACCTGAAGTTCCGAAACCTGAAGGATTCCGCTGTTTTTGTCAGCCGTACCATAAAGGACAACAAACTCATCATCGAGGTATACGGGAAGAAAAGCAAGGAGTACGACCGGATCGATGTGGTAACGGAGGTTCTGAGCCATTCCGAAACACCTCCGGCGACCGTCGTACAGGATCCCAACCTGTATGCGGGGGAATCCGTGGTGGAATACAAATCCCGTCCGGAAATCAAGACACAGACCTATCGGGTGTATTATAAAGACGGGAAGGAAGTAAAACGGGTAAAGGAAGCTTACACCCATTACCGTAAGGTTACCGGCAAAATACATGTCGGTACGAAGCCGAAGACGGCGGGAACAACCTCGCCCGGCAGTGGCGATTCCGGCGGGAATTGAACTATGTCCCAGTGTTGGCGATATTTGCGATAATCATCCCGGTGTGAACGGGGTGATTCTTTTTTTGTCCTGTCATGTTTGGTATTGCAACAATAACTCATCCGCCGCAGCTTTGATCCGCGAATCGCGCAGCGACTCATTGTGCATTTTCGTTTCGTTATGAAAGGCTTGCGACAGGAAAAAAACTTGATATACCTGCCATATTGCGATATAGTTATTACAATGCAACCGGTCGCCGATAGGAGAATGAGGGTTGGCAAAAGGCGGACAGAAGCCGGAAAATTTTCAGAAAAAAGAGGATTACATCATGTTGTATCCATTGTTTTTTCATCCCATTTACAAGGAGCGGATATGGGGCGGCAGAAAGCTGGCGGAAAAGTATCGAAGGGAGTTACCGGGCGAAAAAATCGGCGAAAGCTGGGAGATCGCCTGTCATTCCAATGGTATGGGCATCGTCCGGAATGGTCCGCTGAATGGGTTCAGTCTCCGGGATGCCATAGAGAAATACGGAGAGGAATTACTGGGCTCTGCGGTTTACCATAACGGATACCGCAAGTTTCCGTTATTAATTAAAATTCTGGACGCTTCGGACGTCCTGTCCGTTCAGGTCCATCCCGGTGATGAATACGCCAATATTCATGAAAATGGGGAGTTGGGTAAGACGGAGATGTGGTACGTTATTGATGCCGAGCCGGGTGCGAAGCTTGTATACGGTGTCCGCCATGGGGTTTCCAGAGAGGAGTTCCGCCATAGCCTGGAGCAGGGACGGCTGGAGGATTGTCTCAGGGAATTGGAGGTAAAGCCGGGGGATGTACTGTATATCCCGGCCGGGCTGGTGCATGCCGTTGGGGCGGGGATCCTGATCTGTGAAATCCAGCAGAACTCCGACACAACCTACCGTGTATATGATTGGAACCGGGTGGATGATCAGGGCAAGTCCCGGGAGCTTCATAAGGAAAAGGCACTGGACGTCATAGATTTTGAAGGCAGGTATCAGGGGATCGGTCTGCCGGGATTGCCCCTTATGGAAGAAGGCGGTCGGCGAATCCTTTATGTAGCCTGCGATTATTTTGCGATGGAAAAGCTGATAATAAAGGGAACCATGGATCTTTGCCTGGATGGGAAACGGTTCCAGACCCTGACCTGTGTGGAAGGCTCCGCGGTGATCCGGTACGAAGGCGGCTCGGAGGAGTTAGGGGCAGGAAGCTCCTGCCTGGTTCCGGCTTCCCTGAAGACTGTTGACATAACAGGAAACGGTACGGTGATCCGTGCTTATGTGCCGGATAAGGAAAGCAACATCATCCGCCCGTTGACGGAACGGGGCTATACCGAAAAGGATTTGTCCGTGATAGCGGGTTTGTTTTAGCACATTTGTAGCAGAAAAAATGTATATTCTGTTTCCGGCCAGACATACTGTGGTATGAATGAATCAGGCTGACAGAGCCGCTTAGGAGGATGGAATGTCGGATCAATGGGGTAAGAAAGACTTTATCGAAGGCGAATATGAGGTGTTGGAGGAAAGGGATGTCAGGGAGGACCAGGAGGGCCGGGGAGAACATCATGCTCCGGAGTACAACTATCTGCATATGGATTCCCGACCGCCCTATATAACTTATCTTTTTTTGGTGCTGAATATTGCCGCTTATCTGTTGATGAGTTTGGCCGGCTTGTTTTTTCATTTGGACTTAAGTGAGCAGCTGGTGATATTCGGAGCGAAAGTCAACATACTGATTGCTTACGGGCAATATTGGAGACTGTTGACAGCTATGTTTCTCCATGTCGGTTTGCTCCACCTGTTTTTCAACTCCTATGCGCTTTACGTGTACGGACCGGTGGTAGAGCGCCTGTTCGGCAAGGTTAAGTTCGCGGCGGTCTACTTGCTGTCTGGACTGATGGGAAGCCTGTTGAGTTATCTGTTCAGCCCGAATAATGCGGCGGGAGCATCCGGCGCCATATTCGGACTGATGGGCTCCCTTCTGTATTTCCGGCAGAGGAATAAGGAAATTTTTCACCGTGTATTCGGCACCGGTCTTCTGATGGTGATCGGCTTCAACCTCTTTTTTGGAATGGTACAGCCCGGCATCGACAACTGGGGCCATATCGGCGGACTGGCAGGCGGATTTCTGGTGGGGAATGCGGTTGGGCTTTACCGGGAAAACCGGTTTCGGCTGAAAAAATTGCTGATATGGGTGCTGATTGTCGTTGTATTCCTGCTTGGGCTATGGTATGGGCAGGAGAAGTATGCTTTGGACGTCTGGCCGTCCCTGCCGAGGAATCCCTTACCAAGCGAATCTCTGCCGAGCGAATCCTTACCGGAAGATGGGAATATTCTGCAGGTGGACGATCCGGCAGTCGATGCAATCCACGAATCAGCGGAAACTATGAGTATCGTCCGGACCTCGTTGATCGTCAGGTCAGGATTTTGTATATACGCGTAACAGGAACACGTAACACGAATGAATAACAAAAGAACCGGCAGGAATATACAAAGGACAGAGGGGTTGCGGATGGCTGGCGTTTCCATTGTCAAGTGCAATGATTATGAGACGGAAAAAGTATATCAGGCAGTGTCCCGAAGCATAGAGCTTTTGGGCGGCATGGATCAATTCATAAGGTCGGGCATGAAGGTTGTATTGAAGTGCAATTTGCTGATGAGGAAGAAACCGGAAGAAGCGGCAACGACCCACCCGGAGGTGGCGGCAGCCGTTGCAAGGCTGGTGAAGGAAGCAGGCGCTACTCCCATCATTGCCGACAGCCCCGGCGGGCTCTTTACCCAGCATGCCCTGAAGACGGTATATCACGCATGCGGTATGGAAGAGATTGCCCGGAGGGATGATATTGCACTGAACGATAATGTCGGAGAAGTCCGGGTTTCTCATCCGGAGGGGAAGATCATCCGTAGCCTGACGGTGATGAAGCTCCTTCAGGAGACAGATGCCGTGATCGACATAGCCAAGCTCAAGACCCACGGCATGACGATGTATACCGGCGCGGTGAAAAATCTCTTCGGAGTGATCCCCGGGACAACGAAAGCGGAATATCATCTGCGAATGAAAAGATTGGAGGACTTCTCCAATATGCTGGTGGATATCTGCACCTATGTGAGGCCGGTGCTTTCCGTTATGGACGCAGTGGTCGGCATGGAAGGGCATGGGCCTTCGGCGGGGGATCCCAGGCAAATCGGAGCGATCCTGGCAAGTGAAAGCCCCTTTGCCTTGGATGTGACAGCCTGCTCCATGATAGGAATCGACCCGGAGAAAGTGTGTACCGTCCGAAGGGCGGAGGAAAGAGGCTTATGCGGCAGCAGGCTGCGGGACCTGACGCTGCTGGGAGATCCCATGGAGGAACTGATTGTCCGGGATTTCAGGATACCGGAGCACAAACATGTGGGATTTGTGGAGCAGTATGTAAGCGGCGACAGCCGGATCGGACGGTTTATCAATGATCATTTCGGCCCCAGGCCGGTTTTTCTCCCGGAAGGCTGCGTGGGATGCGGGGACTGTGCAAGGAATTGCCCTCCGAAAGCCATTACCATGGTGGAACGGAAGCCCGAGGTCGACCTGAAGAAATGCATCCGGTGTTACTGCTGCCAGGAGCTGTGCCCCCAAAAAACCATTGAAATCAAGCGAAGCTGGGTCTTCCGGACGTTTAAGTAAGGCATACTTTACAGAGAACTTGACAGCATTTACGCTATATAAAGCTTGTACAGGAATATAGGGAGTTATTATACTCCCTATATTTTATGGTGCACAATGTATGGACGTAACTTAGTATATCTGTACTTTTATTCCTCATTTTTTCTTACATTATTTTTTTCCAAAGTATCTTGCTAATAATTTATATAGTAAGTATCCTATTGTGACAAATACCGCTAGTACAAAAATATAGGGTGTTATCTGATATACAAGTTTCATTCTTTCTACTCCCTCTTCACTAAGTTTACACAAACTTACATTAAAATCTCTAATCTAATACTACAAGATATGCGCCGCCTGCAGGATCAATTTGAATTTGAATCCTATAGGATCGTTGGAAATAATCACCAACTTGGGGTAATTCGAATTGAATTACACCCCATCCTTCTCCTATTGCATAGGTACCCTGAAATCCTTTTTCTCTGATAATATCAGTATCATGTTCTACTCTCTTTGCTAAACTTCCCTGAAATGAATCATAAAGATCATCGATAGTAACTTCTCTGTTACTATGAGTGCATCTGGCATGTAATCCTACAGTAGCACTACCTGTTAAGTAAAAATATGTCTTATCCACATCATAATTTCTTTCTGAATTTACTGAATTAGCTTCTACCCTTAAGCTATACTCAATTCTACTTCCATCATCAAACGATAAGATAATTTTCTCGTTAGGAGCCAACTTTATAATGTTTCCATTATTGGTATATACATGGCTTTGATTATTTTCCATGTACTCATTCAGCTTCTCTTTTTCCAGGGTTGGATTTAAAGCATCAGGCATATTTTGCTTTTGTAGGCCATGATCATAACCGGTAACCTTATCCGTCGTTTCTGCAGTTGCAACAATACTAAAACTAAATGTTAAGGCCATTAAAACAAACAAACAAATTAACCTTTTGTTAAATTTTTTCATTTGACTTCCCCCTTGAATTTTTATATTAGTATTAGTACACTATTACAATAATGGAAGCACCCCCTAGCTTCTTATTTTCTTTATAAATAGAGTTCGTTCCCTAACCAGAGTAGAACTCAGCGAAACCCGCCTGATCAGCTATACGTATCTTCCACCCATGTACTGGCCGTTTCTATCACTCCATTCCGGGTAACATCAGTTATAACCGTCAAACGGTATGTATAGCCTCTTGATACGTCTTCCGTACCATAAAACGATAGAGACTCGTCGTCTGAGCTTTTCTCCCACGATTTTTCGAGCGACCACCCGGATGAGTTCTTCCGTTCCAACTTGAATGTTGCAGTTATGCTTGATGTACCGGAGGCTCCTGTAATGATACCGGAACATCCGGCTTCTCCGTTTTCAAAATACAGGTCAAGTTGGATATCGTTGATGTTTGTCCATTGTGGAGATACGTCCGTATTAATAGTAAAAGGCGGAAGTGTGTCAGTCGATTCCTGTGCATATACCGGAGTGCTGTGCGCCAGGAGAAGTATCCCCACCAATAATAGTGCTGCCCGTTTTGTAATGCGCATTGGTTTCCACATCCTTTCAAATTGTGTAAGGTTTAACTGCCTTCACTTAATAAACGTTTCAAAAGCCATTTTCCCTACAAGAATTTGAAAATTATTTTTTACAAACCGATTCTGCTGTTTTAACAAGCTCTTCAATGGGAAGTTTACCCCATAAGCTGAAGGTAAAGCCTTCTGAGCTCCATATAATACCATTATCAAACTCTTCTTTTTCAGCGTAAGCAATAAATGCTTCATTTCCTGAGATATCATAAGGTTCTATCCTGTGGTTTTCGTTATCGATGGCAATGTTTACTGCATTATCAGCAGGTCGGAACGAGAACCGTATTTTATCCCCATGTTCGTTTTTATATTCAATATGAATCAGCTTCCCAAGTTCCTCGACAGTTTTTTCCTGATACCCTGCTGGCAAATAATCCGGACGCCAAACTTTTTTCTCCAATTGGAATGCTTCATTATGGAAAGTAAATGATGTAAATTCTTCATACCATTCCACAATTGCCTTGGTTACCGCAGCTCTTACTTCCGTGTGAAACAATAAGATACCAAACAGGACAGCCATCACGATAACAAAAGCAGCTGCAACTTTTTTGCTGTATGATAGAGTTATCCTGATAAAATCTTTCTTTCCCTCCTGTGCCAGCAGTTTTTTCATGCGCAGATCAAATTCCGGCGTGAGGGATGTCACCTGCTCATGTTTTTCCTGTAACAGCTGAGCACAAATCTCCTGATAGTAATCGTCAATCACTGCCTGCCGGAATAATGTTTCAAACAGGGTGTCATCTATTTGCTTTTGGTTCATTCTTTTTCACCCCTTTCTTTTCGGATCAACTTTCTGACTTTCTCTTTTGCTCTTGCTATTCGCGTTTCAACATTTTTCGGAGTCATATTAAGTTCCTTTGCAATTTCTTTGTAAGTCTTGTATTTGAAATACTTCAGGACAAGTACCCGTTTGTTGATTTCATTTAATTGCTTTATATACTTCAGGATAACTGCATATGCTATATCGATTTCAGCTTGGTCCTCAACCGGCATATCTCCGGATTCAAGAAAAAATTCCATTTCCTCGATCGGAGTATCGGAATACGGCTTTTCTTTCCGTAATAAATCGATACACTTATTTTTTATGATGGCCAGGGTGGAATAAAATAAATCCTTTTCGTCTTTTGATATGTATTTTTTCTTGTTTTCCATGATAGACTTAAAGGCATTGTGAATGGCATCTTCGGCCATGGTTTGGTTATTCCCCGTTATTTTCATGGCATGCCGCATAAAAATACTCTTATAATCCTCATAGAACTCAGCTATTTTTTTCCGTTTCTGTTCTGTTTCCAGCATTGAACAGATAAAAACCAGCAATTCTTTTCCTCCTCTCGGTATATAAGCTTACCGACTTTACCGTAGCTTAACATATATTTCACAGTTTCTCCCTATTTCTTTTTCCATTATACCATTATTATAAATCCGAGGGCACGATTCTTTACAATTAAGATAAAAAAGGAGAGAACTTATGAAAATCAGAAAATTGCTGAAATCCATGACCATCTTCGTTCTGGCCGGAGTGACGGTGCTTTCCATGGCAGCCTGCGGCCTGACGTCCATCGGCGGTAATGCATCGAATGATTCCGGCAAGATCACCCTTGTATGGTATCCGAATGAATCCGCTTCCGATTATCAATCTGCCCGCGATGAATTTGCAAAACTGATTACGCAGGCTACCGGCAAAGAAGTGGAACACAAACTTACGACCGATTATTCCATTGCCATCGAAGCCGTCGCCGGCGGGACGGCGCAAATCTGCTTTATGGGCGCTCAGGGATATATTGAGGCAAACGAAAAGAGCAAAGATGTAAAGCCTTTGTTTGTAAATTCCGGAGCATCCGGCACATTGGACGACGCGCTGTATTACAGCTGGCTCCTGGATCATCACCAATCTTGTCCCGGATCAGAAATCCCTGGAAAGGCTTCCCAATATCCTGACCAAGCTTTCCGAAACGGCGTTCCTTTCGGTGGCGGTCACCGTGGTGGCGGCAATATGCGCGTTTTTCTTCAGCCTGTTGGGTTCCCGGACGACAAGAGTCAATTCCTTTCTTGCCGGAATGGTCCGAATGGTAGCCGCGTTTTTCCGGAATGTGCCGGATGTGGTATGGGCGATCCTTCTCATGTTTTCCTTCGGGCAAAATATACTCACCGGTTTTTTCGCACTGTTTTTCACCACCTTCGGAATGCTGACCCGGACTTTTATCGAAACCGTCGACGAGGTCAGCGCGGATTGCGTGGAAGCACTCCATGCCGTAGGGGCGACCTATATGCAGACGGTGTTCCAGGGGATCGTTCGGTCCTCCCTGTCGGAGATCCTTACCTGGATATTGTTCATGATCGAAACAAACATACGCTCCTCCACGCTGATCGGCATCCTGACGGCAACCGGCATCGGATATCTGTTTGATTTATATTACAAACGTTTGGATTACGGGTCCGCCAGCCTTGTGGTCCTTTCCATCGTTGTGCTGGTGATCGGTCTCGAGAGCACTCCTCCTAATACCACACAACGTTTCGGGTGGGCTGAGATAAATTATTATTTTCTGTCCGAGCCGAGAATGCTCTGCCATTCACGTCGGTTATAGAGGATGCGGAGGATGCTGACAGATCGTTTTTCTTTGTCAGCTACATAGAACGCAACATAGTTTTCGACGAACAGCTTGCGGATGCCCTGTGACTCATAGGGTGGTTCGTCGATCACCTGATGGCGCTCCGGATTGGTGGAGAGTGTCGTGATTTCCTGTTTGATGGATGCGTAAATCCGACTCGCCGCCTGTGGCGCCTTGAGTGTGTCTGCTATATAGGTATAGATGCCAATCAGGTCAATTTCGGCAGGCTGTGTGAATTCTACCGTATAATCCATCACAGTTTACACTCCTTCGATGCCGAACCGCTTCTCCAGCTCTGCGAACACATCGGCGGCGGGTTTCGTCTGACCGGTTTTCAACGCCGCCAGTCCCTCGTCCAGCATCCGGTGCAGTTCATACTTACCGCAAAGACGTTCGTACTCTTCATTGGAAAGCACGACAAGATCGCCTGTACCGTTTTTTGTGATGAACACAGGCTCGTGATAGGTACGGCAGAACTCTGAAATCTCATTGTATTTATTTCTCAAATCCGAGCTCGGTCTGATAGTTGCCATGTTAAATCCCTCCTCGTTTTTATTATACTCATATTTTAGCAGGATATTGATATTACGTCAATACATACCGCAGTAGTTAAGAGTATTTCGCCTATTTCCGAGCTTGTGAGTACAGGATATGTAAAGAATGTGGAGATACAGGATGCTTTACAACTTCGAATGTAGGGTCTTAGTGTCTATGTCTATTGCTGCTTATTATACTTCTTATTCCAGTATATTTAACCACATCAATAATAACCTGCTCATTTTTGGTGTTATATATAAACTCCCCTTCTTTACACTTTGCAAACTCTTTCATAGCCTCCAAGCCATCCTCTATAACCTCAATCATTGCAACATCGTCGACAAATCTTTTATTATCCACTGTAGTATATTTTAAAACTTTAAATTTTACAAACTTATCCGGATAATATTTTCTTACTTCAGACCATTTCATGAGAAACATCTCTTTGTTATTATCAACGCATTCTTTCTATCGATGCAGCCCTACCGTGGCAAGGAACTGATCGAATCCCTTCCGGCCGTCGGCGGTCACCTTGAACACGCCGGCATCTGTCAGTACCTGCTGACATTTGGCTCCGACCGCCTTTTCCAGTATGGATTTGGCTTCCTGTCCTGTCCGGTTCGTCCCGTATTGCTTTATCAGTTCCTTTATCCAGGTACCGTGATGATGCAGCGGATGGCCGGGATCGTCCAGTGCCTCCGCACTTTCCTTTGCTTCTCCGGTCAGATACCCTTCCAGGCTGCCCAGTTCCTTCTGCAGCCGACCCGGCAGGATGAACAGGCCCATCACTTCGATCAGCCCGATGTTTTCCTTCTTGATATGATGCAGTTCCTTATGGGGATGGAAGATCCCCAGAGGATGCTCCGTGCTGGTCCGGTTATTCCGGAGGACCAGATCCAGTTCATAACGGCCGCCCAGTTTTTTTCTGGCAATGGGAGTAATGGTATTGTGCGGGATACGGTTTCCGTCTCTATCGATGGTGTATGCCAGAATCTCACGCTCCGGGTCGGAATATTCCCTCCAGGCGTTCAGAATACGAAATGCCAGATCTCCCAGCTTAGTCGGGTCGGAGCAGCCTAGCCGCAGCACCGACATGGGCCAGTGGACCACAGCAGCCTGTACATCCGGGCCTTCGGAGCAGGCAAGGGGATATTCCGCACCTGCTTTTTCCATGGGGAATACATAGCGGCCTCCCTGGAAATGGTCATGGTTCAGGATGGAGCCGCCGACGATGGGAAGATCCGCATTGGAGCCGATAAAGTAATGGGGAAAGAGGTCCAGGAAGCGGAACAGGCGGGCAAAGGTCTCCCGCGTCAGCTTCATGGGGACATGCTTCTCCTTCAGTACGATGCAGTGCTCATTGTAATAGACATAGGGCGAATACTGAAAATGCCAGGTTTCCCCGCACAGGTCCAGGGGTATGGTGCGGTGGGTCTGGCGGGCAGGATGGTTGACTCTGCCGGCATACCCCACGTTTTCCGGGCAGAGCAGGCACTTGGGATAGCCGGACTGCGGCGCGTTCTTCCGTGCGGCGATTTCCTTGGGGTCCTTTTCCGGCTTGGTCAGGTTGATGGTGATCTCCAGATTGCCGAAAGGGCTTTCATACCCCCATTTCAGGTTCTTTGCTATGCGCTCCATCCTGATATAATCGGACTTTCGGCACAGATGATAAAAATAATCCGTGGCGGCAATGATACCGTCTTTGTCCCTGATCTCCTGAAATTTTCGGATGATCTCGGAAGGCTTGGACAGGGAAAAGCCCATGATACGGGTATCCGTCAGATCCCGGCAGGTCAGCGTGTTTTCCTTAAGAATACCCTTTTCATAACAGTAGTCCAGGAGCTTCTCCAGAATAGGAGTCGCGTACTCCGGGATTTCGGTCTTGTTCCATATTTCATCGGGATCAGCCAGAGGTTCCTTTATCCCTAGAAAATCCATAAGCCGGTTTCTCACGAAAATGACATCGCTTTTCTCAATCAATCCGTTCTGCACGGCAAAGTGCAGCAGTTCCTCGATGAATACAGCTCCCCGATCTTCAACAGCGTTCATGTAGCAAATACACCTCTTTTTGATTTGTCTTTACTATTATATTCGGCTGGAACGAACAATTCAATGCCTGTTTGGTGAAATGTGTGTTTGATGAAATGGGACCCGCTTTCGATACTGCAATCCACAGGAAAAAATAAATATAACAAAAATAGGGGATTGCTATATCAGGGAATAGATGGTACATTTAAGTTAATCTTAATCTGCCATAGGGTATGCAGGCGGTTTTGCATCCAATCGCAGAGCGAAAGGAGTTGGTTAGGATGGCGGTTGCATATGAGGTGGCTTTTCCTTAAACAGAATATCGGGCAAGGCAATATCTGAGGGGAAGAAAGACGCTCCTTTTCTTGCTGTGCCGTTTTGAGTAACCTTTCGTGAATACTGTAAACTTCTACGGGCACATTGAATGGATGTGCTTGTGTTTATTATAACACTTGCATCACCTGTAACGAACCGCGGTTTGCAGCTTAAAAGGCTGCTTACCGCGGTATTTTTATGCCCTTTTTTCTGTAATGAAAATTGAAACGAAAGGAGTTGTTGTTTTATGACGGTAAAATTGTGCGCCTGTAAAATATCAACTGTATTGGAGGAGAAAAGAATTGAACCTGATAGATTACGGATTTATTCCAACGATGCTTTCGTCTCTCGATTTGCCCCGGGACTTCGGTATTCCCGCAAGGGTCACTGCCGTTCATAAGGAACGGTATGAGCTGGTATGTGAATATGGTCAAACCTTTGGCAGACTGAAAACAAGCGTTTATTTCACGGATGGTTCAGAGAGCTTCCCGACGACGGGAGATTTTGTGATGATAAACTTTATTTCCAGCGGTGACAGCCAGATTTTGAAGACACTGCCCCGTAAATCCTTCTTTTCCAGGCGTGACCCAATGCCCGGACGCGGTGAGCAGGCAGTTGCCGCAAACTTTGATACTGTGTTTATCATGCAGTCTCTCAATTTCGATTTTAACATCAAGCGTATGGAACGCTATATCACGCTTGCGTGGCAATCGGGAGCTGTGCCTGTGATTATCCTGACAAAGGCTGATTTGGTTCGGGATTACTCTGAGCAAATGCGGGCGGTGGAAAAGGTCGCCTCCGGCATTGGAGTATATGCTGTCAGTGCGGTAGACGGCACCGGCCTGGATGCGCTGTCCGACTATCTGAAACCCGGTAAGACCATTGTCTTTCTCGGTTCGTCAGGCGTGGGCAAATCAAGCCTTGTCAATGCGTTGGCAGGCAAGGATATTATGACGGTGAATGAAATCCGCGAGGACGACGGCAAAGGCCGGCACACTACCACTCACAGACAGCTGATCCGATTGGACAGCGGCGTGATGGTGATCGACACCCCCGGTATGCGGGAACTTGGCATGTGGGACGTCAGCAGGGGACTGGGCGAAGCGTTTGACGACGTGGAGCAATATTTCGGAAAGTGCAAATTTGCTGATTGCAAGCATCAATCCGAACCAGGATGTGCTGTAAAAGCCGCCATTGCAAGCGGCGAGCTGCCGATAGAGAGATGGAACAGCTATATCAACCTAAAGCGTGAGGCCAAGTACTCGGATGATAAGACAGAATATCTCAGAGGAAAGCAGCAAAAGCATAAGGAGATCGCGAAGTGGAACAAGCAAAGAAAGAAAAACGGAGGGATTCGGAAATGAACAGAATTCTACGATGGAAGAGAAGGAAGAGAAGGAGAGCATACGGATACAAAGGCAGGACAGGAGGGATGATATGTCTTTAGGGTGGATTGATCCGAACGATTATTCCTTTCACAGTTTCCTGCTTTTGGAGCGTTTCCAGATTCGGATCATGCTCCGTAGCGCCGGTTGGCGCGTCAACGGCGAGGAATGGAAAAAGTGTATGGGCATTGCACTGAACGCAAATCCGGCGGTTCGATGGTACCTTGAACGACGTTGCCCGGAGTGCGCTTCTTTGATCGCGGAGCTTGTTGCAAATGCCCCTGCCATTGATGACGTGAAACAAATCCGCTCCGCGGAGGTTTACGCCATGTCGGGGGTGGAAGACTTCGTTGTTTATACCACACCGGAGGTGATGGCGGAAAAATGCGACTTCATACGCGGATGGAGCAGGGAGCACCTGTTTGAGCTTACGGATTTGACGGGCAAAACCGTGCTCGATGTCGGCGCGGGTTCCGGACGGCTGACCTTTGCCGCCGCTGAAAAAGCGGCATGGGTGTATGCCAGCGAACCGGTGGGGACGCTCCGTGAATTTATGCGTGATAAAATAATCAGCGAAGGTATTCAAAACATTCGTGTGCTGGACGGGCTTGTCACCGAACTTCCGTTTCCCGACGATACGTTTGACGTTGTGATGTCAGGTCACGTCGTCGGCGATGACTGGGACGCGGAACTTGCTGAAATCTCCCGCGTATGCAAGCCCGGAGGTTGGCTGCTTGACTGTCCCGGCGACTCCGAAAGGGATATGTCTCCGAGCAAAGAGCTTGTATCCCGCGGCTGGGAAGAATTCCACTATATCGGCAGTTTCGGGAAAGACGTTTATATTCATCGGAAACAGGTAATCAAATAATAAATAGTTGTCTGTTGTCTGAATCTTTGTTATTATTTGTAGACGGGAATATAAAATCAATAAAAACCTCAAAGGCAAGGGAGATGCCGTTTCCCTTGCCCTTTTTGGTTTTGGCCGGTTAGGCATTTGCTAAGTCCTCGTTTATCTCGGCAGTGCTGTTAAAATCAAATATTGATATTTTTTCTTTGCCCAAAAGCTTTATGAAATCCTCTTCTGCCATTTCAGCAAGCTCTGCACATTGTCCTATAGAGAGTCGCTTCTCTTGATACAGCCTTATAGCGGTATATCTTTTTCTATTCAAACCGGAAACTCCCTCCACTTCATTTTTCATGAATCGATCCATTATCCGTATCAGCCAAAATAACGGTTCAAATGCAATGTGCCGACAGGCCGGATATTCAAAACAGTGACCGCTTTTTTGCCGAATATCCCTTCCATCCGCTCCACATATTCCTTCAGGAAGGTATCGGGGAGAAATGCCTGGATCGTTCCGGCAAATCCACCGCCGTGTACCCGGCATGCGCCTTCGCCCTTTTCTCTTATGAAATCCTCCGTCACCGCCAGCGCCAGGGTAACTCCCTGCTCCCGGGGATTTTGATTGGAGTAGCAGTTCTGAAGAAGCCGCCAGGAGCTGCTGCCGGACTCGGACACCATATCCAGGAAATCCCGGAACCGGTCTTCTTCCAGAGCCCTTGCCTGGCGGACCACCCTTCGGTCATCCCCGAAGAAATGCATCGCCCGAAGGATTGCCCGGTCTCCCACCCTTTCGCGGAGGGTGGGGATGTTTTTCCGCACTTCCTCCATGGTCAGCTCTCTCAACACTTTCTTGCCCAGTGCTTCCGCTACGTTTTTCATTTCTCTCGGAACATCGGCATAATCCCGGGTCAGATCGGCATGGTTTCCGCCGGTATCCACCACCAGCATGTGGTATCCGTGGGCTGCCAGGTCAAAATCCACTTTGCGGATGACAGGCTTTTCGCTGTCCTTGAAATCAATGGTGATGAACCCACCGACGGAACATGCCATCTGGTCCATTAAGCCGCAAGGTTTGCCGAAAAAGACATTTTCCGCATATTGCCCGATGACAGCCAGCAAAGCGGGCTCCATTCTTCCGCCGTTATACAGGGCGTTCAGTATCGTACCCAGCAGAACCTCTATGGAAGCCGAGGAGCTTAAGCCGGAGCCTCTGGCAACGGAACTGGACAGATAAGCCCGGAACCCGCCGATGGACCAGCCCAGCTGACGGAACCGGGCGGCTGTCCCCCGGATCAGGGCTGTGGTGGTTTCTCTTTCCTCCGGAATCGGCTCCAGGGTATTTAAGTCCACCTGGAACACGTCGGGATACCCTTCCGAGTATATAGTGATCCGGTTGTCACCGGTCTTTTCCGCGGCGGCAATGGTATCGAAGCTGACTGCCGCGGCTAAAACATGGCCCGCATTATGATCCGTATGGTTGCCGCCCACCTCGGTACGCCCGGGCGTGCTGAACAGCTGGATTCTGTTCCCCGCGTCCGGAAAAAGCTCACGGTATTTCCCGATCAGCTTTTGATAGCGGTCGATCTGCGCGTTGACCGTATCCCCGTCCCTTCCGTATAATTGAGCAAACAGTTCCCGTGTTTTTGGCTTTTCCAATAAAGCAGATAAATCCTTATCCATATGATACTCCCTTCTTTGCATGGAATGGAACAACTATTGCGCAAAACAGAAAACGATGCATAAAACAAATCTTATTATACCTTCTGCAGTATGGGAATACAAGATATGTCCGCTTTTTAAGCCATAGTTTCTTCGGCCGTTTCTTCGTCCCGGAGAATTGTATTCCTTGCGCTGCATTTTTTACCTGCTTTGGGTTAGGCTACTACTGAATTGCTTTATATATATCATGTACGACACAACAAAAGTGGCGTATGACGTAATAATGGGCAGCAGTATAAGAAATGACAGTGAATTGCAGCATAAAGGTGATCCATATAGGAAGATAAAAGAAGGAGGAACCAAAGATGACAAGTAAGGAATTCATTTCCGATAAAGTATCCATCATCGGGGCGGGCTATGTTGGAGCTACAACCGCCTTTGCGTTGATGGCGGGCGGCGTTACCTCCGAGATAGCGCTGATCGATGTCAACAAAAAGAAGATGGCGGGTGAGGTGCTGGACCTGAATCACGGAATTTCCTTTGTTCCCCAGGTCCGTATTCACGAAGGAACCTATGACGATTGTGAGGATTCCAATATCGTCATCATAACAGCCGGTGTCGGGCAGAAGCCGGGAGAGACCCGAATCGACCTGCTGAAACGCAATATTGATGTCTTCCGGCAGATCGTTCCCAAAATAGTGGAACGGAACCGGGACTGTGTCATACTGGTGGTGACCAACCCGGTGGATATTCTGACTTATGCCACCCTGAAGATATCCGGCCTGCCGGACAACCAGGTCATCGGATCCGGTACCGTACTGGACAGTGCAAGATTCAAGTTTCTGCTCAGCCAGCATTGCCATGTCGCCCCCCACAATGTCCATGCCTATATTATAGGCGAACACGGCGATACGGAGGTGCCGGCATGGAGCATCACCAACATCGCGGGGATGACCATCGAAGAGTTTTGTTTCAAATGCGACAAAGGTTGTGCAGAGGAAGAAAAAAACAGAATATTCGAGGAAGTAAAGAATTCTGCGTATCGTATTATTGAGGGAAAGGGTGCCACCTACTACGCAGTCGCTCTTGCTGTCCGAAGAATCGTGGAAGCGATTTTGCGAAATGAGAACGCCATCCTGCCGGTATCCTCTTTGATGAAGGACGATTGACGCCTGATGAACCTGCCGGTTTTGCTGAATGGCTCGTGCACCTTCTTAGATTCGCTGGAGCCTTTCTGGCGCAGGTAGACGGTCAACACGATCATCGCACCTATGGCGAGGAATCCGCTCTGCCAGTTCTAAAACGACTGGAACCAGAACTTGTAGGTGCGCAGGCCCATTGCGGTCATGGCGATCCAGAAGACGACGAACAGGCCAAAAGCAGCCAGACTCAGGCAGTTGTCGTGGAGGAGTTTTCGCATGTAGGTTCTCCCAGACTATAGGTGCAAGCGCGGATGGCTTCTACGGCTTCCGGGAGAAGAATGCCCATCTGGCGGGCGATCCAATACGGAAGGACTGAGTTCGAAAAGGCTTACTTCACCGACTGCGCCATCTTCTCCAGCTCAGACTCGGCCAGGCTGCCGATGAGCGTGAATGCAATGCCGCTGCGGGTCCAGGTGATCACGTTGGTGAAGCTGCCCCTGGAGGCCGGATTCGGTTGCGAACCGCCTGAGGTCCGCTGGAAGAGAGAGATGGTGTTCGCGCCGTTGGAGAACTGCAGATGCGCGCATAGGTGGCCGTTGACCACCATCCACGACGACCCCAGCAGACGGTAGCCCTTGGGAACGTATGACGGTCGCAGCGGTTTGAATGCTGCCTCGGAGCTGGTCGATGGCCTTTTGACCTTGCCGGTGATCTTGAACGCGCTGCGGGAGATGTCGCCGGGGTTGAAATCGATCGAGGTGTAGCGTGAGGAGTTCACGATGCGCCCGCTCGCGCTGTTCACCTGGGTCGCCATCACGAGGTAGAACTGCTTGTCGATCCACAGCTTGCGCGCGCTGTCGCCCGATCGCCGGGGCGCTGCCTGAACCACATAGGTCGGTCGCCCGGCCACCGTGTCGCTGCCGAGGAGACGCAGCTCGTAGTTGTCGAATGCATCAGGCCTCACAACATCGGCCGAAAGCTGCAGCCCGGGAGAGAGCCTCTCCCAGGCATCTTCGCCCGGATCGAACTTCCACAAATCCTTGCCATCCTGGATCACGATCATGCCGGCAAGGCTGGCAGGCGAAAAGGACTCCGCGCGCGTAAGGTTCGGCTTGATGTGGAGTACTTTGAGGG
>ENA-UOOK01003066-UOOK01003066.1-fermentation-metagenome-genome-assembly--contig:-NODE-3066-length-19453-cov-3.621198_pt1 | contig 19453 bp, 13 predicted proteins | sample MGYA00245777_ERZ724023 | MGnify/ENA primary metagenome ERZ724023 (study PRJEB28704, sample SAMN03018312) | fermentation metagenome | biome: anthropogenic terrestrial biome; feature: soil; material...
GGGCGCCGGTTGCAGTTGGCTTAAATCATTGATTACCGCCGCATTTAAATCCCGCTCCGGGGTACAAACCGGAAGAGCCACTGTTTTTCCGGCCTCAAGCAAATAATTGATGATAGGCGCCGTATTTACTTCGTTACGGACCGAATAATAGATCATAATATAGTTAGCCTCATCTAAAAGCTTTAGTTTTAAAAGATTCGCATTCAAACTATGGTTTAGATCATGGTATGCTTGGGGCGTTAGTTCCCGTATCCGCCTCTTCATCTTTGAGCGGAGTTCATTTTTGGAAAGTATCGTCATCCGATGGTATCTCCTTCTTAGGAAAAGTTCAAGCTTTTCATGGTCCACGGGCAGTTAAAAGGATAAAGGGCGATTATCAATATTAATCGCCCTTTAATTCACACCAAAATATGTGCCTTAGTCAAAACCAGATCAGCGACTTGCCTTCAAACTTATAACTGATCTCTGTTCACTGATCATTTTCACTGAAAACTGTATAAACCCCGCTATGCCGCTATGCTGAACGTTACCTGAACCCTGCTCACGCAAGGTGGGTGTTCTCCTATTGGTCTTATGTGTCCTCTCATGGAGGCTTACATGCCATCAATAGAGCCAAACTCCCAAGGTACCTATGTTGGTTCATAACAAATTCAGCTTGATCACGAACAAAGCAGGGATTTTTCTTAGAGCGACAAATAACCAAGTTATCACATTATTCAACTGCCGCAGACTAGGGTTTTATAATTTTATCATACCATAGCTTCAGATTGGCTTCAAGTTCCAAACTCCGGCAAAATCCCTTATTTCTTAGGAAAATAAACGTTATTATATCCGAAAAATACTTGCAAACCATCACCCAAGATGTGAGATTTACTAAAAACATTCCGTCTAATTTGATAATAAAACATACTGCTTTTAACGATCAATTATCAACTTTAATGGAAAGTTCCTTTAATTGTCTTGGAGACACTTCCGAGGGAGCTTCAGTCATAAGACAAGTAGCGCTGGCTGTTTTCGGAAACGCGATAACATCGCGGATTGAACTACTTCCGGTGAGCAACATTACCAACCGGTCAAGACCGAAGGCGATCCCGCCATGAGGCGGAGTCCCATATTCGAAAGCATCGAGTAAATATCCAAATTTTTCGCTAGCTTCATCCATTGATAAACCGATTACTTTGAACATTTTTTCCTGAAGACTGCGGCGATAAATCCGAAGGCTCCCGCCTCCCAATTCAACACCATTTAAAACCAGATCATAGGAGTTGGACCTGACATTGCCCGGATCAGTTAGTAAATTATCCTCATCCTCTTGCAGCGGAGCAGTAAAGGGATGATGCACCGCTACGTAACGCTTTTCTTCCTCATCATACTCAAGTAAGGGGAAGTTGATGACCCATAAAAATTCAAAGGCGCCTCCTGGGATAAGTATTAAACGGCGGCCGAATTCCAGACGGACTTGGCCCATTGCCGTCAAAGCGGTCTGGGTTTTATCAGCGATTAATAAAATTAAGTCGCCGGTTTTTGCTTCGAATCGATGGACAAGCCTATTTAATTCTTCCGGCGTGAAAAACTTAGCAATGGGAGACTTGACTCCTTCGGAAGTAAGGGCAAGATAAGCCAGGCCTTTAGCCCCGTAAGTAACGGCTAACAGTGATAGTTCATCGAGCTGACTGCGGGAATAACCGGCGCAGCCGGGAACGTTAATGCCGATCACTTTCCCGTTGTTAGCTACCGTGCCGGCAAATACCTTAAACCCGGAATCAGCTACCAGGTCCGATACATCAACTAATTCAAGGCCAAAACGAGTATCAGGTTTATCCGATCCAAAGCGATTCATCGCTTCCTGGTATTCAAGACGCGGGAACGGCCTGGTTAATTCGACTCCAATAGAGCCTTTAAAGATTTCACAGACCATCTCTTCCATCAAATCCAAGAGCATCTGTTGATTAAGAAATGACATTTCGATATCGATCTGGGTAAATTCCGGCTGTCGGTCGGCGCGAAGATCCTCATCCCGGAAACAACGGGCGATTTGAAAATATTTGTCAAATCCTCCCACCATTAAAAGCTGTTTGAAAAGTTGGGGCGATTGAGGTAGAGCGTAAAACCGGCCCGGATTTACACGGCTGGGGACCAAAAAATCACGGGCCCCTTCCGGCGAACTCTTCATGAGAATCGGAGTTTCAATCTCCAAAAAACCTTTCGAGTCTAAAAAGTCCCGCGCGATCTTGGTGACCCGGTGACGCAAGATTATATTCCTTTGCAATTCGGGGCGGCGCAAGTCGAGGTAACGATATTTAAAACGTACGGTCTCATCGGCGTCCAGATCCTCGGTTATATAAATCGGTGGTGTTTTAGCTTCGTTTAGTATTTCCAAAACGGAGGCCAATACCTCGATTTCGCCGGTAGACATATTGGCATTGATCATTCCTTTCGGACGTCCCGACACTTTACCCTTCACCGCGATTACATACTCGCTGCGTAAATTTTCCGCCAACTTAAAGACTGTCGGTTCAAGTTCGGGATTAAAAACCACCTGGACTATACCGGAACGGTCCCGTAGATCGATAAAGATTAAACCGCCAAGATCACGTCGCCGTTGTATCCAGCCGTTTAACACAATCTCTTTTCCAATATCCTCACGGCGCGCTTCACCGCAGTAAGAGGTCCTAATCGAATACTCCATTATTTTTACCCCCGATATCAAACAATAGCATTAATAAAAATAACTGCCTTTGTCAACTTTTATTCAAAAAGATCAATACGCGGAAGGCATAAACCGCCCTCCGCGTATGCTCTCGCCCTAATCCAAATACGCTTAGTGATTATTGGCTTTGATTACGTCCTTCCAAATCCTGCTGGTACTTTTGAAGCTCTTCCTCTTCCGCTTTTTTAATATCAGCTAAGATTTTCTCTTCTTTCTCAACTGCGTCCGTCATCTTCCATTCGTCGAAAACCTCTTTCAACCGTTCATGCACTGCCGCATTATCCGAATGACCCTCACCGTATTCAAGTAAAAGCTCTTTTGCCTTATCCGGTTGTTTATCCTCCCGATAAGCGTTTCCTAAGGAGACTTGAAATTCCAAGTCATTCTTAATCTCCGCAGGGGCCTTATCCAGTATTTCAATGCCTTTTGAAGCCTGATTTAGTTTGGTGTAAGCAGTTGCAATGTTAACATAGGTATCTACTTTATTCTTATAGTATTTCTTTTTAAGCGCTTTTTCATATGCCTCGGTTGCTTCTTTCCACTTTTCATCTTTCATCAAACGGAAGGCGCGCAGTCCTGGATCGAGAATTTCCACATTGTCCTCAGCCTTTTTGAATACACCTTCAAGCCATTCCCGATATTTGGGATCATATTCAGCTTTTTGGTAAAGCAGCTGGTCCTCAATCTCACGGTATTTTTCATCATAATCTTTCCCGGTCGGCATCTTTCTTGAATCTAATTTGATTACGTGATAACCAAACTGGGATTTTACCGGTTTACTAATCTCTCCTGGTTTTAACGCCAAAGAGGCATCGACAAATTCTTTGACCATACTATTTTTGAAATAATCTATCGGCATCGAGCCAAGTGAACCGCCATTATCTTTTGACCCGGGATCATCCGAATATTCCGTGGCTAGCTTGGCAAAATCCTCATTACCGGTCAGCTTTTGATAAACTTCATTAGCGCGGGCTAAAGCCTGGGTGTTGGAACGAACTTCTTTTTCTCCATCATTGGTGCTGACTAAAACATGGCTGACAGTAATCTCCTCAACATAACCCAAAACTTCTTCTTTAGGAACAGTAATTTCCAATTCACGAGCTTTATTTTGAACAAATTTCTGATATTCCAACTCTTTGGTCAAAGTCTTTTGAAAATCGTTCTTACTGGTAAAACCTTGCTGTTCCATAAAGCTTTTTAATTCTTCTTCAGTTTTAAAATATTTCTTAATGACTTTGTCAAGTTCGTCTTTGCTGACTTTGATTTTAGAACCGGCCTGTTCCATTTCACGTTCAAAAGCAATGGTTTGGATAGCCGTATTGATGGCTGCGTCCCTTAGTTCGGCTTCGCTATAAGCTTTAATCTGAGCGAACTGACTGGCTTGCTGGGAGACACGCATCAAATAATTATTAAAGTCAGTGTCTTTAACCTTCTTCCCGTAAACCTTAAGGGACGGGCCCTTATATCCGTATGATTCTTTTCCGAAATTAGGTAACCCAACATAAAACACACCGATTAACAGTGCTACCACTAGAACCAAAACAACCGGGGCTAATAACTTCCTCGCCATACGACGAATCGACATAATTCCCATCAATATACCTCCCCTTAAACTTAAGAGCGGGTTTCATAGTTTGGATCAGTTTTAGAGCTTCAAAATAAATTACAAAATAAGTTATGAAAACCGCTTTAGCAAAAAAAAAAGAGTTTTTAACTAATTTTCCCCCTAAACAATGCAAAAACTGATATTCCTAAGGTACTGCTAATATTCTACCGAATGTCATTTCAAATGTCAACCAAGAAGTAACCGGGTTTGTTGGACTTTTTTTACTATTTCGGATTCCAGCCGTTGGCCGTAGGTGGCGGGACATTTGGGGTTTTGGCGTCGGTAAACCATGTGTTCCGGACCGGCGACCCATTTAGTGACTGCTCCTCCCCCCAAGCCCAAGATTGTCTGGCGTTCCTCCATTATTTGAATATTATAGACACTTTCCTGTTTTGGTTTGGCAAAGCCGATGTTTTCAAGATCAGCCAGAATCAATCGTTGCCGGTAAAGATAATAGGGTTGATATTGCTCCCCTTCCAGCAAACCAACCGCTCTTTCCATGGCTTCCGTTAAATCCAGCGACCGGCTCAATTCAAGATCGGTAAAGTTCTTACGCCAAGCCGCCGCCCTTTTGGGCGCCAGGGTATGAATGGTAATATTCTCAGGTTCTAAAGCCATCACTTTTCGAAGGGACTCCAGAAAAATACCGCCGTTCTCTCCGGGCAAACCCAGGATAAGGTCCATGTTTAATGAAAACTCCGAAAATTCCCGTGCCATCGCTACTGCTTTATAAATATCACCGATACTATGCCGCCTTCCAATCTCATTTAAAGTTGCTTCCTCCATAGTTTGGGGATTGACGCTAATCCGGTTCACTCCATTCCGGGACATCGCCAATAGTTTTCCTTTGGTTACCGTTTCCGGACGTCCCGCTTCGACGGTATACTCAACCATAGCCGAAGTAAAAAAAGCTTGGGTCAATAAATCAAGCAGCTTGCTAAAGGCTGCCTCATCCAAGCTGCTGGGTGTGCCTCCGCCAAGATAAATCGACTCCACTTGCCAGCCAAATTCAGCGCTGAGAGAACTCATGGCCTCAATTTCACGTTCCAAAGCAGATAAAAAAGTCTTTACCAAATGGCCGTGGGTTTCCAATGAAACAGCGGCAAAAGAGCAATAACGGCAACGAGTCGGACAAAAAGGGACCCCGACGTAAACACTAATCTTTTCGCCGTTATTGAGATACCTTTCTTGTAAAGAACCTACTTTTATAAGTAAGTCAGCTTTTCTTGGAGATAATCCATAGATAACAAGCAACTTTTCCCTGATCTCGGCAGCAGTAAACCCTTTATCTCTTAAAAAATGATATATTTTAGTCGGACGGACCCCACTCAGGATCCCCCAAGGTGGTTTTTTTCCAAAATGCTTCCCTGTCACGGTGATGATTCCCAAACGGATCAATTCTTTGAGCCGCTGTTTCCGGTCGGATTCGTTATAGCACCGGTCCTGAATCTCTCTGTCGTAATACTCCCATTCCTTTTCCGAACCGGATAAACCCGGGGCCCAAACCTTGACATGAAAATCAGGAGTATAGGTAACAGCCAGTTCTAGATCAACCCCGGATGATGGTTGGTAGTCCATAACCACCACCGCATTGGGATCGATAATCTTTAAAGCAGCTTCAATATTAGGAAGTTGTCTTTCATCTTTGATATCGATTAAATATTGCATTTAGACGTCCTTTGCTCTCATACCTCATCCTCTCACCTATAAAGTAGCCAGAAACGGGTTATACCGGGACTCATGTTCAATTGTGGTAGTTTGGCCGTGGCCGGGAAGGACGATGGTCTCCGGTGGTAATGTCATTAGCCGTTCCCGGATTGACTTTAATAGCTGCCCATGATCTCCCCCTGGTAAATCAGTCCTACCGATACTTTCAAAGAATAAAGTATCACCGGCAAATAACAAGCCCGGAGTAGCTAAGGAAATACCGCCGGGTGTATGGCCGGGAGTATCGATTATACGTAATACCTCTGAATCCAAACTTAGCAGATCGCCTTCTTTTAGGAGCTTGTCCGCGTCAGGGCTGGTAATTCCTTCGATAGACATGTTTGAACCATTCGGGTTGTATCTAATGTCATAAGTAGGATTTCCACTTAAATCCACATATTGTGTTGCAATCTGATCATTTCTTTGCATCAATTCAATATCTTTTTGCGAGGCTACAAATCTACCTTCTCCATGAGAAATTGGGATAGTATGGATGTCTCCAATACTAACATTAGATAACCATGGTGAGCGATTTGAAATGATCTTTGTATTTACCATGCATGAGGCATGGCGTCCAATAGTGTTAAATGTCAAAGTGGGACTTTCATCATTCATATCTCTAATCTCACCATAAGGTACAAGTCCTAGCTTTATGAGTGCCTGGAAGCCGTTACATATCCCAAGCATAAGGCCATCTCTTTCTTGCAGAAATCGTGTTATAGCTTCTTTTATCTTAGGGTTCCTGAACGCAGTAGCAATAAATTTACCTGAACCATCTGGCTCATCTCCACCGCTGAATCCACCTGGTATAGCAATTATTTGGGAATTGTCAATTTTCTTAGCCATTATTCCTATGGATTCTTCAATATCCTTTGATGAAAGATTGCGTACTACAACTATATCAACAATTCCGCCTGCTCTTTCAAAAGCTTTCTTTGTATCGTACTCGCAGTTAGTTCCTGGAAATACAGGAATGAATACTCTTGGTCTTGCTACTTTAGTTATACCGCTTGACCTTTTTTTGCCAGTAACTATTTCACTGATTACTGTTTTATTTCCGAAGTTTTCACTAGTTTCATTTCCATAATTTTCATTATCAAAAGTTACAATCCGTGTGGGGAATATTTTCTCCAAAGGTTCCTGCCATTCCTGCAAGGCTTCATTCAGATCTATTGTAATTCCATTTATACTGATTCCAGATTTTTCTTGAGTATATCCTAGTATGGAATAATTAAGTCCACTGAATAGCTCTTTTGGGTCTTCATATTCAGGTACTTCCACTATAATCGAACCATACTCTGGTTTGAAAAGTTCAGCTCCTAGTGTATTCTCAAATGTGAATCCCAACATATTTCCAAAACACATTTTGCTGATTGCTTCCGCTATGCCGCCTGTTTTAACTGTGGAGGAGGCAAGGATCTTTTCATTTTTAATTAATTGATGCATTCTTGTATAATTGTTTTCTAGTTGTTGAAAATCTGGCATTTCATTATCACCTCTATACAAGGGCAGCATCACAACTGTACTTCCTGCATTTTTGAATTCAGAAGACAGTACATGGTTAACATCAACAGTACTCACTGCAAAAGCAACCAGAGTAGGCGGTACATTAATTTCTCCAGGAGTTCCTGTTATATCTCCTGACACATCTTTAAATGTCCCGGACATGCTATCTTTGCCACCAATTGCCGGTATACCAAGCTTCATTTGTGTATAATATGCTCCTAACAAGGCTGATAAAGGCTTGCCCCACTTTCCCGGATCTTTTCCTAATTTTTCAAAATACTCTTGTAAACTAAGCCTTATTTTTTTAAAATCTCCTCCAATTGCTGCAACTTTTGCGGCAGCTTCTACTATGGCAAAAACTGCTCCATGGAAAGGACTCCACTTTGCAAGTTCAGGGTTATATCCAAAACTCATGACTGTACCTGTAGAAGTGTCCCCATCTAATATTGGAATTTTGGCAACCATTCCTTCTGAAGGACTTAATTGATACTTTCCTCCAAATGGCATTAACACTGTGTTTGCACCAATTGTACTGTCAAACCTCTCAACAAGGCCTTTCTGACTGCATACATTTAATCTTCTAAGATTATTCAACCATGCTGATTTAATATTTTCATTTTTAGACCCAGCCCGGAAGAAATTCTTATTTTCATCAGGTAAGGAAATAACTGCTGACATTTTCCTTTTTGCTCCATTGCTATTCAAAAACTCTCTTTTAATATCAACAATGACTTTTCCTCTCCATCTCATTTTCAATTCAGGTACTTCAGTTACAACTGCCACTGGCGTAGCTTCTAAATTTTCTTCATTGGCTGCAGCAATAAATTTATTAATATTTTCTGGCGATACAACAACTGCCATTCTTTCTTGGGATTCTGATATTGCAAGCTCTGTGCCATCAAGTCCTTCATATTTTTTCGGTACTGCATCAAGATTTATATCAAGACCATCAGCCAGTTCACCTATTGCAACCATTACCCCGCCTGCACCAAAATCATTGCATCTTTTTATCAAAGTGCTTACAGACGGATTTCGGAATAATCTTTGAATTTTCCTTTCAGTTGGAGGATTTCCCTTTTGAACTTCAGCTCCACAAGTTGCTAGAGATTCTTCACTGTGTTCTTTCGAAGAACCTGTGGCTCCTCCACAACCATCTCTGCCAGTTCGTCCTCCAAGAAGTATAACAACATCATCTGGTAAAGGTTTTTCCCGAACTACATTGTTTCTGGGAGTAGCAGCTATTACAGCTCCAACCTCCATCCTTTTAGCAATATAATCTTCATCATAAATTTCAACAACCTGACCTGTAGCAAGCCCTATTTGATTGCCATAAGAGCTATATCCTGCTGCTGCACCAGTTGTTATTTTTCTTTGTGGAAGTTTACCTTGAAGAGTTTTCTCTACTGGTGTACGAGGATCTCCACTTCCAGTAACCCTCATTGCCTGATATACATATGATCTTCCTGATAATGGATCTCTTATGGCCCCTCCAAGACATGTAGCAGCTCCTCCAAAAGGCTCAATCTCAGTAGGATGATTATGGGTTTCATTCTTGAACATGACCAGCCATTCCTCATCCCTCCCATTTACATCGGCCTTAATGACTATACTGCATGCATTAATTTCATCAGATTCATCTAAATCATTTAACATATTCTTTTTCTTTAGCTCTTTCATAGCTATGGTAGCTATATCCATCAAAGAAACGGGTTTTTCTTCCTTGATATTCTTTGTATATTTGTCTCCATAGACAAATTCCCTTGAATTCATGTAGTCATCAAGAGCTGACTTTATTGGCTGTGAGTAAGGTGAGTAAATATTGCTTGATTTATTAATTTCAATATCCTCTATCTCTGTAAGGAAAGTGGTATGCCTGCAATGGTCAGACCAGTAGGTGTCAATTATTTTGATTTCTGTAACGGTAGGGTCTCTTTTCTCAATATCTTTAAAATAGTCTCTGCAAAATACCATATCTTCAAAAGACATTGCTAGTCCCATGTTTTTCATCAAATTAATTAATTCATCATCGTTCATGCTAATAAATCCATCGACAACCTTTATATCTTCTGGTGTATCAATAATTGTTTCCAAAGTAGATGGCTTGTCCAATGTAGTTTCTCTGGATTCTACAGGATTAATACAGTAATCCTTCACCTTGCTGTATTCTGCATCTGAAATGTCACCTTCAAGCACAATAAGCTTTGCAGTTCTGCAGGCAGGTTTTTCGCCTCTTGTTAATATCTGTATACACTGTGATGCTGAATCTGCCCTCTGATCGTATTGTCCAGGAAGGTATTCTATGGCAAACACTCTCTGATTTTCATCTACTGTAAAAACCTCGTCATATACCATATCAACAGGTGGTTCAGAAAATATAGTATTTCTTGAAGAAAGATAATCCTCATCAGAAATACCTTCGAGATCATATCTGTTTATTATTCTTGTATCAGTAAGTCCTTTTATTCCAACATTATGCTTCAAATCATTATAAAGAGACTGCGCTTCCACATCAAATCCCTTTTTCTTCTCCACAAATATTCTTCTAACATTGCATTGCATAAAACATTCCTCTCATTCTATATATTTCTAAGTCTTCTGTATAAATTTATTTATATCTACTTAAGTTTGTTTAATTTTGCTTAAATCTATTAAATATATTTGTGTCTATCTTAGTCTGTTTCGAACCATACTAAATCTGGTTCGTTAATTCATTAATCTGGATCATTCATTTATTATTATAGTATGATTATATTAGTTATGCAAAAATTAATTAAGCATTCCTAAGAAATATTAAGAATGCCTAGCACTAGTTATATTATAATAATTTTAAAAGCAATTGTCAAAAACTTATAAAAAGTAATCTTATTCCATTGCTGGTTCCTGTAACAATAGCAACTTTACCGGATAAATCAAACATATGTTCAGACATTCTAAGCTCCATTCCTGCTATGCGCAACTGCCATTCAAGGTAATTTCCCTAGTTACTATTAATTGTAAAGGTAAAACAAGTACATCTTGAAGCACTAATTTGTTATATTCTTCAAGTATTAAAGCTTTCATAAATATTTCACCTTACCCCTTTCCAGTCACTAATACATTCTTATCTCGAATCTGTCAAAATCAACTTTTTCAGTAAATTGTTCACTACCAAAGAATGTCCTACGAAACATAGCAAATTCATTTGTATTCTTTTTCATCCATATGGGAACAGGTATATCTAAATCTTTGCATAAAACAACAAGAGACTCTTCAAGAATATCATGAAAAGTCATCTTTGGATCTTCTTTCTCACGCGAAGTCCTTTTAACTATTTTTGTACCTTTTATAATGTTTCCAGTAAGCTTCATAAATTTCCTTCTTTCTAAAAGTGAGTTTCTATCTTGCAAGGAGACACTCTTCTGCAAGGGGACACTTTTCTCTTGAGGGACTGGTATTCCTAATACGCTGAAGAGTGTCCCTTTGTAAAGTATATTTATCCGTTGATTCTGTCTTTGAAAAGCTTGTATTCAATTGAGTCTACCAGTGACTTCCAACTGGCATCAATAATGTCAGTTGATACTCCTATAGTTGTCCACACATCTTTTCCATCTGTTGATTCTATTAGTACTCTAACTCTTGCTTCAGTAGCTGACGTTGAATCTAACACCCTAACCTTATAATCTGTCAATTTCATTTGTTTAATTTCGGGATAAAATCTTTCCAATGCTTTTCTCAATGCATTATCAAGGGCATTAACCGGTCCACATCCTTCTGCAGCAGTAATTTCTGCTTGATCTCCTACTCTTATCTTTATCATAGCTGAAGAGTTAAATACACCCAGGGACGGTTCTCCAACCATAACTTTAAACTCATTTAAGTTGAAAAACGGTGTATATTTCCCCAATATCTTTCTGATAACAAGTTCAAAAGAACTTTCAGCACCCTCATATTGATAACCATCATGTTCAAGTTCTTTTAACCTGTCAATTATTACTTTAGCTTCTGGGGAATCCTTTCCAATTGAAGAATCTACTTCATTGATTCTTTTCATGATAGTGCTTCTCCCTGCCACTTCTGACATTAATATTACACGTTTATTTCCAACCAATTCTGGATTTATATGCTCAAATGATATAGGATTTTTAAACACTGCATCTATATGCATCCCGCCCTTATGAGCAAATGCACTGCCTCCAACGTACGGCTCCTTTTCATCATGTATCATGTTCGCAATTTCGCTAACATATCTAGCTATTGCAGTGATATACTTCATCTTTTCCTTAGGGATGCATTGATAGTCAGCCTTTATTTGGAGGTTTGGAATTACGGTACATAAGTTTACATTACCGCATCTTTCGCCAAAGCCATTTATTGTCCCTTGCACCTGAGAAGCACCAGCCTGAACAGCCATAATTGAATTAGCAACAGCCATTCCATTGTCATTGTGACAGTGTATTCCTACTGACACTTTAACATTATTTACTACAATAGCTGTTATATCTGATATTTCATTTGGGAAGGTTCCTCCGTTTGTATCACATAAACAAACACTATGAGCTCCTGCATCAATGGCAGTATTAAGAGCCTTCATTGCATATTCAGGATTTGCTTTATAGCCATCAAAAAAGTGCTCTGCATCAAAGACAACTTCCTTACCTTTTTTTACAAAAAACTCTACAGTATCATATATCATTTTAAGATTTTCATCTAAAGTTGTCCTTATAACCTCATCCACGTGGAAATCCCAACTTTTCCCAAATATTGCGACTGCTGGAGTATCTGCAGTTAGAAGAGATTTCACATTAGCATCATCATTAACATTAATATTTGCACGACGTGTACTTCCAAAAGCAACTACTTTTGCATTTTTCAATCCTAAGCTCTTAACCCTTTGAAAAAATTCAAGATCTTTAGGGTTTGATCCAGGGTTACCTGCTTCGATATAACTTATACCAAGCCTGTCAACTGCTTGAGCAATTTTTAGCTTATCTTCTACAGTAAACGAAATTCCTTGTGCTTGGGCACCATCTCTTAAAGTTGAATCATATATTTTTATTTGTTTCAAAACTTCACCTACTTTATCTAAAATTTTAGCAGCATTTTATAATGTTTGCATTATAATACTTTCTCCAAGTTCACTTAGTGTTCTATTCATTACATTAAGATAAGCTCTAACACTTGCCTCAATAACATCCGTGCTTACACCTCTACCTGTAAACATCATATCATTCTTTGATACTCTTACAGTAACTTCACCAAGGGCATCTTTACCACCTGTAACAGCTCTCAATCTATATTCCTCCAATTTCAAAGAAATTCCTACTGCTCTTTCCATTGCATTGAAAGCAGCATCTACTGGTCCTTCTCCAGTAGCAGCTTCAGTAATAACATTACCATTTCTTCTGATACTAACAGTTGAAGTAGCTACAAGTTTATTTCCACTGCTAATTTGATATGACTCCAATATAAATATTTCCGGGATCTTGGCAACTTTTTCTTCAACCAGCGCTTCAATATCACTATCTGATACATCTTTCTTTTTATCAGCAAGATCCTTGAACTTCTGAAAAGCATTTTTTATTTGTTCTTCTGTGAGATTATACCCCATCTCATCTAATTTTTCTTCAAAAGCATGACGTCCCGAAAGCTTCCCTAGGACCATTCTGTTTTGCTTAAGACCAATAGACTCAGGACTCATAATTTCATAAGTGCTTTTCTCAGATAATACTCCATGCTGATGTATGCCTGATTCATGAGCAAATGCATTAGCACCCACTATCGCCTTGTTAGGTTGCACAGTTATTCCAGATAAACTGGTGACAAGTTTGCTAGTCCTGTATATCTGTGTTGTATCTATATTATGACTAAATCCGTAAAAATCTTTTCTTGTATTTAAAGCCATAATTACTTCCTCCATTGCTGCATTTCCTGCCCTCTCACCTAAGCCGTTGATAGTAGATTCAACCTGAGTAGCACCATTCTGAATTGCAGCTAACGAATTTGCCACAGCCATACCAAGATCATTATGACAATGCACGCTAATTCTTACCTTATCAATGTTAGTTACATTGTTTTTTATATTTTTTACAAGTCTGCCGAATTCCTCCGGTGTTGAATAACCTACGGTATCCGGAATATTAATTACAGTTGCACCTGCTTTAATAACTTGATCAAATATCTTATATAAAAACTCTAATCTACTTCTACTAGCATCTTCAGCAGAAAATTCAATATTCTCACAGTATTTTTTTGCATATCTCACCATAGTCACAGCTTTTTCCAGAACCTGTTCTTCTGACATTTTTAATTTATATTTAAGATGAATATCAGAGGTTGCAATAAAGGTGTGAATACACGGTCTTTTAGCATATTGTACAGCTTCCCATGCTCTATCTATATCTTTTTCAAGGGCTCTTGCCAAGCTTGTTACAGTTACATCCTTAATATTTTTCGCAACCTCGGTAATTGCTTCAAAATCCCCAGGAGAAGCTATCGCAAATCCTGCTTCAATTACATCAACACCCAGCCTTTCAAGCTGCCTGGCAATTTCTACTTTTTCATACACATTTAAGTTCACTCCTGGAGTTTGCTCTCCATCTCTTAATGTAGTATCAAATATTTTAATTTCAATAGACATATATGCACCCCACTCGTCCTAATTTGCTTAATCTAATTTTCCCTGTCCAGTTAGCCTTATCCGTTGTTTACCCCAATAGTATTAGCAGTATTATGCAATGTAATAAAACTGTACATTGTATCCTCAAAAATAATTACCTTACTCCGCTAATAATAATATAACTGTGTTTATCTGCCAAAAAGTATTTTAAACTTGAACTGTTAGGGGCAAACCCTTTGTAGACAATAAAAAGGGTTTGTGTAACAGATAGGGTTTGCCCCCAAATATTGTGTTTAACCAGAAGTGAAATAATAGCCTCAATATTAGTAGTACCTAAACTCCTGTTCCTTGAAAATATATTACTTTTTAAGCCAGCTCATCATTTTTCTTAATGCTGCCCCTACTGTTTCCACCTGATGTTCTGACTCTTTTCTTCTTGTTGCAAGGAATTGGGCCCTTCCACCTGCTTTATTTTCAGCTACCCACTTTGATGCAAAAACCCCACTCTGTATTTCATCTAAAACTTTTTTCATTTCTTTCCTTGTTTCCTCAGTGATAATTCTCTTTCCAGTAACATAGTCACCATATTCTGCTGTATCACTTATGGAATATCTCATGTATCCAAAACCACCCTGGTTTATAAGGTCAACAATTAATTTCATCTCATGCACACATTCAAAATATGCAATTTCTGGTTGATATCCAGCATTGACAAGTGTTTCAAAACCTGCCTTCATAAGTTCTGTAACGCCTCCGCAAAGCACCGCTTGTTCACCAAATAAATCTGTTTCAGTTTCTTCTCTAAATGTAGTCTCAATTATTCCTGCTCTTCCAGCACCAATTCCTGCTGCATATGCCAAAGCAAAATCTTTTGCTTTACCTGATGCATTCTGATGAATAGCAATTAATGAGGGAACACCTTTTCCTTCTTTATACTGACTTCTTACAGTATGTCCTGGTCCCTTTGGTGCAACCATAATAACATCAACAAATTCAGGTGGCACTATCTGATTGAAGTTTATATTAAAACCATGTGCAAACATTAAAATGTCACCATCTTTAAGATTTGACTTTATGCTTTCATTGTACATTGATGCCTGAACCTCGTCCGGTGTAAGGATCATAATAACATCGGCTACCTTTGCTGCTTCATTAGTATCCATTACTTTAAGACCATCAGCAACTACCTGTTGTCTCCTTTTTGATCCAGGTTTCAAACCTACAACTACACTTATTCCACTATCATTCAAATTTTGAGCATGAGCATGACCCTGACTTCCATAGCCAATAATTGCTACAGTTTTCCCCTTTAAAATACTTAAATTACAATCATTATCATAATACATTTTAGCCATAAAAATTATTCCTCCTCATTATTATTATTTACTTTAATATGCTTGTTACCTCTTTCAATAGATATAAGACCTGTTCTTACAATCTCTTTAATACCAAATTGTTTCAACATATCCTCTAAAGCAGTGATTTTATCAGAATCTCCTGAAGCTTCTATTGTTAATGTACTCTTTGACACATCTACAATTTTGGTTCTGAATATTTCTACAATCTGTACAATTTCTGACCTTGTAGAAGCACTTGCATTGACTTTTATCAAGGCCAGTTCCCTGCTTACAGAATCTGAGGATTCCAATTTCTTCACCCTTATTACATTAACAAGTTTATTTAATTGCTTATTAACCTGTTCAACCGTATACTCATCACCATCAACTACAATGGTCATCCTGGAAACGTCAGGGTTTTCAGTAACACCAACTGCCAAACTGTCGATATTAAATCCTCTCCTGCTGAACAAACCAGCTACCCTGGAAAGTACACCCGCGTAATTCTCTACCAATACAGAAAGAATGTGTTTTGCCATATAACCCTCCACCTACCATTCACAGATTACTTTACATTTTACTTTATATTATTTTACATATTTTTTGTTATTGTTTTAAACTATTTTGTATTTTGTTTTTTATTATTTTATTGTTTGTTTTTATTCGATTAATTAAAGTGTTGGTTCTTCAGGGTCTACAATACATTCAATTAAATACGGCTTATCATCTAAAAGCATTCTCCTTAATGCTCCTTCAACTTCTGAATTCTTACATACCTTTTCGCCTTCAATATCATAGGCTTTTGCTAATTTAACAAAGTCGGGATTTTCTTCAAGGAAAACTTGAGTATAACGACTTCCATATTTCATTTTCTGAATCTCACGTACCATTCCAAGCCTAGAATTATTTAATATTATCATTTTAATACCTAACTTGTTTTGCTTTATTGTTCCAAGTTCTTGCAAAGACATTTGAAAACTACCATCACCACTAATTGCGATAACCATATTTTCAGGACATCCGATTTTAGCTCCTACTGCTGCTGGTAAACCATAACCCATGGTTCCCATCCCGCCGGAAGTTATAAATTTTCCTGGTTTACTGACAGCAATATTGTTAGCTGCCCATATTTGATTTTGTCCTACTTCTGTAGTTATAATAGCCTCTCTGTCCATAATATCGGAAAGCATTCTCAGCATATATGATGGTTTTACTGCATCAGCATCATGCTTTTTATAAGTATTTCTATCAGAATCGCTAGTATTATCAGCCATATTCCCTTTTATTTTATTATTCCATTCATCAACATTTCCTCTATTTACAATTTCAAGCAAATCCTTTAAAATCATCTTAACATCCCCTACAATAGGAATAACAACATCCACATTCTTGCCAATCTCTGCGGGGTCAATGTCAATATGAATTATTTTTGCCTTTTCTGCAATTTTGCTTGCTGCTGCCATAGCTCTATCCCCTACTCTAGCACCCATAATTAAAATTAAATCTGAATTATGGATTGCATGGTTTGCGACATAACTACCATGAGATCCGAGCATTCCAAGATATAATTCATGCTTTGCAGGGAAAGCTCCTATACCCATCAAAGTTGTAACCACTGGTATACTGCACTTTTCAGCTAGTTCGAGCAGTTCCTTGCTAGCTTTTGCGCTTATTACCCCTCCACCTGCACATATTACAGGAGCTTTTGCTATCTTAATTGCATCCGCAATTTTTTTAATCTGTAAAGGGTGTCCCTTATAAGTTGGTTTATAACCTTTTATATCAATAGTATCAGGATATACAAAACCAAATTCGGCAGTTTGAATATCCATAGGAACATCAATTAGAACAGGTCCTGGTCTTCCGGTACTAGCTATGTGAAAAGTTTCTTTCATAATTTCAGGTAACTTTTCAACATTCTTAACTAAGTAATTATGTTTACAAAAAGGAGCTGTTGCTCCTGTTATATCTGCTTCCTGAAATACATCCTTACCAATAAGATGCGTTGGAACCTGACCTGTTATAGCCACAATCGGAATTGAGTCCATATAAGCAGTAGCTATCCCTGTAATAAGATTAGTTGCCCCAGGACCTGAGGTAGCAACACATACCCCAACCTTTCCAGTTGCACGGGCATATCCACTAGCTGCATGAGCTGCACCCTGTTCATGTCTTGTAAGTATGTGTTGTATCTTTGAATCTGCTAAAACATCATAGAATGGACAAATGGCAGCACCAGGATAACCAAATATATGGCTGACTTTTTCCATTTCTAATATTTTAACCATTGCCTGAGCACCTGTAATTTTTAATTTATCATCTTTCAAGCTAATCACCTACTACCTAACGAAATTTATACATTTCTAAATACTCTATTTGCTAATATTTACTATACTATTTACTTTGATTCTTATTTTGAAATTTATCAATCTTTGTTAACAAAAATTTAAGGCTCCTTCATCCCTGCAAAAGTTTGCAGGGACGAAGGAGCCTATATTTCCACCGTGGTACCACCCTAGTTTGATATATTACTTTATATATTATCATTGCATACTTGCAACGTTAACACTCGCAATACATCCTCAATGAGAGTCTTCAAAAGACACCCTGATTATAACGAAATCATCGCCATCATCTACTAGCAAATTTCAATGATGAAACTCCGGAGTGAGCTATTCACACATCAACCATACCGATTCACACCAACCACCGATTCTCTAAAATGTTTTGATGTATCTTTTCTCCATCATAGTATTTAATATATTTATAGTAATTATTATTGTAATTATAACCCATATTTTAATAAAATAAATTATTCTCTAAACAGGGTATTTCACATTATGTTATCACTTAACGATTAACATGTCAAGGGGTTTTGTAAAAAAAATTGCGAAATATAAATTGAATTTTTTCATGCCCTTCTGTATAATTAAAACAGATATAAACAAATATAAAAGCTAATAGGCAGAATGGTGGGTTAATATGGGAATAGAGAAAATTGATATACATGTACATGCAAGAATAAAAAAGGTTACTAATTTCATGGGTACAGATACTTCTTATGCTACTGCTGATGAACTTCTTGTAATGTATGAAAAACTTGGTATTGAAAAAGGGGTTGTTCTGCCGGAAGTAAATCCGGAGTGAATTGAACTCTTTTAAAATCAGCCTGAATTGCATTTGCCAGAGAATTTACCGCCAAAGTTTTGGCAAGACCAGGCAATCCTTCAAGTAAAATATGTCCGTCGGCCAGAAGACCTATCAACATTCTTTCAACCACATACTTTTGTCCTACAATTACATGACCTATTTCTTCAATAAGTTTTGATATTGCGGAACTTTCCTGCTTTATCTTATTTTCCAGTTCGTCAATGTTAATTTTCTCTTCCATCACGCCCCCTAAAATTTAATCATATTTTATTTTCTTATATTACCGTTACCTCTGACAATAAATTTTGTTGTTGTAAGTTCACGCGCGCCCATTACGCCTCTTGCATGAAGCTTATTTGTAGAAATACCTATTTCCGCTCCAAGCCCGAAAACGCTTCCGTCGTGAAGTCTTGTAGAAACATTATGAAATACAGCCGCGCTGTTAACTTCTCTTAAAAATTTTTCGGCTCTTTCTTTATTATTTGTAATTATAGAATCAGAATGGGCAGAACCGTATCTGTTAATATGCATTATCGCTTCTTCCAAAGAATTAACTACTTTAATTGAAACTATAAGGCTGTGATACTCGGTCATCCAGTCTTCTTCCGTAGCGTCAATAACATTACCGACTATTTCTTTAGTAAGTTTACACCCTCTTATTTCAACGCCGAGCATCTCATATTTTTTGCATAATTCAGGTAAAATCTTACCGGCGATATCCCTATGAACTAAGACTGTTTCCGTAGCATTGCAAACGCCCGGTCTCTGACATTTTGCATTGACCGAAACTTTTATCGCCATATCAATATCCGCTTCTTTGTCTATATAAGTATGGCATAACC
>ENA-UOOK01003068-UOOK01003068.1-fermentation-metagenome-genome-assembly--contig:-NODE-3068-length-19441-cov-5.677035_pt1 | contig 19441 bp, 26 predicted proteins | sample MGYA00245777_ERZ724023 | MGnify/ENA primary metagenome ERZ724023 (study PRJEB28704, sample SAMN03018312) | fermentation metagenome | biome: anthropogenic terrestrial biome; feature: soil; material...
AGATGAAAACCCACTAACATAAATAAGTCTATTAGCTAAATTGCTATTTAGTGTAGTAACCGTCTGATTGACAGCGTACAACGCCGCCATGCTGGCTATTTTATTAGGATCATTTACGATCTGGTTTACAACAGCGTTGGCAATAGCGTTGATTGCAGCACTATTGGCCGTTATGCCAGCATCAACCGCATTTAGGTTTTCTGCGGATAAATCTGGTTCTGAGTTATCAGTCCAACCTTGCCCCACGTATGGGGGTATTGTTAATGCCATATGTATTCCTCCTAATCAAATCTAACTATTTTTATGTTTGTTATTGCCCCTACTCCCGTAAAAAACAAATACAAATAAGCATTCCCAGTTGCCGATGCTACGGAAGAAGTGAAATCTCCGCCAGTACCAAATTCGATATTGGAAGCGAGTTTGGTACCTAAATTTGGATTAAATCCGTCAGAAGAACTCCATATATAGTCTGTAACCTTATTCCTAAAAACTCCAAATTCTAATATGGTGCTTCCTGAACCGCTCTCAATCAAACTGGCATCATATCTTATCGTCAAAGTACTTAATTGATCGAAATTGATTGGCGAATTAAATACTATAGCCGTTTGTCTATAATTGTTGGCAACCCGTACATTTATTTTGTCTTTTTCCAAACTAACAACGCCAACTTCTCCGCCAGAAGAATATTTAAAAGAAGTGATAGTTTGTATTCCATTAAATGCACCATAGTAATACGGTACTTTAGGATCAGTATTGACATATCCTTCCCACGTTCCAGGACCAACACCACCAACATATTCATATTTTTTAATGACAGAGGTAGATAGGTTGTACACGGGCTTTATGGTGATGTTTCCAGTCATGTACTTGCCCGCGGTTGGTATGGTTATCATCTGTGCTCCGGGACCAATATTCTGCGCCCCCATAGTGGGTATAGACTGTGTTATAGTTCCGCCCGTATATTGCCCAGGCTGCAGCTGTTGTGTCCCATTGATCGGCAATGAATATGTGGGACTTCCACGCCTTATTACAGTCCCTTGCTGCGGTTCATCACTTCCGCTTCCAATAAATACCTCATTTGACAAAACATCAGCCGGAAGCGTTGTTAATTCTGAGGTGTCAACCGCTCCGCCAACTTTATGTAGAGGCAATTTTGCCATTTCTTTTCCCTCCTAATCAACAAATCCTTGGAATGTTCCTACCACAGCGCCAGCTCCCTCCCCAACTGTCACCCCAAATTTAATCATTTCGGGGGTTAAGTTCTCAACGGCATATACAACTATATCACTCGTCATATATTTTCCAGCACATTCAATAACAATGCTTCCAGCCCCGGGAGTAACATACTGTCCCGACATGGTAGGTATAGTCTGACTTATGGTATCTACTCCGTTATGGATTCCTGTAGGGATATTGTAAGTGCCGTTTATCGGTAAACTGTAGGTTGTGGCACTGCGTTCTGGTAATGTGCCGGTTCGAATATCATCCGATCCTTGCCCTATGAATTTTTTCCCTGCTCTTACCATGGATTCTGTTGCCGTAAGGGTTGTAAAGTCGACACTATTTCCTTTAAAAAACAAGGGTAATTTTGCCATGATTACACCCCTTTCAGACTGATAGTCATGTCAGTAACCGGCTTTCGGAACTGGCAAGTTACCTTGATTGACCCGTTTAAGGTTTCCATTTCCGTTATCATGTTTACGCTCTTATCTATCTGCGCCTTTAAAGATTCCGTCATTGAGCTGGGATATACAATCCCTGGGACCGGAATATCTGTTGCTTTCATCGTAGGCATAACAACTGTCTGTATATATGGAGCTGTACTATTCCAGTTTGCCACAGGAAGGGGAAAAGTGATTACTCCTGTCATTTTATTCACCTGCGCATTATATTCGTTGTAAAAGCCATTTACTGCGGCGTTGGCCGTGTTGATATCTGCTGCTGAATAAATGTCCCCTACTTCCTCATAATTGGTAACATCGTTCAGGCTAATCGTTCCGTCCGAGTTATCAGTCTTTTCATACTTTCGCGGTCCGGTGAATTTGTCGTTTTTATAATTCGTTTTCAAATATTCCATTATGTTTCACTCCTGTTTCCTAATGCCCGGCTTCCGAGCCGGAAAGCAAAGTGTTGTTGCCCCGGGAAACAGCTTTCGACCAACTTCCCAAGGTCATAAAGTATCTTTTCGATTGCATTCGCTTGATATATCGATGTGTAAGCGATCCGCTGTGGTGTAACTGGTGTGCTTGGTGGGGTGAAGTAAATAGCTCTGAGTTGAATAATATTCTGTCTGATCCGTTCCATTTCCGAATCGGTCCGATGATCCTCCGGTTTCCAATTCATTTTACATCGTTTATAAATGGAGTTTTTATATCCGTACTTATTCAACATCTTAGCCGACCAGGCAACGGCCATTTCCACGCGGATCAGGTCTGTATTCGCTATGTATGCCTTTGCTGCCAGGTTGTCTATATCTGCCTGTACACGGTCAAATATAAGGTTGTCTATGTACTCACTCATGAATCGTCACCTCCGCCTTTATGCTGCCTGCAAAACTGTACGAAACGCTTTCAATCGTGCCAGTTTTCATACCGTCATAATCAGTATCAATGTCGACCACTTGACCAATGACCCTGTCGCCAAGCAGAACATCGCAGATTACATTTTCTGCATGTTGGTAGTACTCATAAATGCGTTCCAATACCGATGCTGAATTCCCGGTATGCACAAGAGTGGCATCAGGGACTTCCTTTATATTTTTATTAAAGATTATGTTTGGATTTTCCTTGATGACTGTTGATGTAAAATGATTGTACTTTTTGCCTGTAAGGATCACTTCGCCACCCGATCCGGTGATGAAAGCAAAGTTATCTCCACTTGAGTTGATCGTTCCTCCGTTTATACTTAAATCGTAATAAGCCTCTGTAAAAATCACCTGCGCCATACCGTCTACGGTTCCTTTATAAATCTCTGCTGTTTCATTTGATTGCTGGTAATCATGTACAGTCAAACGGACACCTGTCACAACATCTGAATGTTCCAAGGTAAGGCCGCCAAATACTTCATCATTGGAAAACTCTCCGCTCTTATCTTCCTGCTTCGGATAAATAACCACTCCATCATAATTAGATGTGTCAACAACTGCCCCTATGGCAAATGCAATTTGAACAATGGCATTCCGTTTTGTCGTGTAAGGAATATATCCATGTAACGGGATATTGTCAAACGCATCAGACAGCATATAATTAAAATCCTCATCATCAAAAATATCTGCGATTACATCGGGTACGAGTTGACCGGTATATATACCCCCGTGATATTCATTGCCGTCAAGAATTCCAAGGGCATCATGGGAATCCATGTAATAATCAGTCTTGCTCTTTTTGGCTCCGTTCTTTAAATAGAAATTGCCAATCAGTCCACCGTTAAAATATAGCGCCAATTTTTGCTTCTTCTGCAGGTCAAACGGTACACTTGATTTTGTACGTACAGTGAAGTTCATTGTATTAATGCTTATATTTTCTGAAATGGCATTGATTTCCTGCAAACAAGATAGCTGCCTTACTTCATCAGATAAAAACTCCCGGTAGATACCATAATCTATCCGGGTTAAAAATACTGGTCTGTTTGGCTTTGATGTTGACAAAAAAGTAATTATAATCTTGTCGTACAGCATCACATAGTTGCTGCAGAAGTATTTCGTATCATTAGGGGTAAAATCCATACTTGATATCAATTCATTTTCCGAATACCATTGAACGTTAATATGGTTTGCATAATCACCTGACATTGTATTGAAGGTCAGCAGCAAGCCTACGCTGGTAAACTTCTGGTTAAAGGTTATGGTTAGTACTGGCGCATCAACATACTTTTCATATGTCTTTCGTGGAAATAGAAACATCTGCGGATGCAACCCTATCCGGGGTTTTAGTCCCTCTTGACTTACGGTATACTCAAATTCCCCTTCGCTATCAGATATTTCGTCACTGATAAATCCGTAATCATTTGGAACGTCCGGGAAATTTATGTATTCACCATTGAGCAGAGCAAAACCGGGTAAGCATAAGGCATAGCCAGGATACACTAAATCATCCCTTTTTAAATCAGGAAATTCACTCCTTACTGTTGTCGCCCTTGGATATAGCCCTGTATTCGGACGCAATCCAACCCGGGGCCGTAACCCCGGATCGATTACTTGTGGATTGCTGTTTTCCTTTGCATAAGGAGCCACATCATCATATACAATTTTCAGCCCTTCACTGTTCAAGGCGGCATCTGATAAAATTGTCTGCTTTAAAAACATCTTAAGGCCTCCTTTGCGGCTCCTTTGCTATGAATTGTATAGACAGGCCGCTCCATCGGTCTATCTGAGTAACAGAGTCGTATTCATCGTCACCGCTGGACACATAAGCCGCAAATTCAAGCGTTTCCTGTCCGTACGGGAACACTACCGTGTGAAATGCTGTGGGGGCAGTTATAATGTCGTAAAACGTGTTGTAATCTGCTCTATGGTCCGGGTCCGGTTCAACGGTCAGGGTGTAGTTGTAAAAGGTCCCGATAACATCCCGGTACATCTCATAATTCTGTAGCCGCCCGCTGTGTTCCGAATCCGTTACCGCAAAACTGCGCTTAATTCCTGTCACCCACAACCGGAGGTCAACACCGTCTATTGTAAATATTCCTTTTTCCACGTTATCAACCTCCTGTCGTTACCATTCTTACGCCTACGCGCTGGGTTTCTTTGTTGTTGTACTTATAAACCAACTGTCCGAACTTTGTACCATCAATGATCAAATCTGCCTTTGCTGTGCCGTTACCGATTCCGCCCGCTTCCTTAATGGCTTCTAATACTGCTTCTTTAATCGTCCCCAACGGTGATACAACCTCGTAATCCTTGTTGTTATCTCCAAGCATAGCCAGGAAGTTACCGGCTTTCGGAGGGACTACAGTTCCGGTCGCAAGCATGGGTATATTGGCTGAGTATGCGACATAGGGGGCGCTTGAAGTTGCTGCAAAGGAACGGCTACCTCCACCACTTGAAACCGCCGCTCTTGAGCCTGCATTGATAGCAATTAATGCAGCGCCTACGGCGGCTACTATTGCCGCTGCTCTTAATGCTGCTCCTGCTGGCCCTGTTACCGCTCCTGCTGATACCGCCAAAATCGCGAATGCAGACGCAGCTGCAAGAATTCCAGCTATAACCTTTTCTGTCGGTGTCATTTTATCCCAGTTTTTATATATTTCATAAGCCGCTAAAACAAGAGCCCCCACCGCAGCCACGGTTCCAAAAAATCCAAGTGATGTCAGGTCAAGTTTAGATACTAATTTCGCTAATGCCCCCATTAGACCAGTCTCTGACAATATATTTATCATCTGTTTGATTTTCCCTACAAATTCAGTCACTTTCCATGCAAGGAAAAAAGCAGCCACTAATTCTGTAATATAGCGGACTTTATCTTGGTTGTTATTAATCCAGTTCGAAAACTCTTTTAGCTTTTCGGTTATTCCTTTTATAGCACCAATGATTACAGCGCCGGTCCACTCCCCTATTGGTTTAATGAACTCTTCCCACAGCCACATGGCCAGCGGCTTTAATGCATCAATCACGGAGTTAAGAACATCAAGGCCAGCCGCTACAAGCTCAAGTGCTGCAGGCAAAGCTTTTTCCAATGCCCATTTCGCCAAGGGCAATAGCACATTGTCCAAAAGCCATAGCAAACCGGCTCCTACTTTTGAAACAACAGGCATGAGGCTAACAAGCACCTTGTCAAATGCTCTTAGCAGCGGCCCGAAATCTAATTCAGCCGCCCAGTTCTTTATAGATTCAGAGGCTTCCCGGAAGAATCCGGTTACTATAAGCACCAAGTCACCTAAATGTCGCATAATACTGGTTCCAGTGTTCCCCGCCACCCACGCCTTGTCAAACTGATCGGCCAGATTCGCCACAGTCAGCGCCATATTGCTAAAAGTAATCAGTAAGTCATCGGTAATCGCTTTGCCGTATCCTTCGTCACTCCAAACCTGCATGAATGACGCTCCCACGTCCGCAGCAAGCTGCTTTAAACTCCCGAACATGGTTTTTACCGCTGATATGGTTGAAGGCCCATATTGGTCCCATGAGGCCTTTATAGGCTCAAATAGATTCGACAGAGTTTTCTTGATATTATCCGCCATAACCTTGGCTTCTGTCGTTACTTCCTCGGTCTTAAACATCTGATCAGGGGTAGGGCCTTTATATATATCTGTATCACTTGATTTTTGTGTCTGAATTAGGGTATCAAAGGCAAACGTAGCCTTTTTTACTTCTTTAGCTGCTTCTTTAGCTGCTTTTTGGGTATCCGTTAAACTTTCCGCATAATCCTCCTGGATCGCTACTGCTTTTGTAAATGTGTCTTTTCCCGCCAGCGCGGCCATTGTTTGGGCAATCCAGTTATTGATATCGATAAGCTTAGAAATCAGCAGGGTAAGCGCCGGGGTTACATACTCTATGACGGGAGCAAACGCAACCGAAAAACTGTTCTTAAGCGTTGTAAGCGAGGATTTAAGCTGTGACAGAGCTTTGTTTGTGCTGTCGGAATATCTCGCAAGATTCTGCATTCCCTCGGTTATGGCTCTCGTAATCATTGATAAGCCCCTGAATACAGCGCTGAACAGTACAGACCGCCCAAGCATTCCCATAAGGGACATTTTCGCAGCTCCCGCGTTCTTGGCGGTATCTTTCAGCCCTTTGTTAAGCTTCTTACCGGATTTTTCAGTTTTCTTTTGCGCATTATCCGTCTTAAGCAATTCATTCTTATATTCCGTTGCCGCTTGCTGTGCCCGTTTCAGCCCCACAAGAGCCTTGTCGTATTCTTCATCGCCCAGGCCAAGACCAGCTCTTTCCGCATAATAGAGCGCATCTGTATAGCGGTCAATCTCATCTTGCAGGTTTCTTACCTTTGCACCTGCTTTACTTGCACCTGTGGATACGGAATCAAATGTGGACAGATATGCACTCCCTATAACCTTTGCGGGGTTCGCTGCATCAAGGGCTGATTGCTTAATGATATCGAATGACTGTTTGATGATGGAGGGGGCATCCTTAAAAGCCTGTAAAGCGTTCTTCATGGATTCAGTAAGTCCTACAAGAGTTTTCTGCACTTCTCTGCCGCCCGCCTCGGCTCCTGATTTATCAATTTCCGTGTCAATTAAGACTGTTCCGTCAGCTTGGGCCGCCATGACACCGCTCCTTTCTTCGACTCTGGCTCAATGGCTCTGGCTCTATCCAATAAGTTTTTCGACTGCTTCTCTTTCCTTTTGGTGCTGTTCCCAGTCAAGATCGCATAGGGCCTGGTTTTCCTTGTAGAACTTGGATTCCCACTTTTCCAACTTTTCCCCTTTGGCTTTCTTCTGCCGCACATTAAGGATTGAGGAATACAGCCCATCACCACCGATCTGCATATAGGCGCCGAAAAAGGTCCACCAGTGCATATACTTCACACTGCGGACCTCTGTGCCTATGTTCTTATTGATCTCCGGTATTAAAACGGGGGCATCTTTGAACCAATTCATTGATACCGGCTTTGGTTTGTTATCTGCAGGTAAATTTGCATCAATAAACCAAGTGGCCTGTTTTACTGCTTCCCCTATGCGTTCTGGCGGAATCGTTTCGTAATCGATATACAGGATTTCAACAAGTACCTGCGTCTTGTCTGCCGCATCAAGTTCCGGGTCACTGTAGGCGGTCAAGATATCAAGCACAGCCCTGTAATCGGTACGAATCTTATACAATTCGCCTCCGACCTCTAATTCAGTCGGCAGGCTAAATGGATTCATCATTTATGATACTTCTGCGTGTACTTGCTGGCCCGGTCAACTTTCTGTAATCTTCTTCCGGTTTCTTTTTCAATCACCGCACGGATTGTGTCAATGATGTGCACGGCGTAAAATTCACCCGTACTTAAGACGGAAAATGGTCCGGTTATTTTAAAGAAGGTATCAGATACATCGGCATTAAATAAATGATCGATCTCCGCCATCATCTTGTTTTTGGCATCGGTTATTCTATCCTTTTCGCTGCCGTCTCCATTTTCGAGCTGTGCCTGCAATTCCTCAAACGTTTTAACAGCATGATCATAACGTTCGAAAATCCCCAAATCAGAAGGAACAAAGGTAAATTGCCCTAATGCCTCGCCGCGCTTATTTTTTATGTTGTAAACACGGGAACCATCGTCAATTACAATATCATTGCCGTTTTGCTGTGGTGCCTTTATCAGTTTATTGCTCATGTCTTAATCTCCTTATGATCCAGACGGGATAGCACCCTCTGCGAATGTCGGGTTACCGGAAGTGAGGGAAGTTGCAGTGACATAGCCTTTCTTTCGACCGCCATTGAAGGATAAATTGTACGGAATATTAACGCCAGCGGTACCACCGCCATAGCTTTGTGGTTTGACAATGACTTCCTCCACATAGGCCAGATGGTTCGTCGCTTCCGTATCCTCAACAATCACTTCAAGGATAAGGGTCTTGCATTCGTCACCCGTAAGGCGATCCATAGCAATATCTCTAATCTTCGGGTATATAGTTTCATCGGGGTTGGCGTAGTACGGATCAGCGTCAATAGACGGCTCATACCCGTTATCTGTTACCCTGGATTCACCCCAAATATTTTTAATAGATTCCGTATCCGGGTTAAGGCTGACAGATAATTCCTCCATATCAATTCCAACCTTAAACCACGTAGCCGAAGCTAATACATTCGCAAAACTGGAATCCAGGAAATGCACCAATGCTTTTCTTGCTAATTTCATTTATTTTGCTCCTTTCAGCGATCAAATTCGTTTTCATATTCTACTGATACAGGTAAGACCCAATCCTGAACGCTGTTCTGGTTGGGATCCAGTCCGTAAGAGTTGTCACGGGTAATCTTTTTGATGATTCGTCCTTGCGACAATGCCGGGTATGTAGTCAATTTGTAGACGGTGCCGTCAACGGTAACAGGTTCCTTGCACAGCCATTTTCCAATCCTGTCCAGGAACGTCTGAGCGGTCATTTTAACCCGTTCACTGTTCGCACCTACCCGGTAGACCACATAGAACGGATAACGGCAAATCTGGCGAACGTGGCCCGTTACAGATTCCTTATCACTGTATACCAACGCCCCGTTATCAGCCGAGAAAGCTATCCCGGTATCCTCTTCCAATTCTTCAAATGAAATTATATCTCCATCAAGCCCCGGGTACTGATTCAACAAATCTTTCATAGCTTCCGTCAGCACATCGTACCCGGTAAAATCTCTACCTATTGGTTGTGGTTGTTCAGCCACGTTTGCCACCTCCTGCCGTTTTCTTTGCACTCTTTACCCATTGCTTACCGTCCTTTTTTTTGGCAGGTTCAAACCAATGGGCTTGCGCTTCGGGGTGAGCTGTTTTGTTGTATACCAAATTTTCTTTTGCAGCGGTTTTGCCACTATACTGACTGACAAGGACCTTCTTCGTGTCGAATCTGGCCCATGTGCTTCCAGTTATTTCACTTACCATGGTCTTGCCTTCGTAGAGAAAGCGACCTTGTGGACCAAAAGCGGCATATGCTCCGCCTGAACCTTGTATGGCTGCACTGGCCGCCCTTGTAACATTGACAAACGGTCCTTCCTGCATAGGCATAAACGGGACCATGCTGGTCATTACATCGCCGTCAAGGCCATACTGGGCTTTCTGGTACTGCTTATCAAACCGGGACAAATCAAGCTTAACCTTTATGCCGCCGTCAACCATAGACCACTTAGGAAAATGCTGTGTTGCCATGCTATTTCCCTCCGATCTCAAAGTGAGGAATCAGCTTGTACGGGCCTCCTACTGTGGTAATCAGATATACATCGTCACAGGTCTTGTTTATGTAATCATAAAATCCATTCTTGTATGCCGGGTCCGTATCACTTATTGCGGTCTCGGCATATTCGCCGTGAATGAAGAAATCTGCTCCACCGGTGAATGTGAGCGATGCGGGAAATCCTGTTTCGGATTGTGCCGCCCACTCTTTCGGGCCTTTATACGGCTTTCCTGCGATTGTAATAACTCCGTCAATCAAAGTGTATCTTACATGCAATTTGGCGGCATCTGCGCTTTCCAGTCCAGTCTTAACCACATTTGCGCCCTTGTCGGTATTCAAATCAACATTATGAAGTACAGTAGGATACCATGTTGTACCCTGTGCTGTCTTATGTTTGTTAAAGATGGTCACTGTGTCGGCATACATGGAATCACTCCTTCCTTATTTCGCTGGAACCGCCTAAACGATTCCAGAAACCGTTTCTACTCTTGCAGATCGGCAAACTATAACCGATGCTATTTAACCCATAGCTGGAAGATAGAAGGATCACCGCCTTTCTATTCTGCCGGGTCGTAGGTTGCTTCAAAAATATCAGGCTTGCAGGGGTAGAACTCTCCCTTTATGCCTTTGATGATGTAATCCCCAACCGAGGCTTCCATTACTCCTTCAAGGGTTTTGATTTTGAGTTTTGGGTTTTCCGGGGCCTCGTAACTGATTCGTAAATCCTGATCGTTTACAAATCGGGATAATTCAGTAATCGTGTCGACATCATCAAAAAACTGTAAAGCTTCAATTACAACAGGTTTCTTTCTGTATTTCATCTTTCCACCTCTTTCCCGCAAATAGAGCACCGCTGATTGTACTTCTTTAAGACTGGGTTATAATGCTTACGGTATCTGTGCTTACAAAAGTGTTGCATAATCCAATTAATCATTTTCGATTCTCCCCTCTCAAAGCCCTGCATAAAGCAGTAGCACGCCACAATCATCAGTTACGCCAGCAAGATATTCTCTTGCCGTCTCATAGCAAAGCCGGTTCTGGGCCTGCGTATCGCCTGCAGCGCTGAGTACGGCACTCTTGACGGAAGATGTGGCGCTGAATGAGATGGATTCGGCCCCGGCGGTCTTGCTTGTAACAATATTCCCAACAACATTGCCGAGTTCATCAGTACCATATCCACCGGCCTGTGCCATCTTTTCCGCCTGTTCAATTTCCTGCAACTTCTCAGCCACGGCGCACACGGCTTTCTTTACCCTTGTTGCCGCACGTTCAGCCGTAGGAAGACCGGACACCAGACGGTCAAACGTCATGATGTCCAGTTTGTCACTTGCTCTATCAGCCAAGCGGTTAAAGTCTTCTTGAGTTGCTATCGCCGTGCCATGATATGTTGTGGTGTAAAATGTATAATCCGCATACGCCATGGCTTAATCTCCTTAACCGTTAGACTTAATCAAACCGATAGGAATATTCTTCTCCTTGAATTTGAGTACCCAATTATTCTTGTTGGCAAGTTCCGCATTGGTGGGGGATTCCCCTGTAATACTCTCAGCTTTAATAGAAAAGCCGTTCGGGTGAATAACTCTTCCCTGCTTCGTGTACAGTTTTTCAATACCGGCTGATGTCTCGGGATCATAGTCGGTATAGTAAGGCTTCTCATAATTGTTTTTCGGGCAAGTAAGGAAAGCGCCCTGACCAATTATGTAGGACTTGTATACCGGGTGTGTACCAGAAGCGTCAATAGTGAATCTGTCGGTTACGAGAGGAATCAAACCGCCGATGGTTGGCAACTCAACATCTCTTTCGATGGCGTTCGTGATGGTGTACTTGTTGTAATCGACCAACCCTAAAGCTTTGTATTTCGCAAAAATGTATGAGTTGATTAAGAAAAGGCCAAATCCGTCAGCCATGTCACCGAGTGCTTTCTGCTGCGCATAGATTAAAGTTGTAGCATTGATGTTATTTGCGTCAGTCGGTGCATCTTCCCCAGTTACACTTAAATCAGTGATATGATTTGCCATGCCTGTAAGCTGCATAATAGCGTCGGTAATTGTCATAAGGTCCCTGGTCCAAACCTGGCGATAATAACCAGCTACGGAATTGGCAACATGAGTCATAGGTGCCGCTCCGGTTAATTCTTTTGTGAAATCCTTTGCTTTCCATGCTTTCATTCTCTGAATCATCATTGCGGTCTGCTTGCCTCCGCTGATTTCAGACGGCGTATTGTCAGTCATACCATCGTTGTTTAAAGCCTGATCGTCATTTTCATCAATCGGCACATAAAACGGCAGTGTCGCCACGTTGCCCTTTGTACCGATTAAATCCATGATTGTATTATCTTCCACCATAATGCCGGAAGCGTAAATCTTGTCATTCCATGTAGGCTGTTCCGCCATGTATCCAGAGAATACCTCCGGGTCAAAATCAAAACCGCCAAATCTTCCTGTCATTGCCATATTGTCATTTCTCCTTCTCTTACTGAGTTAAACTTTTATAAAGTTCCGGGCTTTTGGATTTCAAAGCCATTCTTGCGTCAAGGTCCATCTTCTGAAAAGACTCTTTCGTGATTCCAGTCTGATTCTTGTTGTTGCCCATAGGCAGTGTGATAACTACCTTGTTGCTTTCTGCGACCTGCTGTGCTGGATCAACAAGGATATTGGGGATCGGGTTCCCGTCCTTGTCAGAGACAAGAGCCTTGAAGATATCGTCAATGGACCGTCCCTTTGCCGTATCCTTATCCAGTTCTTCCATGAGCTTTCCGCGGATACTCTCGGCTGTCAGGTCATTAACAAACTGTTTTCCGCCCATGAATGTTTCAACAGTAGCTTCTAACTGGTGCTTTGCTTCGTCAGCAAGACGGGCCGTCTTTTCATCTTCCAGATCCTTTTCCAGTTTCGAAATCTGTGCCTTATATTCATCGAGGTTTACACCGTCAAAGGCCTTTAACTGCTCCTGTACAGTATCAAGAGAGGTTTTGTATTCGTCTCTCTTAGCAGTGGCCTTTTCATATTCTGCAACGGTGCGATAGTTCTCTTTCCATTCCTTATCCAGAGTGGCTTTCTTATCCTCCGGAACCTCGATTCCGATGCCTGTTAAAATTGCGTAAATGTCTTTCATTTTCAATCCTCCTGAAATGATTTATTGACCGCTCTTTCTGCGGTTGGGATTTGCCCGATAGACCACGGGCGGGGTAATTGGACCATATTGTTAAGGTCAACAAAATGGTAATATAAAATAGCCAGCGCATAAGCACCAGCTCAATAAATATTTGTTATTCAAAAATCAACTCTGTATCAAAAGGTAAAGACTTTCCTAAATCCATGTAGTCACTGTATAGCTTCATGAATTCCCATAGCGGAAATTTGGAATATCCGTTTTCATCAACCTTTGGAAATTCAGGTTGAAAACACACTGGGTAATAACCATTTTCTTCTACATATTTCCTCCGCGTATCATCATGTCGATGGAAGTATATGTCTTTTCCCGTCTGATTAAGTTTTACTTTTACGTAGTCATTTATGTTTACTGTTATGTTACATGCGTGAGGTGTCCGCAACTCATTTTCCTCCTTTATATCTTTGAGATATTTACTTTTCCTTGCGTGACATCAACCACGCTTTCATGCTTGCATACCGGGCACCACAACGGGAACCGCTTGGCTTCGGTATCTGCTCTGATCCTGTTTTTGGTCTTTCTGCCACAGATCGGGCAAATTACCCATGCTTCCGATTCTCTCATGTTAACCCTTCCTTGCATTCTCATACCGTGTCGCAGCTCCATTTGCTGCCGCTGCCTGTTCTCTGTTCCATTTTGCTATGTTCAAGCGCTCTGTGAGTTTCTTAAGATCATTCTCGCGACAGAAATCATTATAATCCGCATTCTGCCGTCTTAGGAGTGCTGCTTTGCGGTCATATTCCTGTTGTAATTCAAACTTAAGCGGCTCATCTTTAACAGAATCTACCGCCGTTTTCATTCCGACAAGTTCCTGCTTGGTCTTGCGTATCCGCCGTTCTAATGCCCTTTGCTTCTTGTTTAGAGATTCTATGCGCTCGTTGTCCTCCGTCTGCAGGTCAGCGAAAGGATTATTCACACCGTCCCCCGGTCCGAAACTATGACGGCAATTTGCGCCGCATAGCCCCGTGACCGTTCCGTATCCAGTAGACTTCACAAAGTCCGGGAACTGCTTCGTTCTGCCGGTTCGGGAAAAGAATTGTCCTTGCCACCACAAATGATTGGTAGGATTCATGCCGCCGTCCCCGGTTCTGGCTCCAAGGTGCGCCGATGTGAGAATGATATCCCAGTCCATTTCCTCCATGCGGGTCATTTGGATACTGCCGGTCGCCTGACTGATTCCAGTACGTACAGAACGCGTTACGGCTGTTTCTAGCGTGTCTTTATGCCCGGTTGGATAAGTAACGACCCCACCGCCTGAAATGGCGTTGCTGATAGCCTCTTGTACTGCCTGAGTGTATGATACGGCCCCGGAGGTTACCGCCCTATAAGCATTGTCGCATTCGCTGATATATAGTTTCTGTGCTTCTATTGCTGTGGTCCGCGTGAAGTTGCTTATCTCTCCGTTTGTGGCTTCATACACTCTCTGCATCTGCCTGACCAGTACAGGAGATTGTTTCAATGGTACAGGAATAAGCCCGGCTTCTTGATATATCTTGTCATCGTACTGTAAAGCCTTGATTCCGGCTTCCTGCATGGCTTCTTTGACTTCTTTTTCCTGCAGCTTCGTGAATGAGATAATTTGTTTCTGGATATCTTCAAGCAGTTCACCGGATTCCTGTAATATTTTAATCCGCCAATTGTCGGAAGATGTGAAAAGGTAATCGGCCCCACGGCCAAGCCTGGACATTATACGGCTTATTAGTTGGCTTATTATGTACGTCCGCAGCTGTGAGGCGTACTCTTCGGACTGTTCCGTTATCCTTTGCAGGTATTCAGGGGTAAGCATTTAATCACCTTCTACCCGCTTTTTTAAGTCGGATTCTATCACTCGCCAACCTATGCATGATATAGTAATCTTGATTATTACAGACATTATGATTCCTGCTGTTAAGGCTCCATTCTCCCAAGCAAAACACAGTTGAAATAATGGCTTAAAGAACAATAGCCAGCTACCTACGTAAGCCCATGCAGCTGTTAAAATAAAATCAGACGCATCGCTGTATGATGTCCTCATGTTTCTTCCTCCTGTTCTTCTTCTCTTTCCCAGAAAAATTCAATGCAATCTTTTTTTACTGAGCCGCGAGAACCGTCCGTAAATTCAAACTCAATGAAGTTATGGTCCTTAATAAAACCATCGTCCATTATGTGGCTCATCTGTTCATACGTGAGATTCACGCTGTATAATGACCCGCCATGCGTAGCTATATTAATCATGCTATTCCTCTCCGAAAAGTTTCGGGCTTTCCTGGTCTGCTTTAGCCTCTGCTATCATGGCCTTGGCTTCTTCTTCGCTCATTCCCTCAAACTTCTGGTAGTACATCCATGCTGGTACTTTACCCTGGATAACATATTGCCACCACCTGGCCCTATCTTCTTCCCTGCTGTATGTGATATCGCCAAAATCATAGGTAACTTCATAAGGCCCCACTGGTGCAAGCTCATACAGGTCCGCGAATACATTCAGAGCATAAATAAGACCGTCAATACAATCCTCTAACTTATCTCTGCAATCTTTGATAAGCTGGATCGTCCGGCGGTCATCACTCTCTACCTGTGTGGCTGTAACCATTCCTGTTTTCTGGTCGAATACAAAGTACCCGGAAGAATACCCCACTTTCCAACCGATGAAGGAAAGTTCGTTATTGATTCCTTTGATTCTGGTATCAGTGTTGAGCTCCGGGTTGATTTCCTCATAAAACGGATTGTCTCCCTTACCTCCAAACACTGTCTTGGCATAATGTGGCAATCCTTCTACCGTTCTACCGACCTTGCGCTGTTCAATCGGTACGCCAGCAGTATTCAGGAGTTCATCTCCAATCAGGATTATACGGCGGCTGTCCTTTATCTCCTCGCTGTTACGGCTGTATGCGATATCCAGGTTCTTTAATTCCTCAACCACATTCTTGTAGATCGGCAACCCCAACGGGCTGTTAATCTCCGTATTGTTGGCCTGCGGGGTCCTGAACACGCCGAACAGCATTCGTTCCAGCGGCTTCCCATTCTGCGTCATGAGGGATACATCGGCTTCAAGACCGGCCCATTTAGTTTCCTCCAGTGGGACCGGCTTCCCCTTGTCGTTGTCGCTGGTACTCACATAGGCCCGGTTGCTTATCAGGTATTCTCCCGTATCGCTGTTGATCCTGTGATATTCGAACTTTGTATAATACTTACGAGAGAACGCCGTGCTGACCGTATATGTGTCAATGAAGATAATTCCAGTTATGTTCCCGTCATCGTCCGAATCCACGATTTTAAAGCTGTTCGGGAGCAGAAAGTCTATGCCCGTTCCGTTTGGCTTAACAATGAACGTTCCGGCAGCGCAGCCATATTCTACCCACTCCCTGAATTTAAAATACCGTTTCTCAATCTGTTCATTCAGCCATTTTGCCCGTGGACTCCCGTCAATGGTGACGTGTATGGCAAGTGTTGTAAGCCGGGCCGTTTCCTCGCATAGCACCTTACCAAATCCAATTGTACGGATATCATGCTTATCACTCAGCCAGTATGGGCGGTCCTGGTATATGTTCATGCACTTGTCTATAACAATGTCCATTTCCTGTGAGGTGACTGGCTCCACATCAAATTCTTCTAATGCCTCTTTCTGGAATAGCATGTTCCACCACCTCCTTACCGTGTCCAGTAATCCCATTTAATCACCTGCCCTGGTATTTCTTGGTCATTTCTTTAAATTCCTCGCGGTCCGTTGCGAACTTTTCTTTCCTACGCCGTACGCTGTCTATTACGTCCTCTTCCAACACTTCATGGAGTGCTTCTTTAACCGCTTTCTTCACAACACCTAACGGTGTTTTCGGTTCCATAGATTCATTGTGTAAATATGGGACAAATTGGCATTGACACCTGCGGGCTGCATATTGCTCGTTAAGAATCTTTCTCGTTTCGATTCTTGATGCCTCGGCCGCCGTCTTTGGCTCTGCCTCTTGATCATCAGGCCCATTACCAATATCATATCCGAAAAAGCCGCGTTCTCTACACCTGTAATATCCGCTAGAATCCGATATCATGTCGTTGTCAATATAATATTTGATTTCAGGCATTTGAGGAGCACTCACAAACTCAACGTCTCTTGTCCTGCATTCTATGATTTTCTTTGCTTTCTTGCCATGTTCGCATATCATTTTAAACTTTCCGCCGTCAATATGTATCTCCAGAATGCCAAACGCTTCAAACCGTTCGCCGTTTACAATTACTGCAAAATCTTTATTAATCTTCATTACGCTGAATTCCCCCTCCTCATTGATAATGGACTGGTTGCATACCGTAGTCCATCAATCCAGTGGTTATTTTTATCCGGGTAATCCGGTATTACTTCGCCATTGCTATCAACCTCATGCTCGTACTCTATCATTTCTTTATAAAGTCTCGGTGTCCTTGCCGGGTCAATAACGATCTTGCGGCACTGTAGCCATTCGAACGTGTATTTCACGCTACCCGGTCCACCATTCGCCTGTCTTGCATGTAAACCAGCGTCCCGGAAGTCTACAATACTTTCCTGCTCATCTAAGCCGCATCGGATTTCATAATCATCATATCCTTTAGCCTTGATCTGCCTTGCCATCTCTGCATTACGAATCTTGCAGCCGCCCAATTCGTCAATGGCATATATGGTTTCCGTGTTGTGGTTATAGTAGCACCGTACAAACGCTTTAGGGTCGGGATACCAGCCCCAGTCCTGGCCTTGATATATACGGTCCATTCTGGCGATCTCTTCATCAGTGATCGTCCTGATCTCCAGAAACTCAAAGATGTTAGTACCAAGTCCTACCGGGTTGCCGAGATATTCATGCTCATAGGCTTTCGGGTTAACCTTTTGCAAATGCTCTGCATCATCAAGAAACTGCTGTCCGAGCCATTCAATTGGAACTGATCTGTAATCGCTCTTATGCCTTAGTGAATCCTCTCGCGGCTCCTGAACATATTTGTTGGCCCAATTTGACTTACTTATCGGGGGATTGAATGTTTTGAATACAACAAACTTTGGGCCGCCTCTAAGTATGGACTGCTGAACCATTCGAATTTCTTCAATACCCGAAAATTCGTCTAATTCTTCAAACCATAGATATTTAAAATACCCCTTTCGTACCTTTGCAGACTTTGACTTCTTGGCCTTATCCAATCCTTTAAATATAATTCTCTGGCCTGTTGGCTTATATATGCACCTGTACGGACTTGTTTTGCATTTCCATAGGTGACTTACTTCCAGCGCGTCAATGGCCCATAGTACCTGCTCATATACGCTATCACCAATCGTATTCCCAACCTTACGGTAAATAATCGCATTGGCGTTCGGATCCTCCATCATTCCCAGTACTATTTCAAGTCCGGCGAAAGATGACTTTGTGGAGCCTCGCCCACCGTATAGATCGTAGTAAGTGTGTTTGCCGTCTATAATGTCCCAATGTACACCATAGAAAGACGGGGCGATTAAGTCAGTGAGTTTAACTTGGTTCTGGTCTTGGGATATCATTGACAATCACCACTCTTTCTGACTGTTCCTTTTCATCTGCCGTAAGTTTATCCGTCTGAGCCTTAATGAACGCTATCCTGGCCCGCTGCTCCGCCGTAGCCATGTCCATATGGTCTGCCAGCCAGTCAAGGGCCTTCATGCGGTCAGCAAGCTTTATACTTGCGCCGTCCTTCCCTTGCTTTACCTCGGATATGATGGTGCCGTCCACGTCCGTGCTTTTCCGAAATTTTACAGTGTTCACAATCTTGGTGAGTGTTTGACCTGTTTCCTTATCAACCACTGGCCCAAATGCACCCATAACTGGTACTTCTTCTTGCCCGAATGATAGGTAATCAGTGATATCAGAAAAGGCTATGTCCATGTACTTCTGGAAGATGTCCTCTGGCTTCAAGAGAGCCTTGGAGTAGGCCATTTCTTTTAAGCGCATGATTTCTTCTCTTACGTTATCATTTGTAAGCAATCTGGAACCATTGATTCGCGCTGAAAGGTAATCACATTCATATGCCTTTTGGTATGACTTTGCGGCATTGAATGACTTGCTGTAATAAATACAAAAAAGCCGTTGCTTATCAGTCAAATCGTCATTGCTCATTACTGACTCGACTTCTTCTGCTACAGCTTTCTTTTCTGCTTTGTTACGTTTCATTTTCTTTGCAACGTTGCATTCCTTATCCTGCGTTGCGTTGCAATTCCATTTCCCTCTATTCTTCCATGATCGTACTGTACCTTCCGGTACGTCTAATTGACCAGCAATGTCTTTTAGCATTACGCCATTCTCATAGAGTACTCTGGCTTTCTCCTTTATTTCGTCCGGCGCTCTTGCCAAGTCATTTCATCTCCTTTCTCCGCATAGCAAAAGCGCCCATCGAGTTACACAAGACAGGCGCCCCGCAGGAGGTGTAATTATGATGTTGTAGATGAATCCGCGCACCCGGATTCGAACCAGGGTTTCCAGTCAGGGGGATTACTGTCGTT
>ENA-UOOK01003070-UOOK01003070.1-fermentation-metagenome-genome-assembly--contig:-NODE-3070-length-19426-cov-5.022508_pt1 | contig 19426 bp, 19 predicted proteins | sample MGYA00245777_ERZ724023 | MGnify/ENA primary metagenome ERZ724023 (study PRJEB28704, sample SAMN03018312) | fermentation metagenome | biome: anthropogenic terrestrial biome; feature: soil; material...
CATTGTGGAGTGGGACCTGGATATACTTCAGGTTCTCGGGAGACATGGAAGCAAGTCTTGTCGAAATGTTGAGGATATCCTGCTTGTGCTCGTAGAGTGCCTTCGTCATTTTGTAAGCATCTTCATCTCCAAGCTTTTCGGTTGTGATGAGGACGTTCCAGCTTGCGAGTGCCTTAACGGGCGTGGTCTGGCCTTTGTAGGTGTTTGCGGGGATATCGAATGGCAGGTAGTAGGGGAGTTCTTTTCCAAGCTTTGCAACTATGTCTGCTGGAATGTCGCGGAATTCTGCTGTGCCAAGTGTGGTGATCTCAACGACCCCGGCGATGCCAAGAGCTCCTACTGTGAGTGCTGCGTCGATGTTCTTATCGGCAAACGCTCCGGCTGTGTCGGAAAGTCCAAGGTTCTCCGGCTTGATGTCCTTGTCGGGGTCAAGTCCCGCTACCTTAAGAAGTGTGCGCACCGTTACTTCGGTTCCGCTTCCGACTGCTCCGACAGAGACCCTCTTGCCCTTAAGATCCTGGATCGATTTGATGTTGCTGCCCTTTGCGACGAGGAAGTGGATGGGTTCGGCATAAAGGGGAACAAGTCCACGGAGTTCCTTCATCGGCTTTCCTTCGAATGTACCCTTGCCTTCATAGGCAAAGAAATAGAGGCCGTCCGCAAAAATTACTTCAGCTTCACCCTTACCAAGGAGAGCAAGGTTCTGTGCTGTTCCGCCGGTTGACTGTGCGTTTGCCTTCATTCCGGGGATCGCGCTGTTCCATACTTTTGCCATGCCTGCGCCGACCGGGTAATACGTTCCGCCTGTCGATCCTGTGCCGATGTTGATAAACGTTGCTGCTGATGCGGCTCCGGCGAATACAAGGATCATCGCCGTTACGATAAGGAATCTTGCTGTCTTTGTCATACACAAAGCACCTCCGTGATATTTTTCCGCACCTGATCATGAAATGATTTTATAAATAAAAAAAATTTTTCCCGTCAGGTACGGCTCCGCAATTTTACCAAAGAAAAATGGTTAACACAACGGCAAAAATTACATTCTCTTGTATTTCAGTGGTTCGTACCAACAAAAACAATATAATTAAATGTCAATATAGGTTTTTCTTTGCGATCACCCCCATGAAAACTGAACAATTGAAATATTAGATTAAAATTATTATCGAATCAGGGCAATCATAAAAAATTCAGAAGATATTTGATCCTGTAACTTATAATTGCATTTTTTGCAGTTTATTATACCCTGTTGTTGCAAATAAGCTTGACAGCCTCCTCAGGTCCGTGCTTGTACAGATTTCCCCCATACGGATCAGCCAGCACCACCAGAGGCATATCCATTATCTCAAGCCTTTGGACAGATTCCGGGCCAAGATCCTCATATGCGACCTTCTCTACCGACATGACCGATCGTGCAAGGAGTACCGCAGTTCCTCCGGTCGCTCCGAAATATACAGCCCGGTTTTTCTTGAGCGCTTCAAGGACTTCTAGGCTCCTCTTTCCTTTACCGATCATGCCTCTGAGCCCCCTTTCCAGAAGAAAAGGAGTGTACGGATCCATCCGTCCGCTGGTGGTAGGACCGATAGGCCCTATAACTTCTCCCGGGGGTGTCGGAGCCGGTCCTGCGTAAAAAATTATCTCGCCTTTAATGGGGAAAGGTTCTTTCTCTCCCGATGCAATGCTCTCGACGAGCCTTTTGTGGGCGGCGTCCCGTGCGATAAGGATGCTTCCTGAAAGATATACGATGTCTCCCGCCCTCAGTCCCATTACGTCATCTTCGGTCAGGGGTGTTTTCATGTATTTAGCATCCATTTATGAGCCTCCCCTCTATCTTTCCCTCCGCATGCCGGAGTGCATGGCAGCATATATTTACCGCTACTGGCATCCCCGCTATATGTGCAGGCAGTGTCTCAATATGTGCATCAAGGGCTGTTGTCATTCCGCCGTATCCGCCTGGACCTATGCCAAGTTCATTGACCCTCTTAAGGATCTCTTTTTCCATCTCAGCGTACTCAGGGATTTGGTGCCTGACACCTTCCGGTTTGAGCAGTGCGCGCTTCGATGCGAGTGCAACAGTTTCGAAATTGCCGCCGATGCCGATCCCAAGGACTATCGGGGGACACGGGTTGGGACCAGCGGTTTTTACAGCCTCTACCACTGACCTTATGACTCCTTCGGCGCCGTCCGCAGGCTTCAGCATATATATCCTGCTCATGTTTTCGCTTCCCATACCTTTAGGACTGACTGTTATTTTAATATCCTTGCCGGATGTTATTTTCCAGTGAATGACGGCAGGTGTGTTGTCTCCGCTGTTTTCCCTTCTGAAGACAGGATCTTTGACCACGGACTTGCGAAGATATCCATCCCTGTATGCCCTGCGGATACCCTCATTTACCGCTTCCTCTATGTTTCCGTCCCTGACGCTGACGCTTTGGCCAATTTCAATAAAAACTACAGCCAGTCCGCAATCCTGACATATCGGCATATTTTTTTCTGCCGCCAGCTCCGCGTTTTCAAGGATATCCGTGAAGGCCTGCCTTGCTATGGGCATCCTTTCCTTATTCAGGGCATCACGGATCAGCTTTTTTAGCCCGTCAGGAAGAAGCATGTTTGCCTTGAGTGCCAGATCACGCACCAGTTCGGTGATCTCCGAAGCCCTTACTTCGTATCTTTCGTGCATAGAACTCCCCCTAACAATATCAGCAGACAGCACTCTTATCTCTGAATTACTGATCCGGTTTACATCGGTCAGCAGTATCCGGAGGAATATGCCGGCAGTTTGAGTTATTAATACAACAGTTATATTATACGGCGTTTTTTCAATTCGAAATAAAGGTGGATAACAGCGGCAAGATTAAGGATAACTATAACGGCAAGGCTTGTCCTGTAGCCTTCAGGGGAAAATAGCCCGTCGGCGACAGGATAAAAATCGAGCACTACGCCGATGAACCACTGGAATATAAAAGAAAAGAGAAATATTGTGAAATTAAGCAGAGAGAGAGCTCTTCCGACTTCATGGCTCTTGTACAGTTTTCTCATCAACGGGAAAGATATCATCGTCATCGTCGAGAGAAACATTACAATTCCCCACAATATTGCCGAATTCCTTCCGTTTTCTAGGGCAATAAAGCCCAGAACCAGTGTAAGAAGAGCCCCGGAATATAGATACATTCTTTCCCAAGAAAGAATGCCCCTCTTTTTGAAAAGGTCGGCAAGTATCCCGTTCAGGAAGTATCCTGCTGCGGCACCGGTAAAGGCATACATCATGTAAGTGCCGGCTTCAGCCTCTCCCATCCCTGCAACGTCCCTCATCCATGGACCGACCCAGAGATAAAGGTATGCGAACATAACGCTCTGTGCCGCGGTAACTACCGGGGCTACGAACCAGAATCTGGCGTCTCCGAAAAATGCGACCATCTGCCTGAGCTGTTCTGCAAACGTCGGTTTGCCGACAGATCCCCGCCTTGCGTCTTTCGGGGTGACGAACCATATTGAAAGAGCGGTAAAAAGCGTAAAAAATGCAAGAAGGATAAATACGTTACGCCATGAAAGGATGCCAATGGCAAACCCGACAGGCTTAGTTGCGACCATCCCGCCTATCCCTCCTGTCAGGCATTCTATGCTATAGACAAGTGGGAGGCGCTCAGCGGGAAGCCACTCGGAATAGGCCTTGAAAGCTGCCATCAGGCACCCTGAAAGCCCTATTCCGGTAAGTGCCCTGGAAAGGATCAGATCCCCTACATTCTGGGAAAATGCAAAAATAAAGGCTCCTCCGACAGCAAATAACATGAAGGAGGCAAGAGTCTTTCGTGCTCCGTAACGGTCAAGCAACACTCCGAGAGGGAACTGAGCAAGTCCGAAGGAGATCAGGTACACGGATGTCATGAAGCCAAGATCAGCCGGAGAGAGTGAAAATGTGCTTATAAGTATAGGAGACATTATCGCATTGGCGCTGCCTAAAAGTACCGAAATAAAATACCCAAGCCCGAATGGGATAAATAGCCTTAGAAAAAGCGGTGAAAGAAGGGACATTTTCTTATCCTGCAAAATCAACACTCCAGACAGAGTTCTAAAATCCTTAACATTATAACCAAAGATATCAGTATTTATCGAGTAAAGTTATGAATTTCATATATAAAATATCAAAATTATTTGATCATCGGTCATGGACGATATTCAGGCAGGTATCCTGACAGCAAGTATCCAATTACGCTGCTCGCAGAGAGAGTTCCCTGTGAGCGGAAAGCAGTTAAGGGAACCCAAAAATATTGTGAAGTTAGCGTTGCTTATTGGGATAACATTCTGAGCGCCGGCAAGAGGCGGCGATAACGATGCAACATCAAGAAAGAGGCCGCGCAGGCGTATTAAAATACGCTGAGCGGCCTCTCTCGAATGTTGTAAAGTTAGCGCTGCTTATTGCCGGCGCTCAGTTTACTTCGTAAGAAGGGTAAGCATAGCTCCTGCCGCAACTGCGGTACCAATGACTCCGGCAACGTTGGGGCCCATTGCATGCATCAGGACATAGCTTCCCGGGAATTCCTTGGATACGACCTTCTGGCATACACGTGCGGCCATAGGAACAGCAGAAACTCCTGCAGCACCTATTACCGGATTTATCTTTCCGCCGGAGACCACTTTCATGAGCTGGCCAAAGAGCACTCCACCGGCTGTACTGAAGATGAACGCAATAAGTCCCAATGCAATTATCTTAAGAGTAGCAACAGTAAGGAATGATTCAGCGCTCATTGTGGCTCCGACAGATATGCCGAGGAATATCGTAGTCGCATTGAGCACCTCGTTCTGGGCAGCAAGAGAGAGACGCTCGGTGCATCCGCATTCACGGAGCAGGTTGCCGAACATGAGCATCCCGACAAGGGGGACCGAAGCGGGAAGTACAAGTCCGCAGGAGATGGTCGAAACTATCGGGAAAAGGATGCGCTCTGTCTTTGTAACGGGACGGAGCTGTTCCATCTTAATGCCGCGATCCTTTTTCGTCGTCAGAAGCTTGATGACGGGAGGCTGGATAAGAGGCACCAGCGACATATAGCTGTATGCTGCCACAGCGACTGCTGGAAGTATGTGCTTTGCCAGCTTGGCACAGAGGTATATTGCTGTCGGGCCGTCAGCTCCGCCGATTATCCCTATGCCTGCGGCTTCCTGGATAGTAAAGCCCATGAACATGGCTCCGATGACTGCAAAGAAAACGCCGATCTGCGCTGCCGCACCGAGCAGGAACGTTATGGGGTTCGCAAGAAGCGGGCCAAAGTCAGTCAGAGCACCTATACCCATGAAAATGATAACCGGGTAAAGTTCGTGGTCGATGCCGAACTTTACGAAATAGAGGAATCCGCCCGGATCTACGATGCCGGAAAGCGGCAGGTTTACAAGCAGACATCCGAAAGCGATCGGCATAAGCAGAAGGGGTTCAAAACCCTTCGCGATAGCTAGATAGAGCAGCACGAACGACACTATAAGCATAACAAGTGTAGGCATATTAAGGGCAATAAACCCAGACTGCTCAATTACGCCTTTAAGCGCGGTCAAATAGAGATCCATTTAATTTCCCTCCCTGGAAAGTCCTGCCAAAGCAGACTAACCGATAACCAGGAGAGTATCGCCAGTATTGACAGAATCTCCTTCCTTACAGCCAAGCTGAGTGACTGTTCCTGCCGAAGGAGCATAAATTTCATTCTCCATCTTCATCGCTTCAAGGATAAGGACAAGCTGTCCTGCTGTTACGGGAGCGCCCTGGGAGACAAGGATCTTAAGCACCTTTCCGGGCATCGGTGCTTCGATCGCGCCGGCTCCGCCTGCTATCGGTGCGGGTGCTGCCACGGGTGCAGGTGCCGCAACCGGTGCGGGAGCTGCCACAGGCGCGGGTGCTGCCACGGGCGCTGCTGCGGGTACCTGAGCTGCTGCCGGTGCTCCTGCGCCCATTTCTTCTACATCTACGTCGTATGCCTTACCATTTACTGTAACCCTGTATTTGCGTGCCATCAGAGAAAAACCTCCTCAATAATTTTGTAAAAGTTATTTGTTAATCCTGAAAACCTTCTGTGTTCTGGATCCTGCCTACAAATTTCCAACCGGACCCGGTCGGAGCTTTTGCAGGAGCAAAAGAAACGACCCTTGCCGCGCTTCCGCACATAGCTGAAATAGCCGCAGATATGACTGCCAGCAGGACTCCGTCATCTTCTGCCGAAGGAGCGGCTACTGCCTGTACTGCAGCAGGAGGGGTCGGTGCCGACTGTGCTGCGGGGGCTGATGCAGTATCTTTTTTGCTTCTGTCTATGGCGTTGCATACATGCTTCATTCCCATCATTACCAGCATAAGGCCTATAATGACAATAAACACTATGCTGAAGGCAATAAAGGACATTACGAGACCGCCGCCTACACCTGTGAAATGGGAAGCAATTGAACTTTCAGTCATTCAATACGCCCCCTTAGTTGGGCAGGATGCCATGTTTGCGCTTCGGACGAAGCTCGCACTTGGATTCTGTCATAACAAGAGCCTGGTAGAGAGCGGGGCGTGTCTCCTCGGGGAGGATCACCCTGTCTACAAAACCGCGGGCTGCCGCACAGTAGGGGTTCGCAAATGCCTCTTTGTATTCCTCTATTTTCTGAGCCCTCATCGCTTCTTTATCTTCTGCCGCATCAATGTCCTTGCGGAAAATGATGTTCGCGGCGCCTTCTGCTCCCATGACCGCTATCTGAGCCTGTGGCCATGCCAGAACAACGTCTGCTCCGAGGTCTTTGCTGCACATGCCGAGGTATGATCCGCCGTAAGCCTTGCGGAGGACTATCGTGATCTTAGGGGCAGTGGCTTCGCTGTAAGCGTAAAGGAGTTTCGCTCCGTGACGGATTATGCCGCCCATTTCCTGGTTGAGTCCGGGCAGGTATCCGGGAACGTCCTCGAAGGTTACGATAGGAATGTTGAATGCATCGCAGATGCGGATATGGCGGCTTGCCTTGTCGGAAGCATCGATATCAAGGCATCCTGCCATAAACTTCGCCTGGTTTGCAATGATACCTATAGATCTTCCGCCGACCCTTGCAAAGCCTGTAACGATATTGCGCGCGTACATTTCCTGGACTTCACAGAAATCTCCGTTGTCAACGACCTTTCTGATGACGTCGCGGACATCGTATCCCTTGTTGGGATTGGTCGGGACCATCTCGCGGAGTGAGGGATCCATGCGTGCGGGATCATCGCCTGTTTCGATGAAGGGAGGTTCTTCCATGTTGTTGCTGGGCAGATAGCTGAGAACTTTCCTGGCCTGTGCGTAGCATTCAGCCTCGTCTTTGGCGAAGAAGTGAGCACACCCTGATGTGGCGTTGTGAGCCCTTGCTCCGCCGATCTGCTCCGATGTTACGTCCTCGCCGGTTACCGCCTTGATGACCTGGGGACCGGTTATGTGCATGATACCGATCTTGTCGACCATAAATACAAAGTCAGTGAGCGCCGGGCTGTAAACAGCTCCGCCTGCGCAGGGACCGGCAATTATGGAGAACTGGGGGATAACACCGCTTGCCTTTACGTTCTTGAAGAAAATGTTTCCGTATCCGGAGAGAGCATCTACCGCTTCCTGGATACGGGCTCCGCCTGAATCGTTGATGCCGATGCAGGGTGCTCCGTTGGTGAGGGCAAGATCGAGTACTTTACAGATCTTCTTTGCATGCATTTCACCAAGTGAACCGCCCATTACTGTGAAGTCCTGGCTGAATACATATACAATACGCCCGTCAATGGTACCGTACCCGGTAACTACACCGTCGCCGAGAAAGACTGTGTCCTGGAGCCCGAAGTTAACACAGCGGTGCTCTACAAACTCATCGATCTCAACAAAGCTTCCGGGGTCGAGAATTGCGTCGATCCGCTCACGTGCGGTCATCTTGCCCTTCTCGTGCTGTTTGGCAATGGCTTTTGCTCCACCGCCCTGTACGGCCTTTTCCCGCTTTTCAACGAGACTCGCGCACAGTTCGTCAATCGTCTTGTCCGCCATTACTACTAACCTCCTTGATGTTCTGAAACTTTCGGTACTTTTTAGCAAAGACTCCCGTGCTGCAGATACAGCACGGGGGTCCTTCTTAACTCAATATTAGCGTTCGCTCAGTTCGAGCAGGATGCCTCCGGTCGCCTTAGGATGGATAAAGGCGATCTTTGCACCGCCCGCGCCGAGGCGGGGCTTCTCATCGATAAGGCGAATACCTTTTTCCTTGAGCTCCGCAAGTGTTGCCTCGAGGTCATCGACCCTGATAGCCATATGGTGGATGCCTTCGCCCTTTGCTTCGATAAACTTCGCTACGGGACTTTCGGGGCTTGTGGCTTCAAGAAGTTCAACTTCAGTGTCCTTAAGGGGCAGGAATGCTGTTTTCACCTTCTGCTCAACAACTTCTTCCACTCCGTGACATTTGATGCCAAGTGTGGCTTCCCAAAGCTTGAGGGACTCATCAATGCTTTTGACCGCTATTCCTATGTGGTCGATAACTGTCGGTTTCATTTTCTACGCCTCTTTCGCTCTCTTCTCGGCGACTGCCTTTTCAAGCCAGGCGATCGTCTCTGTCGTTGGCGTGCCGGGTCCGAAGATCGCTCCGGCTCCGAATCCCAAAAGCGTGGGATAGTCTGTTTCGGGGATGACTCCGCCGCCAAAGACTATTATGTCGCTTGCGTTCTTTTCCTTGAGCAGGTCGATGATCGCCTTAAAGCAGTACTCATGGGCTCCTGAAAGTATGCTTATCCCTATTGCATCGGCATCTTCCTGGATCGCTGTGGCGACGATCTGCTCGGGTGTCTGACGAAGTCCTGTATATATTACTTCCATGCCTGCGTCCCTGAAGGCTCTGGCGACGACTTTTGCTCCGCGGTCATGGCCATCGAGTCCTGGTTTCGCAACAACTACGCGAATTTTACGGTCCATCTTTTTTTCCTCCTTATCAGCTCTTCAGAAAACCTAAAGAACCACGTTTTCCTTGTACTCGCCAAATACTTCGCGAAGAACACCGCAGATCTCGCCTTCTGTTGCATAATGGCGTACTGCATCAAGAATGAGGGGCATGAGGTTCTCTTCGCCCTGGGCGCCCTTGCGTACGGCTTCGAGGCAATCCCTGACTTTGACATTGTCCCGGTTTTCTTTCATTGCGCGAAGTTTCTTTATCTGGTTTACTCCAACGCTTGCGTCGACTTTAAGGAGTTTGCGCTCAGACATGTCTTCTTCTATCTGGAACTTGTTGACTCCGACGATGATGCGGTCTCCGGACTCGATAGACTTCTGGTACTGGTAGGCGGCATCCTGGATATTCTTCTGTGGATAGCCTTTTTCGATCGCGGTCATCATTCCGCCCATTTCGTCGATCTTGTTGATGTACTCCCAGGCACCGTCTTCGATCTGCTTTGTGAGAGATTCGACAGCGTAGCTTCCTGCGAGAGGATCGACCGTGTTGGTTATTCCTGACTCGTATGCAACTATCTGCTGAGTGCGGAGAGCGATGCGGACCGATTTGTCCGTCGGAAGGGCAAGAGCTTCGTCAAGGCTGTTGGTGTGGAGCGACTGGGTCCCTCCGCAAACCGCCGCCATCGTCTGGATACCGACGCGAACGATGTTGTTCTCAGCCTGCTGTGCCGTAAGTGTGCATCCCGCTGTCTGCGTATGGAAGCGGAGCATCTGGGCGCTCTTGTCAGTTACTCCGAAGCGTTCCTTCATGATCTTTGCCCATATCTTGCGTGCCGCGCGGAACTTGGCGACCTCTTCCAGGAAATCGTTATGCGAGTTGAAGAAGAAGGAGAGGCGTTTGCCGAACACGTTCGGATCCTGTCCCGATTTGATGGCTGCTTCAATGTATGCTATACCGTCTGCAAGGGTAAATGCGACTTCCTGTACCGCTGTTGATCCTGCTTCCCTGATGTGGTAGCCGGAAATCGAGATGGTGTTCCACTTGGGGATGTTGTTGCTGCAGAACTCAAAAATATCGGTGATCAGGCGCATCGAAGGCTTGGGAGGGAATATGTATGTTCCCCTGGCGATGTATTCCTTGAGGATGTCGTTCTGGATGGTTCCTGAAAGCTCGCACATGGGCACACCCTGCTTTTCAGCGACTGCGATGTACATAGCAAGCAGTACCGACGCAGGTGCATTGATCGTCATTGATGTTGAGACCTTGTCAAGCGGGATCTGGTCAAAGAGTATCTCTGCATCTGCAAGGCTGTCTATCGCAACTCCGACTTTGCCGCATTCTCCGACCGCCATGGGGTCGTCTGAGTCGTAACCGATCTGGGTGGGAAGGTCAAAGGCTACTGAAAGGCCTGTCGTCCCCTGGCCCAGAAGATAGCGGTAACGTCTGTTGGAATCTTCTGCTGTTGCAAAGCCGGCATACTGGCGCATCGTCCAAAAACGGCCGCGGTACATTGTTGGCTGAACTCCTCTTGTATAAGGATACTGTCCTGGAAAGCCAAGATCTTTTGAATAATCAAGGCCTTCAAGATCCTGAGGGGTATATGTCCTTTTGAGGGGGATACCTCCTCCTGTCGTGAAGTTGTCCTTCCTTTCAGGGTTTTTCGCCAATGTCTTAGCTACTGATCCTTCGTAGCACTTGCTTCCTTCTTCCACTTCCTGGAGCTGTTTTGGGTCAAACACTTACTCCGCCTCCTTATGAAACATTTCGTGACCGTTTTGGGAACTGATCACCTGCACACATGATTGGGTCGTAAAAAATCACACCGTACTATTATCAGCCAGGTTTGCGAAAATTGCAACATTTGACAGGTCATTTCAGACACATTCACCAAACCTGCAAAATATTCCTTTTCAAAAGCTTTTTTGCAAATAGACGTAATATACCTTGAAGCAAGTTCTTAAGTGAACTCTTTCACCTTCTTTTAGGCGTAAAAAAAAATAATTGCACCTTCGTTTAAAAATGGCTAAATAGAAATATCAGAATAATCTTTCTTGTTTGAAAATTACTACACGGCATTTTTAGGAATTATTTTAATTAGATTTTTTTATATATTACCCTATCCTTTATGTTGCTGTATTATTAATGGACCTTAACAGACAGACAGAAAAGAAAGGCAGGTATAGAGATGCAGAAAGCGATAAAGATCACGGATAAGATATACTGGATAGGCGGCAATGACCGCGAGACAGACCTCTTTGAAGGACTGTGGACTTTGCCAAAGGGAGTTTCATACAACGCATATCTTATCAATGACGACAAGACCGCGATAATCGACACGATAAAAAGCGGCAACCTTTCGGATTACATCGAGAGGCTGACATCCGTGCTTCCCGAAGGCAGGGGAATAGACTACCTCATAGTCAACCACATGGAACCGGACCACTCAGGTTCCATAAGGATGCTTCGCCACCTCTACCCTGAGATGAAGATAGTGGGGAACAAAAAAACAGTTGAAATGATCGACGCCTTCTACAGGATAACGGAGAACATAATTGAGGTAAAGGAAGGTGACGTCCTCGACCTGGGGCACCATAAGGTGACCTTCGCAATGATACCCATGGTCCACTGGCCCGAGAGCATGGTAACTTATGACGCCACAGAGAAAGTGCTTTTTTCAACAGACGCTTTCGGAGGCTTCAGCGCACTCGAGGGCGGCATATTCGACGATGAGCTCGACATGGTCCATTATGAGTACGAGATCCTTAGATATTTCGCCAACATAGTCGGACGTTACGCCGCGCCGACTCAAAAGGCGATCGCCAAGGTCAGGGTGCTACAGCCAAAGATCATCTGTCCGGCACACGGTCCCATACACAGGACGAACCCATGGCATATAGTAGATCTTTACGACAAGTGGAGCAGGCATGAGACGGATGAGGGAGTTGTGGTCGTATACGGTTCAATGTACGGAAATACAAAATTCATGACCGATGCCATCGCACGTTCGATATCAGAAGCAGGCATAAAGGATGTCTTCGTACACGACGTTTCCAGGGACAATCTTTCATTCATGGTCGCGGACATATGGAGGTACAAGGGGCTGGTGCTCGGAAGCTGCACCTACAACACAGAGCTCTATCCGCCTATGGCGACACTTTGCAGATCACTTTCAAACAAGATGATGAAGAACAGGATACTCGGGATATGCGGTTCATACAGCTGGAGCAAGGGAGCTCTGGCAGAACTGCAGCTCTTCGCTGAACAGGGAGGGGACTGGACGCTCATTCAGCCGTCGGTGGAAGTAAAATCCTGCCCGACGGAAGAAGACCTTGACCAATGCAGGCTGCTTGGAAGGAACGTTGCTGAAGCGGTAAAAAAACAGTTCATAAAATAAAATTTTTTTAAAGGCAAAATTTAAAGGGAGCCCCCCCGAAACCTGAGTTTTGAGGGGGCTCCCTTTGTGTTTGAAACTACCGGTTCATCTCGTTGATCTCAATATCCGGTATATACTGCTTAAAAAATTTTTTGAGATCACTGACCTGGTCGCGCTCAAAAAGCACTTTCCATCCCAGCGTGTCCCTTTCCAGAAATACCATCGTTTCGCCACCCTTGTGCATCAAAGTGATGAACTTGATATCTTCCCATTTCATCACCTCTCTGTGGTGGGTGATCCAGGTGTGTGTCTCCTTGACCATCCCTATCGGGGATAAATATACAAGTTTCCGGTAATTGAGAGCAAAGAAACTCGCAAACCCCAGTATGATGTTGGGCAGGATCTTTTCTGTTACACCCTGAGAATAGTACCTCCAGAGAGTACCTCCTATTAGATAGATCCCTATTGCGGCAAAAGTCGCAGTCTTATAGTTGCTGGTGGTCCTTCCTGATCTTGAGACCAGGAGATTTTCAAGTTCCGGCAGTTTTCCCTGCAATTTAAACTGCTCTTATCTTGCTAAACCAGATCCGCAGGACGCGTTTTTCCGCCCTTGACGGGTTCTCCGTCCTTACCGCGCCAGAATATGCCTATGCCCATGTAGGTCATGATTATTGCTACGATCGGGTTAAGATAGTTGAGGAATGCGTAAGGGATATACTGAACGGTAGGAACTCCAAGAACTGTAGTATGGTATGCACCGCAAGTGTTCCATGGAATAAGAACAGAGAGAAGAGTACCAGCGTCTTCCAGCGAGCGGGACAGCATCCTTGGGTGGAGTCCTTTTTCTTCAAATGCTGAACGGAACATGGTTCCAGGCATTGCTATGGACAGATACTGGTCGCCAAGGAAGATGTCGCAGACAAAGCAGGACATTATAGTTGCTGTGATCATTCCGCCGACTGACCTGATGGGCTTCATAATAGCTTCAAGCATGACCTTGAGGAAACCGCATGTCTCCATGGCAAAACCGAATGTGAATGCGCAGATGATAAGGGAGATCGTCCAGTTCATAGACTGCAGACCGCCGCGCTCCATAAGCTTAACTATGTCGTTCGCTGCTTCCAAAGCAATATCCGGGGCGACAGTGATATTGCTCTCGGCAAGAACTTTAGCCAGAGCAGCAGCATCTTCACCAGCACCTGCTATAGAGGCTGAAACTGAGGGTGCGTAGCCGTACTGCATGATATTCAGGATTTCGCCAAATCCTGAACCATTGACCAAAGCAATGACAATAGCTACAAAGATACCAGCCCACAGGCTTGGGAGGGCGGGTTTACGCGTTGCAGAAAGCCCAATGACAACCAGGGGTGCCAGGAGGGTTATCGGGTTGATCCAGAACTCTGCTCTCATAAGTGCCTGGATAGCAGCTATCTTCGCAGTGTCAAGCTGTCCGCCTGAGTAACGGAAACCGATCACAAGCGTTATTGCAGCAACTATTATGTAAGTAGGCCCGGTGGTCCACACCATGGCTCTGATGTGCTGAAAAAGGTCAGTTCCCGCAACGGCCGGTGCCAGGTTCGTAGTATCAGAAAGCGGAGACATCTTGTCGCCGAAGTATGCTCCTGAAATGACTACGCCAGCCGTTAGAGGAGCCGGGACACCAAGACCAAGCGCGATCCCCATAAGAGCTATGCCGACAGTTCCGGACGTACCCCATGATGTACCGGTCGAGAGTGATACAACTGAGCAGATGAGCAGTGTGGCGAAAAGGAAAATTGACGGACTTAGAATGGCCAGTCCATAATAGATCATTGTTGGGACTACTCCGCTTACGATCCAGGTCCCAATAAGCGGACCAACCGTATAAAGGATAAGACAAGCCTGCATACCTGTCATTATGCCGTCAATAATACCTTTTTCGATTGTGGCGTAATCATATTTAAGGACTACAACTCCAACCGCGATCGCAATCATTGCGCTAAGGATAAGCGCGATGTGAATATCAACTTCCCATACCAGGACACTGGCCCCAATCAGTGCAGCTGCCGACAAAAAAACTGCAAGAGTTAACGCCAGTGAAGGTTTACGAGGCTCCATAATAAGACAACTCCCCTTTCGATCATTCTGATAAGTTTAGAAACAAAAAAGCAGAAAAAAATAAAACTTGAAAAGTGATTTGATCAGCCGACCACCTCCGTCTTTTGAAATCAAAACCGTAAAAAGCGGCTTGGCATAAAGGTTAACGCAACATATGAAAAAAAAGTGTTTTTGTTGCCTCTCTAAGTAATTTTACTACCTTTGCAAGTAATCTGTCTACTCTTGTATGTTCATTTAAGATATGCTTATAACATGTACGTACATATCATGCATCCTTCAGGATGCTGACGGTCTGCCGGCTTGCGCGAAAAGACAGCATGGGAGATCGTCTCATTTTTGACACTGAGGCACCTCCGAGTTCATAAAAATGAAAAGGTTACAATTATCTGCTTTTCTTGATAAGAGATGACGGCGGAGGGCTTTTGACAGTATACTTAGCAAGATGTATCATCTGCTCTTTCGCACTGAAAACATAGCATGGCCCGGAGGTCAGATCATGAAAGTCCCAATAAAGATCCTCGCAGAAGGATCGCTTTGCATAGCATTATCGGCCGCTCTTTCGTTCGTCAGGCTGTTTGCACTCCCTCAGGGAGGCTCTGTCAGCCTTGGCATGCTGCCGATACTTATATTTGCATTACGAAGAGGCGGATCCGCGGGAGTATCGGCAGGACTGGCCGTAGGGATGCTTAAGCTGTTCATGGGAGGATACGTGATACACCCGATCCAGGCATTGCTTGACTACCCTGTTGCAAATGCACTTATCGGAACCGCAGGCTTCTTCAGGGCAAACAGATATCTTGGAGCAGCCGCGGCATCGCTCATGAATCTTTTTGCTTCTGTACTGTCAGGGGTCGTCTTTTTCTCGGATTACGCACCCGAAGGGATGAATGTATGGCTCTACTCCTTTCTTTACAATGCGAGCGTTGTGATCCCGGAGGCTGTCATCTGCATAGCACTTATTTATTTGATATTGCCCAGGCTGGATAAGATAGGAAGATAGGCCTTTCCAAAATATAAAATACCGCTTTATTTCACAAAAAAGGTTGATGCTTTTCCCTTTTCAATATAGAATACGCGAATGCGGGGTATCGATTTTCCCCAAAAATTATTTTGAAACATAATTTAAGGAGGACTTCTTACAATGGCTAAAGCAGTAGTTGATCAGGATGCTTGTGTAGGTTGCGAGGCATGCGTAGGCGTTTGCCCGACATCGGCGATCAGTATGAATGACGGCAAAGCAAAGGTCGATCCGGATACATGTGTTGAGTGCGGAGCCTGTGTGGCGACCTGCCCTGTCAGCGCAATTTCCCAGTAGTAATTACATCTGAGCGGATAAAAAAACCGGAGGCGCCGGCCTCCGGTTTTTTTATTTCGCAACCTGCTTTCTAAGCCTGCAACAATGATCAAGAGGACCGCTTCCTCTGCCCAGATCAAGACCTGACTTCAACGCATCCGTAATATAATCTTTGGCTGCTCTTACGCTCTCCTCGACGCTAAGACCCTCGGCAAGCCCGCAAGCTATTGCAGATGATAAAGTGCATCCTGTTCCGTGGGTGTTTGGGTTATCTATCCTCGCCGCGAGAAACCACTTCTCTCTCCCGTCCCGCCTGACCAGCAGATCGTCAGCCTCCTCCGGGAAGTGCCCCCCCTTTATAAGGATATTCGTTCCTGTCGACCTTGTTATGATCCTGGCCGCCTCTTTCATTCCCTCCCGATCTCTTATTCTGATCCCGCTGAGGACTTCAGCCTCGGGGATGTTCGGTGTGATGATCTCTGCCAGAGGGAGAAGCATTTCTATGAGAGCATCGGCTGCATCCCGCTCAAGCAGCCTGCTTCCGCTGGTCGATACCATCACTGGGTCGACGACGATGTTTTGTGCGCCATACTCTTTCAGTTTCTCAGAGATCGTCCTTACCAGGAAAGAGTTTGAGACCATACCTATCTTGACGGCATCGGGACGTATGTCTGTAAAGACCGCGTCTATCTGCTGTGCCACAAAACCGCTCTCAACATCCGCGATCCCTGAGACCCCGGTCGTATTCTGGGCGGTAAGGGCCGTTATAACACTCATGCCGTACATACCAAACGCTGTCATTGTCTTTAGGTCTGCCTGGATGCCCGCCCCGCCGCTGCAGTCGGAACCGGCAATCGTCAATACCTTTCTGATCATCTCGATTTCTCCTTCCGCCTTATTTGTTCCCCAGCATTTTTTCAGCAAGGGCCAACAGTTTCGCTGCCGAGGCCGCGATATCATCTTTGGCAAATATGGCCGACACAACTGCTGCTCCAGCGATCCCGGAGCCCGAAAGTTCGATTATATTGTCTTCAGTAATGCCCCCTATTGCTACCACCGGTATGGAGACAGAACCGCAGATCCTTTTGAGTTCATCAAAGGACATTACTTTTGCATCTTCCTTTGTTGATGTTGAGAAGACAGCGCCCGCGCCGATGTAATCAGCTCCGCACCTTTCCGCTTCAAGAGCCGTTTCCGCTGTCGGGGCCGATACCCCGAGTATCATAGAGCTGCCGATCCTCTGTCTTGCCTCGTATGCGCCAATATCCTCCTGTCCGACATGTACGCCGTCGGCGCCTGATGCCAATGCGGCTTCGATGTCGTCGTTGATGATCAGGGGGACATTGTATTTATGAACAACAGTCCCAATTCTTTTTGCAAGGCTCACAAGCTCGTCAGATCCCATATGCTTTTCCCTGAGCTGGACCATTGTCACACCGGCCCTCACAGCCTTTTCTATTTCTTCTTCCAGGGAGCTTCCTTTGAGCCATTTTCTGTCAGTTACGGCATATAGTTTTAATGAATTTTTATCTAATCTCAATTTTTACAGCCTCCCTCATCTTTTCCGCGGTCATGTTGCTTACTTCGTCTATGATGTATGACCTGTATGTGGAAGTTCCTCCGCCTTTGCTGGTGAGCTGTTCAAAAGCCAACTCTCCGGCAACCCCGAACATCGCCGCCGCGGAAGCTGCCGCCAGTGCATGGTCTGAAGGGACTGCCGCGCAAAATGCACCTGTAACGGCAGAGAGCATGCAACCTGTGCCGCTGACTTTCGACATCATGGGATGACCGTTTTTGATCGTGTAAAGATATTTTTCCCCGGCAACTATATCTTTCGGGCCGGTAACCGTGATAACAGCGCCTGTCTTTTTTCTGAGCTTCATGATGAGGCAGATGACCTCTTTAGGCAGATGCCTGTCCAAAAGTCCCGGGTCGGACGCGTCAACTCCCCGGGTCCTTGACTCCCCTCCGGCTATAGCTGTTATCTCTGAAATATTTCCCCTGATAACGGCAAAATCTATTTCCTTTATCAGCTCCATTGCCGTTGCAGTACGCAGAGAGGAGGCACCCGCCCCGACAGGATCAAGGACCACCGGCAGTCCAAGTTCGTTCGCTCTTCTGCCCGCCTTGAACATGGAAGGTATAGTCCTGCTGTTAAGAGTGCCGATATTGATGACCAAAGCCGAGGCGATCGATACTATCTCTTCCGTCTCACGTTCATCGTCCGCCATAACAGGCGACGCCCCGCACGCCAGAAGCACATTGGCACAGTCATTTACTGTAACGTAGTTTGTTATGCAGTGTACAAGAGGAGATATCCTCCTTACCTCATCCAATATCCCTGCAAACATACTTAACCCTCCTGTCCTTCTCTTTTAAAAAATATCGCTCTCGCTTTATCTGCCGCGAATGCCAGGGCGATAACGGCAGCCATTACGGGCAGGGTGTTTCCCAAGGGGGTCTCCATTGCCATAAACTTCCTGTATATAAGAAATCCGGACAGCCAGATCACAAAATTGGGAATACTGATGCTTTCGCTGAAATGATCTTTCTTCAGTATGAAAAAATCTGTTATCAGTATCGATATCATCGGTGCGAAGACAGATCCTATCAGGAAAAGGAAGTTTTCATACTGCTCTACCGGAGTCAGGACAGCCAGGGCAGTACCGGCTATGCAGGCGATCACAGCCGTTGTTTTGCTGCCGGGCCTGTCCGTTATGCTGCTAAAGCTAACTCCGGCTGAATAAACATCGAGGAAGGTCGTTGTCACAGTAGATATGACAATAATGAATACCGCCGCCAATCCCAGGCCCGCACCCAGCATGATCTTTGCAATATCGCTCTCTCCTGTGTATACAGAGGCCCCCAATCCTATCATATACATCCAGGTGCTGCCCGCAAAATAGACCAGAACGCTTACCAGTGAAGCCTTTCGTGGGTTCGATGCATTATGTGTGTAATCCGAGATAAGGGGCAGCCAGGAGAGAGGCATCGCTGCAGACAGCTCAACCGCACTCCCAAAATTCATTTCTCCCGTGACCGCAGCAGAAGAGTTTCCCCCGAACACAATAATGCTGAGAAGAAGGGTGAGTGAGAAAAGGCCTGCCATAGTAAATATGTTTATCTTTCCCAGGTTTTTTATTCCTATCTCTATCCATACTATTATCAGAAAGCCGATAACAACACTCCACAGGGAGGGGCTGTATGACCCTGTGTATTTTTCTGCTATCAGTGCTACAGCCCTTCCGCCTCCGATTATCATGACTGCGGTCCATCCGACAAGCTGGGTAACATTCAGCAGTGAAAAAAAGACCGAACCTCTCTGTCCGAAAGAAATCTTTACGGTCTCCATCGCGCTTTTTCCGGTTTCTGCACCTATGCGGCCTGCAAGATAGAGAGGTATGCAGCCAATAATATGCCCTATGACGACAGCCGCGGCGCCTCTCGGAAAACCAAGCGGAGCGATCAGACTCCCTGTAAGTATCTCCGCAATGGAGACCGCTGCGCCAAACCATATCAGCGCGCTTCCAAATACCGTTGCCCCTCCGTTATCCCTCATGATCTTTCCTCCCGTTCAAAAATAAAAGCGGGAAACGCCGGCTTCGCGTCTCCCGCTAAATTTTGCAATTTAGTGCGTTCCCTACGTTGGCATTATCCAAATCAGGTCCAGGGTCGAAGTCGATCACTTCCTCTCAGCCCGCCATGCAAGCTCCCCGAATATTCAGCTGTATGATGGGCTGAGAGGAAGTGATCGGCTTCGGCCCTGGACC
>ENA-UOOK01003071-UOOK01003071.1-fermentation-metagenome-genome-assembly--contig:-NODE-3071-length-19420-cov-5.615234_pt1 | contig 19420 bp, 18 predicted proteins | sample MGYA00245777_ERZ724023 | MGnify/ENA primary metagenome ERZ724023 (study PRJEB28704, sample SAMN03018312) | fermentation metagenome | biome: anthropogenic terrestrial biome; feature: soil; material...
CTTGACGAAGAATCCGCGGTTTTTTCAGCAGGCGACGCGGTGCTCGTACCGGTACCTCCGCCTGCGCATCCAGTGAATGACAGGCCCAAGATACTGAGCGTCAAGAATGCTGACAATAATTTTTTCATGCTGACTCCTTCTTTCTGATTGCTGAAAATATAAAAATGCACACGGAAATGTACATTTAGGGCTGCGGTAAACGGCCGGAGACAGCGGGAGAAAATCACATCTGCAGAAATTCGTTCCGCCGTGCTGCGCCCCTCCGCCCGATAAACCAGACTTTTTCGTTCAACTGTTATATAATGAGGTTCAGATGTTTTTGAACATTTCTCATTGTTTGATTCTTCTAATTTTATGTATTATCCATATCAAAGACCTTCTCCTGCTTCACCACAGCGGGACTGGCAAGCCGAACTAAATTCTCTACCATTTTCCAATAATTTTTTATTTTATTTCCCATTTATCGTGTATCCTGTCAAGAAAATGAAAAAATGGCACGAGGCGATCCCGTCCGATGGAACCGGCAGGCGGGATCGCCCCATACAACTCTCCCACGTTGACTTCGCCTGCGGCGCGGCCGGCGTGCCGCTCGCGTGCTGCCTGACCGGCCCGCGGAAATCCGACGCGCTGTTCTTCGGCTGCGGCGTCTACAACTGGATGTCCTATCCGGTGCAGAGCGGCGTGACGTTCGGGCGGCTCGTCCACCGCGAAAGGACGCGCGACGTGTTCGCGTAGCCAAAAGCAAAGCCCGAGGGGACTCTTTCCATCAGAGTTCCCTCGGGCTTTGTTTGAATGCAGATCATGAAATGTGTCGCAGCCGTGCAAACGGATAAAAAGTGCTTTCGCTCCGTTCAGGACAGCGCCGTCTGGACCAGCACCTGTCCGAGCGCCTTGCAGGCCCCGGCATCCGGCCCCTCCGGGGCGCCGTTCACCGCCAGCGGTTCCGTAACCATGCGCCGGTGGATTTGCAGTCCCGCGCACATGTCCGGGGGACCTTGTCAAGCCCGAATTCCCTTCGCGCCGGAAATTCTTCCCGGCCCAGGAAACGGTCCGCGGCTCAGGCCGAACCGCCACCCGGGCGCGCCTGCGCTTCGCGCCGGTAACCGGAGGGCGTGCAGCCCATCACCCGGCGGAAATAGCGCGAAAAATCGCTCGTGTCCGGAAAGCCGCTCTGCAGCGCCACCTGCGCGATGCCCATGCCGGAATTGGCCAGCAGCTCCCGCGCCATGGAAATCCGGCAGAAGAGCTGGTACTGCTTCACGCTGTACCCCGTGATGCGTTTGAAGCAGTGCGCGAGATAGCACGCGCTCAGGTGGTATTTTTTCGCCAGCGCCCCCAGCCGCACCTCACGCCGCACATTCCGCTCCAGCTCCTGCTTGATCTCCCACACCGTGGACGAAACGCCCGTGTACGTGGTGAACATGCCCTCCGGCGCGACCCGGCAAAGCTCGATCAGCAGCAGGTGCAGAAGCAGCGCCTCCTCTTCCGGAAACGCCGCCCTGCCGTTCCCCATCCCGTCCAGGAGCATCCGGACGAGGAACGAGACCCGGTCCCGGACCGGCGAGACGTCGATCACATGGCGGAACCCCTCGGGACGGTTGGAAAAAACGGAGAGGAGCATCGGGTCCTTGATGCGGTCGTGCGCGGCCGCCGGATCGACCAGCAGCGTGTAGCGTTCGTACTCCGGACTGAGGACGCGGACACTGTGCGGCTCCAGGCTGCTGATGAAGATGACGCTCGGCGCACGGACGTCGTAGGTGCGCGCGGCGACGGCCGCCCGGATTTTTCCCCGGGCGACATAGATCATCTGGCAGATGTTGTGGCGGTGGGGCGTGTGGCTGCACAGATCGGAACAGAATTGGACCGATTGGACGCACCTCTCCATGGAAGCCCTCCTTTTCTCCCCGCATAGCAAGTTTTACATAAAACAAAGCAGGGAATACCCTTGCAAAATCCTGGGAAAATTTTAGAATGATAGCAGGATAATGTCAAGTGTTTTTCATATCCGAAGCAGAGAAACAACAAAGATTACATAATTTATGGAGGTGCAGGCCCGTGATTCATGCTATTTCCGGCCCCGAAGACCTGAAAAAGGCAAACGAGCTGCTGGGCTGCTCGTTGCCTTACGACGATGACCTTTCCCCGTTGGCGCAGCCGCTTTCCATCGGCGGACGGACGGCCGCCAACCGGGTGGTTTACCAGCCTATGGAAGGATGCGACGGCACGCGCGAAGGCTCCCCCGGCGAGCTGACTTTCCGCCGGTACCGCCGCTTCGCCGCGGGCGGGCCGGGCATCGTCTGGCTCGAGGCGATCGCCGTCCGCCCGGAAGGGCGCGCCAACCCCCGGCAGCTCTACCTGACGGAGCGCAATCTCGGCGACTTTTCCCGTATGATCCGGGAAATCAAGGAAGTCTGCCAAAAGGAGAACGGCTTCGAGCCGCTGGTCTTCGCCCAGTTGACGCATTCCGGGCGTTACAGCCGGCCGAACGGCGTGCCGGAGCCGCTGATTGCATACAACAACCCGCTCTTCGAGAAAGACCGCCCGATCGCGCCGGAACGGATCCTCTCCGATGACGCGCTTGAACGCATCGGCGAAAGCCTGGCGCACTCGGCGGCACTGGCGCAGAAAGCCGGTTTCGACGGTGCGGACATCAAATGCTGTCACCGGTATCTGCTCAGCGAGCTGCTCTCCGCCTATCTGCGCCCGGGGAAATACGGCGGCTGCTACGAAAACCGCACGCGCCTGCTCCGGGAAAGCGTGCGGGGCGCCGCGGCCGCATGCTCCGGCGATTTTCTGATCGTCGCGCGGCTGAACGCGTACGACGGCTTCCCCTACCCCTACGGCTTCGGCGTGAAGGAGGGAGAGGGCATCGCACCGGACTGGACGGAGGCGGAGCACCTCGTCGGGGATCTCGCCGCCGACGGCGTGAAGCTCGTGGACGTCACGATGGGAAACCCGTATGTCAACCCGCACGTCAACCGCCCGTACAATCACGGCTCGTATCCGCCGCCCGAGGAACCCCTGCAGGGAGTGAACCGCATGCTGACCGGCACGGCGGCGGTCCAGCGCGCGAACCCGGCGGTGCCGCTGGTCGCCTCGGGCCTGTCGTGGCTGGGGGCGGCGTCGGCCAACGTGGCGGCCGCGTGCGTCCGGCGGGGCTGGTTCGCCATGGCGGGGTACGGACGCATGGCGCTGGCGGACCCGCAGGTCGCGCGCACCGTCGCGTCCGGCCGCAGGCCGGAGCCGGGCGAATGCTGCATCGCCTGCGGAAAATGCACCGAGATCATGCGCACGCCGGGCGGCACGCCGGGTTGCGTGGTCCGCGACAGGGAAGTCTACCTGCCGATCTATCGGAAACAGTGCCTGCACATCGGGTAAGGAGGAACGCAAAATGAAAAAGACAGCGATCGTGACCGGGGCCATGGGGGGCATCGGCTTTGCCACCGTGGCGAAGCTCCGCGCGGAGGGCTACCGCGTGGTCGGCATGGACCTCGTGCCGGAAGACAGGGCCGCGGAGCGCTACCGGGCTTTCGGGGACGGCGCGCGGTACGTGCGCGGCGACCTGACGCGGAAGGAAGACCGGGCGAACGCCTTCGCGGAGGCAAAAGGATTTTTCGGGGAACTCGGGGCGCTGGTCAACGTGGCGGGCGTCGCGCCGACGGTGCGCGCCGACCTGCTGGAGATGACGGAGGAAAGCTACGACCGCGTGATGGGCATCAACGCGAAGGGAACCATGTTCATGACGCAGGCGGCGGCGAAGATCATGATGAAAAACGCGCCGGACGAAACCGGCCTGCGCGGGTTCATCGTGAACATCTCGTCCATGTCGGCGTACACCAGCTCCATCAGCCGCGGGGAATACTGCATCTCCAAAGCCGGCGTGTCCATGATCACCAAGCTGTTCGCAGACCGCCTCGCGCCGGAGGGCATCCTCGTCAACGAGGTGCGCCCCGGCATCGTCGCGACGGGCATGACGGCGGCCGTCAAGGGAAAATACGACAGGCTCATCTTCGAGCAGGGCCTGTTGCCCATCAAACGCTGGGGGCAGCCGGAGGACATCGCGAAAGCGGTCTATGTGCTCTGCAGCGGGCAGCTCGGCTACACGACGGGCCAGTCGCTCGACGTGGACGGCGGGTTCCACATCCAGCGCCTGTAACCGGTCCGCTCCGGCGGAAAGAGGAGGATACGCGATGAAAAAGGAATGGTTCGATTTCCGGGGAACGCCCGCGGAGATCGTCTCCCTGAACACGGCGGTGGTCGGCAGCGGCGCGGCCGGGTACAACGCCGCCCTGCGCCTGAAGGAAGCCGGCCAGCCGGACGTGGCCGTCGTCACCGAGGGCGTCCGCATGGGCACCTCGCGCAACACCGGCTCCGACAAGCAGACGTACTACAAGCTGAACCTGTGCGGCGACGTCCCCGATTCCCCCGCCGCGATGGCCCGGGACCTGTTCGCCGGGCGCTGCGTGGACGGCGACCTCGCCCTATGCGAGGCCGCGCTCTCCGCGCGGTGCTTTTTCAACCTGTGCGAGGCCGGCGTCCCGTTCCCGGTGAACCGCTACGGCGAATACGTCGGCTACCGCACCGACCACGATCCGCGGGCGCGCGCCACCTCGGCGGGACCGCTGACCTCGAAGCTCATGACGGAGCGGCTCGAGCAGCGCGTGCGGGAGCAGCGGATCCCCGTGTTCGACGGGTACGTGGTCGTCTCTATCCTGAAGGACACGTCCGGGCGAGCCTGCGGTCTGCTGGCGCTCCGCCGCGCCCGCGCCGAAAGCGAGGACGCGCGGTTCGCGCTGTTCAACTGCCGGAACATCGTATACGCCGTGGGGGGGCCGGCAGGCATCTACGGGGACTCCGTCTACCCGTTCGGCCACAGCGGCGCAAGCGGCGTCGCGTTCGAGGCCGGGGCGGCGGGCCGGAACCTGACGGAGTGGCAGTACGGGCTCGCCTCCACCTCGCCGCGCTGGAACGTCTCCGGCAGCTATATGCAGGTGCTGCCGCGCTTCCTCTCCATGGACCCGGACGGGACGGAGCACGAATTTCTCGCCGACTACTACGGCGACCGCGGCAGGTGCCTTTCCATGGTTTTCCGCAAGGGGTACGAGTGGCCTTTCGACAGCCGCAAGGCCGTGGACGGCTCGTCGGTGATCGACCTGCTCGTCTACCGCGAACGGGTGCTGCGCGGCCGCAGAGTCTACCTCGATTTCCGCACGAACCCGTTCGGCCTGCCGGACGTGGACTACGCCTCGCTGGCGGAGGACGCGCGATCGTACCTGGAAAGCGCGCAGGCCTGTTTCGGCACGCCGATTGATCGGCTGCGCCGCATCAACGCGCCCGCCGTGGAGCTCTACCGCTCGAAGGGCGTCGACCTGGAGCGCGAGCGGCTGGAGATCGCGCTGTGCGCGCAGCACAGCAACGGCGGCCTGGCCGTCGACCTGTGGTGGCGGACGAACGTGCCCGGCCTGTTCGCGGCGGGCGAAGCCGCCGGAACACACGGCGTCTACCGCCCGGGCGGCAGCGCGCTCAACGCGGGGCAGGTCGGTTCGCTGCGCGCGGCGCAGTACATCGCGCGGCACGGCGGCGCTCCCCTCCCCGCGGAGGAATTCGCCGGGATTGCGCTGCCGGCGCTGGAGGCGCACCGCAGCCTGGCCCGCGCGGTGATCGGCGGACCGGACACCGCCGGGAAGCTGCTGCATGCGGCAGCTTCCCGCATGAGCGCAGCGGGCGGCCCGATCCGGGACGTCTGCGGGATGAGGAAAGCGCTCGCGCAGGCGGAAGACCTGCTGGCGCATTTCGCGGAACGCGTCCGCGTCCCTTCTGCGGCGGGGCTGATGCGGGCGTACCGCCTGCGCGACGTGCTGCTGTGCCAGAGGACGGTGCTCTACGCCATGCTCGATTATGCCGCGCACGGCGGGAAATCCCGCGGCTCCGCGCTGTACCCTTCGGCGCGGGGAGAAAAGGCGGAGCGGCTGGAAGAGCTGTTCCGTTTCGAGCCGGACCGCGGCGGGCTCGACGCCCAAATCCAGGAAGTGACGGTCGCGGCCGGCGGCTGCAGGGCTGTCTGGCGCCCCGTACACCCGATCCCGGAAGGCGGCGGATTCTTTGAAAACGTCTGGCGCGGTTACCGGAAAAACGGGAACGTCTTTTAGACGCGCGCAAAGCGCGCGGAAGCCGGCGGAAAATCTCCGAATGTCGAAAAAGAACGGCGGATTCCCATAAATAGCCCTTGACAATTTTGAACCGTCCGTGATATGATAACTGATAAGATTTAGAAAGCTGTGAAGAGAAAAGTACGCCGCGGGATACGTTCCAGAGAGCTTCGGCAGGTGAGAAGAAGCGCGGGGAACGCGGCGGAAAATGGTCTTGGAGCTGCGCTGCCGACCGCGCCATGTTGCGCATAGGCCGCGATGGGTGCGCCCATTACCGCGCCAGGGTATCCGTTTCGTACCCGCTGAGGCCCGCTCCGCAAGGCGCAGGCGAATTAAGGTGGTAACACGAGAGCTTCACGCTGTCGTCCTTAAAAAGGATGGCGGCGTTTTTTTATTGTGATTTTCTGGGGAGGCTGTATTGTGAGCGAACGGGAAATCGTCCGGATCGAAAACATGAGCAAAGTCTATCACGGCGCGGCTGGGGAAGTCGTTGCGCTCAAAGACATCAACATCTCCGTCCGGGAAGGCGAGATCTTCGGCATCATCGGCCTGAGCGGCGCGGGGAAAAGCACGCTGGTCCGCTGTGTGAATTATCTTGAAAAACCCACCTCCGGCCGCGTCGTCGTAAACGGAAGCGACCTCTCCGCGCTGAGCAACCGCGAGTTGCTGAAAGCGCGGCAGAAAATCGGCATGATTTTTCAGGAATTCAATCTTCTCAACCAGCGCAACGCGCTCGGGAACGTCTGCTACCCCATGGAAATCGCGGGCGTCCCGCGTCCGGCCGCCAGGACCCGGGCCGCGGAGCTTCTGGACATGGTCGGCCTGGCCGACCGCGCGAAGGCTTACCCCGCCCAGCTGTCCGGCGGGCAGAAGCAGCGCGTCGCGATCGCCCGTGCGCTTGCCACAAGCCCGAAGGTCCTTTTGTGCGACGAAGCCACCAGCGCGCTGGATCCCACCACGACCCAATCCATCCTGGAACTGCTGCAGGACATCAACCGCCGGCTGGGCGTCACCATCCTCGTCGTCACACACGAAATGCGCGTGATCGAGCAGATCTGCCAGCGCGTGGCCGTCATCGACCAGAGCCACATCGTGGAGATGGGGGACGTGAAGGAGATCTTCGTCCATCCGCAGTCCGCCATCGCAAAGCGGCTGATCTTCCCGCAGGGCCAGACCCCCGCCGGAGCGCCCGGCGGCAAAACGCTCCGCATCGTGTTCGACGGCCTGTCGGCTTTCGAGCCGGTCATCTCCGATATGGTGCTGGAATGCCATGTGACCGTAAACATCCTCTACGCCAACACCAGGGCGGTGGACGGCAAAGCGGTCGGGCAGATGGTGATCAGCCTGCCGGGAGACGAAATCTCCGTGGACCGGATCAGGGCATACCTGGACGAACGCAAAATCTACTACAAGGAGGAACCTTTCCATGAATCATGAACTTTCCGCAGCGTTCAGCGCGGCAATGCTGGGCGAGTATGGAAACGGGTTCGCGACCACCCTTTACCTCGTCGTCGTATGCTCTCTGGTCTCCTACCTGATCGGCGTGCCTCTCGGCGTGATCCTCTGCGTATCCGATCAAAACGGCATCCATCCGAACGCTCCGCTAAACAGGATTCTGGGAACCGTCGTCAATATTTTCCGGTCCATCCCCTTCGCCATCCTGCTCGTCGTGGCGCTTCCGTTCACGAAGCTGCTCATCGGCACCAAAGTCGGGAACAACGCGTTTCTCGTCCCGCTGACTCTCTCCGCGGCGCCGTTCATCGCGCGCATGGTGGAATCCTCGCTCAAGGAAGTGGACCGCGGAGTGATCGAGGCCACGCAGTCCATGGGAAGCTCCAACTGGCAGATCATCACAAAGGTGCTGATTCCAGAGGCAAAGCCCTCCCTGCTGGTCGGCGCGGCCATCTCGGTCACGACGATTCTCGGGTACACGCCGCTCGCAACGCTTGTCGGCGGCGGCGGTCTGGGGGCCATCGCGGTGCAGTACGGCCTGTACCGCTTTCAGAACGACATCATGTACACCTCGTCCATCCTGCTCGTCATTCTCGTACAGATCCTGCAGGAAGCCGGCATGAAGCTGGCCGGGTCCGTCGACAAACGCGCAAAATAGCAGCAATTCCCTTATTGGGGGAATCGACATAGAAACTGAGAAAGGGAGAAAGTACCAATGAAAAAACTCATATCCATTCTGCTCGCCGCCTCTCTGCTCACAGCCGGCCTCATCGGCTGCGGGGAATCGTCTTCCGAGAGCAAGACCATCACCGTCGGCGCCAGCGCCACGCCCCACGCCGAGATTCTCAAAGTCGCGCAGCCGATCCTGGCAAAAGAGGGCTATACCCTGAACATCAAGACGTACGACGATTACGTCCTGCCGAATACCGCCACGGAAGACGGCGACATCGACGCAAACTACTTCCAGCACAAACCGTACTTGGATTCCTTCAACCAGAAAAACAACACCCATCTCGTCAGCGTCGCGGCGATCCACTACGAGCCTTACGGCATCTACGCCGGCACCTCCTCTTCGCTGACCGCACTGCCCGACGGCTCGAAGATCGCCGTGCCGAACGACCCCACCAACGAGGCGAGGGCCCTGCAGCTGCTGGCCGCCCAGAAGCTGTTTGCGATCCGCGACGGCGCGGGCCTTTCCGCAACGAAAAACGACATCACCTCCAACCCCCACAACTACGACATCGTGGAAATGGAAGCGGCCGTTATCCCCAAGAGCCTGGATTCCGTCGCCCTCGCGGTGATCAACGGCAACTACGCCATCGGCGCGGGGCTCAAGGTCAGCCAGGCGCTCGCCGTAGAGGATAAGAATTCCGACGCGGCCAAGACCTACGCGAACATCATCGCGGTCAAGAAGGGGAATGAAAACAAGCCCGCCGTTCAGGCGCTGGTCAAGGCGTTGCAGAGCCAGGAAGTCAAAGACTACATCACAAAGCAGTACGGCGGCGCCGTCGTGCCGGTTTCCTGACCTTCCCGGAACGCTTTGCCGCTGCGCTTCGGCGCAAAAAAATAGAAAGCCGCATGAATGCCGGAACTCAGCATTCATGCGGCTTTCTGCGTGGTGGGCCATCTAGGACTCGAACCCAGCACCAACCGGTTATGAGCCGGGAGCTCTAACCAACTGAGCTAATGGCCCGCGTTTTCAGAAACGTATCAAGTATATCACGCGGAAACCAAAAGTTCAATCCCCGGTTTCGATCCCGTCTGCGGTACGTGTATGAAACCGGTAAAATCTTCCGATAATATTTTAAAAAGGAGGCGGATATCAGGGTGAACCGGAAACTGAGGCATTTCCTGTTCGGCTCCGCGGCCGCGGCGGGCGCCGCCGCCTGTGTCGCGGTCTGCGCGGCGCTTTTTTCCTCGGCCTACGAGACCGGCGCGCGCGCGGCTTCCTCCGGCTCCGTGCAAACCGGAAGTCTTGTTTCCTCCGGCCGGGCTTCTTCGGTCCAGGCCGTTTCCCCCGTCAAAAAGGAAACGGAAGGCGTCCGGCCGGAGGCGGAGCGTGCCCGCGAGCTGGTGCTTGTCAACGGCGACAACCCGCTTCCCGCCTGGTTCAAGCTGAACCTGACGGAGTCTTTCGGGCAGCGGATGGACGAGGCGGCCGCGGAGGCGTTCGTCAGCATGAAAACCGACGCTTCGCGGGACGGCGTGTCCCTGTGGGTTTCCTCGGCGTACCGCAGCGGCGAGCTGCAGGGCGAGCTCTACCGCAGGGAAATCGAGGAATGCGCCAAGACCTGCGCCACCTACGGGGACGCGGAAGCCCTCGCGCAGCGCAGCGTGGCCCCGCCCGGCTGCAGCGAGTACGAGACGGGCCTCGCGCTGGATCTGAACGGCGCGCGCGGCGATTTTGAAACGAGCGCGGCATTCCGCTGGCTCGGCCTGCACGCGCAGGACTACGGTTTCATCCTGCGCTGCCCGAAGGACAAGCAGGACGTCACGAAGGTCGGATACGAGCCGTGGCACTACCGCTATGTGGGCGTCGCGGACGCGCAGGCCATGAAAAAGGCCGGCCTTTGCCTGGAGGAATACGCGCCCCAAAAAACAGGCGCCGTTCATTGATTCTTCCACCTCGATTTGGTATAATAAAAGGACGATAAAAGAAAAAATCGGGAGGGGTTTCATGGCGCGGAAAGTCAGGACGCGGTTCGCCCCAAGCCCCACAGGCTTCATGCATGTGGGGAATCTGCGGACGGCGCTTTTCGAATACCTGATCGCGAAATCGAACGGCGGGGACTTTATCCTCCGCATCGAGGACACCGACCAGGAACGCTATGTGGAAGGCGCGGAGGACGTGATCTACGACACGCTCCGCCAGGTCGGCCTGAAACACGACGAAGGCCCGGACATCGGCGGCGGATACGGGCCGTACGTTCAGAGCCAGCGGAAAGAAATCTATCGGAAATACGCGGAGCAGCTCGTCGGCGAAGGCAAGGCTTACTGCTGCTTCTGCACGAAGGAGCGCCTCGACGCGCTGCACGAAAGCAAAGGGGAAAACGGCGGCGGCTACGACCGCCATTGCCGCAGCCTTCCTCCGGAGGAAGTCCGGCGCCTGCTCGCGGCCGGCACGCCCCACGTCATCCGCCAGAAAATGCCGACGGAAGGCTCCACCACGTTCCATGACGTTGTCTACGGCCCGATCACGATTGAAAACAAGGAACTGGAGGACCAGGTCCTGCTGAAGTCGGACGGTCTGCCGACCTATAACTTCGCCAATGTGGTCGACGATCACCTGATGCGGATCACGCACGTGGTGCGCGGGTGCGAGTACCTCACCTCCACGCCGAAATACAACCTGCTCTACGAGGCGTTCGGCTGGGAGGTTCCCACCTACGTCCACCTGCCGCTCATCATGGGCAAAAACCCGGACGGCACCGTCTCGAAGCTCTCGAAACGCCACGGCTCCACCGGCTTCGCCGACCTCGTAAAGGAGGGCTACCTGCCCGAAGCCGTCGTGAACTACATCGCGCTGCTCGGCTGGTGCCCGAAGAACAACCGCGAGCTCTTCACGCTCGACGAGCTGGTGCGGAACTTCTCGATCGGCGGCATCAGCAAATCCCCCGCCGTGTTCGATTACGACAAGCTCCTCTGGTTCAACGGCGAGTATATCCGCGCCATGGCGCCCGAAGAATTCCGGCGCCGCGCAATGCCGTATTTCCGCGAGGTCTTCCCGGAGGGAGAGCGCCCCTGGGACGTGCTCACGGCCATCCTGCAACCGCGCGTCTCCCGGTTCCCGGAGATCCCGGGCATGATCGCGTTCCTCCGGGAGCTTCCGGACTACCCGGCGGATTTGTTCGCTAACAAGAAGAGCAAGACGAACCTGGTGAACTCCGCCGAAATGCTGAACGCCGCGCTTCCGGTCCTGGAGGCGCTGCCGGAGTGGACGCTCGATTCCATCCGCGGCGCTATGATGGAACTGGCGAAGCGTCTCGGCGTCAAAAACGGCACGCTGCTTTGGCCGGTGCGCATCGCCGCGGCGGGGCAGGCCGTCACGCCGGGCGGCGCGTTCGAGATCCTCAGCATCCTCGGGCGGGAGGAATCGCTCCGCCGGCTGAAGCTCGGGCTGGCTAAATTAAACGCGCAGGGAGGCTCGCAAGATGAGCGATGAAATCAACGCTGCGCCGGAGGCCGAAGGCTCCGGCAACTTCATCCACACCATGATCGAAGAGGACGTCGCGCCCGGCGGCCGTTTCGGGGGCGAAAAGGTGCACACGCGCTTCCCGCCCGAACCGAACGGATACCTTCACATCGGCCACGCGAAAGCCGTCTGCATCGATTTCGGCACGGCCGAAAAATTCGGCGGCCTGTGCAATCTGCGCATGGACGACACGAACCCCACGAAGGAAAACGAGGAGTACGTGGACGCGATCAAGGAAGACATCCGCTGGCTCGGCTTCTCGTGGGGCGACCGCTTCTACTACGCTTCCGACTATTTCCCGAAAATGTACGAGCTGGCCGAAGACCTGATCCGGCGCGGCTTCGCCTATGTCTGCGAGCTTTCGCCCGAACAGATGCGCGAGTACCGCGGCGACCTGACTCATCCGGCCGTCAGCCCCTACCGCGACCGGCCGGCCGGGGAAAGCCTCGACCTTTTCCGCCGCATGCGGGCGGGCGAATTCGAGGACGGCCGCATGACGCTGCGCGCGAAGATCGACCTTGCTTCCGGCAACTTCAACCTGCGCGACCCCGTCCTCTACCGCATCAACCACCTGCCGCACCACCGCACCGGCACCGCATGGTGCATCTACCCGATGTACGACTTCGCGCACCCCATCGAAGACGCGCTCGAGGGCGTGACGCACTCTCTCTGCTCGCTGGAGTTCGAGGACCACCGCCCGCTGTACGACTGGGTGATCGAACATGTGAACCTCCCCGCGAAACCGCGCCAGATCGAGTTCGCCCGTCTCAACATCAACAACATCGTCATGAGCAAGCGCAAGCTGCGCACCCTGGTGGAAAAAGGCATCGTCTCCGGCTGGGACGATCCGCGCATGCCCACGCTCTGCGGCCTGCGCCGCCGCGGCTACACGCCCGCGTCCATCCGCAATTTCTGCGAGCGCATCGGCGTGGCGAAAGTGAACAGCGTCGTGGACTCCGCGTTCCTGGAGCACTGCCTGCGGGAGGACCTGAACGAGAACGCCCGCCGCGCCATGGCCGTGCTCCGCCCCGTGAAGCTCATTCTGACGAACTACCCCGAGGGAAAAGCCGAAACCTTCGAGTTGGAAAACAACCCGGAAAAGCCGGAGGAAGGAACCCACGCCGTCTCGTTCTCCCGCGAGCTCTGGATCGAGCGCGAGGACTTCATGGAAACGCCCGCGAAAAAGTACTTCCGCCTGTTTCCGGGCAACGAGGTGCGTCTGAAAGCGGCGTACATCGCCCGGTGCACCGGCTGCGAGAAGGACGCGGAGGGGAACGTCACCGCGGTGCTTGCGGAGTACGACCCCGCTACGCGCGGCGGCAACACGCCGGACGGCCGCAAGGTGAAAGGCACCATCTCCTGGCTGGATGCGAAAACGGCCGCGGACGCGGAGGTCCGTCTTTACGATTCCCTCTTCACCGTCGCGGACCCGGAGGCCGGCGACTACATGGAGGAGCTGAACCCGGATTCGCTGAAAGTCCTCACGGGCTGCAAGGTGGAACCCTGGCTGGCCGGCTTGAAGCCCGGCGAGTCGGTCCAGTTCCTGCGGCAGGGCTATTTCTGCGCCGACAGCCGCGATTCCTCCCCGGAGCGCCCGGTTTTCAACCGCTCGGTTTCTCTGAAGGACGGCTTCCATAAAAAGCAGCCCGGCGCTTAGCGCGCCGGTTTGCCGCTTGCCGGCGGGGAGAGCTTCCGGCGCTCCCCGCCCCTTGATTTTAGAAAGGAACGTCCTGCGGGTCCGCGCCCACAGCGAAGAAGCGATGAATCCCTTCCTGGAAATTCTAGCTCTGGCCTGCCTTGCGGCGGGCCTTTTCTCTCTCGCCGTCATCCGGTTCCGGCACATCCGCAGGGATCCGGCTCTGCGAAAGGCGTCGCTGGTTCTGCTGGCTGTTTTCCCCCTGGCGGTCGCGGGCGTGGTCGGAACCCGGTTTCCCAACGTTCCCAAAGGATGGGAGCTTCTTTCGGCCGTCTCCCTTTTCGGCGTGGTCGCCGTCCCGCTCTTTTTCCTTTTTGGCTCGCGGGCGGAGCTGGAAGAAGAGATACGGAGCAACCGCACGGTCCGGCGGCTGTTTCTGCTGGCCGTGATCTGCCTTGCGGCAGCATTTCTCATCTGGCTTCTGCTGGCCGAACGCGGGGTGCCGATCTTCCCGTAGCAAGCCGAAGCGCGCGTGCCGGATTGCACGGCGCAAGTTGGAAAGGGCTGAGAGCGTTTTCGCTCTCAGCCCTTTCCGTTCCCTCCACACCGGAAAACCCCTTTCCCGGCAAAACAAATCCGGCGGCGGCCCTCACGTCCGGCCGTAGACGTCCAGAGGCATCCGCCACGCCTCGTGGTCGGTGTGCAGCAGCTGGTGCGCCCGATGGGAAAGCGGACGCTGCAGGTAATTCCGGTAGCAGCTGACGACGGCGGGGTTCTCGTGCGAGAAGCGGAGGTGATTGACTCGATCCAGGCCGTAAAGCACCCGTCCGCGCTCGCCCGCAAGCTCCTGCCTGTCGTGGATCGGCTGGCCGCCCCCGCCGACGCAGCCGCCGGGGCACGCCATAACCTCCACGAAATCGTAGCGCACCTCACCCGCGCGCAGCGCCTCGATGAGGCGGCGCGTGTTGCCGAGGCCGCTGACCACGGCCACATGGAGCGTCGTCCCCGCGATGTCGTAGGACGCCTCCTTCCAGCCGCGCAGCCCACGCACGTCGCGGAACGCGTCCGGATCCGGGTTTTCTCCCGTCACAAAGTAGTACGCCGTGCGGAGCGCCGCCTCCATCACGCCGCCGGTCGCGCCGAAAATCGCCCCCGCGCCGGAGCCGACGCCGAGCGGCTCGTCGAAGTCCTCTTCCGGCAGATCTTCCACGATGATGTGCTCCGCGCGGATCATGCGGTCGATCTCGCGCGTAGTAAGGACCACGTCGACGTCCTTGCCCGCCTCGGCGCCGTTGATGTTCGGGATGTCGCACTCGTGCTTCTTCGCCAGGCACGGCATGATGGAGACGCAGCAGATGCGGTTCGGATCGACGCCGAGCAGATCCGCGTAATAGCTCTTCGCGATGGCGCCGAACATGGCCTGCGGCGACTTCGCCGTGGAGAGCTGGCAGACCATGTCCGGGTACTGCGACTTCAGAAACCGCACCCAGCCCGGGCAGCAGGAAGTGAACATCGGGAATTTCCCGCGCTCCCTGTTCCTGAGCTTTTCCAGGAACTCGCTGGCCTCCTCCATGATGGTGAGGTCCGCGCTGAAATCGGTGTCGAAGACGTACCGGAATCCTATACGCCGCAGAGCCGCCACAAGGCGGCGGACCGTGGCGAACCCGGGCTTCAGGCCGAACGCCTCGCCCCAAGCCGCACGGATGGACGGCGCGATCTGCACCACGGTGATTTTCTCCGGGTCCGCGAGGGCCTCGAAGACTTTGGCGGTGTCGTCGCGTTCATGCAGCGCGTTGACCGGGCAGTGCGTGATGCACTGCCCGCAGAGCGAGCAGGCCGACTGCTCGATGCGGATATTTCCCGCAACGTCCACGCGCGTGTGGGAGCCGGTATTCGCGACGTCCCAGATATTCAGGCCCTGGATCTTGTCGCAGACCTGGATGCAGCGCATGCACTTGACGCATTTCGCGTTGTCGCGCACCAGCGGGAAATCCTTTGTCCATGTGCCGGACGGGATGTCGATGTGGAACGGCGTCTCCGCCAGGCCGAGATCGTTCGCGATCCTCTGCAGCCCGCAGTTTCCGCTGCGGGTGCAGACGGCGCACCGGCAGTCGTGCTGCGAAAGGAGAAGCTGCACGTTCGTGCGGCGGGCGTCGCGCGCCTTCGGGCTGTTGGTCAGGATCTCCATGCCCTCCCGCACCGTGTTGTTGCAGGCGGGGATCAGCCGTTCGGTGCCCTTCACCTCCACGCAGCACAGACGGCAGGCGCCGATCTCGTTCAGGCCCTCCTGGTAGCAGAGCGTGGGGATGCGGACGCCGTTCGCCGCGGCGGCCTCCAGGATGGTGATCCCCTCCTTTGCGGCCACTTTTTTTCCGTCGATCGTCAGGTTCACCATTTTCTCGTCCGCCCTCCCTTGAATACTCCGTAGCCGAAGTGGTCGCACCGCAGGCATCTGCGGGATTCCTGCCGCGCCTCCTCGTCCGTCATGCCCTGCTCGATCTGGCTGAAATCGCGCACGCGGTCCGCCGCGCTGCGATTGCGCAGGTTCACCCTGCCGCACGCCGCGCGGTCGTATGTACCCGGTTCCGGGATGGCGACGTCGGTGCCGATGACGTGGTGATACCCGAGGTAGTTGTCGATGTTGGCGGCGGCCACCTTGCCGGCCGCGATCGCGCGGATCGCCGTGGCCGGCCCGAAAACGCAGTCCCCGCCGGCGAATACGCCGGGGACGTCCTTGATCCCGCTCCAGTTCAGCGCCTCGATGGCGCCGCGCTTCACGGGGATGCCGTACTTCTCGAAGCTGCGCGTCTCGATGCCCTGGCCGATCGCGACCACGATCACGTCGCAGGGAACGACGAGATCCTCCTGCGCGGCATTGCGCGGCGCCGGGCGGCCGCGGCTGACCGGCCCGATGATCTGGCGCTTCAGGCGCAGCGCCTTCACGCGGCCGCCCTCGTCCTTTTCCACCGCAAAGGGCGCCGCAAGGTCCAGGATCTCGCAGCCCTCCTCCGCGGCGCCGTTGACCTCCTCCACCTGCGCCACCATGTCCACGCGGCGGCGGCGGTAGGCGATGGTGACCTTCTTCGCGTGCAGGCGGACGCTGCTGCGCGCCACGTCCATGGCGACGTTGCCGCCGCCGATGACCACGACGTTCTTCCCCGTGAAATCCGGCGTCTCGCCGTCGCCGATCCCGCGCAGCATCTCCACGGCGGAGATCACGCCTTCGGCGTCCTCCCCCTCGATGCCGATTTTCTTGTCGTTGTGCGCGCCGATCGCGATATACAGCGCGTCGTACCGGCTGCGCAGCTCCGAAAAAGACGGATCTTCCCCGACCGAAACGTTTTGCTTCACATGGATGCCGCCCGCCGAAAGCATGGAGGCGATCTCGCCGTCCAGCGCTTCGCGCGGCAGGCGGTAACTGGGGATGCCGTAGCGCAGCATGCCGCCGAGCTGCCTGCGCTGCTCGTAAATCGTCACATCATGGCCCATCAGCGCAAGGTAGTAAGCCGCCGAAAGGCCGGAGGGACCGCCGCCGATAATGCCGACGCGCTTTCCGGTTGCCGGCGCGGCTTTCGGCACGGGGACCTCGCCGGCGTGCTCGGCCGCGTAGCGCTTCAGCCCGCGGATGTTGATGGAGCTGTCGATCATGTTGCGGCGGCAGCGGGCCTCGCACGGGTGCTCGCAGATCAGGCCGCAGACGACCGGCATCGGGTTGTCTTTTCGGATCAGGCGCACGGCGTCGGCGTACCGTCCCTCCGCCACAAGCGCCACATAGCCGGGGATGTCCACGCCGGCCGGGCAGAGCGCCACGCACGGCACCGGCTGGCTGATCTCGCTCGTGCAGCGGCCGCGCTCCACATGCTCCACAAAGTCGTCGCGGTAGCCGCGCAGCGCCTTCAGCACCATGCCGGCGGCCTCGTAGCCGATGGCGCAGTCCGCCGTCAGATAAACGCTCCGGGCCGTTTTCTCGATGAGGCCGATCGTCTCCATCGTCGCGCGGCCGTCCAGCACGTCGTCGATCAGCTTTTCAAGCTGGCCGAGACCGATGCGGCACGGCACGCACTTTCCGCACGTCTGCGCGTGGCACAGCTTCAGAAACGAAGCCGCCATATCCACGGGGCACAGCCCCGGCGGGCTTGCGACGATGCGGCGCTCAAGGTCCTTGTAAAGCTCCTCCACCGTGGCCTGCGCCCTGTTTTGAGTGATGATGCTCAATCTGCTCATGTTGCCTCCTGTATTTTTCTATCCCGGTTGAAAGTTCCGGGCATGTTTTTTAGCCGACAATAGTTCTTCCGATTTTCGACACACAAATATACTTTAACAGAGTCAACCCGATTTTACAATTCCTTTTGAAAGAAACTCCGATAAAATCAATATGACTCTCATGAAAATATTTGTATATCATCATGGATAAGCTGCTACGCGACGCTGAAAAATCCATGGCGCCGCTCAGCGCTGAAGAAAAGTCAATATATAGGTATGATATTGACTTTTAATACAACATAGTGTATAATAAAAGAAAAAGGGGGTGTGTCCTATGGATGAAAAGATCACCATTACCGGCGGATCCATGGACCGCAGGGAAATCGGCAATTATGTCGAACATATCCACAGCGAGTATCCAAACCGCAAAATCAAATCGCTGCAGATCGAGCCGGACGGAGACTACGTCAACCTGACCTACGAACTGGAGCCTGTTCCGTTCGAGCGTATCCGCCGGATCACGGGCTATCTCGTCGGCACGATGGACCGCTGGAACAACGCCAAAAAGGCGGAAGAGCGCGACCGCGTAAAGCATTCGGTTCCCGGCATATGAGCCGCCGGCCGAAAGTCGAGAAGGAACGTCCGCGGGCGTTCCTTCTTCTATACAGAATTTTCGGCAAAGGGATCGCTCACCTTGCATTTTCCGCCGGATGCGGATAAGATGGAAGAAAGCGAACAAATAAAATCGTCTGCGGGAGGTATGCGCAGTGACGGATTTGGAACGTCTTCAGCAAATGGTGGACGGCAGCAGCAAGATCGTATTTTTCGGCGGGGCCGGCGTCTCGACGGAAAGCGGGATTCCCGACTTCCGAAGCGAGGACGGACTCTACCGCCAGAAATATCGTTACCCGCCGGAAACGATGCTGAGCCATACCTTCTTTGAGGAGCACCCCGCGGAATTTTTCGATTTCTACCGCGATAAAATGCTTTGCCCGGGCGCACAGCCGAACGCCGCGCACAAAAAGCTGGCCGAGCTGGAGCGCGCGGGGAAACTGGCCGCAGTCGTCACGCAGAACATCGACGGGCTCCACCAGAAGGCCGGCAGCAAAAACGTCTTCGAGCTGCACGGCTCCGTTCTGCGCAACCACTGCACACGGTGCGGAAAATTTTATCCGCTCGAATTTATTCGGGGCAGCGAGGGAATCCCCCGCTGCTCGTGCGGCGGCGTGGTAAAGCCGGACGTGGTCCTCTACGAGGAAAGCTTGGACCGGCGGACGCTGGAAGGCGCCGTGCGGGCCATAACGGACGCCGATATGCTGATCGTGGGCGGAACTTCGCTCGTGGTATATCCGGCGGCCGGCCTTGTCGATTTTTACCGCGGCACGCGCCTCGTGCTGATCAACCGCTCCCCCACCCCGCTGGATCGGCGGGCCGACCTTGTGATTTCCGGGAAAATCGGCGAAACCCTCGCAAAGATCCAAGTGCGCTGACGTGTCGGCCAACGGTCTCCGCAACAAACAAGGCGGCATGCGGATCAAGTACTGATAATTCATAAAATGAATTGGGAACGGCTTTTTCGCCCACCCACAGGCGGTTGATTCTACCGGACCTTTTTCAACGCCTGCAGAAAACTGCTATAACAAAAAGTTCCTCATTTCGCCATTTTAATCTTGATTTTCGAGCGGTATGGCGTTATAATGAGAAAGTCAATTTACGAGGACGTTTAGCTCAGTTGGCTAGAGCGTTCGCTTGACGTGCGAAAGGTCACAGGTTCGAGTCCTGTAACGT
>ENA-UOOK01003073-UOOK01003073.1-fermentation-metagenome-genome-assembly--contig:-NODE-3073-length-19418-cov-3.555957_pt1 | contig 19418 bp, 14 predicted proteins | sample MGYA00245777_ERZ724023 | MGnify/ENA primary metagenome ERZ724023 (study PRJEB28704, sample SAMN03018312) | fermentation metagenome | biome: anthropogenic terrestrial biome; feature: soil; material...
CTTTGATATGAAACGCTCTTGCCCGTCACTGCTCTGAATCACAATTACGCGGATATCATGTCCGTACACGGTTGCATTGTATTCACATCCTTTGTAGGTACATGCTTTTTTACCGTTTCCGTACTTGCCCAAGTTTATCCAATTGTCATCTTCATATGCTTTGGCCGTGTATCTCCTTGCAAGTTTACAGTGAAAGTTAGCCGGACATCGAGATATGAACCGTTTTGGATTGTCGGGGTCGGTAAGCAACTGAACCATTTCCTTGTGGATAAGTATGCAGTCGGCTATATATATATCCCGGTTCATTTGTTCTCCGAATATTTCGCGTGTCATCTTTATGGACTTATCATTCCATTCAATGTCAGATGTGTTTCCGTTCATAACCTCGCTGTAAAGTGGCACAACGTGTTCTGATACAATTTTTCCAATCACGATCTGCTTGCATTCCGGTCTGTAATCCTTGTTGTATCCACAAACAATTTGAAGCGAGGATTCTTTATTCTCCTCACTTCCTTCTTCATCTTTCGAATTATCCGTGTCTTCTGCTGTCTCAATCTCCCCGGTTTTATCCGTATCGTAATCTACGTAGAATGAAACCGTAGTAGTGTCGGAATGAAGTCTTTTGAATTCTATGTTGTATTTGCTGTATGCCGACAGACACAGCGTACTGTACAATCTCGCAGGATTTGCTTCGTATAATTTGTCTAGTGATCGTCCGATGGCGTTATCGTTAAGATGCTCCTGTAACACATCTTCACCAAACAAGATCTCGGTATCAATTTCTTCGTATCTTTTGTGTACATTACTCAAAGGAGATCTGATGACGCCCATGAATGTCGACAGAATCAAAGATTTTAGAAGGTTCCCCGGTGACACCTTACATTGTTTCTCATCCCACTTCACCGATTCGTCGATTAAATCTGTGAAACCAATTTTTTCGAACAACGTTAATTCTAGATCGTGATCCGGATCTTGACTTTCTCTTTCCCATGACGTTACCACCGCATAGATACAACTTTGATCTCATTATAAAACATGGAAATCAATTAATTCAGCATCATTTAAGGTGGTGTAATGAGAATGCAACCACTTTTTACTACTGCACTCCCGTTTAGTTGGGATTTCATCGTTTACAATTATTTTTATGGTGAAACATGGCAAAGTAAATTCACCTGATTATTTTTAGTGGTGCTGAATGTGAGATTCAACTCATGTTTTAGAACTTACAATAATTAACCAGTTAATAGAAGGTATCAGCTGTTTACAACTTGGAAAGAAGAGGTATAACAAAATGTTTCACGTGAAACATTTTGATCAGGATTGAGTTTTTTCTATATAAATCATCAGAGCATTTCTTTCATTGATTGAGACCCAAAGCTGTGTTATGATAAGTGTATATAAAAAAGAGAAAATCAAAAGAACATGACCTGTAATAAGGAAAGATTCATTTATATATTTGGAGGGGAATATGTCGAAAATAATAGCGATAGCAAATCAAAAAGGTGGAGTGGGAAAGACAACCACCGCTGTGAATTTAAGTGCTTGTTTAGCAGTTCAAAAAAAGAAAGTGTTATTGCTGGACAATGACCCTCAAGGAAATTCTACATCAGGCCTTGGTATCGACAAAGACAATTTATCTTATTCTGTTTATGATGCACTGATTAATAATGTGTCATTGGATGACTGTATTGTTGATACAATGATTGAGACTCTAAAACTGTGCCCATCCAATATTCAATTGGCCGGTGCTGAAGTAGAATTGGTTTCTATAATCTCCCGGGAAACAAGATTAAGAACTGCAATCCAGAAAATGAAAACTCAATTCGATTATGTAATAATTGATTGCCCTCCTTCTTTGGGAATGTTAACCATTAATTCATTAACAGCATCCGATACTATTCTCGTTCCTATTCAGTGCGAATATTATGCATTGGAGGGATTAAGTCAGTTGATGGAAACTATTAAAATTGTAAGAAAGCACTTGAATAAAGGTTTAGAAGTTGAAGGTGTTGTGTTAACCATGTTCGACGCAAGAACAAATTTGTCCATACAAGTAGTAGAGGAAGTAAAAAAATATTTTAAAAATAAAGTGTATCGGACAATCATACCAAGAAACGTTAAGTTAAGCGAAGCACCAAGTCATGGTCTTCCCATCATACTATATGATCCAAACTCAAAAGGAGCAGAGAGTTATATGGACTTAGCGGAAGAAGTGATCGATTCGGAGGAGGATAAATGAATAAAAAAGCTTTAGGAAAAGGATTAAATGCCTTATTTAACGAGGATATATCCGATAACAAACAAGAAATAAGGGAAATTGAAATATATAATATTCAACCTGATAAAAATCAAGCAAGAAAAACTTTTGAAAAAGAGTCTTTGGAAGAATTGGCTCAGTCGATAAAAAGAAACGGTGTTCTTCAACCTATTTTAGTTCGTGAAGATAAACCGGACACATATACAATTATCGCAGGTGAAAGAAGATGGCGTGCCTCAAAACTCGCCGGATTAAAAACGGTTCCTGTTATCGTCAAGGAATTGACTGACTTCCAAATGGTTGAAGTTTCTTTAATTGAAAATCTTCAAAGAGAAGATCTTAACCCTATAGAAGAAGCTGTTGCGTATGATCGTTTACAAAAAGAATTTGACAAAACTCAAGAAGAAATTAGTGAAATTGTAGGGAAAAGCAGATCTGCCATAACTAATTCTTTAAGATTGTTACAACTAGACAAAGAAATATCAAAATTAGTAGAGGAGAAAAAAATCAGTTCCGGTCATGCTAGAGCGATTTTGGCGGTAGAGGATTCCTCCAAGAGAATATTCATGGCAAATATGATTATAGAAAAAAATTTAAATGTAAGGCAAGCGGAGGAGTTGGCAAAAAAATTAAATAATCCTCCTGAACCTAAAAGAAAGGTTGAAAGAAGACAGCCGGAGGTTCTTGCCCTTGAATCAAAATTACAGCAACAGATGGGAACAAAGGTAAAGTTATCTTATTTAAAGGGGAAAGGAAAAATCGTCATTGATTTTTATAGTAATGATGATTTGGACAGAATTTTAGAATTACTTCGAGTAGAGTGATTAGCTATGATCCCACATATAAACAAGAGCGAATGTTTCACGTGAAACATTCGCTCTTGTTTTATAAATTTTCAATCTTTTAATTTTATATTGTTCCGTTATGAACCGAAAGAATAAGAAGAGCTGTTCTTTCGGTGAATCAAATAGCTATATCGTTCCTTTGTAATTTTTGCTGAGTCTTCCCAGCTACTATAAAGTGTTCTCAAAGCTTTGTTTCCTACTTCTTGGGTTAACTCCGGTAGATCGATGATCTTAATAATGGTATCAGCCAAAGATTCCGCTGTGTTTTCTACTAAAAATCCATTTTCTTGGTCAACCACACCTAATGAAGTGGTTGAGCCTTTCACAAGAACTGCAGGACATGACATAGCGGCAGCTTCTTTTACCACCAAAGAAGACATATCATATAGACTAGGGAATAACAATGCAGTTCCTCTTGAATAAATGTTAGTGATGAGATCCCGATCCTGAATAATGCCGGCGAATGTAATCTTATTTGATAGGCCGTAATCAGATGTAATTTCCTCCGCTTCATGTCGTTTATCACCGTCACCAACAAAGATCATACGAAAATCAACATTTTTTTCATGTACCAGCTTGAGTCCGTCAAGAATCAATCTGATATTTTTTTGCCATACATGCTGCCCTACATACACAAAGACAGGAACATCATTCGGGATTCCAAACTTTTCATTAACGATATCGTTTGTTTCCTTTGTTCTTGGTTTTGGTTCTATATCACAAGCATTATTGACAACAAATACATCTTTCTTGTAACCATATTCTCTTAAAATATCAACTGCTGACTCGCTTACTGTCCATACATCGTCAGCATGATTAAAAAAGTATAAAACTCTTTTAATCAATAAGTCGGTAATTAACTCTGATTTAAGGTATTGTCGAAAATCTTCCCTAAATTTTGAATGGAGGGTTGCAACAAAAGGTATTCCTTGCTCATATGCAATCTTTCGGCCTAGTTCACCTGTAGGGAATGGTGAGTGTGAATGAATAACATCAAATTTTATCTCTTTCAAAGCATGACAAAAATGACGATCTAATTGCGGGATTCCGGTTCTATAATTCCTTTTAAAAGGAATGCTGAAAGAATTGTACGTCAAGACCTGGAAAGGGTAGTCATAATTATTGCCCGGTACCCCCGGAGTGACAACATAACAGGTATCATCATTTGTATTTTGCCATAAAGCGTAATTCTTTACGACCCTTGCCACACCATCTGCTATTGGAGGAAAACTGTCGCTAAATTGACCGATAATCATATAAATCAGACCTTTCTAAATTTTAGGTATCCTTTACCATACTATTTACCGTACCAAACTTTTTTATACTTACTTAATACAAAGTCCAATTGCTCCTTGGTATGTGTTGAGGAGTAACTGGTTCGTAAGAGACATTGTCCGGGTGCAACTGCAGGTGAAACCACAGGATTAACGTACACACCTTCTTCTAATAAAATCTTTGTCAACATAAAAGTACGATCATCTTCATAAGTCATTACCGGAATAATGGCGGTTTGGGAATTACCGATAGGGATATCCAAAGCTTTAAACCCTTCACGCATATAGTCGGCATTTTGCTTTAATCGCTGTATTCTCTCAGGTTCTGATTTTAAAATTTCCAAAGCTTCCAATGCAACTGCAGCACTTGCAGGAGTAACAGAGGCGCTGAATATAAAGGGTCTGGATTTATGTCTGACAAATTCAGCAACTTTCCTGTCTGCTACCATGTGGCCACCTAAGCAAGCTAAAGATTTACTGAATGTGCCCATGATGATATCCACTTGATCTTCCAAACCAAAATATTCTGCAGTTCCTTTGCCTTTTTCGCCGATCATACCTAATCCATGAGCGTCATCTACCATGACTCTTGCATTATATTTTCGAGCAAGATCAGTTATGACAGGTAAGTTACAAATATCGCCTCCCATACTGAAAACACCATCGGTAACAATCAATATACCCGCACTTTCAGGTATGTTTTTCAGGATTCTTTCGAGATCAGCCATATCACTGTGTTTGTACTTTATGGTTTTGGCGTAACTTAGTCTGCAAGCGTCTACAATACTGGCATGGTTTTCATTGTCCGAAACAATGTAATCATGACGATCCGCAATTGAAGAGATGATTCCTAAGTTTGTCTGAAACCCGGTTCCGAATGTAACGCAATCTTCTTTACCTAAAAATTGGGAAATTGATTTCTCCAATTTTATATGTAAGTCCAATGTCCCATTTAAAAAACGTGAACCGGTACAACCTGTTCCATATTGTTCTACTGCTGCTTTGGCAGCTGCAATCAAACGGGGATGAGATGTCAACCCCAAGTAGTTATTTGATCCGGTCATAATGGTTCTTTTACCATCCATGATGACTTCGGTGTCTTGCTTTGATTCCAAAGCATGAAAATATGGATAAATTCCCTTTTCTCTTGCCTCATCGGCTGCTGTAAACTGCATGCACTTTGCAAATATATCCATTTTATTCTCCTTATTCTCTAATTTTTTTACAATTCCCAGTATATTTCTTTTTCAAAAAACTCTGTTTTAGCCTGGTCGGTAGAATTTTCATTAATACATAGATGGCTTTGTATTCTAATCCGACAGTTGTTCGCATAGGGGGGGTTTTCTTTTTTAACAGCTTGAAAACGGCAAAGGCCACTTTTTCCGGTGAATAGCCGTTTTCCTCATCATTTTCCATGACTTGTATAGCATTTTTACTTGCCGGGTTATAAAGGGCTTCGATTTCTTCTCTTCCGGCTTTCATACGTGATTTTGTAAAGTTGGTTCGGGTATCACCGGGTTCAACTAAACAAACATGTATGTTAAACGGTGCTAATTCCATTCTTAAGGATTCGGATAAGGATTCAAGAGCATACTTGGCGGAACTGTACATGGATTGAAAAGGAATGGGAATGTATCCTGCAACAGATCCGATATTGATAATGATTCCTTTCTTTTGAGCCCTCATGTATGGAAGGACCTTTTGGATCACTCTTACAGTTCCAAAAAAGTTGACATCAAATTGCTTCTTGGCTACATCAACGGGAACCGACTCGATTGCACCTGATATTCCAAAACCTGCGCTATTAATTAGAACATCAATGCATTTTTCTTTCGTAATCAGTTGTTCTAAAGCATTGGATATGGAATTTTCATCAGTCACATCCATTTTAAGCATGTGTATTTTTCGGTTACTTGAATCGCTTGCTTTCCTAGAAGTACCGTACACGATATATTTTGGGTTGCTTGCTAATTTTTCAGCAATTGCTTGTCCGATTCCGGACGAGGCACCGGTCACCAAAATAACAATATTGTCTTTCTCCATAATGGTATCTCTCTTTTTATATGTATTTATCAATATCATTATACTCTTGCAAACTAGTTTGTTCAACCGGGTCCGACTATTCCCCAAGGTTTATTACTAGTTCATATTACTATATTATAATATTTTAAAGGATTATACAATGAGTTTTTGAAGATGATGTATAATTTTAGTTAAATTATTAATGCAGCTGTTAATAACCCGGGAAATTTGAAATTATTAATTATTAATTTTTGAACCAATGTAAAATGGTTTGACGTTCAAACAACCTTATTATATAATGATCCAAATATATAAAAGCTCGATGAACAAAAAAGTAAGTTTCATCCCTAATGCCAGCGAGTTAAGACCAGGTGAAAGCTTAATCATTATATGAAAACGAAAAGAGATTGGGAGAGTGTTCTGAAAAAGGAACCGTATTATCTGCGTTAAAGAGCAAAGAGGTAAATCTTTATAAAAAAGGTTTGCAATGAGAGTGGCACCACGAAAACAATACTTCGTCTCTTTTTAAGGCGAAGTTTTTTTATTTTACGTATAAATTATAAAAGGTAGGTATGGAAATGGACTATAAAAAAGTTGTAGCAAGTTTAATCAGTGAAAAAACTGAATTTGATATTGATAAAATTGAAGGAATGCTGGAAGTACCATCTAATACAGAGATGGGGGATTATGCATTGCCATGTTTTAAACTGGCATCCATTTATAAAAAGTCTCCGGTTATGATTGCAAAAGAGCTTGCAGAAAAAATACAGCCGAATGATGAAATCAGTTCGGTCACTCCGGTAAACGGGTATCTGAATTTTATGGTAAATAAAGTGTCTTTTGCAACTACCATATTGGACGAAATTTCGGAGAAAGGTGATTTGTTTGGTGATGACTCCGTAGGAGAAGGTAAAACCGTCATTATTGAAAGCTCTTCTCCGAATATTGCCAAACCCTTTCATATCGGTCATTTGTGCTCCACTGTTATCGGACAATCTTTGAGTCGGTTATATCAAAGCGTCGGTTATAAAACGGTTAAGGTAAATCATTTGGGGGATTGGGGTACCCAGTTCGGAAAGCTGATTTCCGCATATAAACACTGGGGGGATGATGAAGCGATTGAAAAGGAACCCATTAAGGAATTGCTGCGTATTTATGTTAAGTTCCATGAGGAAGCTGAAAAAGATCCTGAATTGGATGAAGAAGCGCGCAGGTATTTTAAAAACCTTGAAGGGGGATCACCGGAAGAAACCAAGCTTTGGCAATGGTTTAAGGATCTTAGCTTGAAGGAGTTTGCTTTATTATACAATCGATTGGGTGTAAGCTTTGATTCCTACCATGGAGAGAGTTTTTATTCGGATAAGATGCCGGAGGTTGTTGATTTATTAGAAGAGCGATCTTTATTAAAAGAAAGCGAGCATGCATATATAGTAGATTTGGACGAGTACAATATGCCTCCTTGTATGATCGTTAAATCCGACGGTGCATCCATTTATGCCACGCGGGATATCGCTGCAGCCATATATAGGAAAAAAGAATATGATTTCTATAAAAACATATATGTTGTAGGTATACCGCAAGCGTTGCATTTTCAACAATTTTTTAAGGTATTAGAGCTCATGGGGAATGAGTGGAGCAAGGACTGTGTTCACGTTGGATTTGCACATGTTCGTTTCCCGGACAAAAAATTATCCACAAGAACCGGAAATGTAATATACCTTGAGGATGTATTGGATGAATCGGTAAATAGGATCAAGGAATATATGCAAAATACCAAGTTGGAAGAAGACATGATTGATCCTACAGCGGAGAAAATCGGCATCGGAGCGGTGATATTCGCATTTTTGAAAAGATCCAGGGAAAAGGAAATGGTGTTCACTTGGGAGGATACATTGAATGTGGAAGTTGAATCCGGGCCGTATATCCATTACACATACGCCCGTGGCGTTAACATTTTACGGAAGGCAGAAGGATTGGCCGATCATCCGGATTATTCTTTACTGACAGAAAAGGTGGAAACCGCAATGATTAATAAAATGTCGACTCTAAACGATGTAATCAAAGAGGCGGTTAATCGTAACGAACCGATGGTCATTGCCAGATATGTGATTGAATTATCGAAATTGTTCAATTCCTTTTACAATTCATGCAAAGTCATCAACGAGGAACAACCTCTAAAAACTGCAAGGGTTGCGCTGATCCAAGCTTGTTGCACTGTCATTAAAAAATGCTTGTATTTGCTGGGAATTGAAACGGTGGATGCAATGTAATTAATTTGCGAGGTGACATAAATGGATAAGAAAACGGTATTGGTTATTGGTGCGCATCCGGACGATTGTGAGATTCAAACCGGCGGATTTGCGTTAAAATGTGTTCAGATGGGATATAGGGTGATATTCATGTCAGCCACAAACGGTGAAACCGGCCATCATGAGCTGAGTAGGGAGGACACAGCCAGAATAAGAAAAGGCGAATTTGAAAAATCCTGCTCTATTGGGGGAATAGAATGCTTTGTAACAGATATTCCCAGTAATAAAATATCACCTGATGTTATAACCAGGGAAATGTTCGTTTCTGTTATTCGGGGATATAAACCGGATATTATTGTAACTCACAGGTTAAATGATTATCATCCTGATCACCGCACTACGGCACAATTGGTTCAAGATTCATCTTATGCAGTTAAAGTGCCGAAAGTATGTCCGGATGTAGAACCTTTACGTTACACACCGGTGATATTGTATATGTCGGATCAATTCAAAAGGCCCTATGAATTTTCTCCGCATATAGCTTTGGACATTGATCAAGTCGCGGATAAGAAGATGGAGATGCTGGCTTGCCATGAATCTCAAGTGTATGAATGGTTACCGTGGGTAGACGGGGTTATTGACCAAGTACCTGAAGAGAATGACCAAAGGTTCCAATGGATGAAGAAAAGCAGATCCGAACGGGACAAGAAAAACGCAGACAGGTTCAGAAACCTATTATGCAAACGGTACGGGGAAGAAAAAGGTCAGGAAATTGTTTATGCAGAAGCTTTTGAGATTTGTGAGTACGGTAGGCAGATATCTGTAGAAGAATTAGAGCAGATCTTCCCTAAATAGAAATTATATTATTGGAAAATAAAATGGAAAGGTCAAAGAGTTTGTTTGAGACTCTTTGACCTTTTTAATAATAGTTAATAACTTTTGTGTTACTTTGTATAGTCGTTAAAGTATCTTTGGATGTATACAATCGGCGTTCCTTTATCGCCGCTACCGCTTGTTAAGTCCGATAAAGAGCCCACCAGATCGCTCAGCCTTCTAGGAGTGGTTCCTTGAGAAACAGCACTACCTATTAAATCAGATTTTTTAGACTTGATATAGCCGGTTATAGCATTGCTCAATTCATCTCCGTGTAGATTATGAAAATCATTATCGGCCAAATACTTTAGCTTAATCTCGTTAGGTGTTCCTTCAAGGCCTGATGTATATGCAGGAGAAACAACCGGATCTGCCAGTTCCCAGATTTTGCCCACCGGATCTTTGAATGCACCGTCTCCATAAATTAAAACTTCAACAATTTTTCCGGTTTTTTCTTTTATTTGATCTTGTATTGCTGTCACCACTGTTTTACAATCACGCGGAAAAAGCTTTACACTGGTCTCTGTGGCTTTATTCGAACCTAAAAGTCCGTACATTTCATTATATCCACTTTTGTCGACGGATTGGGTGAGAATATCGTCTAAACCGTATATAATTTCACCACCGGCATTATTGATTAATCTTTTTGTCCTGTTTCTTGTATGAATATCGCAAACCAGTACATTTTTTGTGTATTGTAAAATGACTGCAGGATTATTAGAAAACAAGATTTCGCATTCTGCACCTTGTTCTTCTACCAATGTCCTGTAGTATTCTATATAATCAATACCGGTAAAACGATGCTTTGTATAACCGAAGTATTCTCGAAATTGCTTTTCTGTCAATGTGTCCGAATAAGGGTTAATCCCTTTTTGATCTAAAGAATCCAGGTCAATCAAATGATTACCGACTTCGTCAGCAGGATAGCTTAATAGAAAAACAACCTTTTTAACTCCTTTGGCAATACCCTTTAAACAAACGGCGAAACGATTTCTACTTAGAATCGGAAAAACGACTCCTAATGTAGTATGTCCGAATTTTAGCCGAACATCTTTGGCGATCTGATCAATATTTGCATAATTTCCTTGGGTGCGTGCTACAACAGATTCAGTGATGGCCACAATATCCTTGTCATCAATCGTATAACCTTCTGATTTTGCAGCATTTAGCACTGTGTCAGTCACTATTTTGACAACATCATCCCCTTGATTGAATATTGGTGCTCGAAGACCCCTTACAATCGTACCAACCGCTCTGTCCATTCTTCACATCTCCTTGCTTTGTAAATGGTTCATTATACATGTATAGTGAATCAACTGTTTTCACAAATATTATTATACACGATTTTAAATATAAAAAAAGTAAATAGTTATTATGATGAGTATAAGTTTTGCTTATATCATACGAGCTAAGTGATTAAACATCATGCAATCACCGGATTATTAAGATCCATCTCTTTGAGGTAAATCATGCAATTCTATTTCCTTGCATATGTCTTGCATTTCCTCGTCTATTTGTGCAATACGATCGGCACAAGATTTTAATTGTTCTAAAAGAATGTCCGGAGCATATTCAGTGTTCTTATAATGAATTTGATGTTCTATGCTGGCCCAAAAATCCATAGCTATGGTGCGTATTTGTATTTCAACAGGTAAAATGCTTGTTTGACCTTGTAATTTGACCGGAAGTGTGACAATTATATGCAAACTTCGATAGCCGTTGGGTTTTGGAATTTTGATATAATCCCTTGTCCGTGTAAGCTTTATGTCACTTTGACTGCAAAGTTTATCCGCCAGATTATAGATGTCATCAATGTAATGACAGATAATACGGATACCGGCGATATCGGTTAATACTTCCCGGGCATTTTTGATACAAGGCTCATAACCTTTTCTTTTTAATTTATTATATATACTCTCCGGCGTTTTTAAACGGCTTTCCATATGATGAATCAAATCTCTTCCGGTTTGTTGCTGAAAACTCAAATTTATATTATCTAATTTCTTAATAATGTCTTGCATGGCAATTTTATAAAAGCTTTGCATTTCCAAATATTCTTCTGTACTTTTTGATTTTGGCCCGAGTAAATTTATGACGTTCGATTTTTCTTTCAGTGTAGAAAATTGAAGTTTTCTATCAATGATCATTACAGTTCTCCGTCTATTCATTTTTGTGTTTTACTTTAACAGTCCCCCCTGACTTTCATCAGTCCTAAAAACACAGAAAGAACTGATGTCCAACCTGACACAAAATACATGGAACCCATCCGAAGTATGGACAGATGTTATATAATTTTTACTAGATATTCTACCCAACAACTATCATAACACAAAATCGGCTTTTTAGTCAATTTTAACTGTGGTTATAAATTCCCAGATTGGTAACAGTAAACAATAATCATCGATATATGGTAATTCATTTTAAGAGTGCCTTTCAGTTTTCCTCAATATTATTATATAACAATCAATAGGAAACGGAAGTAGAAATCAAAGAAAATTATAGAATTATTTGGTTATAAAATTTTTCGAGTGGTTGTTGACTTTCATACACATTATGTGTTATATTACCTGACTTTGGTATCAGACGTTAAAAATGGTGCTAACTTATAAAGATTGTAAGGCTGTTGCAGCAATGCAGCAGCCTTTTAAGCTTTTATAAATATGAATTACAGTTTAAAATTGAACATCGATTTTATTTGTGTCTCAGTCAAAAAATAATTCATCAACGGAAGATTGAATTTTTTTGACAGATCATAAATAAAATCTGAGTAAGTTGTTGTATTGATGTATTTGCTCTCTCCTTTTGTGACTTTGAAATTCCTTATAAAGTCAAAAATTACCGAAGTGGAGTATTTGTTTTCCAGAACCTTGAATTGAAGGATTCTTTCTAAAAGTACGGCGAGATAGCATATAAGAAAATGTCCCTTTATACTATCTTCTTTTTGAAGAAATACAGGACGTGCATCAAGGTCGGATTTCATTATTTTAAAAGATTCCTCTATTCGCCAGAGATTATGGTAGATGCTATACATATCTTGGTCACTCATTTTTATTTCAGATGTTACAAGAAGGTTATAACCTGCAAACCTTAAATCTTTATCAATAGCGTCTTGATTGATACTTACAACTGCCTTTTCCCCTTTTTCATCAGTAAAATTCACGTATTTTCCAGCTTCACCGTAGTCGTTTTTCTTTGCCTGAGATAGGGTTAATGATTTTGCTTTTTCGACCATTCTGTTTATCTCATATCTTTTTTTTGCAGCAAGAGTAGGATTATATGTAAGGAGTCTTTTTTCCGTAAGATTCACGGTAACTTTTTTTCCGTCATGTTCAACGGTATATGGAAACTTATCTATACACGATTTATAACGATACAAAACGTTACCACTTTTGTCTTTCATCTCGTTAAAGTCTCCGTCAAGCAGAACCCAGACTTTTTCCTTTTCGGAAAGTCCTTTGACAGACTTTGAAAACAGGTATCCGTCACCGTTGGTTTTGGAAAAGGCGATGTTTTGAGCACAGTTCAGTCCTTTGTCTGCAACATGTATCGTCTTTCCGGTAATGTTGTTTTGTTTTTTTAAATGACTGATTACATCTCTAAGGACCGGTTTTTCGGATTCATTACCCGGGTACATCTTCATTCCGATTGGTATCTGATTGCTATCCAGCAGAAGACCAAGTCCGACAATGGGGTCTTTTTTGTTTTCCTTACTCGGGCCTTTTTTTCTGAAATCATCTTCTCTATCGATTTCGAAATAGAAGTTTGTACAGTCAAAATAGGTTTTTGAAGTATCAACACCATAGACACTTTCTACTTGAGCTGTAAATAACTCTATAAATTTTTCGTAGTTGCTGCCAAGAAAAGATAACCCATCAAGAAGTTGATCATAGGAATAATCATAGGGATGATAAAGATTAGGCAATACATCGTGAAAAGTTTTATTCTTGCTGCATGGATTAACACTTCTGGCATATACAAGAGATGAGAGCAGATCAAAAAGATCATATTTGAAGTCATTGGTAAGCTTAAAGTAGTCGACAAATTTTTTGATTTTAAGCTTATCCATGATACTTTTCAAAGGGAAATGGCCAAGATAAAGATAAGGGGATTTATCCGATATTTTTCTAATACCAGCTTCATTTCTAGTTTGATTAAGAGCATCAACTTCTTTTTGAAAATAGGAAATGGGATCTTCGATGCCATTTTTTAAATGAGTCTCAATGGATCCCAAAGATTTATAACATCTATGAGCGGTATCCTTCTTATCATGGTTATAGTAACTTTCATATATGGCAAGGTAAGTCCGGTTCTTTTGTTTGGTTTTTTTGAGAAAATAAGCCATAAAACACCTCTATAATATTGCACCATTAACACCATCATTATATCACACAAAATATAATTTTGCAACTATTTTGAACATTAAAAAAGCCTTATTTTAAGGCCTTTTCACGCGTTTGATGCATTATTTATTCCTAAAGATTTATGGTGCTAACTTCTAAAGACGGGTTTGAATCTGATTTGTGCGACATTTCCACTGTTTTCAGAGCAAGGTTCTCATTTTGAACTGCTCAAACAAAATGGCGAGTATGCGTATCTGTTTAATTTGCAGGCAAAAAAATATTTGTGATATTATATAATTTGTATTGATTACTTCGGCATTTTCCTGATATGGAGTTAGAATCGGAGTTTTCATTAGATGCGCATCAAAAATATTCCCAAATTCGTGAAAAGTGTTGCAATTTAAAAGTGCCCGTGTTATACTAAACACCGTGTTTACGATAAAATTTATTTTATATATAATCCTGTCAGTAGGAGGTGAAGTAATTGGCTAATATTAAATCGTCTATTAAAAGAATAAGGACAACCGAAAGGCAGACTACAGAAAACAAGTCTCGAAAGTCCGCTATGAAGACTGCTTGTAGAAAGGCAAATGCTGCTATAGTTGCAAAGGATGAGAAAGCTGAAGAGTTATTCAAAGAAGCAACAATCGCTCTTGATCAAGCTGCTAACAGGAATATTATTCACAAAAATGCTGCTGCTAGAAAAAAATCTCAATTGGCAAAAGCTTTTAATTCTATGGCATAAAAACGAAAAGTGAAAAGAAGACATTATCTCAAACAGAGGTAATGTTTTTTTGTTTTATTGAGGAATTTATGCAGATATAGTATTGAATTTCTTTTCAGCCAAGGAAGGAATGATAATATCCAACCCTGCTTCGACGGTTATTCTACCCGATTTAATGTCCATATCGATTTTACTTAACAACTTAATGGCGTCTTTCAAACCTGTTTGACGATATTTTTCAGCATTGGTTAAATTTTTTCGTGTGATAAAATCCGGTGTTCGAACCTTTGCAGATATTTCCTTTATGGATATTCCGTTTTCTTTCATGGATAACATATCGTTTAACATCATAATTTGTCTTGCGATCATAAAGAAGATCATAAAAGGAGGTTCTTTCAAGTATAACAAATCATACAGCTTTTTATAGGCTACATCGGTTTGACCGGCGACTAAAGCATCGATCAATTCAAATATTCCCGCCTTTACAGAGCGAACACAAACCTCGTTTACATCCTTTAATGTAATGTTGGGTTTATCCTTACAATACATCAGCAGCTTGTTCATCTCATTTTCCAATTCATACAAACCGTTATCCACGTTAAATGTCAATCGGATGGCAGCATCCTGATCAATGGTTTTTTTATTCTTTTTTACAACGGCTTGAACCCACTTAACCAATTCGTCCGGATTCCTGTATTCGAATTCATAAAAGATGCCATTGGTGCTGATGGCTTTATACAAAGCGTTTCGTTTATCAATTTTTGTTTCCCAAAAAATCAAGCACGTGCTTTCACATGGTTTTTTAACATACTCAATCATGTCCTCGATATCTTCTTTTTTCTTTTGAAACAATCCGGAGTTTTTAACGACAACTAACTTACTTTTGGAAAACATAGGCAAGCTGACACATGAATTTAGAATTTTATCGATATCACTGCAATCATCCATTACTTCATAATTTAAAGTTTTTGTTGCAAGATCAAGCAATCCGTCTGCAATCATATCAGTATAACTGCGGATCAAATATTGCTCATCACCGATAAATAAATAAGAACTTTGGTAAATGCCGGATGTTATTTGTCTTTTAAGTTCAAGTATTTCCATGGCTGTTGCTCCTTTATGATGCATTATATCATATCTTTGACAATGGTTGAAAATGAACTCATCAACAAATGAAGTAATAAAATATTGAATAATGTTAAAAATACTTGTAAGTATATTTTTTTGAATCTATGAAAGGAAATTTTTATGACGACTTTTAAAAATAGAACTGATTTAACATTAGAAGCCCAAGAAATGTTGATTAGAGGCGAACCCAATAAAAAGGATTTTGACGGAATTGTTTCACATGTTCGAAAAGAAGGAAAATTAAACATAACGCATGTGGAAATCACCAATAACGCAGGTGCGGAAAAGATCGGCAAACCCATTGGCAATTACATTACCATTGAAGTTGGTAACAGTGAATTAAAGAATAACGAGGATTATGTTCATGCAAGATCTGCTCTGGCTACCGAATTAAAAAACATAATTCCGGACATGGAGAACAAAACCATTCTAATCATCGGATTGGGCAACTGGAACGTCACTCCGGATGCATTAGGCCCTAAAGTGGTCTCCAAGTTGGCCATAACCCGTCATATATTAGAGTACTTTCCAGATGAGCGGGAAAAGAATCTAAATCCTGTATGCGCATTGGCTCCTGGAGTTTTAGGAATTACCGGTATTGAAACCGCTGAAATCATTAAGGGTGTAGCAGATCATGTCAAACCGGATATCATTATTGCCATTGATGCATTGGCCTCCATGAGAACAGATCGTGTTAACAAAACCGTACAATTATGTGATACCGGGATAGCACCGGGATCCGGTGTGGGAAACAAGCGAAAGGAATTGTCCAAGCAAACATTGGGCGTACCAGTGTATGCAATCGGAGTTCCTACCGTGGTGGATGCAATTACAATGGCTAATGAAACCATTGACTCCATGATCAGAGAATTTAAAAAAGAAAATGAATCTTCCGGGAATATCTATACCTTTATAAAGGACATTGATCCTCAAGACAAACAAGAACTGATTTCCAAGGTGTTTCAACCGGGAGATGACAACATGATCGTAACCCCCAGAGGTATCGATGAAGCCATCACCGTCATGTCCAAACTGATTGCAGACAGCTTGAATGTCATGATCCATCATAAAAACTATAACTATTTGCAACAGACATACTTGATGTAAAAACAGATTCGGTATGATATAATATTGGTACAAAATTCTGGAGGATTCCATGATATGCCCGATACAATCGTCAACGAAATAAATGAATTAAGGGAATTAATTAATTACCATAGCCAAAAGTATCATACCGAAGATGCACCTGTAATCACTGATTATGAATATGATCAACTCTATCAACGACTGGTGGATTTGGAAAACCAATATCCCGAATATATTACACCTGATTCACCGACACGTCGGGTGGGCTCAAAACCATTGGAAAAGTTCGATAAAGTCACTCATACCTTTCAAATGCAAAGCTTGCAAGATGTTTTTGATCCTGCATCTGCAATCAAATTCGCAAAAGGAATTCAAGATCTTTTTCCGAATCAATCTTGCGACTTTGTCATTGAAGAAAAGATCGACGGATTGTCCGTTTCGTTGACCTATGAAAACGGACTTTTTGTGCGTGCAGCCACCAGAGGAGACGGCTTTGTGGGAGAAGATGTCACCACAAATATTCGAACCATTCCTACTGTTCCTTTACGATTGAAGGAAGATATCCCTCTGTTAGAAGTTCGGGGAGAAGTCTATATGTCCAAAAAAGGCTTTCTCAAATTAAATCAATCCAATGAAGAAAAAGGGTTGCCGGTGTTTGCTAATCCAAGAAATGCGGCTGCCGGATCTTTACGACAATTGGATCCTGAAATCACCAAAACCCGCAATTTAGATATATTTGTGTTCGAAATAAGGAGAATAGAAGGAAAAGAGATTACCCGTCATTCTCAAGCACTAGAAATTATGAAGGAACTGGGTTTGAAGGTCAATAAAAATTATCGAGTGACAGACAATCCCGAAAATATGGTCTCCTTTATTCAAAACATCAATGAATACCGAAAGAGTTTGGATTATGATATAGACGGTGCCGTCATCAAATTAGATCAGCTTGACTTGAGAGAAACTGTAGGTTCCACCGCTAAAACACCCAAGTGGGCATTTGCATATAAGTTTCCTGCAGAACAAAAGGAAACATTGTTAAAGGATATTACCATTCAAGTAGGTAGAACCGGTGTGTTAACACCTGCAGCTGAGTTGGAACCGGTCTTCATTGCAGGCTCTAAAGTCACACGTGCCACACTACACAACCTCGAATTGATCAGGGAAAAAGACATACGCATCGGTGATACTGTTTTGATTCAAAAAGCAGGAGATATCATCCCGGAGGTGATACGCCCGGTGATTGAAAAGCGTACTGGAAATGAAAAAATATTTGATATGCCTGAGAACTGTCCTGTATGCAACTCAAAAGTGGTAAAACCGGAAGGCATGGTTGCTCATTTTTGCACGAATAATGAATGTTCGGCACGGTCGGAACGAAAATTGATCCATTTTGCTTCCAGAGATGCCATGAACATCGAAGGATTAGGACCTGCAATCATCAAAACCTTCTTGCAAAACGGTCTGATCAATGACATTACAGATATATATGACTTATTTGAAAAAAGAGATAAGATTTTGGAGCTTGAAGGCTTTAAACAAAAAAGTACGGACAACTTGATCAATTCAGTGGAAAGAACCAAGAACAATGACATGTATCGGTTGATTTACGGATTGGGGATTCCTCATATCGGTTTAGGTGCAGCTAAAAACCTGGAAAAGAAATTTACCGATATCTACCAATTGATGGATGCAACGGTTGATGAATTGATCGAAACTGAAGATTTCGGATTGATTATGGCTACGTCCGTGAACAATTATTTTTCAGATGAGAATAATAGAGAGCTCATCCGAAGTCTTGATCAAAAAGGAGTCAATGTCAAAAGAAAAGAATCCGAAAAGTCCATTACACAACAATTTTCCGGTTTGACATTTGTGTTAACCGGAACTTTAGAGAGTTTGTCCAGAAAAGAAGCAACCGAATTGATTGAAAATGCCGGAGGAAAGGTATCCGGCAGTGTATCTAAAAAAACGTCCTATGTTTTGGCCGGGGAAGAGGCAGGAAGTAAACTGGATAAAGCCAAGGAACTGAACATATCCATCATTGACGAGGCTATGTTGCGAGAAATGTTGTCTTAAATCATTCGTCTATTTAAATAGGTTTTCTTATAATTATAAAGAAGCTACTTTAACCATATGGTAAGGATCGAAAAAAATATAATTTATGATTGTTAGCTCTCCGGAACAGCTCTATAATATAAACAAGTAATATTGTGGAAGACACTTATGTGCGAGAGGCTCTTTTGCAGCGGCCATAGGAAATGTTATAGATGAGGTAATAACGGAATATATTAAAATCGGAATTTGAAGAAAGATAAAAATCCAATAATCTTGAGATTGAGCGGATGCTGAAGATCATTATACTTAATTTTCAATAGCATCTTTAAATATTGACTGGGATAGTACATGTGACGACCAAAGTTGATATCTACCTCTAATTCCTGTGAACTGATTTTAGAATTTTAACGGGGGGATCTAATGAAAAGATTGTTTGTTTTATTTTTAGTATTTTGCATCATCTTCATTTTTGCTTGTAGTCATATGCACACACAAGAGGACCCAATAAAGGAAAAATATCCGGATGAAAAAACAATTTTCGATAACAAGCCGTTAAGAATTTTAA
>ENA-UOOK01003074-UOOK01003074.1-fermentation-metagenome-genome-assembly--contig:-NODE-3074-length-19410-cov-3.877913_pt1 | contig 19410 bp, 14 predicted proteins | sample MGYA00245777_ERZ724023 | MGnify/ENA primary metagenome ERZ724023 (study PRJEB28704, sample SAMN03018312) | fermentation metagenome | biome: anthropogenic terrestrial biome; feature: soil; material...
CCCAGAGACAGAGCATATTTCATAGCGGCAACCCGCAATTTTTCGTTTTTAACATCTATCGGCTTGCACCACGATTTGGTAAAGGAAGACGCCTGTTTTTCCTCCTTGCTGTGCCAGGCACGTTCGATAAGCGCTTTCATTCCCAGCAAACCGGCTTGTTTTTCCCCGGCGGCTTTGGCAATTCTGGTTCCGAAGCCATAGCCGATATTCATATGCCAGTTCAGCGGAAACAGCACCGTATCAAAATCATAAAGCGACAACGCTTTTAACGCCGCGTCCTCATTATGGCAGGTTATGCCCAGATTTCTTACATAGCCCTCTTTTTTAAGCTTTATCATCAGCTCCATTACCCCGCCGGGCGCAAAGGCAGTTTCAACTTCCCCGACGCTTTGAAGCGCATGCATCTGATAATTATCAAAATAATCGGTATGCAAAAAACGCAGGGACTCCTGAAATTCTTTTTCCGCCTCTGTTTTCATGCGGCACGTGGTTTTGCAGGCAAGATAAAGGTTCTTTCTATAGGACATCAGCGAATTTCCCAGCTTTTCCTGCGCGTCTCCGTAGGTAGGAGCAACATCAAAGTAATTGACGCCCCGATCGACGGCCCATGAAACATAATAGTCAGAGGACGCCTGCCCGTCCTCCATGGATACGATACCTCCGTACGCAACGGGGAAAACCATCATTCCGGTTTTTCCTAATTCCCTTGTCATCATCGCAAATCCCCCTTTTATGAATCGGCTGTATGCCGCTATGAATGGTATGTTTGCCCATACCTTTTCCTCTCATGCGGCACCTGGCTGTTATGAAAAAGCATAGCACTTAAAGTTTACTCTAAGTCAATAGATACTGCAAAAATTTCTACCATTAACAGTTTGCATTATTTATCTTTTCATGTGGAATTATTTTGACCGATTCAAACAATGCAAACCGGAAAAAATAATAAAGAAAATTTTGATTTTTTGGAAAGGTGGATGACGCTAAATGAAAAAGGCCGCAATTTCAATCATTTCTGCTTTTTTTGCTCTCGGTATTGTAATATCCCCGCTATGCCTGACGGTCGCCGCTGCCGACAGCAAAAACGTCTCTTCCAGCGCCGGCATCGACGATGCGTATCAGCAGACGATCATCGAGTTCCTCATGCCCCAGATCGATCAGGCTGTCAAAAACTATTATAAAAAATATTTTAATTATTTGCCGGGTGTCGCACCATACTTCGGCGGGAAAGTGCTGAGCATTAAGCACCGCGAATCCGAACCGGCAAAAAATATTTCTTATTCCTATGAGGTGGTCGTTCAGGTCATGCCCTACTTCGGGCCACATATCGCTGTAGGAAAGGAGAATCTGACGTTTCGGGTGTTTGCGGGAGGCAAAGCTCAGCTTGAAAAATTTGAGCATATCGAAAACTTTGAAATTCCGCAGCACTACCAGGATACGATTATCAGCAAATGGCCGCCGGAAAAATAAGCAGGAGGAAACGCCACGCCATACTTGCTCGGCCTCCCTCCTGCGTGTTGTTCTCAAAGTCCGAAAGAATAGAAATCAGTTATGAAATATACAATATCGGCATATTGCCCAGCTTTTGAGACAGCTTTTGCCGTAAAAAAGACTCGGCCTCCGCTCGTATATCATTTCGGTAGCAGTATTTGCCGCGCCCGCGCCCAGTCATGGTTTCCCGGTTTAAAAGCTTTACGGCATTGGGAAACGCATCCGTGTTAATGGCGTTTTGGACGAAGCTATAAGTCATCAGTATGATTTCTATGAAGCCGTTTTTCGTGACTCTTCCGCTCAGTTCATCCGCCAGCTGCTCTATCAGTTCGCCATACAACCGCTTCCAATCCGGAAGCAGGATTACAGGCGCAATTAACAGCCCCACCGGGTATCCGGCCTCCGCCATCTCATTAAGCGCATGAATTCGCGCGCGCAGCGGCGATGTACCCAGCTCTATACGGCGTATAATCTCCTCTGGATTCACGCTCATACGGAATATGGTCTTCCTTCTGTGATCAAGGCTAAGCAGCGGATTCACCATATCAAATTTCGTCGGGAATGTCAGATGTCCGCGGCCTTCGCGCGCAAAACGCTCGATTGTATAGGTCAAATTATCCGTGATTGTGTTTTCCAGCAGCAAATCGCTGTTGCTGCCGATCTCAAAAGTTTGCGGCACAGGAGAGGCAGCATCTTTTTTAAGAAGTCTGCCCAGCATTTGCTCACGGTTGACAAACAGACGGAGATAAGAGCATTTGTTGTAATTGCACACCAGATAACAATATAAGCACATCGCTCGGCAGCCTGAGGATGTGTATGGTACCAGCCAGTCGGAGACCTTATGGTTCGGCACATAATTGTGTGTCTTTCTCAGTCCGATGATGAGGTGATTTTTTAGCTTTGGAAAGTCACGGTTATCCGCCGCTGCCAGCTCCGGTATATGGTTATGACTCTCTATTTCTATCCAAGGCAAGTTTGCGTATTTGACTTGGAGCTTCCGGCCCAACTCATAATTAAGCACAGCCGGCTCGTAATAAACCGCATCAAAGCACATATCCATTTTTTAGCTCCTCCTGACGGATATAGTTTGCCCCAAATAGTTGATCCTATTTGGGGCAAAAGTTAATATGGAGGATATTCAATCGAATAATTGTAAAGTCATACAGCTTTAAGAAAAAACGCCTGACTATTTATAAGGGAACATTCCAACGGGAGAGGTTGAAATGTTCCCTATGTTTTTGCAATGCTCTATGGCTTGAATCGTGGACAACGTCTAGTCAGCGGCTGGCACACAGCCGCTGTTGTGCATATTCGGCAATCACGCTGTACCGGCTTTTGCACTTTTCCTGTAAATACCGGCGGTATGTTCCATTCCGGCAGCTTTCCATTGCCTTTATCATCTCCAACTGTAAATACTCCTGATAAAAAGAAGCGGCCGGAGCTTCCAGTTCCTCTACTTCCCTGTAAATCCTGTCAAACTCCTCCCCATAGGATTCATCCGGCATAAAAACTGCGGCCTGAGCAAGGCACAGAATGCGGTCATAATGGACGATGGACTGACAGTCCAGACGGATGCTGGCATAAGGCGAGGAATGGTTGGCCCAGCCGCCGCCCGGATGAGTATGCCTCATCACGCTTAAAATCACGGGAACCGCAAGGCTGTATTTCACCCGGGAAAGCAATATAACCAGCTGGTTAATGCGCCAGTAATCGTTCAGTTCTCCCACTGAGCTCGCCGCAATCACGCCGTCCGATTTCTGCCTGTCCTGCCATACGCCTTCTCCCATCCGGATGTCCGCCTGCTCCAACAGGCAGGTCAGATGCTTTGCGCCGCAGCTGTTTCCAAACCAAAGCAGAGTTTTTTCCGCCAGCTCCGCATTGGAATAGCATCTGTTTTCATAGTCTTTAGCAAGCTTTTCCCCCGTTTGGGGCCAATTGGTCAAAACGGCATCCCGAAAGGCCTTTTCCTCCCCTGCTAAGATTTCCGTCGTTATCTTTTCCGGCGATGTCCCGAACACTTCCTGCTCCGGCGGAGGTAAGGTAATGGCGCCCAGCTCCAGCAGCTGCTTCTGGAAATCTCTTAAAGGCAGCTTTTCCACCGGAACCCCGGATTTTATGCTCATAGCGCACAGTTTTCCTTCAATCCATCCCACACTCATTACATCGGAACACATCCGGATATAATTAAACGCATCCTGGTCGGCGGAGATTGCCTTACCCGCGACCAAAAGCCCGCTTATGTCTTCCGGAAGCAGCGCCCCCAAAGGAACAGCGACAAACGACGGATTTTTCTGAACCGGCATAAGCCCCAGACGTCCGGCAATGTTCAGGCACCTCCCATGGGGATCATAGCAGCAATAGGCTTCATATATCATGTTCGGCGTTCTTTTTTCACGGACGATATCTTCCATGGTAATGATCTCTTTACCTTTGATTCTTCTGGACTCCCGTACCGTCAGCATATCATAAAGGTCATAGTCCGCCAGGGATGCCAGGTTCCATTCCAGCGCCCTGGTCCATTCCCTGCGTCTGGTCTGATCCATCACATCCTGATCCACCGCACGATAGCCCTTACGGTTTGGCGCACACCGGCGGAACTGACTGTAATTTTGCATGATGTGCATCTCGTCGTCGCCGTAGTAAAAGCGGCATCCGGTCAAACGGGCTATGTCGCCTTCTCCGGTAGCGTCAATAAAACGCTGCGCCGCAACAACAAAAACGCCATCCTCCCCACAGCAAAGCACTCGTTTCAGGACGCCCGCTTCGTCTGTTTCCGCACCGCAAACGGTTACGTTTGTCATAAGGCACTGACACAAACGGGTAAGCTCCTTCTGATAGTACAGCAGTTCCATTCCCTGATGCATTTTAGGCAAAGAGCGCCCCAGAACATTCTGCGCGTAATCCCGAATTTTTTTCCACATATCGGAAAACAGTCTGTTGCGATTGCCATAATAAAGGCCATTCATCCCGCCTACCGTCCGTGTCCCGCCCGGATAGGGGAACTGCTCCGCCACACAGACCCGAACGCCTTCTTCGGCAGCCGAAACAGCGGCCCAAAAACCTGCCGTTCCGGCACCGGCAACCAGTAACTCCGTGTCCTTTTGAGTAAGACGTTCATAATCCACGATTACTTTCTGGTCTTCTTCCATGGAAAACGGCAGTAAAGAACCGTTGACCAGAAGCCGGTCGGGAATCAGGGTCGGCTCTTCTTTCCCGGCAGGCATCCCCTTCGGGACAGAACTATGCCATCCGTCCAGGTTGATCCTGGGAACGCCGTTCGGCTCCGGCATATCCAACGCAAGCGGAAACGCATCGGCAGGCATTGCTTCGGCGGTCTCCGGATATTCCCTCAGCTTTGAAAGAATTTTCCCGGCTTCTGCAAGAAGAAAGCTTCTGGCTTCCCGCAAGGACATTTCGCGGGGAAGCGGACGAACCGCCTCCAGAAAAGCCTGCTTTTCATCCCGTATTCCCTTCAGTAAAATTGCATCACATTCTTCAAGAGCGCAGGGATACTGTCCACAGTTTACTCCGTTCAGTTCCATATGCAAGGTTATAGGGTGTCCTCTCATAATCTGCAGAGGACTTCCGGCCAGCGAACGGGTGGCTTGCCCATACAGAGTAGCGTCTACGACAAACCGGCACGACATATACCACAGTCCGCTTTTATCGGCGGCCACCAGCCCCGTTACCTTATTCTGATATACCGCCGCACCAAACACGCGGGTCATGTAAAAAACAGAAACCTCCGCCTGTGCAAGCCAGGCCGCCAGAAGACGTTTTACACTGCCCGGCGTTAAAGCTCCCTTCTCTGGTTTTTGCAGCCCAAAACGCTCAGAAACTCCGCTAAGAAGATCGTATAGCTCTGCTTGCCGACTTTGAGGATACCATTTCCAGGTTTGCGTAACATCTTCCCCAAAATATGTCCCGCTGCAAAAAACAGCTGCACGGTATCCCTGTTTTGCCAGAAGCAGCGCAGTTTCTATTCCCTTTATAGTAGAACCGACTATAATCGCATCCATAAGCTTTTCCTCCTTTACTGCCTCAGCACGTAGTCAGCCTGCCGAACAAAAAGCAGCAGACAGCCGGAAAGAGGGCGAAAAAACTGCTTCCACCCTCTTTTATATTCAACAGTTAGTCAATATAGCCCAGCTTTGTCAGTGTTTCCTGGGCGGCATCTATATAGGTTTGCAGAGAATAAGAATCATAAAGCGTGTTAATGAAGGCATCCCAGTCATTCATGCTGCGGGTACCATAAATGAATTGAGCGATCTGTTCCATAATATAGGAGTTAATATCCGACACATTGATGCCTTCCGGCTGCTCCACCATTTGCTCATAATGGTACAGGATGGGCACATCGTTGGCACAGTGTTCAATGTAATCGGCGCAATTGGCGAATTTTGTCATACAGTACAGCAGATCCTGACGTCCTAAAAACTGAATGCCCCACCCATATGTCAGCTCGTCCATTTTGTCCAGCTTTACCACGGTGTCATTTTCTACTTTATAATGCTCTCCTTCAATGCCAAAGCTCAGAAGCATATCGCATTCATCGGTGGCAATGTAGTTAAACAGCTCCAATACAGCGTCCAGCTTTTCCGGATCATCCGTCAGATCGGCGTTTATCGCATACACCGCGTCGTTTCCCGAAGCGGAATTGGACGCGCCGGCTTCGCCGTAGGCCGTCTTGATATTTTTCCGCATGGGTCCCCACTGGGCGTTCGGATCAACCGAGGTCAGCGTCTCCACCTGCTCGGCCTTGCTGTAGTTTGCCCAGCCTCCATAACAAATCCCGGCTTTTCCGGTCGCCATTTTTTCCACCACGGTATCACCGGTATTGGAAAGAATCTCCGGGTCAACCACGCCGGCATCTACAAATCTGCGAATTTCTTCCACCGCTAAACGAAATTCGGGCAGCGTACAGGCCACAACCGCCTGATTATCCTTAATCATAATGGTCTCCGGGCCTGTCACACCATAGGCGGTCCAGAATCCTTCAAGAGCGCCGCGGCCATAAGTTTTGGCTGAGGTTCCATACTGCCCGCTGATGGCATAAGTGTCGTTTTTTCCGTTTCCGTCCAAATCGGCCTGATTCATGGCAATGGCTACATCCAGTAAATCATCAAAGGTTTCCGGATCGCTCAGGCCAAGGGTATCCAGCCAGTCGTACCGGATATACCAGCAGCCGTAATTTCCCTCCATACGGCGGGGGATTCCGTAAATACCGTTGTCAAAGGTTACCCGCGCCCACTGCTGCTTGGTAAACATCTCTTTTACGTTCGGCATTTTATCCATGTAATCCGTTAAATCCAGCAGAACCCCGTCTTTATAATAACCGGAAAGATTGCTCAGTGTTGTAACCCGGAACACATCGGGAATATCGCCTCCGGCAAGCCGCGCCACCAGCAGTGACTCATCTCCTCCGGTGCTTTCGATATTGATCTCCAGATTCAGCCGTTTTTCCAGTTCGGGAATAATGGGGTCGGTATCGGGAACTGTAACGGGCAGTCCAAACAGAGTAATGGATACCGGATCAGACGACGATGTCCCCTCGGAACCGGACGACGAACCGGAAACGATACCGGAACTGGATGAGCATGCGCTCAGCATGGAAAGGAAAACCAGAGCGCTAACTATCAGCGCAGCAATACGCTTCTTCATAAAAATCCTCCTTTAAAAATAAAAAATATTCGTATAGAAAGCCGCCAGGAAAACGCAACTACCCCTTGATAGCGCCCAGCATAATGCCCTGCGTAAAATGCTTTTGCAAAAAGGGATACACCATGATAATCGGCACTGCGGATATTACCACGCCGGCCATCTGCAGAGTACGGGTCGGGACGACAACGTCCGCTTCCATCTGGCTTGCCCGGTTGAGCATTTCACGCAAAACCACCTGCAGCGTTCTGAGAGAAGACTCGGAAATATACATCAGGCTTGCAAAATACTCGTTCCAGTGCCCAACGCCGTACATCAGACCAATGGTGGCGATAATAGGGAGAGAAACCGGCATGATAATGGCAAATAAAATACGGAATTCTCCCGCTCCGTCAATGCGGGCCGATTCATATAAACCCGCGTCAATGCTGGAAAAAAACGACCTTGTAATCAAAAGTATGTATGGCGATACCAAGGTAGGAAAAATCAGCGCCGCAAGGGAATTAATCAGCCCGGTATTTTTTACGATCAGATAGGTGGGGACCAGCCCGCCGGTAATCAGCAGGGGGATTAAGCAGAAAACCGTAAAAAACCTGCCGAACATCAGATCTTTTTTGGAAAGAGCATATGCCATCAGCACCGTCACAAAAATATTAGCCGCCGTACCGGCCACCGTGATAAAAACTGTGTTGCCAAAACAGTCGGATACATAAGGTTCTTTCCAGAACTGAGCATATGCCTCCAGCGTTATTTTCCGGGGAAACAGAACAATCCCGCCCTGGCGAAGATATTCATCATACGGGGTAAGGGAAACCGATACCACATACAGCATGGGAAAAAAGCAAACAAGGCCTATCAGCACCAATATGGCGGCGACAGTAAAACGGTACAAACGGTCGCTTTTACTTTTTACCATAACGATTCCCCCCAATGCTTGGCGATCTGGTTGACCGTCACGATCATGAAAAAGCTGATGACCGACTTAAACAGTCCCACCGCGCTGGACAGGGAAAGATTAAAGTTTTCAAAACCGGTTCTGAACACCCAGGTGTCTATAATGTCCACGGTGGAATAAACGCCCTCATTGTACATGACATAGATTTGATCGAAGCCCGCGTTTAAAACGCTGCCGCAGCGTAAAATCAGCGTAAGTACAATGACATTGGTGATACAGGGCAAAGTGATATGCCGGATAGTCTGAAAGTGCGTAGCGCCGTCCATATAAGCGGCCTCATACAGCTGGGGGTCGATCCCCGAGATAGCAGCCAGATAAATAATCGCTGACCATCCGGTGGTTTTCCACAAATCCGAGCCGATCACAAGGTTTCGGAACGAATCCGGATTGGTCAGAAACGGCACGGAAGAGCCGGTCAGCGTTCTGATCCAGTCGTTAATCAGGCCGTTTGTTTCTGAAAACAGCACAAAGCACATTCCGTAGATGACTACCCAGGAAAGAAAATGGGGCATATAGGTCAGCGTCTGTACCACCCTTTTCAGCTTTCTGCTTCGGCATTCGTTCAGCAAAATGGCAAGGGCAACCGCCAATGGGATTCCCAGCAGCATTTTCAGCATACTGATCAGCAGAGTGTTGCGAAGCAGCGGCCAAAAGTAGGGAGATTTAAAAAAGAACTGAAAATTTTTAAACCACGGCGAAGCGATGGCGCTGCCGAAGATTCCTTTTTTTACGCTGTAATCCTCGATGCTTACCAGGATTGCCGTAAAAATCGGAAGATAGAGATAGATTAAGTAAAATATTACGCCAGGCAAAAGCATAAGAAAAAAAGCCTTTTGGTTTTTAAGTTGTTTCCAAACGGCTTTCTTCCCGACAGACTTTTTTGCAATGACTGCTTGCATGCGCGTTCCTCCGTTGCAATAGTAAAGTTCTATCATGGATCCATTTCCAGATACTATTGTACTGAAAACAACAGGATACCGCAATCAGCCAATCGGCAAAATTGTCATAAAATCAGTATTAAATTAAAAAAGAATGTATAGAATAGATAAATTCCCTGTAAATGCTGTCAAACAAAAGCTACTTCATTTCTATCACAAGTTCCACCCTGGTCCCTATATTTTCACGGGAAAGAATATACAGGCCGCAGCCTTCCCCATAAAAATTAGCGATGCGCTGCCTGACGTTAGCCAAACCAATAGACACCATTCCCCGCTGTTTGGTTTCCGGCAGAAAACTGCCGCCTGTCATCTGTTCCAGTTTTTCCTTAGAAATTCCTCTCCCGTTATCCTCAACTACAATATGTAAGTATCCGTCAATTTCCATGCACTGTATTTTGATTTCGCCCCGGTGGGTAATATCTGAAAAACCGTGATAAACGGCATTTTCCACAATAGGCTGCAAAAGCAGTTTCGGTACTTTTACTGCGGCGAAAGGTTCCCATCCGTCAATAGAAATATCAAAAGGATCTCCCATACGCATTTGCTGCAGCCTTGCATACTGCTTAACCGCCTCCAGTTCCTCCTGCAGCGTAATAACCGAGCCGATCTTGTCGGTGCTGGTTCTCAGAAGAGAATCCAGGGAGTGCAGCATTTTTCGGGCTTTTTCCTCGTCTCCCTGCTCCAGAAGCGAGTCGATACACATATGAATATTAAAGAGAAAATGGGGCTGAATCTGGCTTTGCAGAACCTTATATTCCAAATCAAACTGCTCCCGCTGCCATTTTTCCTTTTCTCTGGTACTCTCCTGCAGCCGCTCCAGCAGGCTGTTAAAGCTGACAGCCAGATACCCGACCTCGTCTTTCCGTTCTGTCGAAAGCTGCAGCGCACTGCTGCCCGGGGAAAGTCTGTCCACTTGCCTGGCCAGCTGCTTTACAGGACGTACCACCCCCGCGCTGATAAGAAAGGAAATAAAAAGCAGCAGAAATCCGGCAAAGACGAAAATCCACTGAAAAATATGCATCATCTCGCTGAGTGCCTCATAAAACCACGAGGCATCGGCAAGAATATACAGGTTCCATACCTTTCCATAGCGAAGACGCTGAACCATCATCTCTTTGTTTCCGATTGTAACCTCGGTTATCCCTGTTCTTAAATTCGTCAGTTGATTCCGCAGATTTTCATTAATGTCCAGCTGTCCCTTGTTGTTTACAATTTCCCCCAGAAGCTTGGAGGTATAATCCAAATAAACACTTTCCCCCTCCGATGTCAAGACCACCAGCGTTTCTTTCTGAGAAAGCTTGGCAGCCAAAGAGGAAAAGAAATAGCGGGGACGGATTTCCGCTACCAGAAGGAGCTCCCGGCCCGTTTGAGAATCGGTGATGGAGCTGATCAGCGCAATGGCCTGGCTTGCCAGGGGAACCGAGTAATAAGGGGTAGTAAGGGTCAGCCGGTTGGACTGAGAAAGCTCGTAATATACCTTAGTGTCAAGCGTCTGGTTGAGAATCAGCAGGGGAGTGTTAATGGCAACCACTTCATCGCCGTCCAGCAGCATAATGGAATCAATATCACTGTAGGATTTGGAGAAACTGTTGAAAAATTCGTTGATTGCCTCCTTGTCGCCGCTTTTAAACGTATCGTTCTGGGTATACTGATACATGGAATAGGTGATGCGGTCTATCAGCATATCCACATAGGTGCCAATCATCTGCAGGTTGCTTTCGGCGGCAGTCAGCATTTGCTGCTTCATCGCCTTAACGGACGTATAATACATGGTTCCCAGTACAATGCCGAGCAGAAGAAAAAACGATCCGGTAATCAGGGCAACCGTACGCCATAAAATAGAATTTTTTATAGCCATGACCATCCTTTCGAGCAAAGCTCCCTACCTATATTTCTTAGGGCTTACTCCGTAATAGTTGGAAAAGGCAGAGGCAAAGGAGCGGTAGTTTTCGTAGCCTACCATATCGGAAACCTCATATACCTTTTTATCACTGTTTTTCAATACCTTCGCCGCATATTCCATTTTCATATTGATTAAAAGCTCCTGAAAGGTCTTTCCCGTCTCTTCCTTCAGCTTTTTAGAAAGATAACCCGGGCTGATGCAGACATGCTCCGCCGTCTCGTTCAGCTGCAGGGAAGGGTCTCCCATATGGTCAGTCATATATTCCGTGGCCTGACAGACAATAAAGCTGTAATTATTTTGTTCACACTGTATCCGATGTACTGTCTCCAGCATTTTTTGCGTCAGCGCCGAAAGATTTGGCGCATTCTGTAAAAAAGCATGGGACTGCTGGTCGGAAGCCGAGGCATAACGAAGCTCATACTTATACAGCATCCTGTCAAAAGCGCTCCGAACCGACTCCGGTTCAAACTGCTCTTTCAAAGCTTCCGCCGCGATTTCCTTCACCAATTTTTCAGTCTCTTCGTTTCTCCCGCTTAAAAGTTCCGTCCGGTGTATCCATTCATTCGCCGCCGAGGGGGAAAGGGGCGTAAATCTTGTATCCCTGCTGATCAATACTGAAGGCTGGGGATGATAAAAGCTGCGCTCCAGCATCATGATGTTTTTCTGATGTGCTTTCGTATAATCGGAAACGGTTCTGCCGCAGGGAGTTAAGGCAAAAAACACTTCTTTTCCCAGCACCATTTTCCGGTCCTCAGCAAGCATTCTGCGCAGCCAGTTTTCTGCCCCGGCCATAGTCTGGCCGGTTAAAAATTCAAAGCAGCTTTTACTTCTTACAATCGTGCCCGCCGCTTCCTCAAAAGCTCCGGGCCAGGAATCCAGCTTAAACACCAAAGAATGCAGCGAATCACACGGCAAAGAAAGCCTTGCCGTAATCAGGGCTCCGGCATGCTGCCTGAGAAAGTTCTCAACCTCCTCTGCATAAGCCTCCAAAATGCTGTCGGATTCTATAACCAGCATATGTCCGCTTTTGCTCAGCAGGCTGACGCGGGAGCTTCCCTGTGCAGGCTGCTCCTCAAAGGATCTCTTGGCTTTTGACAGCACAGACAGAAGCTGATGCCGGTAATCCATATCTTTGACCAGATAATCGCACGCACCCAGCTTAACGGCTTTTTGCGCATAATCAAAATTTCGGTGTACGGTAAGCAAAATCACTTGAATTTCCGGGAACTGCTGATGAAGCGCCGATAAAAAAGAAAGCCCGTCCACCACAGGCATATTAATATCGGTAATGACAATGTGCGGAGCAAGCTCCAGGCATTTTTCCATGGCCTCCTGCCCGTTTGTTGCCTGGCCAATGCACCGGCAGTCATTGGCTTCCCAATCAAACATTGCAAGGGACTGCAAAAAAGGCACCTCATCATCTACAATGAGCACCCGGTACATATTTTGTTCCTCCCATATCTTTTTCTGCAAACAGCAAGCTTTTTGTGAATATTTCACGGATTATTTGTCTTTACCCATCGGTCTTTATGTTTATTATATAAGCGGTTTTGAAAAAAAGCAAGGGTGGCCCCCCTTACTCCCTATTTCCTGATGGGCGTGAAACGGCAGTTCGGTGTTCATGTTTGTGCCGGGCCTACGAGCAGCCTGAAAAATTGGCAAAAGCAAAGTTTTGTGTCGGCAGATACTATTTCTCCGCTCAAGGATTTACCGGTCCCCATGACGGATGGTCATGATAAAATTCCGATTCAAGCCGGCAAAAGAATTTGAGCAGATGCCTTTACAAAGAATATATTCATCAACTATAATATAGGCTAACACAGCAAAATTTTCGCCTATGGAAAAATCAATGGATTTCCAGCCAGATAAATCAATGCAAGAGCGAAGCAAAGACGAAGGGAGCAGAAAAAATGAGCCCAATTCCAACACAGCAGCAGATTGAATGGCAGCAGATGGAGCGCAGCATGTTCGTCCACTACGGGCCGGCGGCCTGGCAAGGAAGGGAATACGATAACGGCACTACCCCGCTGTCGGAGATCAATCCCAAACAGCTGGATACCGACCAGTGGTGCGAGGCGGCACTCTCCTGGGGAGCAAAAATGATTATTTTCGTCGCCAAGCATGTGGGCGGCTTCTGCTGGTGGCAAACGGATACGACGGAATACAGCGTCAAAAATACTCCCTGGCGCAGCGGCAAAGGGGACGTGCTGGCCGACCTTTCCGCCTCCTGTAAAAAATTCGGGCTGAAGCTTGGCGTATATATTTATCCGGGGGATGACAGCTGGGGTGCTTACCTTGGCGGCGGCGGAAAAACCGAGGACCCTGCCCGGCAGGAAGCCTATAACAAGGTATACCGCCAACAGCTTACAGAGGTTCTGACCCGCTACGGCGAGATTTTCGAAGTCTGGTTCGACGGCTCGTGCGTCATTGAAATGGAAGACATCCTGAAAGATCGCGCCCCCGGAACCATTGTGTTTCAAAGCCCGCACGCCAACATCCGCTGGTGCGGAAACGAGGAGGGAGAGCTCCCGCGGGACGCATGGAGCACACTGGATCGGAACGCGCTGGAAAGCGGTGTGGCCACCGCCGTACAGAGCGACCCGGACGGTAACGCATGGGCACCGTTGGAGGCAGACACCACGCTCTATGACCACTTCTGGTTCTGGAGCCCCGAGAAAGAAAAAAAACGCAAGTCGCTGGAGCATCTCCTCCGGATTTATTATCAGTCGGTTGGCCGCGGCGGAGTACTCCTTCTGAACTCCTCCCCCGACATCACAGGGCGGATTCCGGAACGTGATATGGCGCTCTACCGCGAGTTTGGCGCCGAGCTGAAAAGGCGCTTTGACAACCCGGTTGCTGTAACGGCCGGTGAAGGGAAAAGCGTTACCCTGACGCTGGCAGAAAAAACAGCAATCAACCACGCCGTCGTCGGAGAGGGCATCCGCGGCGGAGAGAGAGTCCGCTCCTATCGGCTGGAGGCGCAGACGGAAAACGGGTGGATTTTGCTGGCCGAAGGCCGGCATATCGGTCACAAGAAGATATTCGTCTTTCCTGCCGTGGAAACAGACTGTCTCCGCCTGACCGTAGCGCAGGCAAAGGATATTCCCTTAATTGCAGAGCTCTCTGCCTATTTCATCCAATCGGAGGACTTTGAAAGTCTGCTTGCATTACAAAAGAAAAGTATCGTTTCCTATGACCCGGTGACCGGCCGGCAGATTGAGTTTGGAACAGGCCAAACAGCCTGCCGCTGGACGATAGATCAGTTTCAGGAGGGTGTTCTTGACCTGACAGTTGATTTAACCTCATTCGTCCCGCGGGCCGGGCAGTATTTTCTCTCCCTTTTGCCGGAAACCGGAGAAGCGATGCAGGTTCTGTCTGCAACCGGCATCCTGGAAGGCATTAGAACAGAGGGAATTGTTTTCCCAATCAAGGAAAATGAAAGCTACAATCTTACCCGTACCGCCGCCATAGAAAAAGACGGAGGACAAACTACCGGGATACAGATTTGCCTGCAGATGAAAAAACCCTGCGGCGGAGCCGTTGTCATAAAACCGGCGAATTAGCTAATGTGGACGAAAGCAGTCGGGAATTTGCACTACGCAGGTACATTCCGCCGTGATTTTTCAAATTGCGCAGCAAGCACACAGGCAGATATTGTCCCGTTATCGGGCGACCTGCATTTGAAAAGCATAAAAGGCTCCGTCGTACTGACGGAGCCTTTTATAATTTAAATTGTTAGATTTCAACTCAGAACTGATACGTCCGCATAAGTGTCGCCGCATCGAGCCCATTGAGCATGCCATAATAATTCTCCATTCATGTTTAGAAGCCAAACCAGACTGAATATAAAATTTATTTGCAAAGACCGGTTTATTGCAATTCATGGATAAAAGCGGTATTATTTTATTTATCAGTACGACCATTAATTATTTTCAGGAAGGTTTTATATGAAAAAGAAAATACTGTTCTGGTCTGCATTTGCCTTTATTGCACTCACAATTATCTGTACACTGATACTCCTTAATATGCCAAAGGAAAAGCCCTATCAGCCGGAAACAATCGTAGAAGGGGATAACCTGTTTCAGCTTGGCAGTTATTCCCTTGCTCAGGATGGACTGAAAGTCTTCAAAGATATTATTAATAAATCAGAAAATATGACGGAAAATTATACAGTGTCCTTTTTTGAGGCTAAAATTGATAAAAAAGGGAAAGTGATCTCTTTTACCCTGTCACTGGATACCTTTGATGAAAACAAAGAGTACTGCGGGCTGGCAGGATATAGTTATGCTGATGAAAAGCTCACATACCAGCCTCCTGCCGTAAGCAAAACCCTGATCGTATATACGTATAATGTGAACAGCTCTCTGAATTATCTTGATGAAGAACTAAAAAAAATCCCCTTAAAAAAGCAGCTAAAAGTAAGCGGGCTGAGCAGCTACAAGATTCGATATGCGCCTTTTACGCTGATAGAGAGCGGAACCCCCATTTTTGACGGCCGGGATGGCGATACTTTTCCTGTGCTCAAAAAAAAAGATTACAATGCGGGCCAAGGCGGAATAAGCGACGGCAATACCAATGTGGTTTTCCGGCTTTATGACGGAGCAAGCGTCGCCACCGGCCAACAGTATCTGTATGTCTGCAAGCCGCTCGATGCGGCAACGGCAATCGGCAATCAGCAATACAATATGGAGTGCGACTACTATATCACCAACGGCACTTTAAAATTTTCCCGGAATTACGGCGCAGATTGGATCAATACCGATATTACTGAAGAAGATTTAAATACTACTCTGGAGTTTTACCGCAACGGCTTTTCTTTGCCTCCGCAGAGTATATTTTTATCTGCCGACGAAAGTTTGCCTATTGCGTTTTTTTACGGAGGAAATCCGGTATTGGCAATCTCTTCGGATAACGGAGAAGTCTGGAGTCATATCGACATATTTCCAAAAGCTTCTGACTATGGCCGCAGCATTACCAAACGCGCCGTTGGTTTTGTAACTTCCGAATTTGGCTATGCGGCTCTCGGTACTGACTGGTCAATGGGTGCCGGTGAAAACAAAATGTGTTATTTTACGTTTGACGGGGGGCAAACCTGGACGGAAAAGCCGCTTCCCCTTGCCGGAATGAACCGGACTCTTAACGATATTGCGATGGCAAACGAAAAAGCAGGCGCAGTGGCCTTGGACGGTGGTGCGGACGTATATTTTCCCTTGCTCTATGTGACGGAGGACACGGGAGATAACTGGACAGAAATAGAGCTGCCTTTTGACCAGTTGCCCCGGGAAATTCAGTATCTCAGCGATATTGAAAGTTTTATTTTTGCCGACGGGGTCTATACATTAACGCTGGGGCAAGGCGACTGGGGAACTGTAAAAGCCACTTTTACTACGACAGATTTGACCGGAACGTGGCAGTATACAGGATATAAAAACAGCAGCGTTCATACTGTAGGTTAGATAGGAAATACCCTTTTTCCCACCTGATGTTGGGGATGTGCGGTGCACCAGTGAGACCCCCTTCCCTATCCCGTTGTGCCTGGCAAGCTATCCTGTTTTCGGTAAATTTTAAAACTCTACGGAACGTTTATTGTTTTTTCCACGATTTCAGGTTATTCTGATAAAAGGGAGGTGAATTTCATGGATTGCGGCAAAGTCGGAAAACTGATTTTTGATTTGCGCAAAGAAAAGGGACTCACTCAGAAGCAACTGGCTGATGCTTTAAATATCAGTGATAAGACCATCTCCAAATGGGAACGCGGATTGGGCTGTCCCGACGTTTCCCTGCTTCAACAGCTTTCCGGAACGCTTGGCGTAAACATTGAAGGAATTTTGTCGGGCATTCTGGAGCCTAATGATATTAACGGAGGAAATATGAAAAAAATAAAATTTTACGTCTGTCCCAGCTGCGGAAACATCCTGACCGCGACCGGCCAGGCAGAAATTACCTGCTGTGGAAGAAAGATTGATCCTCTTGTCCCCAAGCCGGCCGATGCCGGGCACCGGCTGACGGTGGAGGAGCATGACGGGGATTGGTACATCACTTTTCCTCATGAAATGAGTAAGCAGCATTATCTCAGCTTTTTTGCCTATGTGTCCTGTGATCGGGTTTTGATTGTCAAGCTTTATCCCGAACAGGGCGGTGAGGTTCGTCTTCCTAAAATGCATGGCGGAAAAATTTATTTTTACTGCAGTCAGCACGGATTTTGGATTCAGGACTAAGCTGTACAAGCCAAAAGAAGGGACTGTTGCAAAACAAAAGTTTTGCGACAGTCCCTTTCTCACTGCTTTATTTCCACCATTGTCCCGGTCTGCAAGGCAAGATCGGCAGCCATAGCGGCTTTGGTGGCAGAATAGGCCGTTTCAATATGGGGAATATTGGATCTGTTGTTTTCTATATCATAAATCAGGCTTTTCAGTTGTTCCCACATAGGCTTGTACTGCGTGGGAAGATTGATCGAATGATATACCTTATTGACCGAATCGTAGTACTCAATCAGATCCCCTTCCTCCTTGTTCCGGAAGCGGTTGCTTTGATATTCGATCCGGATTCTTCCCTTCGGCCCAATAAACTCCTTTAAGTTGTCTGCCGCCATGGAGTTGCTCCAGCCAACCTCATAATAGCCGACAGAGCCGTCAGACAGCATCACATTGACCAGACCATAATTAAAATGGCAGTCCTCCAAGTCGGCATCTATTTTCTGCTGAAGGCCAAACACCTTCTGAATCTTCGCATCGGTAAACCACTGCATAACATCAAAATAGTGAACGCCGCAGTCCAAAACCGGAGAACAATCCTTTAAAAGGCGCTTGTAACGCTCCCAGTTCATTGTATGATGATTCTGTACCATCCTCATAACCAGCGGCCTGCCGATCACATCATTCTGAATCATTTCCTTCACTTTTTTATAGGTCTGGTTGTATCGAAGAATATGCCCCACGTGAACCTTGGTCCTGGCATTTTCGGCAATCGCTCTGAATTCTTCCAGTTCTTCTATATCCAGCGTCATGGGCTTTTCGCACAGCACATGTTTCCCAGCCGCGATACAATCCTTGAAAATAGGCAAATGCGTGTTCGTATACGTTGCAATAATCACTATATCCACCGCAGGGTCACTGAGATATTGCTGATAGGAAACAGAATAGCTCTCGGCCCCAAAGCGCTTTGCAAAAAATTTGGCATTTTCAATATTCATATCCACGACACCTGCGATGGTAATGCCTTCCCTGAAATAGATGTCCTGAATATGCTCTTCTCCAATATGGCCACAGCCAATCAGAACAACGCCGTAATTTTTGTCCATCATTTTCCCTGCCTAAACAACTTTTTTATTAGCTTTTTCTATTATAATGAGCATTGGTGATTAAGTAAAGAGCTATTACCAATATAGGCAAAACATTTTAAGTTTATATAAAAAAAGTACTATTCCCCGTCTGCTTTTTGGCACAAAAGTTAACCTAAAAAAAGCCAACGTCTACGGACGTTGGCTTTTTTTCAGGATTATTCGCTGACGTAAGGCAGCATAGCCAAGTGGCGCGCACGCTTGATGGCAATGGTCAGCTGACGCTGATGATGTGCACAGGTCCCTGTCACTCTGCGAGGAACAATCTTTGCCCTTTCGGAAAGGTATCTCCTCAGTTTGGAAAGATCTTTATAGTCAATAGTATCGCCTGCTTTATCAACACAGAAAGCACAGACCTTTTTGCGGCCTTTACGATTCATGCCGCGGGCCGGTCTTTCGCTTCTTTCCGGTCTTTCATTTCTCTCTTTATCCATTTCGTAAACCTCCTTTATAAACTATCTGCAAATCAAAACGGAAGGTCGTCATCATCCGGAATTGCTTCAAAATCTTCTGCAGATCCCGCCGAATACGCAGGAGCAGGGGCAGAGGCGGGAGACTCTCCAAAAGGAGAAGGAGCCGCCGACTGGGAAGCAGCGGAAGCATTCTTGCTTTCGGCAAAGTGGATCTGACTGGCCACTACTTCTACTGCCTTGCGCTTATTGCCGTTTTTATCCTCGTAAGACCGGGTCTGAATAGAACCCTCTACGGCAATCTGCGAACCCTTTCTGAAATATTTCGCAACAAACTCCGCCGTCTGTCTCCAGGCGACAATGTCAATAAAATCGGCCTGCCGCTCGGTACCGGCCTTTGCATAACTACGGTTAACAGCCAAAGTAAAAGTAACTACCGGAACGTTGTTCGGGGTAGATCTCAGCTCCGGATCAGCCGTAAGCCGCCCAATTAAAATAGCTATATTAACCATGATCGCACCGCCTTACTTTTTAACAATCAGAGAACGCAAAACGCCTTCCGTAATCTTATACACACGATCAAGCTCGGCAGGAAATTCCTTTTCGCTTGTAAAGTTGATAAGCACATAGTAGCCTTCTGTTTTATAGTCGATGGCATACGCCAAACGGCGCTTGCCCCATTCGTCTACCTTTTCGATCTCGCCGCCGTTGCCGGTGAC
>ENA-UOOK01003077-UOOK01003077.1-fermentation-metagenome-genome-assembly--contig:-NODE-3077-length-19403-cov-9.273155_pt1 | contig 19403 bp, 22 predicted proteins | sample MGYA00245777_ERZ724023 | MGnify/ENA primary metagenome ERZ724023 (study PRJEB28704, sample SAMN03018312) | fermentation metagenome | biome: anthropogenic terrestrial biome; feature: soil; material...
AAGCCGCGTAGAAATGAGTTTAGTGTAAATAGTCTCGCAAAAAACCTGCGAGCCATTACAAGAATAGCAAAAGCAGCTATTTTTCACCAAGCGAATTAATTCGCTTTTGAGGAAAGGTATGATTATTAAAATGGCAAAAAGAAGCATTTTTATAGGCGTTCTTCTTTTCAGCGTTCTTCTTGTTTCCTGTAAAACAGCAGGGAAGGTTAATTTTCCGGAAAGAGATTTGGCTGATGGGAAGGAAGCAAACGTACAGAGAGTAGCGAATTCGGATGAGCAGGAAAGCGCCATAGCAAAAGCCAATACTAAGGAGACAGATTCTATGAATAAGGAGGAAATCTTAGCAAAGGAAGCGGCCATTCTAAATGCAAGAGATCTGGCGGCAGGCACGGTTTTGGAATCTGCTGCGCTAGAGGGATTAGAATTTGATGAGCTTTTCTATATAAAAAAAATTGATGACAATATTAAAACCAGAATCAATGGTAAATCTTATAAGGATGATTGCGATGTTCCTTATGACGATCTTCGGTATATCCGGGTACTTCATAAGAATTTTGAAGGAAAGACACAGATCGGAGAATTAATTATTAACAAATCTGTGGCTGAGGATGTGCTAGATATCTTTAAGGAATTATATGATGCGGATTATCCGATTGAGCGGATGGTTCTTATCGATGAATACGATGCGGAGGATAATACATCCATGGCGGCAAATAATTCTTCCGCATTTAATTTCCGTTTCGTTGATGGAACGACAAAGCGATCCTCACATAGTGACGGGCTTGCGATAGATATTAATCCGCTTTATAATCCTTACGTTCGTACGAGAAATGGGAAAGAGGTTGTACTTCCCGAGAATGGTACGGAATATGCGGACCGCACGAAGGAAAATCCTTATTATATAAAAAAGGATGACATTTGCTATCAAGCATTTTCCAAGCGAGGGTTTACTTGGGGCGGGGAGTGGAAAAGCTCGAAGGATTATCAGCATTTTCAGAAAATAAATTAATATAAAACCATAAGCATGCAGGGCGTTTTTATGGATAAATCATTGGGCTGGATTTTTCGTAAGAGCACATTTCATTGATTTTGAATTTCCATAATGTTATAATGACAAAAGATAGCAGGAAGCAAACTAAAATAGACGGATGGGGTGCGTAGCATGGAGCATGTCTTGATAATTGATGGGGAAATGTCAATACTGGAATCAGTAAAACAGGCATTGGAGGAAAAGTACAGAGTATCCTTGTTCCCATCGGAGAATCAGGCTATGGAGTATCTTCAGCTATACCGTCCGGATCTGATTTTACTTAGCGCGAAAATGCCGGGAACCGAGGATTTTGAAGTATTTGAAAGAATAAGAGAGCGTTCCGATATAAATGAAATACCGGTTATTATGATAACGGATCAGGGAGATTCTGCGTCCCAGAGAAAAGCCATAATGCTGGGTGCAGAAGACTTTGTTACGAAGCCGCTTGATGCGGAGGTCTTAAGAAACCGGATAAAAGCCCAGATGGAGCTGCACTTCTATCGTGATGACAAATCGTTTACAGAGCGGTTCCAGGATGCCGTATCCGTAAGCTTTGCAGAGCTGGTGGAGTTCCGGGATGAAACCACCGGCGGTCATCTAAAGAATACAACCGTGTACTTTCGAATTCTTCTGGAGGCGGTGATGCGGCAGGAGAAATACAAGGATGCCATTGAACCGGAGGATGTGAAAGATATCCTAAGATCGGTTCCGCTCCACGATATCGGTAAAATCGGAATTAATGATGATATCCTTAGAAAATCCTCCGTATTAAATGATAATGAATATGAATCAATGAAGCAGCATACCATCCTGGGAAAACAGGCATTTGAAAAAATAATTGCGCAGACCGGTGAGACCAGGTGGCTTAATCTTGCCATGAATATGGCCTATAGCCATCATGAACACTGGGATGGAACCGGTTATCCCAATGGATTAAAGGGGGAGGAAATCCCGCTATACGTCAGAGTCTTAACGATTGCGGATGTATATGATGCGCTAACCTCATGGCGTTCCTATAAGGAGCCTTATTCTCATGAGAGGGCAATGAAAATTATTCTGGAAGGGAAAGGTACCTTATTTGATCCGAGTCTGGTGGATCTGTTTATAGAAATTAATGAACAATTTAAGCAGGCACTCCTTAATAAGAAACAGAACGCAGGCAATTATGAAGCGCTCTAAAGAAATAAGATGCTTAAGGATAATAGAAAGGGAGTTGCAATATGTCCTATATGGCACTTTATAGAAAATTCCGCCCGGACAGCTTTGAAGATGTCAAAGGGCAGGAACCTATCGTAACCACATTAAAAAATCAAATCAAGGCGGATAGAATCGGCCACGCGTACCTTTTCTGCGGTACCCGGGGTACCGGTAAGACAACCGTGGCGAAGCTTCTCGCAAAGGCGGTCAATTGCGAGCATCCAATAGATGGAAATCCCTGTCATGAATGCAGAATGTGTAAGGCAATAGCAGCCGGCACCTCCATGAATGTCATTGAAATCGATGCGGCCTCTAATAACGGTGTGGATAATGTTCGTGAGATTGTTGAGGAAGTGCGGTATTCCCCAACGGAAGGCAAATATAAGGTATATATTATCGATGAGGTTCATATGTTGTCTGCCGGGGCTTTTAATGCTTTGCTAAAGACCATAGAGGAGCCTCCGTCCTATGTTATCTTTATCCTGGCTACGACGGAAGTTCATAAAATACCGATCACGATATTATCTCGATGTCAGAGATATGATTTTAAGCGTATTTCCATTGATATTATTACAAGTCGGTTAAAAGAATTGATGGAAATAGAACATATTGAGGCAGAGGAGAAGGCGCTCCGTTATATTGCAAGAGCTGGGGACGGCTCCATGCGTGATGCCTTAAGTCTGCTGGATCAATGTATCTCTTTCTTCCTGGGCAAGAAATTAACCTATGATAATGTCTTAGAAGTTCTTGGGGCAGTTGATACGCAGGTGTTTGGAAAGCTAATGAAGTGTATCCGGGAACAGAACGTCTCCGGCTGTATAAAGCTGCTGGAGGAAATCGAGACCAATGGCAGAGAGCTGGGGCAATTTATCATAGATTTTATATGGTATCTTAGAAATCTGCTTTTGCTTAAGAGCTCGGAGGATGTGTCAGATATGATTATCGAGGTATCTTCTGAGAATCTGGCAATCTTGCAAAAGGAAGCAGAGCAGATAGAAGAGCAAACCTTAATCCGTTATATCCGCATTTTCTCGGATCTATCGAATCAGATTCGATATGCATCCAGAAAAAGGGTAATGATCGAAGTGGCTCTCATTAAGCTTTGCAGACCGGAAATGGAACAGAATTATGAAGCTTTGCTGGACCGTATTAAGATACTGGAAGAGAAGATGGAGAAGGGTGTCGTAGTAAATACAAGAGAGCAGCCAGTTCCTGCCAAAACCCCGATGGAGCCAGAGGCTAAAAAGCCGGTCCTCCTACCGGAAGCATTGCCGGAGGATATTAAGGAGACGGCGAAGAATTGGCGCGGAATTGTCAATCAGGTTACAAAGAAAGCACCGGCCCTGGGGTCTGTATTACAGGAGGCTACAATAAGCGCAGAAGGCCAAGATCTGGTAATCGTTGTAACAAATGAGCTTGATAAGGATATTATTGAACGGGAAGGGCATCTGGAGTTAATCAAGGGCACCATTGCATCCCTGATAAAAAAGCAAGTGCAGTTAAAGGCAAGATATCTGGATAAAACAAAAGAACGAATGGATCAGGTTCCGGATCTGACAAAGATTATTAAGGTACCGATCGAATATCAGGATTAGAGAAACGCCGATTCATAAAGAGAACTCATTTATGAAAGTTACGAAAGCAATTTACACGAAAGTGGATTGGGGAAGATAATGAATATATAGAAAACCGTTACATCCCTATTTAAATATTATTTAGAGATTTCGAAAGGAGAAATAGAATGGCAAAAAGAGGTGGATTTCCCGGCGGCGGTATCCCGGGGAATATGAATAATCTAATGAAGCAAGCACAGAAAATGCAGAAGCAGATGGAGGAAAAGACCAAGGAACTGGAAGAGAAAGAATGGGAAGCCAGTGCCGGCGGCGGTGCAGTTACCGTTAAGGTATCCGGTAAAAAAGAAGTTACCTCTGTAAAATTATCCGAGGAAGTAGTTGATCCGGATGATATCGAGATGCTGGAAGATTTAATCGTTGCGGCAACCAACGAAGCGCTTCGTAAGATGGACGAGGAATCATCTGCGGTTATGGGTCAGATTACCGGTGGGTTAAACGGACTTGGAGGATTTCCTTTCTAATGGATTATTACAGTAATCAAATCAGCAAATTAATAGAAGAACTGTCCAGACTTCCGGGGATTGGAACAAAGACTGCCCAACGGCTGGCATTTCACATTATTAATATGCCGGAGGAACAGGTGAAGAATCTTTCAAATGCCATAATAGATGCAAAGCATAATGTCCGCTACTGTAAGGAATGCCTTACCCTGACGGATAAAGAGCTTTGCCCGATCTGCGCCTCCCCTAAGCGGAACAAACGGCAGATCATGGTGGTAGAAAATCCAAGGGATCTGGCTGCTTATGAGAAAACCGGAAAATACGAAGGGGTCTATCATGTACTCCATGGAGCGATCTCTCCGATGCTGGGTATCGGCCCCGCGGACATAAAATTAAAGGAACTGATGATGCGGCTGCAGGGTGATGTGGATGAAGTTATCATTGCAACGAATTCCAGTCTGGAAGGAGAAGCAACTGCAATGTACATCAGCAAGCTGATCAAGCCTGCCGGCATCAAGGTAAGCCGGATCGCAAGTGGGATTCCGGTCGGAGGCGATCTGGAATATATTGATGAAGTGACGTTACTTCGAGCGCTGGAAGGAAGAGTGGAGTTGTAGCTGTAGCATGCAGGAAAAATTTTGTTACCCACAAATAAGCTCCTTCAACTATAAAAAATAGTTTTACAACAGGCAAAAACAGTTTTACAACGCAGGACAAAGCCGTGCCCCAAGCACCTCTTTCTCCTGCGCTTTTTGCATAAATAAAAGAAGGAGGGAAGGCATTTGTAAGGAGTGATATGTCAATTGTTACAAATTGCGTCTCAATTGTTACAGTTAGTGCGACGACCAATTAGAAGTTGTTAGGGGTGTAGTTGTATGAGTGTTAATCTTAGAAAAATGACATCGAAGGAATATGATGTATTTTACGAATATAGTATAAATAATCATGCAAGTGAATTGATGAAAGAAATGGATATATCTTTTGAGGATGCGTTAAGTCAAACAGAAGCAGAAGTTCAGGAGATGCTTCCCGATGGGATGAATACAAAAGATAATTCGCTGATGGTTATAGAAGATATTCCAGGTAGTAGAAATGTTGGGTCTATCTGGTATTTGTATGAAGTGACGGATGGCGTACAGCAGATTTTTTTATGCGACTTTGTCATAGATGAGTCAGAACGAAAAAAGGGATATGCGACCGAGGCTTTAAGTGTGATGGAAAGGAATGCCATAGAATATGGTTGTAAGGTAAGTGTTCTATTTGTGGCAAAAGAAAATGAACCGGCTCAAAAATTATATGCTAAGTGCGGATATATTTTCCATAGAGAACAGGATGACGGGATGTACTTAAAGAAGAAATTATAGTTTGTTTCTTTGCTTCGCATTTGTTATATAATACGAACTAACTCAGTCTGATTGTTAAAATTATAGGAGGTGTTTATTTTGATTTCATTAAAAGAAATAACCATGCAAAATTTTAATGAATGTATGTCTCTTGAAAGAAAATCTCAAAAATATGTTGGTAATGCAACTGATGTTCTTGCAGAGGCATATATCTACCGATTCAACTCTACCGCATATGGTATTTATCTTGATGATGAAATAATTGGTTTAGTTATTTTAAAAGACAAACCGTCTAATTCACCATATTCATTTACAGATTTGTTTATTTCTGATCCTTATCAAAATAAAGGATATGCAAAAACAGCAGTCAGTCTAATAATTGATAAATTCAAAAGTGAGAAATTGGCTTCTTATATTGAAATTCAAGTCCATAATACAAATCAATATGCAATAAAGAGTTATAAAGATAACGGATTTAGAATAACAGGAAATTCACAATGGGATAACAGTTTTCTTATTATGCAGCTACATATTGAATGAACAGGAACTATATTAACCCTGAGTGTGAAGAATAGTTTAACACACACATGAAAAAATAGTCATACATTTCTATCCCTATGTGATTATGTTAAGTAAGTTTGTCAATAAAAGATTATTCATGTCCTATGAGCAATCTGGTGATATGTCAAGAGGTGATTTGAAAAATTTAATTCATTTGTTAATAAAAGGGGTCTAATTCATGTCGCTTCAGAAAATGCATCTGCAATTAATTTGTATAAAAAGGTAGGGTTTCTGGTAACAGAAGAGTTCACCAAAGATGGATTCGGGCAAGTGATGTTATATAATTTGTAAAGGTAGCACAAAAAAACATGAAGAAAAGGAACTTTTAGAAGAACAAATCTGCTACACTGGCAGAAGATGTTCAGGAATAATGGATTTATGACTCACTTATGCTTATATTAAGTTCGTAATCTTTTTTAAACGTGTATTAAGAGAGTTATTTACATTTGCAAGGAGTGATAGTTTGGCTAAGCATGATTTTGGAATAATAGATTTCTTTGAAGAAAATAAGTGGTATAGTGAATATGAACCTGAAAAATACAACTGTATTTCGATACATGATGACTTATTAGTAGAATTGATTATAAAATATAATGAAGAGCTAATGGCAATGAAAACATATTTTCAGGTTACAACTCAACCAGGGAATGGATTGGATTATTATGGAGTAACTCTCATCCCTCCAGTGTCCCTTAATCAATTTAGAGATATCATTATTAAGGCAAACGGTTATTATCAATCGCAGGAATTTCAATCGCTTATTGAAAAGATATCTAATGCAATTAGTGAAAATAAATACTTAATTCACTATGGAATATAGCGTTTAATGTGATAGACAAGAAGAAAGATAAAGGGAAAGGAGAATGATATGAAATTATTTCATGGAAGTAATGTTATTGGATTAGATATATTAAAGCCACATTTAGCAGACCATGATAGACCATATATCTATCTTTCAACAATAGAAGTAGTTGCAGGGTTTTATATGGTTAATGCGGTGGAAAGACCCTATTATTGGTTTCCATATGGTTTTGATAATGGAATACCTGTGTATTTCGAACTATATCCTAACGCGCTTAAAGAAGTATCAGAAGGTAAGACAGGCTGTATTTATGAAATTGAAGTTGATGAAAAGGATGTACTCCCATTTAAAAATATTCCTTGCGCTAGATTAGGTACAGTTCCAATGAAAGTAGTAAATTACACAAAAATATCAGATGCCTATGAATGGTTTATGCAGGAGGAATTAGAATATAAGTTGAAAGTTATAAGATATGGAACAATGAACAGGAAGCAAATGAATAATTGGTATCGAATGATTTTTGATTATATAAAAGATAAAAACATGATAAAAACACCTGAATGTTCATATGCAAAGTTTGTTCAATGGAAGTTTCCACATGTTTGGGAGCAGTATGAAAAAGATAATGATAACGGATAGGTAAAAGGTCTAAAGCGGTATGCACCTATAAATATTAAGTAGAAAATAGAAAGACGAGAAAATAGAACCTGTGAGGTGTTTATAACGAAAAACAAACAATTTAAACCAATATTTTTTGCCATATTGGCAGCGGCATTATATGCTATTAGTTCACCAGTATCTAAGCTCTTACTAAGGGAAGTCCCACCTACATTAATGGCATCCTTTTTATATCTTGGCGCAGGGTTAGGAATGTCTATTATTGACTTAATTAGATATAAGAAATATAAGGGAAAAACTGAGGCAAAGCTTACAAAGCAAGAACTTCCATATACCATTGGAATGGTCGCGTTAGATGTTGCAGCACCTATATTTTTGATGATTGGACTTACAATGGCATCTGCTGCTAATGTTTCATTACTTAATAACTTTGAAATTGTTGCTACATCTTTAATTGCTTTAATAATATTTAAGGAACCTATAGGAAAAAGACTTTGGGGTGCTATTCTTCTTATTACAATCTCAAGTATTATTCTATCGATAGAAGATGTAAGCAGCTTTTCATTTTCATTTGGTTCAGTTTTTGTATTATTAGCATCTATTTGTTGGGGACTAGAAAATAACTGTACAAGAAAATTATCCGTAAAAGACCCATTACAAGTTGTTATAATTAAAGGATTTGGCTCTGGAATAGGTTCTTTAATAATTGCGTTAATATTGGGAGAAAAAGCAAATAATATTTCCTTTATAATAGCAGCCTTAATATTAGGATTTTTTTCTTATGGATTAAGTATATTCTTTTATATTTATGCCCAAAGAGACCTGGGAGCCGCTAAGACAAGTGCCTATTATGCCGTATCACCATTTATTGGGGTAGGATTGTCACTGATAATTTTTAGGGAAATACCAACACCTTTATTTATTATCGCATTATCTATAATGATTATAGGTATGTATTTTGCATCAACAGAAGAACATAATCATAAGCATCATCATACAATATGCAATATTTTTAAGAAGAAATGCCAAGAAATCGTATAACTGACATGATACGATAGAATGGTAATAAGTAATGAAACTATGAGTATTTAAAATATAAAATGTATTGTCTGGAGGGAGTAAGGATGAATCTATCAATAAAAATAATTAATAAAGAGGGAAAAGTACTGGCTGATCATTCAAATATGAATGAAGTTAATCTGGTTTATCAAAATGCTTATCAGGAAGGGGATAGAATCGTTATCACCTCTTCTGAGAAGGATACTTATTTGAATGTTCAGGTAGATGATGCTTTCGGCTCGGCATTTATTTATGTAACGAAGCATGAGATTACCTATCATATACCATTTGCAGAAAAGAAAGTGTCCTATTCACCCAAGGCTTTCTGTGGGAATCTGCATCTTCTATGGGTCAGGGCCGCTTCCAAAGAGGAAATCGTATCCTATAAGAATTTGGCATTGAATGTCATGGATCAGCATGAAGCGGATGGATACTATCCCCATACGATTGCCAATGTGGAAACCAGGGGAGAATCCGTATTTGCATCAAGGAATGCCATTGACGGGGTCCGCGAGAATCACTCCCATGGTCCCTGGCCTTATCAATCCTGGGGCATCAACAGGCAGGATGATGCTAAGATGAAGCTTGAATTTGGCAGAAAAGTAATTATAGATAAAATTATTCTATATACGCGTGCCGATTTTCCTCATGATAATTGGTGGAAGGAGGTTAGCTTCCTGTTCTCCGATGGATCAAGCAAGGTATGGGAGCTGGAGAAAAGTGATCAAGCTCATGTTTTGCAATTTGAGAAACAGGAAGTGGAGTGGCTGGAATTTTATAACCTGATCAAAGCGGATGATCCGTCTCCGTTCCCGGCGCTGACTCAGATTGAGGTGTATGGTACAGAAGCTGGAGTTAACTTATGACACTCAAAAAATCTTTCAAAAATTTTTAAAATTTTCATTGACATTAAATAAGATCCATAATATAATACAAATATAACATATGAATAGTTGTTCACCTGTTTGAATGATAGATAGAAATGGAAAGGTGGGATATTGATGAAGAATCCGGATATAATTGAACGATGCAGTTGTGAAATGATACATGAGGAAGTTGTAAACCGGGTAAAAGACCAGATGCCGGAAGAGGAGACCCTTTATGATTTAGCAGAGCTTTTTAAAGTGTTTGGAGATTCTACCCGTATCAAGATTCTTTGGGCCCTTGATGCAGCGGAAATGTGTGTGTGTGATATTGCAGCATTACTCAATATGACGCAATCTGCGATTTCCCACCAGTTAAGAGTTTTAAAGCAGGCAAAGTTAGTTAAAAACCGAAAAGACGGCAAGGTTGTATACTATTCTCTGGACGATGAGCATGTAAGGCAGATGTTTGATCAAGGCTTAAATCATATTCGGGAGAATTAGCCTTTTGGAATTCATAAGGTTTTGTTAATAGTGTTCCATATTAAGTTAGAAACGGTACTCCGCATACAATTTTTTGGAGTATTTAAATATTAAGTAAATTAGGAGTGATATAAGAGCGAAAGATTTTTCAAATCTTTCACTCGGCAAGTTTGTGTCTGCACTGCATCCACAAACTTGTAATCTGCAAAAAGCAGTGCAGAAATGAGGCGAATTATGAAAAAGAAATTTATACTTGAGGGATTGGGCTGTGCTAATTGCGCAGCGAAGATGGAAAGATCCATTAATAAACTGGATGGCGTCAAGGAAGCTACGGTTAACTTTATGACACAGAAAATGGTAATTGAAGGCGAAGATGAGAAGATGCCGGCAATCATACAGTCCGCAGAAAAAATCGTAAAGGATATTGAACCGGATACGACGATGAAAAAGGCGTGATGGTACATTATTTTTTTGCACATAACATGAACGCTTGTTCAAGTATTCATGTTATGTGAGAAATGACAATTCGTAAAACAGCTTAAATAAATATAGCAGGGAAAAGGAAATAATAAGTAATAGCTTTTTGATGATGAAATGAGGAGGCAGCCTGCAATTTTATGATTTTGATGAAAGCCGATTATTACGCAGAAGGTGTCTGCAATGATACAAGCAGCAGAAGAGCTGAGAAAGACTTTGAACTGGGGACAACGATAAAAACAGCATAAAGGAAGTGTTAGTATGAAAAAAAGGCTTTGGCGGATTATTATTGGGACCATGCTGTTTGTTGCAGCACTAGCAATTAATACAGATATTCAATTACTAAATATGGCGCTATATCTTATCACCTATATTATCGTGGGCGGAGATGTAGTTGTAAGAGCGTTTAAAAATATTATCCGGGGAAAAGTATTTGATGAGAATTTCTTAATGACCGTAGCAACGATCGGGGCTATGCTGATTTCCGAGTATCCGGAAGGGGTTGCGGTTATGCTGTTTTATCAGGTAGGCGAGCTGTTTCAAAGCTATGCCGTGGATAAATCAAGAAAATCAATTGCAAGCCTTATGGATATCCGGCCGGATTACGCCAATGTAAAAAGAGGCGAGGAGATTGTTACCGTCGACCCGGATGAAGTTAAAATTGGTGATATAATTGTAATTAAAGCAGGAGAAAAAATTCCGCTGGATGGTAAAGTGATTGAGGGAAGTTCGATGATAGACACCTCGGCACTTACCGGTGAATCGGTTCCCCGTGAGGTAGAGCCTGGAAATGATATATTAAGCGGATGTATTAATATAAACGGACTGCTTACAGCAGAGGTTACGAAGGAATTTGAAGAATCCACCGTAAATAAAATCCTTGATTTGGTTGAAAATGCAAGCAGTAAAAAATCACAATCCGAGCAATTTATTACGCGGTTTGCAAAATATTATACGCCGGTAGTTGTAATTATAGCGGTTCTTCTTGCAATCATTCCGCCGCTTGTTATTAAGGATGCGGACTTCAATGATTGGATCTATAGAGCGCTATCCTTCCTTGTAGTTTCTTGCCCCTGTGCCCTTGTAATATCGATTCCTTTAAGCTTCTTTGGCGGAATCGGCGGCGCATCCAAAAAGGGAGTGCTGGTAAAAGGAAGCAACCATTTAGAGGAGTTAGCTAAGACAGAAATCATTGTATTTGATAAAACCGGAACACTTACCAAAGGGGTATTTAACGTTCAAGAAATACATCCGGAGGGTATTTCTAAAGAGGAGCTGCTTGAACTGACAGCATATGCAGAAAGCTTTTCCAATCACCCAATTTCGAACTCTTTAAAACAGGCGTTTGGTAAGGAAATTGACAACGGACGTATAACCGATGTGAAAGAGATCTCCGGCCATGGTGTTATCGCGGTTGTAGACGGAAAACAGGTTATGGCAGGCAATAGTAAGCTGATGAAAGAGATGAATATCGCTTACCATGGCGGTGCTATTGCCGGAACCGTGGTACATGTTGCAATTGATAAGGTATATGCTGGTTATATTGTTATTGCGGATGAGATAAAAGAAGATTCTGCACAGGCAATCAGAGAGCTTAAGAGTGCAAACATTAAGCAAACGGTTATGTTAACCGGGGATATGAAAAATGTTGCAGATATGGTTGCGAAGGAACTTGGTATTGACCAGGTGTATTCGGAATTGCTGCCGGCAGATAAGGTGGAAAAGTTGGAGGAATTACTGGCCGGGAAATCCGAAAAAGGAAAGCTTGCTTTTGTCGGTGACGGAATTAACGATGCTCCTGTTCTGGCCCGTGCAGACTTAGGTATCGCAATGGGCGGTCTGGGTTCGGATGCTGCAATAGAAGCCGCAGATATTGTAATAATGACGGATGAACCGTCGAAGATCGCTACGGCAATAAGAATTTCGAAAAAGACACTGGGAATTGCAAATCAAAATATTATATTAGCAATTGGAATTAAAATATTAGTGCTTATTCTAAGTGCTTTGGGAATTGTTACGATGTGGGCTGCTATCTTTGGCGATGTCGGTGTAACTATTATAGCGGTATTAAATTCCTTCCGGGCACTTAATGTTAAAAATTTATAATGACTTTTAGATAAAAAGTCTTAGCAGGCTGAGTTTATATAGGACTCCAAATGTTCTTTCATAACGGAACATCTGGAGTCCTTCTTTGTGTAGAGTTTTTTTAAATGTCATGAGCATGAGTTAGTGGATGAAAGTCTTTGTTTGTGGATAAAGAGCATGGAAAAGAGGGAGGACGTGTATACTTTTCTTTATTATAATTGTTCTATATTGCTATTATCCTGATATTCGCTTAAAATAGAGGAATAGAAACGAGAGATCAGCCGGCAGCCACCTAATAAGTATTATAAAGGAAAGGAAAGTCATAATGGAAGTTAGAGTTTGTAAAAATTGCAGAAGGCTTTTTAAATATATCTATGGACCGGAATTATGTCAGAATTGCAGAAATTTAACTTCACAGGAGGAGAAAGAATTTACTGCAAGCTTACAGCCGGCGGTTCGAGAGGATGAGGAAAAATATACACAGGTGCGGGATTATATTCTGGCTCATCCCAAAGCAATGATTATTGAAATCGCAGAGGAAAACGATATATCACCAAGCAAGCTGCTGGAATGGGTTCGTCAGGAGCGGTTTGAATTCTCTGAGGATTCCAAATTTGCCTGGTTTGAGTGTAAAAATTGCGGAACAAAAATAAAAAGCGGGGTCCTATGCAACCAGTGTAAGATAGCCTTATAAAATGAGGAAAGGCACTGGAGCAACGTTTTGCAACTATCTTGGATAAGCCAACGATTGCTGTGCAGAAAAATAAGTTAGGCTGTCAATGTTTTGTCCTAATAATACGCACTTTTTGGTGTTTAGGCTGTTAGACTGTGCTTGACCGCAAAACGATTTAAGAGTAAAATCAAGGTAATGTAGTAAGAAATTAACGGGTAAATTGGTTTAACTTGATCTACCGACAGTAAAATCAAGATATTATAGAAGTACGTGTTAAGCGTGCGGGTGGAGGGTAATCATGGATGGAGGCAATCTATTAACCGGCGGAGTAGAAACGCTAAATGAGATGAAAGAGCATCTACATGAGCTTTACGAAAACAAGTCGAAGCAAGAGCGCTTAACCCTGGAGGAGAAGCGGCTTGGCGAAAGTATCCGCGAGACGGAAAAGGCGGTTTCAGAAGAGATTCAAACAACCGTTGTAAAACGCAGAAAAGAAGTCGAAGCTACTTTCGAAGGCCAGATCGCTAAGACGAGGGCAAAGATTAAGAAAGCGAAGGAGAAGCGGGATAAGTATAAGGAATCTAAGGTATCGGAGAGAATCGATATGGAGACAGCATCCCTGAGAGAGGATAATAAAAATCTGAAGCAAGGGATCAAAACAATTTTTCATCAGAATAAGATCCCCTCGATATTTAATACAAAGCTATTCTATGCATTTTATTTTCCTAAGGGATTTACGGATTTTATCCTTCTGGTAAGCGTATTGTTAATCCTGTTTCTGGCTATTCCTTGCGGCATTTATTTCTTTCTATTACCCGAAGAGAAAATCCTATACCTTATTCTTATTTATCTGGTCGTATTTACCATCTTTTTTGCCTTATATGTTACGATTGGCAACAAAGCTAAGGACAAGCATATGGATGCGTTGATACAGATTAAGGGAATCCGGGAGAACATCCGTATGAATCGGAAGAAGATTGCAATAATCAAGCGGGACATCAAAAGAGACCGCGATGAAAGTCCATACGGTTTGGAAAATTTCGATGAGAAATTAGCGAAGCTGCAGGCAGAACTGGAAGATATCAATCAGCAAAAGAAAGATGCCCTTGCAACCTTTGACAGTACCACAAGCCATGTGATTTCGGAGGATATTGAAGGGCGTTATCAGGAGAAGCTTACCGGTCTTAAGTCAGAATATGGCAAAGTAAATTCTGCTTTTTCAGATACCGAGGAGAAGATTAAGGCCCTAACCTTTAAAATTGCCAATGAATATGAACCGTATGTTGGGAAAGACCTTATGACCCTTGACCGTTTGGATTCTCTGATTAACATTATACAGGCGGGAAGCGCAGCCACCATATCGGAGGCAATCGCTTATTATAAAAAGAGTATGGAGGAGGCCGGTATAAAATAAGATCAGCTTTGGATGGTAAGTGCCCTAAGCCTGCTGATACAATAATGAATACCTAAGCAGATCTGATCTGCCATTGACATAACAACATTTAACCGGGTTGTCTGCAAAAGCATCTGATCAAGAAGACCGGAGAAATTAACAATACCTGTGATATAGACATCCCCCACTTCCGGCAAATCCTTATCCACCCCTGCACCTGGTTTTAACGGACCAACACCCAAAGTAATATAACCAATATGATTTGATTTTCCTAAAGAGGCATCAATTGCGATGATAAAGGCATCTTCGTGCGCTATATTTATCATTTCAATGGTGTCTTTTAGATTCTTGGCATGGACAGGTTCTGCTAAAGTACCATAGATAAAAACATTCTGCAGTGTTTTATATTTGGACAATTTATATCCGATAATCGGACCAAGGCAATCTCCGGTTGCACGGTCCGAACCGATACATAAAAATACAATGGTTCTGTTCAATAGAACATGCTCTTGCATTAATTCGCACAGCTTATTGCCAAGCTCGTATGCCGTATTCTTTTCTGCAGAATTAAAATAGACAATTCTGTTTTTGTTATTTATGAAAAGTCCCATAATAATAATCATGCCCTTTCTTGACAACCTGCAAACTTTGTGCCGCAGGCTAGGTATTTGCAAAGCGAATTAATTCGCTTGGTGAAATCAAATGAATTTAAGTTAAGTATTACCAGAAACAATAAAAATAGACATAGATAACATCTGTTTCCTGAAAAAGCTCCTGCATTTTTAGGCTTTATTCGAGCGAAGGAGGGAGAAACGATAGCCAAGCTTTAGAAATAAGACCGATTTTGCATAGATTAAGAAGAATACTGGTGAAAACTTATTTGTAAAGGGTAACCCAATATGACAAAAAGCCTGTCCACGTTATGCTATGATTATTTATCATTAGCGGGTTTAAGACTTATAAGAAAAAGGGCTGCTGCATTTTTCAATCTGCAATCGAGCAAGAAGGTTACAGACCTTCTGGTATCATTTGTATCCGTTTTGCAACAGCTTCTTAGAGAAGGTAGAGAAATAGAATCCAGTATGGAATAGGGGCGAGTATATGATAGAAACAATCTATAGCAGTGATAATGAAACCGGTACGACGAATCGAGTACAGCCGATTTTTAAAATGCCAAAGAATATCCGCCAGGTTGGGAAAGTTAGCGGAAATCGAAAAATATATGTAGAAGATTACGTAATGACCTTTATTAAGCAGCTGGCGGGTGAAGACTATTCCCAATGCAAGACGGCCGTTTTGATCGGTCAGTATGTAAAAGCGGAAAACAATCGGAATATATTTATCTCCGGTGTTATCGAAGTGGAAGGAATCGATACGACAGGGGAGATTAACTTTTCGAATGATACTTGGACGAACATCTATGAGCAGATAAAAAAATATTTTGTGAATATGGAGATTGTCGGCTGGTTTTTGGGCGGACCCGGCTATTTGCTGGAGGATGAGGATAAAATCCTAAAAGCCCATATTGATAATTTCGCCGGTCAGGATAAGACACTTCTTACCTATGATAATATGGAAAAAGAGGAAGCATTCCTGATTTTTGATAACAATCGTTTGGTGAAGCAGGAAGGGTATTACATATATTATGAAAAAAATGAAGAAATGCAGACTTACATGGTAGATCATAAAAATATAAAGAAGGAAGAGGAACATTACGAGGACCGGGTAACGAAAGAAATAAGAAATGTAATTCAAAATAAAAAACCTACATCTCAGGAAGAGAACCGAGGGACTACCGTATTAATGTATGCGGCCGGAACCTTATTGGCGGTTATCGTACTGATTGTCGGCGCTGCCATGCTTAACAATTATGAGCAGATGAAGAATATGCAGAATACCCTTAATACGTTAACCCAGAATATAGGCCAGGATCAAGTTACGAATATTCCCACGCAGGCAATAAGAAATCAGGCAGAGGATGATTTGGCTAAGGAACCGGATAAACCAATCGAGCCGTCAAACTCCGAAGAAGGGAACTTGAATGTTGAGATTGTCCCGGGAAATGTAACGCCGTTAGAAGAGAAAAAAGAGGACAATAAGGAAGCGCCCGGGGAGGAATTAACCTGGGAAAACTCTAAGAAACCGAACAAAAAAGCGGAAGAGAAAGCGGCAGATCGTAAAACGGAAAAGGAGCCCGCCAAAGCGAAGAAGGGGCCGGCCAAGGAAGTGCTTCAGGAAGAAGTCAAATATTACACGGTAAAAATGGGAGATACCTTAGCAGGAATCAGCTATAAATTATATAATTCCGCAAACTATATTACCAAAATCATGGAGCTTAATAATATAGAGGACGAAGATGTCATCTTCGCGGGACAGCGCTTAATCGTTCCATAAAGGTCAGTGTGAAAAATTCATGATTTTTCACCAAGCGAATTAATTCGCTTTGCAAATATTGTGCCTGCAGCCCAAAGTTTGCAGGCTTTGAAAGGCATGATTATTACAACGAAGGGGTAAATAGAAAATGTTGCAGAGCGGCCAACCAAAACCGTTTTGCAACATTTTCTATGCTTTAAATAAATGGGTATTATTATGCATTTTATAAAAAAAAGGTGTTATTCATATCGAAATGAGGTATAATCTCTTTAAAATACACTACAATGGGAGTAAGCTATGGCGAAGGAAATCGACGGTCAGACTTTAAGAGACTACGGCAATCGAAAAAAAAGATATCGAAAAATAAGAAAATCAATAATCGGTACGCTTCTCGTTGCAATTATCGCAGTTGTAGGTATTTACCTGTATCTTCTTTATAATAAGAGTTATGAAAGCTATGAAGTAATAAAAACAGAAGAGGCATTGGAGACGGATGCGTCGGGGTATTTAGGATATGCCGGCGGTATGGTAAAATACAGCCGGGATGGGGCTGTTGCGATCAGTAAAGACGGAAGTCTGTTATGGAACGGCTCTTATGAAATGATGGATCCAATTGCAGATACCTGTGGTAAATATGTTGTGATAGCAGATCGAGGAAATAAGTTAATACATATTTTTAATGAAAAGGGTTTTGTATCCAGTATTACAACATTATATGATATAATGAAGGTGGAAATCGCATCCCAGGGAGTCGTGGCGGTATTAATGGAAGAAGGAGATACCAGCTACATAAAGCTCTATTATGAGGACGGAACAGTAGTTTCCGATAGTAATGAAGATGGTGTGCTATCAGAAATTATTACAAATGTGGGGGATGCCGGTTATCCCATCGACATTGCATTATCCGATGATGGCAAAAAACTTGTGGTTAGTTTCCTATCCTTTACAACGGGTAAATTGGTAAGTACCATAGGCTTCTATAATTTCGGAGAAGTGGGACAGAATGTGATAGATCGTTTTGTAGGCGGTTTTGAATTTGAAGATATTATAGTACCGGAGGTTGCTTTTCTGGGAAATGATACGGTATGTGTCTATAAGGAAAATGGATATAGTCTATTTTCTATGCCGGAAAAGCCGGAGTTGCTTAAGGAAGAAACACTGGATAAAAAGATACAAAGTATTATTTACAACGAAAAATACTTTGGCTGGATATTGGATGAAACCGATTCTGCTCCAAAGCAAATTTTGCTGTATGATCTTGCAGGGAAAAAAGTATTGGATCAATCGTTGGATTTTGAGTATGATAAGGTCCTTCTATCAGGGGAAGAGATTATCCTGTATGATAATTTATCCTGTCTGATCTTAAAAACAAACGGAAAAGAAAAGTTCCGATATACTTTTGATACTAATATAGAAGCGATCTATCCGATCAACCAGTTGGACAAGTATTACCTGGTAAATGCAAACGGAATATCGCAAATCCAGCTTGTTGAATAAGTCGGCCGGTAAAAAACCGCGCAGAAATGAGGAAGACTATGAATTGGTTACTAATCGTTGTGTTAGCAATTCTGATTGTTAATGCACTTATCGGAAGAAAAGTAGGATTTATTAAAATTGTATTCTCTTTATTCTCCCTGATCATTGCGTTACTTCTAACCACATGGATCAGTCCGACAGTCAATGATTTGATGCGGGGAAATGAGAAGCTCTATGGCCTTGTCATAGACAAGGTTGATAAATTATTACCTTTTGCAGAGGAAGAAGCGACAAAGACGAATGAGCAGCTATCCTATATAGAAAAATTACCGGTGCCAAAATCCATCAAGAAAACCTTGATTGAGAACAATAACACCAAGATTTATAAGACATTAGCCGTTAACAGCTTTAAGGAATATGTAAGAAATTATCTAGCCAGTGTTTTTATCAATACATTTGCGTTTATCCTGACCTTTATCGTGATTATTGCTTTGCTCTGGGTAATCAGCATAGCGTTAAATCTGATCAGTAAGCTTCCGATCTTAAACCAGATAAATAAAACAGCCGGCTTGCTGGCCGGATTTGTTCAGGGGTTACTCATTGTATGGATTTTCTTTCTGATCATAACGGTGCTTGGTGGCACAGAGCTAGGGCGGGAAGGACTTAAAATGATAGAAGAAAATGAAATATTGAGCTTCCTGTATAATAATAATTTTTTCTTGGGATTTATCACAAGTGCAGCAAAATTATTTTCCTAGGTGATTGCCTGCTCTAATTTATATAAGGGAGAATTCAAATGACTGCAATAGGAGATACTATTCTCCTATTGCAATCATTTTTCTTGTAGGGCAATCTTTTAAAAAACCACCAGCTAGGCTGGTGGACCACAATGGCTT
>ENA-UOOK01003082-UOOK01003082.1-fermentation-metagenome-genome-assembly--contig:-NODE-3082-length-19385-cov-5.277031_pt1 | contig 19385 bp, 17 predicted proteins | sample MGYA00245777_ERZ724023 | MGnify/ENA primary metagenome ERZ724023 (study PRJEB28704, sample SAMN03018312) | fermentation metagenome | biome: anthropogenic terrestrial biome; feature: soil; material...
GAATGTGCGGTGCAACGGACGCTTCTTTTAGTAATTTATAAATATTGATAATATTTTCAGTATAATGGAAACCTGCTACAACTTTTTGCCCTTCATACATATTCCAAGCATTGCTTGAAAAACTCATTGCAAACTCAGGATCAGATAATGTAAAATCAGTCAAAAACTCATTGCATTTTTCTAAGGTCAAAGATGCGTTAATAATCTCATTAAAGTTATGTATAGCATGACCTTGCGAAGTGATTACTGACGAATGCATAAGTTCAGGCCCTGCATAATGCGCTCTAAAAAGCCAATAAAGATTCATCTCTGCACCAAATACAAAGGGCAATAATGTGTTGATATAATTAAAATTTATCGGAAAATAATCAGGATTGGTGCTGTTGGGACCGTTATAGCTTGTTGCAGTTTCAGTATTCCAAAACGGTCTGTCTTTGAGCCCTGATATATAATCCATCCAAAAAGCCGCTTCAAAAAAATTTTTTTGAGAGTGATAATGATTGAACATAACCACATCAAGATTTTGATTGGTTATGTAATGGTCTTGATTGAGAAAGGGCATCATATCCGTACCGATAGGAACACTTATCCCACGATTTCTCAAAATATCGGCTTGACGGGATATAAAATCTGAATTGCTTTTGCTTTGAAAGTTGATGTATTCGGTAGTAATTGCTGGATGACTTCCCCATTCTTTTATTTTGGGATAGGGTATTTGATTAAAATCTTGATATTCTATGCTCCAAATACGCAAGCTCCATTGTTTGTTAAGGTTATCAATCGTACCGTATTTTGATTTTAAATGCGCATAAAACTCATTCATACAAAAGTCACAATGACAGCCTTGACGCCATGGATAAATTTCATTGTCTATCTGCCAGCCTATTACTGCCTGATTATCTTTAAAATAGTCAGCCATAGCAGTGACTATTTTGTTGACATACTCATAGTTACATGATATAATTATAACTATGAAGGAGGTGGTTTTCATGTCAATAGTACATCACAAAAACAAACGTACAGGAGCGACCTATGTTTATGAATCAGAATCATACTGGGATAAGGAAAAGAAGCAGCCGCGTGCAAAGAGAACCCTTATCGGAAAACTTGATGAAGCAACCGGGGAGGTCATTCCTACGGGCAAGAGTGGTCGAAAGAAAATTGCACCTATGAAATCGGATGTAATTACAGAGGCATCCACACCAATCACAGACCAAATAAATCTTTTGGTTGAGAAAGATAAAATCATAAGATCTCTCAAAACTGAGAATGCTGCTCTGAAAAAAGAAAAGCGAGAGATCTTGGAATCCCTAGAAATGCTGTATCAAAAATGGTCAAAATAAAAATGTGAGAAGGTGAGAAAAATGAGGGCAGACAGAGAGAATTTCTTCAATTTAATAAGTGACTACAACGCTGACTGTCTGCGCTCTCTTGTTATTTCACTGCATAATGAGCTAGAGGAGCTAAAGCTTCGGCAGTCAGCTAATGAAAGAATATACACCGAGGCTCATATACAATACTCTGAGCTTCAAAAAAAGTATAATACTCTTGCAAAAGAAAACGCTGCATTAAAGGAGCAACTGGCAAAAGAGATAGATAAAAACATCCTAAAAGCAAAATCGACTTTTGGGCGTAAGACAGAACAGCTCCTCTCGCTTATTGATGCAGCAGATAATAAGACAGATGAATGTGATGATGAGAGTCAGGAAGAAGCTGAAGAACAGCCAGAGGGAAAGAAATCCAGGGTTATTAATTTCACTGATCTCAAGAATAATGATGGCGAAAAGAATTTCAAGCCAGGGAAAGAGAACTGTAATGGTAGTCAAAAGAAGAACCGCCTTGCTGCTTCAATTGAGAAGCTGCCAAAGCAAACTATATATGACTTTGACCCAAAAGCACTAGATGCGGAGTATGGTCAACATAACTGGAGAATAGCATTCTGGCATTGTCATACAACCCTTGAGAAGCTGGATTCTCCTTATTATGCCAAAACTGTTTATACGCCAGTTATATCATCGGGTCTTGAACATGTGCTCACAACGGTACCATACGCTAATCCTCTGATTGAAAAGAGCGCAGTGTCTCCATCTCTCATTGCGGATATCCTTTACCGCAAGTTCATACTTGGGCTTCCTTTTTATCGTCAGGCTGTCGATTACCAGATGAATGGGATTGAACTTTTAAAGCAGACTATCATAAACTGGGTTAATAGGCTTGTTCCAGAAATCATGGGACCTGTATGCGATTATCTGACTGAATGTCTTTTGAAGCATAAATATACACAGAATGATGAAACCTACATTCAGGTAAACAAGGATGGCAGAGGGCCAGGCCATAAAAGTATCATGTGGGTACACTGTAGTAGTGAGCTCTTGGACTGTAATCCGATAATTATCTTCTGTTATGAGGCAACACGTGGAACAAATCACCTGCGTACCTTCTTCAAAGAATTTTTGGGGTATTTAACCTGCGATGCATACGTTTCTTATCAGGTGCTGGAGAAAGAGAAGAACGAATCGATTACAGTCACCGGGTGCATGATGCACTGCCGTCGATATTGGGCAGAAGCCTTTTTCGTAAATGATGTGGCGAAAATGTCAGATGAGCAGCTACTTGAACTGCCAGAAACAAAAGCACTTATGCTGATCAGAGACATTTACCATGAAGAAAATCAGCTCAAGAAAATGAATTCTGACGATAGGTCTGTCTTGAGAAAGAAAAAAGTCGAGCCAATGGTGAATCAGTTCTTCGAATATGTCCATTCACTTGAAACATCAGACCAAATTTTTTCTGACAGGATGAATAAAGCCATCACTTATGCCGTTAATCAGGAAGAGCATTTAAGGCGATTTCTTACTGATGGAAACATATCCATTGATAATGGCCATGTAGAACGAGTTATTCGCAGTTACTCCGTGGGAAGAGCCAATTGGCTTTTCGCTGATACGGTCTTTGGTGCCGAAGTAAATGCACTGATGTATTCTGTGGTTGAAACGGCAAAGGCTAATCATGTCAATGTACGGTGTTATCTGCAGTATCTGCTTGAAGAAATCCCCAAGCATCTGGATCAGTCAGACAAAAGCTTCCTTAAGGATATGGTGCCGTGGTCTGACGCTTACCACAGCTATGAATCACAAAAAAAGCAGGCTGATGAACAGCTTTGTCAGAGGCTATTTCCTGAACCGGATCGCCCAAAGACCCCCATGAAAAGGGATTCAGCGGTTCATCCACCGACAGAGATACAAAAAAATGATGAATTATCAATTGTCCGTCCAGCGTGACCAATTTCGTTCATACCCTGGGAGCAAATGCTTCCGGGGCGGTCAAACGTGTTCAAGTCTCTAAAGTTCCAAAAATCCGAGACTTTCGCGACTTTCCAAACTCACAATGTTAACCCTAACATGATACTAACATGCCAGGGTTTTTATAAAAAGACGCTTTTTATTTGCCTCTTACCTATATTGATGAAAAAGTCAATATCACAGAGCGCAATGGAATACTTCGTTTTATTGCTTGTTTTTTGCGCAAGAAAATTTATGACAGTGTCACGATTCCATACTCTTGTCAGAGCGTCGAATGCCGGTTTCACGATAACCCTAGTCCTCCATCCAAAGGAATGACCGTTCCGGTAAGGTATTCGGGAGCGTCACCGGCTAAGAATTTAACGACGCTTGCCACTTCGTCGACCCTGCACATGCGTCCCAAAGGAACTCCTTGCAGCAACTTTTCTTTATCCTTTTCATGCATCGAGGATACCATATCCGTATCAACTCCTCCGGGAGCAACAGCATTTACGCTGATTCCATATGGCGCGACTTCTTTCGCAAGAGAGCGAGTAAATCCAAGTAAAGCCGCTTTTGCAGAAGAATAGTTCGCTTGTCCGGGGATACCGAAAATCCCGCTGATTGAGCTGATAAATACCACTCTGCCGGACTTTTTCTTTAGCATGTGGAATATCGCTGCTTGGGTGAGATAAAATGCACCGTTAAGATTTGTATTCAGTACATCATTCCAGTTTTCAACGGACATGAACGCAATAGACTTATCCTGCCGGATACCGGCGTTATTAACAACAACATCAATACAACCATGCTGTTTTTAACAATGAAAAACAGCAGCGAAACGCTGAAAATTTCTTAAAATATGTTGCAGTATAAATTTCCAATTGGTAAAATAAAAAAGTGTTTCCCTTGATTCAGGCAAGAATCAAATAAACAGGAAACGCTTTTTTAAAATCCAAGACAATATGAGAATATTAAATTTTTGCGATAATGTCAATACTTACAAAAAAATAATTTACATATTAAATATTAAGATATACTGTAATGTCTGCGGAACACTTATGGGTTATCATGCCTGTTATGAAGTTAACTACAAATCTAATGAAATAACCACAAAAATAATAATTCTTCGCTATAAATGCAAAAAGTGTAATGTGACACATGCACTAAAACCTGAATTCCTGGCATCCCGGCATCAGTATGATACCTTAGAAAGACAAGAATATGTCTTGCAATATATTAGTATTTTAAAAGGTAGAATCAGTTTAAGACAGCTATGTGGGGAACTTTTTCCTAATGTTTTGGTGTCACATACAGTTATGTACTACTGGGTACGTGTTGCGACGAAAAAGAAGGATTCTATTGAGCCATTAATAACAAAGGAAATACAAACGTATTTGCCATCATGTGATATTATCTCCGAGCTATTGCCGGAAGCTGAATCTATTCCGCGAGGCATCCGGGATAAAGCTTACGCAAAAGACATAACTAAAATTATCAAATGGAGTAGGATATATATAAGAATTACAGGCACCTTCAGGGAAAATAAAATGTTGGAGTACAGCAATAAGCCATTTATTTACACAAACAGAATATTGAATATTTTAAATGCACATGCATTTTTGTGATTTCTCAAATTTAAATGTTAATCAAATTCCCCATAGTTTCAAACCAAAACTTCCTAAAATGCAGATAGAATTGTAATATCAATTAAAAATTTGCCACAAGGAGGATAAAAAAACCATGACTGAAGAAGAAAAATTAGAGATAGGGTTATTCCGGTACGGGTTAATTCACCCTCTGCTGCGGGAAGAAATGCCTAAAGGGGAAAAGATGGCATTGGTGAGACAAATTATAGCAAAAACGTATCAAATTCCCAATAGTAATAGGACAACAATATCTGAACGTACTTTGTTTGTATACCTTAAGTGGTACCGTGAAGGAGGTTTCTGCGCGTTAGTGCCGGAAGAAAGAAAAGATGCAGGTTGTGTCAGGAGCATTCCGGAGGAGATTTTAAAAAAAGCTTTTGAACTTAAAGAAGAATTGCCTGAGCGTAGTGTACGTGAGATCATCGAGATACTGGAAATGTCAGGAGATGCCCCTGAAGGGCTCCTTAAGAACTCCACGCTTTCACGAATAATGTCAAACAATACCTTATTGCTAACTGCTCCCAGGATTAAAGCGGGAAGAGTATTGAGAAGATTCCAAAAAGAGAATGTCAATGATACATGGCAGTCAGACGTTAAATACAGCATCTATCTGAAGGATCCTAAAAATCCAAAAGAGTATATAAGGACATATCTTATATGCTTCCTGGATGACCGCAGCAGAAAAGTATGTGGAAAGATATATTTTGAAGAAAATGCTCAAAATGTAGAGGATTGCTTCAGAAAGGCACTGATAAAAATGGGTATTCCCGATATTTTTTATACAGATAATGCGAAATATTATAGAACAAAACGGCTGCAGGCAATATGTGCGGAGCTTGGATGTATGATGAAATACTGCCGTCCGTATTCCCCGACCTCGAAAGGCAAGTTGGAAAAATTCAACTCTTATGTCGACAGATCCTTTGAACCTGAAGCAAGAAGGCTTGGGATTGAGACACTGGATGAACTCAACGAATACTTCGAATACTGGCTTTCGGAAAATTACAACAATAAAAAACATAGCAGTATCGGAGCCACCCCTGAGGAAATCCATTCAGCGGATAAAGCTCATATAAAATATATAACGCCCGAAAAGCTAAGGGATATATTTATACAACGTATGGAACGTAAAGCAAATAAAACTGCCACTGTATCACTAGAAGGGAATTTATATAAACTTGAAGGAATTCTTGCAAACAAAAAAGTGCAGCTTAAGTTTGACAAAAAAGACCTTACCTGTATTGAAGTGTATTACAATGGCCAGCAGTATAAAAATGCGGAACCATTAATTATCAATAATAATGTTTGGGATGGAGAAACTTCTATTAAATCTACAGTTGCAATATTAGAAGAACCCGAGCTCAAAACCAGCTATCTTAAGCTCCTCAAGGAAAAATACGAGAACAAGCTTAAGGACAAGGCAAACCGTTTGAATTTTACCAGCCTATACAATAAGGAGGACACTCCAAATGTATGAAGAATATTTTGGCTTTACAAAGACACCATTTTCAAGGGATATCGAAGTGAAAAAATTATACCTTTACGAGGATTTCCAGGAGCTTAAAAGCAGGCTTAAATATGCCATGGATAACAGGTTGTTTGCTGCTGTAACAGGAGAAGTGGGTATAGGCAAGAGTACCGCCATAAGGGCTGTTGTAGATGATATTAATCCTGTAAACTACAAGGTTATATACATATCCCAATCAGATATGTCACCCAAATCTTTCTATAACAAGATACTTGAACAGCTTGATATTTCACCTTCATATTTCAAACCGGAAGCAAAACGCAAGGTAAACAAGGCTGTGATGGATATGTACCAGCATGGCAAAATTTGTATAATAATAATAGATGAAGCACACCTTGTTAATGAGAAGATGCTTGAAGAAATAAGGTTTTTAGTCAATTTCAATATGGACAGCCTTTCACCGCTATGCCTTATCCTCGTAGGACAGCCAGAGCTTGATGAAAAGCTCTCCGGGTATTCAATGCGTGCAATATCCCAGAGGATAACCATACGTTATTCACTTAAGGAACTGGATTTGCAAAGTGTTGAGGATTATATTAGAACTCACATAAAGGCATCAGGATCTTCAAGTGAACTTTTTACTTCTGAAGCTATTAAGGAAATCCATTTATACAGTACAGGCATCCCCAGAAAGATAAATCTCATATGTGATAAATGCCTACTTCATTGCTTTATGAGTAAAACAAAAATCGTCGATGACATAGTGGTTAAGAGAATTATAAAAACTGAATTGGAGCATTGAGGGAGGTAATGGGAAATGACATTTAACTGCATTAAAAAATCAGGAAAGAAATTTGAAAGTTGGAATGGTAAAATTACCAACATTATAAAATATGATAGCCATTATGAAATACAAATAGAGAGCCGTTCGGGGATTCAGGTTTTATTCGGGCGAACATCACGTGGCGGATTTGCATGTATGCCTGACTTTGGAGCAGGATGCCATCTGGTTGATTTAAAAAATAAGTTCTGGAATGCTGAAAAGCTCACGAACGTGCTTGGACAGATTGATGGGATAACAGTTGCATCTGCTCTTTATGCTCTTTCCGATCAACTGGAACTATAGACTCTGGCTTTATATTTAAAACTTAATGTAAAAAAATGATAGTTTGTTCGTCTGTCTATTATTGTACAAGAACAGCAAGTAATCATTATTTACAACAATTTTTACAAAAGGAGTGATCTGTCTTGGATAAACAGGCAACCAGCCAATTAACAATTAATAAAATATACAATGTATCAGGTGTTGTCTATTTTAATGATGATTTGAGGCCTTTTCTTGAAGATGTTATAAAAGAACTTTACTATTCTCATGGAGAATTAGTGTTCCGATTGCGGTTGAATCACATTGATAGAGCCATCTTCAAATATAGACAGGCGAGAGAAAACAACTATATCCGAAATACAAAACAGTACTTCAAAGCTTGTATTATTAGTTCTATTAAGGAAACTGCACTTGATGACTTAGACCTATAAAGATAATTGATAATTAGATACATTCATTTTAAGCTTATGTTTTCATACATAAGCTTTTTTCATATTCAAAAGTTTTTCTTAAGTCTAAGCTGGAAATTTACGCTGTAGTATATTTTGAGAATTTAACTGCAGAATAGCGTTAGAAACAACACCATGCTCTTTGACAAATTCGGAAATCATTTTTTTCACTTGCTGCTGATTTCTTATATCAACCTGATATGCTTTGACTGTTCCTCTAAGACTACGGCTTTCATCCAGCACCTCATTTGCCGCTTCATTATTACTTAGAAAAGTGAACGATACATTCGCTCCTTGTTCCGCCAGTTTCAAGACAACCGCTTTCCCAATGCCTCGTGAACCCCCGGATACGATAATGTTTTTCCCTTCTATAGACATGCGGACACCTCCTCGAAATTTTTATGTTTTATGCTTGCTCTCCATATATGATAGGAGCTTTTGATACGTATCTTCGGACGCCAGGATCTCCTTCAATTGCTTTTCGCGGAAATCATTTAACAACCCTTCGTTAATGATTTTCTTATGTGAACTTAATGTTTGAAATGAATAGCCACACAACCGTCGTGCGGTCGAAAAGGCAATTTCATGAAGTTCTTTCCGTTCAGCCGTTTTATATATCAAACCCCATTTATCCGCAATATCAAGATTTATCCTATCGTTGGTCAAGGTGAGCATGGCTGTCCGCGAATTGCCGGTCAATTTTGTGAGTAATTCAATACCTCCGTCTGCCAAGAGCCCACCATACTGTGTATCCGGAAGCCAAAACCACGTTCCGGGAGCGGCGATACGGAAATCACAGCCGAAAACAATCGATGCCGCAGAACCTATCACCGGTCCAGCGATGGCAGCTATAAATATTTTGGGCGACTGCGTAATTGCTTTTGCCGTTTGAAAGGATTTGTAGACCGCGTTATAAACTTTCTCAGCAAAAATTGTTTGCCGCTCATCCATAAAACTTCCCAAATCCAAACCTGATGAAAATCCGAAGGGTAATTTGCTTGTCAAGATCACCACTCTTATATCTTGATGCTTTGAAGCCCAACACACTTTGTCATATAGCTCGTCCAACAGTTCCTGATTCAAGCTGTTTGTGTCCGGCCTATTAAAATATATAAAGCATATACCCTCACAGATATCAGTATAAATATACATTAAAACCTCCCGTGTATCTGTTCATTAAAATATTCCAATTGTCTCCATGCTTTCTCTTCGTCAAAAAAATCAGGATCAACAACATCACCCTGTATTTCAATAAAAGGGATTTGTTTTTCTTCAGCTTTCTTTTGTATAGCCGGTACCATAGGGGGAAGAAAACGGCAATGCCGCTGTGAAAAATGAATGATGCCTTTAATATCAAAATTGCTTACATTTTTGAATATGGCTTCCATGCGGCTTTCCAATGAAAAGAATCTTGAACGCATAATTCTCAGCGCAAGATCCTCAAAAAAAGTATTTGGGGTTAATTTTACCCCGCCGAAGTCAAACATTTCTTCGCATACAGCTTTACAACCTAATCTTTTTTCTATGTCTGAAATAATACTGTTTTTATAAAGCGGAACGATTCCTAGCCATAGGATGTTCGGCACATTTCGGCTATCATCCGGTTTTTCTGTTTCGAGTTTACTTTTAAACAGTTTCATAATTTCCACGGTACTTTTTTTTCCGAGGTCGTTATATAAAGGAAACAACTTAAAGAAACCAAGTATATTGTCTGGGTTTGTCAGCCTTAAGATATCGATTTCATTTGCTAAATCCAGTGCCTAATTGGATGCGACAATAACATCCACCATGCTTGTTTTTGCCGGAAACGATGTTTTTAGTTGTTGATACAGTTCTTCAAGTTGTTTTGCGAAATGCTTTGGTTGGTCATCTCCCATTACTTTCGGAACATCAATATAGTAAAACGGCACATTATACTTTTCTGCAGCCGTTTGACAATATTTCCACGCGTCATTGCAAGCGTAACTCAACGCTACAAAGCCAGCAGGCTTAGGAATAATTTCTTCTTCAATCAACAAATCAAATAACGCCTGATAAGAACACGAGCAAGCGGGGAACCCTTTGGCTATTGCTCTGGAAACAGGCTTATCAAATATACGCCACGCGGCGGCAAGGCCTGCAAGCCTTTCCATATAAACGACTTCTACATCCAACAGTTCCAGTAATTCCCCCGGTACATAATATGTCGCCACTAAATATTCTTTTTTTTGTTCCGTTATATTTCTCAGCACATTCAATTGGTTCCGCAAATGATATGTCATATGTTGTTCGCCGATAGATTCATGGTATCTAACGGCTAAATCCAGTTTTGATAAAAAATTATTACTCATTTATTTTTTCTCCAAATCCGGATTTTTGTCTTTTGCTATCCCATTTACATAATAGTCCAACGCGAATACAGCTGCTCCGAGAGCGCCGACTATTTGTGGTTCTTCCGGCAAGAAAATATTTTCGCCTATGTACGTTGATAATACCTTGTGTATCCCTTGGTTCTTTGCGACTCCACCGGTTAAAGCCACAGGCTTTTTAATGCCGATAGCCGCTACCATTCCCATCAACCGTTCGCTTATAGACTGATGGAAGCCGGCAATGATGTTTTCTTTTGGCTTCCCTTCAGCGATTTTTGATATAACCTCAGACTCCGCGAATACCGTACAAATGCTGCTGATTGGTTCGGCTTTTTTTGCGGTCAGGGCAATTGACCCCAGGGCACTAATATCTATTCCCATGGTATGCGCCATTACTTCAAGAAACCTACCGGTTCCCGCTGCACACTTGTCGTTCATAAAAAATGTTTCAGCATATCCATCCTCAGACACACGAATCACTTTGCTATCCTGTCCCCCGATGTCAATAACCGTGCGGATATACGGAGCTAAAAAATGAATACCTCTGGCATGACAGGATATTTCAGTAACAACCTTGTCTGCTTCTGTTACGTTTCGTCGTCCGTAACCTGTAGAAACGATACTCATTATCTGCGCTTTTTCAATTCGCGCTTTTGTACAAATATCATTGAAAACCGTATCAATAGCAGCTCTATGATCAAATCCGCTTTTTACAATGGAAAAAGCAACGATTTCTTTTTTTTCATTTAATAAAACGGCGTCTGTGCTTACAGAACCGATGTCTATCCCTAAATACAATTTATCGCCTCCAAACCGTTTCTTTAAATGCTTCCAACCGCAGTTTCATTTGCTCTTCCGAAAAGCCTCTCGGATCGATACAATCTCCGGACAGCTCAAGGTAAGGAATCCCTGATTCGTCCGCAACATCCCTCACTTGCCATGACGCTCCGGGGATGGCACGGCAACCGTTGTGCATCATATGGATAACGCCGTCTATCTTATATTCCTGAATAATTTGCGCATATAATTGCTTCCGTTCTTGTGCTTCTCCTAAATAGAAATGAGAGATTGTACGCTCAGCAAGACTTTCTAGTGGCTTTTCGATATCATACTCAGGCCAGTAAATATGACCGGTAATGTCAAAGACTATACAGCAGCCAAGCTCATCCTCCAGATACTCCAGTATATTGTTGTTATACAGTGGCGCAAAATGAATCCATAAAATCCGTTTATGTTCTTTAGAAATGCCATTTTCTTTAACCTTTTCAAATTTCTCAAGTATTTCATCATGATAAGCTTTGACCACTTCATAACCAAACTGCGAACCGAATAGAAATGTCGCGCCAAAAAGATTCCTCAACATGAAGCGTCCCGGAACCACGGGAACACCTTTTCTTAAGTCAAGGACTTTCAGCCAATATTCCCTGGCTTTATTCGATAGCTTTAAGGCTTCCCTGATTTTATCGTCTGTGAGTTTTTTGCCGGTGTAGTTTTCGATCCAGTTCACCAAGTTCTTATATTGCTCAATCAAGTAATCTTTATTAATTCCTTTTCGTTCAAACGGCACATTCAAAATAAAGGCATCTGTTCCGTATTTGTACCTGAAGAAATTTGCGACGCCTACTCCGCCGTCACAGATATGGGAAGAAACAGCGGCTCCTAAGGGTCTACTTAATCCTCCGTCTTCGATTAACCCTAAGGTTGCCTTATGATAGGAGCAAATGGAAGAACTTAATCCATTACCTTCGCTGCATGAAATGTACTCTCTTGATAAATGAAGCGACGACAGCCATCCGGCAACCAGTTCCATGTTTACTGGTATCAGTCCTGCGGCATAAAATAACTCCGGAGTCATCACCATATTGGTCCATACGATTTGCTCCGGGTTTTTCCATATTGTATTTGTAAATAGCTCTACCTGGTTCTCAACCACCATTTGGATCGATTTAAGAGGCAGCTTGGGGATAAGCGCCCTTGTAAGCTTCATCCGCTGTACAAACGGATTGTTTTCATTGGCTTCTTTTAACGCGTCTTTGGAATCACTCTTTGAGTTGTTAAGCTCAAGGCACTCAATAAAAGCTTCCAGACGCGTCGCCAATTGTCCTGAACTCTTTTCATTATAATTGATTTCCAACTTAATTACAGGGATGCCATTGGCTTTGCACAGTTCTTGAACAGCGGGAAAGTTGAGTAAGTAATTATCACAGTTCTGGGAGGAGAAGTATACTACGCCTTTTAATTGTTGGTTGTATTTAATATAACTTTCAAAACAATCAATAAACTGACTTGTCCTTGCGCAAGGATATTCAGGGATTGTTACTCTTCTTCCTATTTTATTCTCTTTAATTATCAAATACCGTTGCCATATAGCGTCTCCATTGCTTCTCATTCCGCAATGATTAATATCGAGATTATAGTTTTTGAAATGCCGCTCTATTTGTTTCTGGATAATTGCGGGAACCGCGTTTCCTAAAACATAAATCTCATTATCGTATTTCATTTTACAGAACAGTGTACTTAAATCGGGCAATGGCGCGTTTTGTTCAAAATTGAAAAAGCGTTTTAGTTGATTGGCAAGATCCGCAATCTGATTGCCAAAGCACATACACTCATCTCTGCTGTTATCTCGCGGAAGTTCAAGCATATAGCAAAAGAGTTCTGGCCTGGTCAGCTTCACATAATCATACAGCCGTTGCATGCTGTTACAGCAATTTGTAACGATAAGTCCGACTATTCCGGCTTGATCCAAAACTTTGTTACAGTGTAGCGTATAACTGCACAGGTTAACCGGCAATCTGACCGTGCATTTTCCTTTTCTCTCATCTATATCATTAAAATTTATCATAGAAAAACCAAGTTCGCTGATAAGGTGATGAGGGAGATAAGAACACATATATCCAATTGTCGGTTTATGGCCGGATTCAATCATTTGTTTTTGTTCCTCATTACATTTTTAAAATAATTCATCTTGTCTTTGATGTTCTCCGGTGAATTGATTGTCCTAAAAACTCTTAAATATCCTTCGTTCAGTTGTTCCACCGTCATCTTCTTTGGAATGATCACCGGGTTGAATATGGTGTATTGGTTCCAGTCATAGGTTAATATCCTGCTTTCGTCGCGCATCATATCAAAACTCACAGTACCCGGATAAGGTGTGTTCAGCGTTATGCTTGCCCCATACAGTTTTGTGTCAAGTATAAAATCGATTGTCTTTTCAAAAACATTTTCGTCGTCTTCGTCGAGACCAAGAATAAAACTCCCAATAACGCCTATACCGCAAGACTGAATGTTTTTGATTAATTCTTTATAGCGTGAAAAGTTCCAGCTTTTAAAGCTGTTTTCATCTAATCCCTTGAGGTTAGCTGGATTAACGCTTTCGAGTCCAATCAGTACCTGCCGGCAGCCGCATTTGTATGCTATTTTTATAAACTTCGTATCCGAACCAAACGAAATATCGGTATTGGCATACCATGTCAAATTATACTCGCTGACTTTTTGCAAGAGCGCTTCTGCATGTGTTCTGTTACAAAATAGGTTATCATCCGTGAAATAAATTACGGCACGCGGATTAATTTGTTTTACCGCTTCAATTTCCTTTTCTATGTTTTCTATCTTTTTCGTGCGATACGGCTTTCCATACAGACTTCGCAGATTGCAAAACTTGCATCCGTGCGGACAGCCTCTGGCGGTTTGGATTGGTATCAGCTTACGAGCGTTTTCAGGCAGAAGATGAAATGAAGGGACGGGGGAGTGGTTTATATCGACTTCGCCCAAAGGCTGTGAATAGATTTTTTTTGTCTCGTTTCTTTGAAAATCTTTCAAAAACACAGGCCAAGTGTATTCAACTTCACCAATCAAGATGGTATCGGCATGATTGATTGATTCGTCCGGGCAAACAGTAGTATGTACGCCGCCAAGAACAACATAAGCTCCTTGTTTTTTATAATATTCAGCCAATTCATACGCTCTTTTTACGTTTGGAGTAACGGTATACATTGCTACCAAGTCATATTTTTGTGTTAAGCCTATTTGTTGAAATTCTTCATCTACTAATTGAACATCATATATTCTGGTATTTTCCGCTAATTTCGCAAGTAAAAGAACACCGGGAGCAACCAGCCGCCATATATTTTTAGTTACAAGATTTTGAATGTCATCAGACCAATATTCATTCCATTTTTTATTTTTAGAAGGTCCGCCGCACTTTGGGACCAACAACAGTAAGCGTTTCAACTTTTTTCTCTCCTGAGCGTGGAATATATGTTTTTAAAATATTCCATTCGTTTTTCAATAGTTTCCTTTGAGTATATCTGCGAAAGAGCATATCGGAAGCCTTCCTTCAATTCATCGACGCTCATGTTTTTCGGTTGCACAACGACATTCCAAAGGGTATAGCTCCCCCAATTTAAGTTTAGTATTCTACCTTCTTTTAATAACCGTTCATATAGGCTTGAGCCAGGGAATGGTGTCGGTACTGAAATCATCGCACCATATAAATTGTTTTCCAGCGTAAAGTCAACGACTCTTTGAAAAACCGACGTATCGTCGCCATCTAGACCGACAATAAATGTTCCCCACACGCCAACACCGTAGGACTGTATTTTTTGTATTTCCTCCCCATACTTCTGCATACGGTTGTATTTCCATTTTTCAATGGTACATAAAGATTCCGGAATTATACTTTCAAAACCAATTACAAGTTTCCGGCACCCTGCACGAAATAGTCTTTTTAAAATCTCATCCTGATCGGCGACGCTTATATCGGTGTGAGTCATCCATCTCAATTTTTTATCTTTTAATGCGTCAAGCAGTTCTATCGCAAAGTCTTTTTTAACAAGCATGTTGTCATCGGTAAAGTAAATATGCGGATTGGGTTTCAGCTTTTTGATAATCTCAATTTCACACATCACTCGATCCACGCTTTTATGGCGGTATTTAGGTCCGTATACCTTTGTGGATGCACAAAATTCGCAGTTGTGAGGACATCCCCTTGAGATTTGCAGCGGTATGGTTTTGTAATTATCTATTTTCAAGAGATCATATCTGGGCAATGGTACCTTGTCCATATTGATCTCATCTTTGTTTTCATATATCTTCAACGGCTTATTTGCAAGAAAATCCTTCATAAATTGAGGAAGGGTTATTTCGCCTTCGCCTACGAAAACCGTATCAAAATACTGAAGGGTTTCATCCGGTGAATTTGTGGGGTGCATCCCTCCGGCAATAAGATACACTCCCTTTTCCTTAAACTTTTCAGCTAAAACAAAAGCTCTGGAGGCTTGTTGCGTCATAAATGACATAGCGGCCATATCGTACTGCTTGTCCCAGTTAATATCCTCAATTTCTTCATCTATATATTCCATTTCATCGAAGAAGTCTTCTAGTATAGCGGCAACTGTAAGCAGCGGCGAATTAGCACATGCCATCAATTCTCTGAGTGAATCAATTCCATTGAGATTATCATATAATGCTTCGGTCCATCGATTTTCTTCATTTGTGCCCATTCCAACTCCCTTGGGGGAAATCAAAGCTAATTTCATGCTCTTCCGCCTTCTCTATATTTTTCAGCCTGCATATTAAACATTTCGGCGTATTTACCTTTTATATCCATCAATTCTTCATGCGTTCCTTCTTCAATGATTGTACCATTTTCAAGCATAAATATCTTGTCTGCGTTGCGAGTCGTAGATAAGCGGTGTGAAATAAAAATAACAGTCTTTTGGTTTGCTGCATCCATCATTCTTTGATTCAATTCATATTCTACGAGTGGATCAAGCGCACTTGACGGTTCGTCTAATACAACCACATGACATGATTTATAAAACACGCGTGAAATAGCGATTTTTTGTTCTTCCCCGCGCGAGAAATATACTCCTTCCTGATCAAACTCACGGAAGACATGGGTATCTATGGATTTCGGCAGTTCCGATAGTTTTCCGGAAAATCCGCTTTTATCAAGAGAAGCCGTTATTTTTTCTGTATCACAATTATTGACTCCATCCATTGCCACGTTCTCACCTATGGTCGTGGCAAACAAAACAAAATCCTGAAAGACCGATCCAAAACAATTTCTGTAGCTTTTTAGTTTGAAATCGGTAATATCAATGCCCCCGTACCTGACTTCACCCTCAGTCGGATCGTATAACCTCATAATGATCTTTGCGAGGGTAGTTTTTCCCGCTCCGTTATATCCCACCAAAGCTATTTTTTGATACGGCTTAATGACCATATTGATATCATGAAGCACATCTTTTTCGTTGTCGTTGTATTTGAAGGATACATTTTTCAAATTGATTTCGCTGACATTCTCAGGCGCTTCCAGCATTTTCTGACCGTCCGTGACTTTCATTTTATAATCTAAAAATGTCCGGAACTTATCTACATATAAGCTGTGCTGTGCAAATTTCGTCATAATTCCCACAAGACCCGAAAGAGTGCCCTCAAGACCAAATGTGGCGTTAAACATGGCGCCAAATGTTCCATAAGCCATTCCCATGGTCATCACCCTGTAAGCCAGCCATGCCGGATACAGTCCGCTAAGTGTAAGAACTCCGATAATGCCTCCGTTAAACACATTATACATAAAATACTTTTTTGCGTACTTTTTCGTAATCACGATAAACTTATTGACTGAGCTTGAATAATCGTCATAAAGCTTTTCTTTTATATTGTTCAGCCGCAGCTCTTTAGCATGGTCGGCTAAATAAAAGATCCGGTTGATATAGCCCATTTTTCGCGATACAGGACACCCTTCCATATCCTGCTCAAACGCTAATTTATTGGACCTTAAATTGGTATAAAAACGAAACACCAAAGAAACAGCGACAAAGATAATGCCCATCGGATCTAATATCAAAATGGAAGAAAATAAAAGAATAATGCTTAAAAGAGAACTTGCCAGCTGCGTTACCGTATAATAAATCTCGAAAACTTTGCTGTTTGCGTTTGATGTAGCCGTTACATACTCATCAAAAAACTTCGGATCGTCATAACATGCCAAATCCATTTCAATCGATTTATTATATAATTCCGATTGCATCGCTGTGTTCAGCTTGACATTTATGATCGGTACATACCATTCCCAAAAATATGCGCTGAACATCTGTAAAGCCGCGCTTAAGACAAAAAAAATGAGCATATACCACGCTACTTCTGAAAAAGGTCCTCCTCTTTGAATGTGATCCGTTATGATCTTCAATAACCAAACAGAAACAAAAAAGCCGGAAACCGCATTTAAAAAGCTGCTTAAAAACCCTAAATAAAAAAACTTCCGCGTGTATTTATATAAATACTTTATCATAAATACATTATTGCGAATAATATATTTGATCCCTTGCTTATTTTCTTTCATCGTTTATGTACCCCTTGTTTTGCAAAGCGTTTTTTGCCGCGTTTTTAATCATTGTATTTCTCCGACTGCATCTTAAACATCTGTGCATATTTCCCGTCTTTTTTCATTAGTTCATCATGGGTGCCGCTTTCGCATATCACACCATGCTCAAGCATGTAAATTTTATCGGCAAGGACCGCGGACGAAAGACGGTGGGAAATAAAAACGACCGTTTTATCCTTTGCCGCTTCCACCATGTTCTCATACATTTGATATTCGGCCACCGGATCAAGCGCACTGGTAGGTTCGTCTAAAATAGCGAACGGATTCTTTCTCACCAGCATTCGCGCAATCGCTATCTTTTGAATCTCGCCTCCCGATAATATTGCGCCCTCGTCGTCAAACTCGCGGGTTAAAATGGTATCTATCCCGTTCGGCAGTTCTCTTACCTTGTCGTAGATCCCGCTTCGTTTCAGCGCGTCCACTACTTCCTCACGGCTCATCTCACCATTGCACATCGCGACGTTATCATAGACCGAAACCGAAAAGATCCTGTAATCCTGAAAGACGGTCGCGAATAATTTTCGGTATTCCTTTAAATCATATTCTTTGATATTGATCCCGTTTAGCAGTATTTCCCCTTCGGTCGGATCATATAATCTGAGCAGCAGCTTAATGATCGTCGTCTTTCCGGCTCCGTTATGGCCGACAAAAGCGACTTTTTCATTGGGGCTAATATCAATCGTAAAATCATTAATCACATAGTTTTCATGATTGGGATATTTGAAGGAAACATTTTTAAACGATATACAGGCGCTTTCAATATCGGGGATTTTGCCTTTTTGCGCTTCATCGATTTCAGGTTGATAGTTTAAAAATTCTATCAGGTTTTCAGAATACATGCTATGTTCGATAACCGCTGTGAATTGCCCGGAAAACCCGCCAAACAGCCCGGAAAATTCACGCAAGGCATTGACCAATACGATAAAGTTACCAACTGATACCGCGCGGAATATAAGGACTCTCGCGGAAGCGAAGATCAGAGAGCCTACGGTAAAAAATGTTCCTGCCAAATCTGAAAACATCTTTATGTTGGCAATCCTATACCCGTGGTTATCATGATTTTCGCAAACCTTATCCGCCGATTCTTCGTACCGTTTTAATAGGACCTTTTTGATATCAAACAATCTGAGCTCTTTTGCAAAATCTTTTAAATATGCCGCTCTTGAAGCGTAACCCATACTGCGGTTCGGCATGATATTCGCTTCATATAGAGCATATCTACGTTTAGCCGATGTTTTATTGATAACGTAATATGCGCCAAAAGGAAGTAGTCCCCACAAAATGGCGATACCATCAATAGTTAACAATGTAACCATAACGACGACACAGGATATAATTGCAGCCGTAAAGTTAGTGATATTATCTAATATACTCATAGCTCTGTTGTTGGTCTCATTAGCTGCTTTTGTGTATTTATTGAAAAATTCAGTATTTTCAAAACAAGCTAATTCCACTTGACTTACTTTTTTAAATAAAATCATATTTATATATCGGCTGATTTTTTGATTTGAAACCGGTTGATACAATGTGGAGTACATAGCCCCTATAATAAATGTCGCAGTCATTACCGTAACGGTTATGATAATGAAATTGACGATTTCGTTAAATGAAACATGATTTTCAAACGCGTTGAATAAGTATTTCATCACGAAAACGCTGAAAAAGATGTTTCTGAAATAATTCATGATTTTT
>ENA-UOOK01003083-UOOK01003083.1-fermentation-metagenome-genome-assembly--contig:-NODE-3083-length-19384-cov-15.992033_pt1 | contig 19384 bp, 19 predicted proteins | sample MGYA00245777_ERZ724023 | MGnify/ENA primary metagenome ERZ724023 (study PRJEB28704, sample SAMN03018312) | fermentation metagenome | biome: anthropogenic terrestrial biome; feature: soil...
CCATCGCCGGTGACAGCGACTATCTCACCCATTTCCTGGAGATTTGAGACGACGCGAAGCTTCTGCTCTGGGGCCATGCGGGCAAAAACAACCTCTCCCTTGAGAGCTTCCTTAAGCTCTTCGTCTGTCGCCTTCTCCAACTCGATTCCAGAAAACACACGCGGATGCTCACTTTTGACAATGCCAATCTTACGGGCGATGGAAACAGCCGTCAGCCCATAGTCTCCGGTAATCATAACTACACGGATGCCAGCACGACGGCACTCAGCAACAGCATCAGCCACTTCTGGACGAGGAGGATCTTGCATCACGAGTAGTCCTACAAAGGTAAGATGGCACTCAATGTTGTCCGGCGTGTAATCGCTCATCGCTGCGGGAATGCTCTTGTCATCACTAAGGAGGGGACGATAGGCTAGTGCCAGAACACGCAGTCCATCTTTTGCATAGTGGTCGTTGGCATCCATCACGGACTTACGAAGGGCAGCGGTCATATTTTGCGTATTCCCATTAATACGAATCTTTTCAGAAAGGCGCACAACCTCGTTGGGAGCACCCTTCACATAGGCAATGCGCCGCGCACCGTCAATCGGCTCTTTGAGCTGATGAATGGTGGTCATGCGTTTGCGGCGACTCTCAAAGGGCAGTTCACGGACACGCGGAGTTGCCCTTTCCTGATCCTTTGGGTCAATGCCAGCTTTTTGGCATACAGTAAGCAAACATGCCTCAGTCGGGTCCCCTAAGACCGTATAGCGCCCTTCATCCGTCTCAGGAGCAATGAGGCGGGCATTCGAGCACAAGGCGCCTCCGACCACCAGCAGCCGCAAGTCGTCATCATCGTCGACTTTGACAGCTCGACCATCAGAGATGACATCTCCGACAGGAGCATAGCCAACGCCGGTAACCTCGTATTCATGGCTGGCCGTCCAAAGGTGGTTTACCGTCATCTCGTTCTGCGTGAGCGTGCCGGTCTTGTCTGTGCAAATCACGCTTGTCGATCCCAGCGCCTCAACCGATGAGAGTTTCTTCACCAGCGCGTTTCTTTTGCTCATGCGCTGCACGGCCATGGCCAGGGAAAGCGTAACGGTAGGAAGCAGCCCCTCTGGAATGAAGGCGACGATCATGCCAAGGGCAAAGATAAATGAGGCCGCAAGCGCATTGTGCACGAAAAGCACATCAAGCAAGAAGAAGGCCAAGCCCATAGCAAGGGCAAACAAGGTGACTTGCTTCGTCAGGCGATCAAGCTGGCGCTGAAGTGGGCTCTCAGCTTCATCCATATTTTGCGTGAGATCAGCTATCTTGCCGAACTCAGTATCCATCCCTATTTTGGTAACCACGGCCCTACCATTGCCCTCAGACACCGAAGTCCCAGCAAAAATGAGGTTTGGCGTTTCAGCCGCTGTGATGTCCTCCTCTAGCACTGCATCGGCGCTTTTGCGCACAGGGTTCGACTCTCCTGTCAGCGTAGACTGATCAACTTGCAAATCGCTTGCACGCACGACGCGTGCATCGGCAGAGATCTTATCCCCTTCAGCAAGCAGCATGATGTCGCCAGGCACAAGGTCCTCAGCAAGTATCTTGCTTTCAGACCCATCACGAATGACATTGACATATGCGGGCAGCATCTTCTTCAGCGCCTCAGTCGCCTTTCCCGCACGATATTCCTGCCAGAAGCTGAAGCAACCATTGATGATGTTCACAAGCCAAACAGCAACCCCAAGCTCAGGCATTCCTGCCACAAAGGCGATGATGCCTGCCACCCACAAAAGTATTGCCATGAGATGCGTGAAGTTTGAAAGAAACACGAGGATTGGAGACTTCTTCTTAGTAGCTTCGATCAGGTTCCTTCCATAGTGCGTCTGACGGCTCTCGGCTTCTTGCTGCGTAAGACCCGCCGGCGAGGTTTCGAGCGCCGCGAAGACCCTATCGCCGGTCAGCCTACTGACATCTTCTTGAGATGCCATAGTTCTTGACTCATCCAACGAAGGCCCAACCTTTCTAAAATAGACATATCCCTTGAAATAAACCCAGACGGCTTTGTCAGCGGTCATTTTGCTGACGCGGAGGAAAGATTAGTCATTTTTTCAGGTAGGTAATTGTGGATTCGCAAACATCACGCTTCAAGCATAAAGATGCATAAAGATACGTTGAAATTGCATGTGCAAAGCGCCTCTCCTCATATTCCTACTGAATGCGTATCATCCGATAGCCAATTCCGATATGCGTTTGTATGTAGCGAGGGTGGGAAGGGTCTGCCTCAATCTTTTTGCGCAGCGTCCCCATAAACACGCGCAATGAAGCAAGATAGCTTTCTTGAGAGGAGCCCCAGACTTCGCGCAGGATGTATTGGTGTGTCAAGACCTTATCAACATTGTGGGCTAGCAGGCACAGCAGCCTAAACTCAATGGGCGTCAGATGAAGCTCCTGCCCATCTAGGGTAGCGACGCCGGCGGCGTAGTCTATGGAAAGGCCACCATTGACGAAAACCGAGCTTTCTGTGCCATCCGCCTCAGAGAGATTCTTTAAATGGCGCAAAGCGGTCCTCAGGCGCGCAAGAAGCTCTCCTACCGAAAAGGGCTTGGTAAGATAGTCGTCAGCACCAGCATCGAGAGCCTCAATTTTATCGCTGTCCTCGCTGCGCGCGCTAATCACGATGATCGGCATTTGTGACCAGCTTCGTACTTTGTGAATGACATCGATGCCATCGAGGTCCGGAAGCCCCAAATCCAGCAGGACAACATCAGGGTTGGAAGTGGCGGCACTCGCAATGGCAGCATGAGCGGTTGCTGCGCTTACATAATCATAGCCGTGCGTGGCAAGTGTTGTGACAATCAAGTTGCGCACTGCGGCGTCATCTTCCACAACAAGAATAAGCGGCTTATTTCGCATCATCACGAGGGATCTCCTCAGCAGGAAGGGTAAAGACAAACACGCAGCCATGCGGATGGCTGTCTGTCACGTAGATGGTGCCCCCATGGGCCTCCACAATAGAGCGACAAAGGAAAAGCCCTAGCCCCATGCTGCGATGGCTGTCTGCCTGCCCATGGTTGATCGTGTAAAACGACTCAAAAACCCGCTCCTTCTCGGCGTCCGGTATGCCTGGCCCGTCATCTCGTATGCTCACACGCACGAAGTCGCCATTACGATCAGCTGCAATGACAATGTGAGACCCCGCCGGCGTATGGGTGATGGCATTATTTATTAGGTTTACGATCACTTGGACGACAAGATGGCCGTCAGCTCGCACAAGCAATATGTCGTCGGTGGGAACCACCTGTATTTGATGGGATCGGGCCTCCCGGCTCACATGCCGCAGGGCTTCTTCGATCATATCATCGACCGCCTCACAGGTAAGGTTCAGGCGCACTGTCCCATTTTCGAGCTTGGTAGCGGCAAGAAGGTTCTCTACAAGGTTGGTAAGCCATTGAGCGTCGTCGTATATGTCAGCCAAAAGCCTTCGCCTGTCTGCCTTCTCTATTGAAACGTCCTCGCTTAGAAGAATGTCAGCATTTCCTGAGATGGCCGTCAGGGGCGTTCTAAGGTCATGGGAGATGGAGCGCAGAAGATTGGCACGCAGCTGCTCGTTTTTTGCAAGGACGGCCGCAGCCTCACGCTCTGCCAGCGCTCTGTCACGCTCCAGAGCCAGGGCCGTCTCTCCAATGATGGACAGGACGATGCTTCTTTCGTCCGAGTTGATGTTCTCATGGCCGACGTGAATGCCCACGACGCCGAAGATGACATCTGAGGCACGAACGGTTAGATAAAGGCAAGATGCCTCCGAAGAGGTGCTCGTGGTAGCCCCTGAACATTTGTTATGCTCGAAAACCCACTGAGCGCAGCTTTGCTCAGAAGAGCCCAAGGGTGTCGTGTCAACAGCACCAGAAAGGCGCAAGGTCTTAGGCTTCGCAAGGCCCTTGCCAGCGGCACACAGCCATGTCACGTCATAGCCCAAAAGCTTTATAAGCTGACGGCACATGACATTAACTATTTCGTCGCTTGTGCGGCAGGCCTGCAAGAGTTGGTCACAATCCAGAAGCACCTGTGTGCGCCTCGATGCTACCGCTGCGCAGCGAGCCTGTTCGCGGAGCTGCATCGTAAGCCAGCTCGCCACAAATGCAACCACAAACATTACCGCGAATGTCCCGGGATACTCCTTGCCCCATGCCTGAAATGAGTAGCGTGGCGTCGTAAAAAAGAAGTTGAATGCGAGGACGGAAACTGCACTCGACAAAAAACAGTAGATGCGCTTTGGCGTCGCAATCGCCGTAAGCAACACGCCAAGCACATAGGTCACAACAATGGTTACCTCAGAAAAGCCCAGGGCGTCGAACATGAGCGAAACCAGCGTAACCGCCGCTAGAATACCAAGCGTCTTTGCAATGTCGAAAAAGGCATTTCCCTGCTCCGCTGCCTCAGTCCACTCCCTTTCGGAGAACTCGCTACTATGCAACTCCCTCGCCGCGCTTGCGCCCATGACCTTCCTTCCGCCATGTGTGACGGAGTAGATGCTGCTTCATGTACGGCAGTCTCACGTTCTGCATCTTTTAAAAGAGACACACAGTATAGATGAACTCTCCCACGCAACATGCAACGAGCACCGCACAGACAAGACAGACAACATGAAATATACGCTTGCTGAGAAAGAGTGAATCAGACGAAGCATCGTTTACCCATCTCGCAGCCGCATAGGTCTTGCTCATAGAGGTCTCCTTTATTGACCACGCCGTACGGTTCAAGTACACAACTAACGGGATAAAGAGGAAATGAAGCTCGGGAAAAATAGCTAAAGGCGCCATTAAGACTCATATAAAGAGATCCAAACCTTGCCCTATCCCTTCAAAGGGTATATGGAAGGTATCTATTGAGTACTGCCCACGTGAGGAGGCACTTCATGAAAGATGTCGTGGTCATCGTCAATCCGCACTCGGGAAAAGAAGGGCAAAGCGAGCTGGTCAATGCGATCTCAACGCATCTGCGTCAGTTCTTTGACAAGGTTGTGCCTTATGTGAGCAAAGACGCCAATGATGTCTCGGACATCGCACGAGCCGCGCGTGAGGAGGGATCAACCGCGGTTTTTGTTGTCGGAGGGGACGGCACTGTAAGCCACGCCGTGCGAGGCCTCCTTGATGGTGCGCAAGATGACGAAGACCTTCCTATCTTGGGGATTCTGCCAGGAGGCACGGGAAACGGGTTCGCACGTGTCCTCGGCATCCCCTCAGCAATCCCTGAGGCGCTCGGTGAGTTCAACCCCACGCGGAAAAGGCGCATAGACATCATCTTTGCCAATGGAACACCTTATATCTACACGCTCACAGGCGGGTCGCTTCCAGAGGGCATTCGCGAAGTGCCCTCTAAAGATAAAACGCGTTTGGGGTTTCTCGCCTATGTGGCAAGCGAGCTACAGCGAATCGGGGACAATGAGCAACATCGCCTGCGCATAAGCGTCGATGGAAGGAGCAGGGAAGAGAAGGTTAACTCGTTTGTAGCCTTTTCCAGCAACGCCCTCGTCAATCTCTTTACCGATCAAGCAGACGCTGCTATAGACGATGGCCTGATACATCTCCTCGTATTAAAGGACGCATCTCTGCCGGCGTTGCTCTCTCTAGCCCCAGATGTCTTGCGCACTTCTATCGAAGACAATGATCACACCCTGTACATGCATGGCACAAGCATGAGGATCGAGTGCCTGGAGGGAAACTTACGATGCGGCATGGACGGAGACGACGGCCCCTGTCTGCCTGTATCTCTTAACATCAAGCCTCAGCGAGTTTCAGCGTTTTACGGAAGTCAGAGCACTATGTAAAGCGTCCTATCTATAATGAGTATCGACAGGTGTTCAACGTATACCTTTGGAGGTTTGTTCTATGGGAATCATAGATTCGCTCGCGCAAAGACGCACGTACTATCACATCAACAAAAAACTTCCCGTCAGCGAAGACGCTGTCGTTAAAACCGTAGAAAAGGTCGTGGAGCTTGTTCCAGACGCATTCAACATGCACAGCCAAAGAGTTGTCATAGCTCTCGGCGACAAACAAAATCAATTGTGGGACGCAGCATACGATGCCTTCAAGGGTGAGGTCGTTCGCGAAAAGTTGGATAGCTTCAAGGCAGGAGCAGGCACGATTTTGTATTTCATCGATCAAAAGACCGTGACCTCGCTCCAAAAGCAATATCCCCTGTACGTTGACAACTTTCCCATTTGGGCCCAGCAGTCAAATGGCATGCTCCAAATTAGCGTTTGGAGTGCCTTGCGTGAGCTAGACGTGGCCGCAAGCTTGCAGCACTATGACCCTGTTATCGATGACGCCGTCTACAAGCTATTCAATGTTCCGAGGGACTACAAACTCGTAGGCGAGATGCCTTTTGGTGGCATAGGGGCTAAGCCAGACCCCAAAGAGCCCGAAGACGTAACTCTTCGCGTCAGCGTCGCACGCTAAAAGCCCAACGTAATCTTGAGTCACTGCGACCACATGCATGCAAAGGCGCAATAAATTATTTTAGGGCAGTGCCAGCTATGTTCAAGATAGCCAGCACTGCCCGTATAGCCAGAGTCACCAATATGGTGGATATCAACGCCTGTTATTTTGCTCATCAGCGCAAGTTGGCAAATGGTCCCAGGAGCAGGGACAAGGATTACGTCTGCCCCAGCTGCAGCAAATTCCTCAACATCACTTCGTTGAATAATTACCTAAAAGCAAGAAGAACATTTCCCAAATATTACCAAGCAGAAAAGCCTATCTGACCCATTAGGACACGCAAAAAACTTTTCTGCCCCCACCACGCCAAAATTCAACCTATAGCACCTTACTGAGAAAGCTCTTCGTCCGCACGCTTTGAGGATGGTCCATGACCTGCTCAGGGGTTCCCTGCTCTACGATCACGCCATCGTCTATGAATATGACCCGATCAGCGACATCATGCGCAAACCCCATTTCGTGGGTCACTATGACCATGGTCATCCCTTCCTCAGCCAGCTCTCGCATTACGTCAAGCACCTCGCTGACCATCTCAGGGTCAAGAGCGCTCGTTGGCTCATCAAACAACATGATGTCAGGCTCCATGGCCAAAGCCCGAGCAATGGCAACACGTTGTTGCTGGCCGCCTGAAAGCTCTCGAGGCTTTGCATCTACCTTATCACCGAGGCCAACACGATCAAGCAGGCGAATTGCCGTCTTTTCGGCCTCTACTGGCGTTTTAAGCTTAAGCTCTACAGGAGCAAACATAAGGTTTTGCTTCACCGTGTAATGCGGGAAGAGGTTAAACTGCTGAAAAACCATTCCCAAATGACGACGGACACGATCAACGTCCGCACCATTGCTGGTAATGCTTTCTCCGTCTACGAATATCTCGCCTGCCGTTGGTTCCTCGAGACGATTGAGACAACGCAAAAATGTCGATTTACCCGATCCTGAGGGACCTATGATGCAAACTACCTCCCCTGAGCTGATCTCGAGATCTATGCCTTTCAGCACCTCTAGATCACCAAAAGCCTTTTTTAGCCCCACGACCTTTATCTTTGGATTTGCCATTTTACGCATGCATCCTTTTCTCGACAGTCCTAGAGATGAGCATAAGGACACTGGTGATCAAAAGAAAACAAATTGCCACCCACGTGTATGTGGCAAATGATTCCATGGTCCTGCCGACATAAATCTTCGCCTGATACATTATTTCGCCCAGGCCAATGGCATAGAGAATGGTCGAATCCTTCAACGTGATAATGCATTGGTTAACCAACGAGGGAAGGCATATGCGCACTGCCTGAGGCAAAATGATCTTCCTCATGGAAGTGGCATAGCTGACGCCTAGGCTGCGCGACGCCTCCATCTGGCCCTTATCGACCGATTCAATGGAGCCGCGGAATATTTCTGAAAGGTAGGCTCCGGCGTTGAGCGAAAGCGTTATAAGGCTTGCCGTAAAGACATCAATGCGAAAAGACGATCCGGTGCTGAGCTGAATGAGCTGGGGTACGGCAAAGTAGATGTAAAACGCCTGCACAAGCATCGGTGTGCCACGAATAATCCAGATATAAAATTTTGCGATACCTCGCAGCACTCTCTTATGCGATATGTGCATCAAACATACAAGGATGCCCAATACCATAGCGATAATGAGGGAGGAGACCGTCACCTGCAATGTGGTGACAAATCCCCCCGCCAGCATCGGAGCCAGCTGCTCAAATGTTTCTAACAAGCTCGATAGGCTCATACGCCGCCCTTACATCCGGGGGCTGTATGAGCCCCATATCCAAAATCTGTTTGCCCATATCAACTAGGAGTTGAGATATTTATTGACAATCTCGTCGTATTTGCCATTGTCCTTAAGACTCGCAAGACCCTTGTTGAAGGCCGCGAGAAGATCGGAATTCTGATCCTTCATAACGGCGAAGCCATAAGGCGTAGAGAAGTCATCCTTCTCCTCAGTAACGACCTTGAGGCCATTGCCCTGAGAGATTCCATAGGCCATCACTGGATAGTCCTCAAAGCAGGCAACAGAGTTTCCCGTAAGAACGTCTTGATACATAAGCGAGGACTCGTCGAAGTAGGTTATAGAGAAGCCATATTGATCCTTGAGAGACTCGGCACAGGTGGCTCCCTGCGTTCCCGTCTTTGCAGCAACCGTCTTGCCAGACAGAGCATTGTAGTCTGTGATGTCGCTGTCACTTTTCGCAGCCATGCAAACATAGGAGTCATAGTAGGGGTCAGAAAAGTCATATTTCTTCTTACGCTCGTCTGTAATGGACATACCTGCAATGACGGCATCCGCTTGGCCAGACTCGAGCGCTGCGACGGCGGCGTCAAAGCCAAGAGATTGCAGATCGTACTTAAATCCTGTCTCAGATGCGATGGCGGAGAGAAGGTCAACGTCAATGCCAACGAATTCATTAGAGTCATTGGTAAACTCAAAAGGAGCAAACGTCGTATCTGTGGCGACTATATAGCTGCTTTTTGAAAACGATGAAGACCCTGACCCGGAAGAAGATGACGAAGATGAGCCACAGCCCACAAGACCGAGGCCAACAACAGCCGCCGAGCTGGTAGCGAGTCCAAGAAACTGACGACGAGAAAAGGCTTTGGGCATAGCTCCTCCAAACGATGATGTTTTTAATGGGTAACAATACAAACTAGTGTAAGAAAACTCTTTTTCCGGATTGTTACATCCTGAAACCAACATGAGTGTGTTATGCCCAAGAAGCTTTCATTTTAGCCACGCAAGATTAGCTCAGATGTTTCTTGCAGCCCCAACGACGGCCTCGGAAGATCAGAGCATGGCCAGCCGTATCAGGGACTGCTTCTCGGGATGCCTAGAAGAGGCGAACATGTACGCTACGCCCCAAGATGCACATACACCCTTTGCTCAGGTACGTCGTAGAAAGGGTCCTCACGCCGTCCGAGATAGTCTTTTGCCTGTTGGGGGAACATGGCATAGGAGAGCACATCCTCCTCGCTGCGTGCATAGGGGGAGACCTCCTTGGCAAGGGCCGGCATTTGCGGCTCGATAAGATCTGCCGGCCGACACGTGATGGGCTTCTCGTCACCGATGATCTTTTGGCGCATGGCATCTGAGATGGGCGCTGGGGAGGCGCCGTAGCGCCCGCGCACATAGTCTTTGATCTCTTTCGGGATTATTTCATATCTCTTTCCTGACAGGACGTTCATAAGCGCTTGGGCGCCTACCATCTGTGAAAGAGGCGTTACCAAAGGCGGGTAGCCAAGGTCGGCGCGCACCTTTGGCACCTCGGCAAGCACCTCCTCGTACTTATCCTCGTTGTGCTGCTCAGCCAGCTGGGAGAGAAGATTGGACAGCATCCCTCCCGGCACTTGGTAGATCAGGGCCTTCGGGTCTGTGTCTTTGACCTTGGGATTGAGCCTTCCTTCCTTGCGGAACCTCTCTCGCACCTTGTTAAAGTGAGCGGCAACCTTGCTGAGCGCATCAAGGCTGAGGCCGGTTTGGTAGCCGAGCCCCGTAAGGGCTATGTGCATTGACTCGGTCGCAGGCTGGCTGGTCCCGCTTGAGAAGGAGGAGATGCAGGTGTCTATTGTGTCGGCGCCTGCCTCGACGGCCTTTAAATAGGTCATCTCAGCGATGCCGGCCGTCGCATGCGTATGGACCTCCAGCGGCAGCGACACGGCTGATTTGATGCCGCTCACCAGCTGATAGGCTGCCTCAGGCGTGAGGTTGCCTGCCATATCCTTGATACACAAGGAGTCCGCCCCCGCATCCGCCATCTTTTTTGCGAGATCAACGAAATACTGCACCGTATGCACGGGACTAGTAGTGTAACAAATTGCACATTGACACTCGCCACCTGCCTGCTTGCAAGCCCTAATCGATGTTTTTAGGTTTCGCACATCATTAAGCGCGTCAAAGACTCTCACGACGTCTATGCCGTTTTCCACTGACTTCTTTACCACCGCAGAGACGATATCATCTGCATAGTTGCGATATCCCAGTAAGTTCTGGCCGCGCAGCAGCATCTGCAACTTGGTGTGCTTTACATGGGAGCGTATGGTGCGCAAGCGCTCCCATGGGTCTTCGTTCAAAAACCTTAGGCAGGCATCAAAGGTAGCCCCGCCCCACATCTCTATGGCCCGGTAGCCACAGCCGTCCATCGTGTCTAAGATGGGCACCATATCTTCTATGGGCATGCGCGTCGCGATCTGGCTCTGCTGGCCGTCGCGCAACACGGTCTCGGTAAAACTAATTGCTCTAAAAGGCATACTCTTTCAGACTCCCCTCTTGAAGTAGCCGTGGCCCACGAGCCACCACATGCCCGCGCTGCCCCTTTGCGACGGGATGTTCGCGGAAAAGCATAGCCCCCTCTTTTTCACTTGGGGCAAAGGCGGCGCAGCCACTGGGCGCACCAAAGGCGTGCCCTACTTTTTTTCGTCTTTTTTCACAGGGAAAAGCTTGGTAAGCACAAGCGAGCTAAGATAGATCAGCGTCAGCACAACAAAGACGCCGCCCCAGCCAATCACAAGGATCTCAAACGCTTTGGCTAGATCTTGCGGATCAAACATGGCAGATCCCTCCTTTTTAGGCGCCCATAAGAGCAAGTACAAGGCCTCCGGCGATGACCGAGGCTATCTGCCCTGCCACGTTGGCTCCGGCAGCTTGCATGAGCAGATAGTTCGACGGGTCCTCCTCCGTTGCCATCCTCTGGACAACACGGGCAGACATCGGGAAGGCCGATATGCCACAGGCACCGATCATGGGATTGATCTTGTCGTGACGAAACAAGTTGAGGAGCTTGGCAAACAGCACGCCGCCGATAGAGTCCATCACAAAGGCGACAAGGCCAAGCCCTATTACGAGCAGCGTGTCAACCTGCAAAAACTCTGAGGCTTGCAGTTTCACCGCAACCGTAAGACCCAGCAAGATTGAGATCAAGTTCACCAGCTCGTTTTGCGCGGTGCGTGAGAGGGCCTCGAGCACGCCGCACTCCCTTAAGAGGTTCCCGAACATAAGAAAGCCCACCAAAGGAAGAGATGCCGGGGCGATGAGGCCCGCAACGAAGGTTATGACTATCGGGAACAGGATCTTTGCGGTCTGAGAAACCTCGCCTGCGCGATACACCATCTTTATCTGGCGCTCCTTTTTGGAGGTGACCGCCTTGATGGCTGGAGGCTGGATGATCGGCACGAGGGCCATGTACGAATACGCGGCGACCATAATCGCCCCCAGATACTTGGAGTGCAGCGTATTGGCGACAAAAATGGATGTCGGGCCGTCAGCAGCCCCTATGATGCCAATCGACGCCGCGTCATTGAGGGAAAAGCCCAAAAGCACGGCCACGATTATGGTGAAGAAGATGCCGAATTGGGCCGCAGCACCAAAAAGAAGCAGGAACGGCTGCTTGAGCAAAGGACCGAAATCTATCATGGCCCCTATGCCGATGAAGAGCAACAACGGGAACAGCTCGGTGTCAATGCCTGCTTTGAACAGTATCGTAAGGGGTCCCGAGTCGCCTAGAACACCGGTGTTCGGAAAGTTTACCAAAATAGCGCCAAGCCCCATGGGGACGAGAAGCGTAGGCTCATATTTCTTTTTTATTCCCAAATACATGAGAAGGCAACCGATGGCCATCATGAGAATGCGACCTGGCTCAGATCCCAGCTGTAAAAAGGACTCCAATAGGCTTTCCAAGCTTCTCCTCCTTTACGCGATCGTGAACAGGGGGTCGCCAGGATTTACCATGTCGCCCTTACTTACGTGCAGGGCCACCAACGTGCCTGAGGACTCGGCTACGATTTCGTTTTCCATTTTCATGGCTTCCAGTATCAGCACAACATCGTTTTTTGCCACCTTTGAGCCAACTGCAACCCTTATGTCGCTGATCTTGCCAGGCATAGGTGCGAGCTGAGCCCCCTTCCCCGCAGGTTCTGCCTGAGGGGCGGCAGAAGCCGAGGGCTGTGCCGTAGTGGGGGCAGCTGGTACAGCCGCCTTTGGGGTAGTTGCTGCCGAGGTAGAAGGTGGAGTTTCGACGCCAAGCTCCTCGAGTTCCACTTTATAGAGCTTGCCGTCAATGTTGACTTTGAACTTACGAAGCATGAGGTACCTCCTGTACGGATTTTCTGCAAGAAACGCTACGGAGCGAAAACGCGCTCGAAGGGCAATTCTGCGCAGCGCAGGCAGCGACGATAGCTATCACACGGCAAGCCTCAGGGTTCGCCACCTCGACGCTGCGCACAGAAAAGCTACTGCTCGGACGATCTTGTGCCGCAATAGCTACGGTAATCGCTGCGGGGATGCCCCACTTATCGCGGGTAAGGGGAACAAAGGCGGGAATAGGGGCCCACTCATCCTCCTCAGCAGAGATCCCTTTTTCATCCCCGGCCTTCTCTGCAGGCTTGTTTCGGCCAAAGATCCTGCTGAAAATTCCCATAGCTCCTTTCTTCCTCCTTCAGAAATCAAACCCCGCTATAGCTATGCTGGCAAATCATAAAATCAGTCCAATAATTCATTGTGTTCCCTCTATATGCAACGCAAAAAAATATGGTGAAGATATTTGTTCCTAGCCATCTACCTACTTTTCTATTACATTAGTCTTTTATCGCATGACTAAACGGAACTTGGCATAAAGGACTTCTCAACAAACGAGACTTTCGATCCAAACGGTTGAAAAACAATAGTAAACGGTAAAAGCCGCCTTGAAGAAAGGCTTCAGAACTTTTACAGCATGATTACCTGCGTATACCATACAGTAGGAACACTTTACGTCTTTCGCTTCTACGAACTCATCCAACGAGCACACAAGTGATAGTCTTAGTTGTCCAAGAGACCTCTGAGCCTATATTTTTGTATGCAAACCTTTATTTTATTCATATGAAAGTTAAACCTCATGTAAGGAGATCCCATGAAAGCTCAGCAGACTTGACGCTATGCCAACTAAAAGGAGCTCCTTCGCAGCAGCGCAGATGTATTGTTCTTCGAACCTATCTTGCTCATTACTCATTAAGAGCTTCTTCAATGAGGCACGAGCAAATTGAGGAGTTAAGGCACGATATGGCATCTAGCTCTTATTCAGCTTTATTTCTTGCACTTTATGCATTTTAGAATTTTCGCCCCAGAATATCCAAACTGCAGCGTTTTCCATCCATGGAGGCGACGTCAGGAAGGTGTCCCCAGCACTCAAATCTGTTCTTCCTAAAGAGGCCTTGGCTTGCTGCGTTGTGAGAAAAGACAAACCCGACAAGCGTGTCAATACCAAGGCGCGGCAGCTCCCCTATGACATGGCTAAGCGCTGCCTGCCCCAGCCCCTGCCTATGAAAGCCATTGGCTATATAGATGCTAACTTCGGCAGTGTGAAGGTATGCTGGGCGACCGTAAAACTCTTCGAGGCCTATCCACCCGACAATGCGGCCATCTGCATAGAGCACCCAGAGAGGCCGGCGCTTTGGATTATAGGAGTTAAACCAAGCCTGCTTAGAAGCGACACTGACGGGCTTAAGATCTGCGGTAGACAGACGGGTGGGTATCGCCTCGTTGTAAATTGCTACGATCGAGGCTAGGTCATCTTGGGTTGCGTATGTAAATCCTACCTTCATCAGCACTTCTTTCAAGCACTTTGGAGCATGCCTGATGACTGCTTACCCCATGTGCGTCGATGCAGCCCGGCTGTGCGAATATGCCTGTATGGCTGCATTGGCAAATTTAGCTGTACCCTCACCACCTACAGCGTCGATATTTCTAGTAAACGCTCCACCAGCTGCATACATCTGACCGAGAGAAACAAGGATCTCCTGCGTACATGTATAATAGTTCTCTGTGATATACGATTGCAACTGCACGACAAGCGACTGTACCTCATCCGAGGATGGGCTCCGATGGCGGATTGAGCCGAACTTCCTGAAGATGTCCATAAGTCCGCAAGCTAGGCGCCCTTCGTCTGCCTTTGTCATCCCTTTGTGTCTCTTTTCGAACTCTTGATATGCCTGTGTGCCTTGCCACATAGCCTTGGCCTTGGTGGCGTAATCATCTATTTTGCTGCTGTCAAAAGCATGGAAGTCCATTTCCGACACTCCTTTTATGCGCATCGCACAAGCCATGTCAATCATAGCCTCGATACGATCTTTCTTGAGCTTAAGAAGTGCTATCTGCTGGTCAAGCACCTCGTGTTCATTGAAACCCGGGCTAATCATCATCTGCTTAATATCGCTCAATGAAAATCCGACCTCGCGAAAAAGCAGGATTTGGCACAGGCTTTTCAAATCTTCGTCACTATAGAGTCGATATCCAGAAGTTGTTCTTCCGGATGGATGAAGCAGCCCAATCCCGTCATAGTACTGCAGCGTACGAATGCTCACCCCGCATGCCTCGCTTGCCTCTTTCACCGTTCTCATCAATCCAACCTCCCCATGGCAGTAAAGCTAAACCATTACGTAACGTTATAGTCAAGGGAAGACCAGGCCTTCTTCTTTTTTGGAAGAGCACTCTGATATGAGATCGTCAGATGAAAGCGCTAGCATCGATGCGTAATGCGTTAAGAGGGGCTACGGAAATAATGCAAAGCGACGCGGACCGTCAGACCCCCAAGATCACTCCCACTCGATATAGAAAAGTGTCTCCATTAGATACTCCCCTATCTCAGCTTAGTCAACGTCTTCACAGTCCATGGAGTAGCCGGTTTGAGCTTTCTGGCTGGTACTCATATGGTACTCAGGGGGTTTATTACTCCCCTATACTCAAGCAAGCTGCAAAACCTACGTGCACCAGCTCACTTGAACCTGCCCTTGTGCTTCACATGCCACTTGTCAGCGTCGTCTAGAAGCACCTTGAACGTATCCGATTCCCACACCACATTGACGGCCCCATCGCGGTCATCCTCAGGAAGGCGCCTGCCCGTCATCTTCAACGACTACATGAACACCCTGATGGGCGACTACCGCCAAGGAGCTGGCGCTCTGTACTGCACGGTGACGGGTGATTATGCAGCGCACGAACGCGAACAAGGTCAGCCAGAGATAGATGGGCACCGACATCAACACAAACGCGAATGGAGACGACGCCGGGGTGTTGAAGCGAGATAGGCGGCGACCGTGTGTGCGAGATCGGCGTTGACGCTGTCGGAAAAATGAAGGGCGCGCGCGTTTGCCCATAGCCGGAGGATGTCCGCGTAGTTCTTGTCCTCAAGGGCGAAATGGAATTCCCAGCGAACCGTATCGGCGCAATGGGTCCTGTCTGCATACTCCTGCGCAAGTGTTTCCTGGTCCACGCCCATCCTGGCAACCAGTTCCTCGTCAAGATCCCCATACGAGGGACTCCGTGCGATTTCCATGGCTGGGATGGAGATGGCCTCGATGGAAAGATCGGGACGCTCGACATTGAGGAGCGAAAAGACCGGGCCTTCCCATACGGCAAATGCCGCGCAGCCAATGCCTATCCGGATGAGTGCCGTGCGCCGTACATTCCGACCTTCCTTTGTGGGCGGATAGGCCAGCACAAGGAAGGTCAGAACGCAAAGCGCCACGCCGAAGCCCTCTTCCGCAGCAGGCAGGTCATGAACAGAAGGGCTACCGCGAGCAGGACAAGCATCTGCACGAAGTTGAAAGGTAGTCAAAAAAGCTTATGGACAGATGCCTGTTCGGGTGCAGCCTATGCCGCAGGAGGCGCCGTGGATTCCCTGATTTCAAGAGAACCAGCGACCTCGAGTGACGTGGCAGCGCCATCGCTGACGAGCATGCTAAAGGCCGCAGCCCCCGCACGCTCAAAACCCAAGCGGAAGGTGGTGAGCGGCGGTTGGCATACGGCGCCAAGCGGATGGCCGTCCATGCCGGCGACACTCACATCCTCGGGCACGCGTCTACCTATGCTGGCAAGTCCAGCGATGACGCCCATGGCCGTCTCATCGTTGCCCGCAAACACGGCGGTGCAGTCAGGGTCGTTGGCGAGAAGCCGCCCCGCCTCGTAGGCGTCCTGCGGATCCCAGCCGACCTCGATTGGATCTGCTACCTTGCAGCCATGAGCATGCAAGGCGTCCAGCCAGCCCCTCGTCCGTCCAGGCCCGGCCTCACGCGCCGGCACGGCAACATGGTGGACCGTGGAATGACCAAGCGAAAGCAGAAGCTCCGTGACGGTGCGTCCAGCCTCATAGGTGGCAATCGAGACCTGCCTGCTGGCCCCATCAATCCCTCCTCCGCATATCGCTACATGGGGGATAGACGCTGGCAGCCGGGCGAGCGCGGAGATGCCCGGATCGTCATAGGCGATGGCGATGACCCCGGCTGGACGTTGGGTTTCGAGCTCTCCAGTGAGACGGCCGAGCGTCTGTTCGTTGCCGGCGATGAGGATCCCGACCGCATAGCCGGCCTTTGTGGCGGCACGCTCAATGCCCGACAGGGTGCGGACGGGACCGTAGAGCTCCAGCCCCGAGGCGGCAACGACGACCGAGCGTGAAGTGCCGCGCGAGAAGGCCTGGGCGACGGCGCTCGGCCGATAGCCGAGACGCTGCATGGCTGCCCTGATGCATTCGGCCTTTTCGGCCGAGATATACGGCTGGTCGTTGAGATACCTCGAGACAGTCGTCACCGAGACGCCCGCGAGCGTTGCCACGTCGCGAATGGTGGGACCGCGTCCGCCGTTTCTTCTAGTGCCCTCGGCCATCCTGCCATCTCCCAATAGATACGAGATACGAGCCACCCGTCAAGACAATTTAAGCAGGGTGCAGAATGGGTTCTCGGCCCTTGCCTGTGCCTTTGGCGTCACGGTGAGGCGGCGTGTCAGCGGGCTCCATACGGCGGAGCAAGCGGAGCCGTAGATGGGCTGGGCCTGCTTGTATGCAACTAGGATGTGGCTCGTTGTGTCAAGCTCAGTGGCGTCTTTCAATCCATGCTTCGCCCAGACGGCCACGTATGCCGTATCGCTGCAGGCAAGTCCCAAGGCGACGATCTCGTCATTCCACTGCGGCAGACCCAGTGGCCAGAAGGGCACGGCGTGTGCAATGTCATGCCGTATGGCCTTATGCACGCCTAGGGCGCGCCGCACCTCATCGAGCTGGTCGTTGCCCATTTCGGTGAGCTGCCCGGAGAGGTAGAGCCTGCCGACGATGCCGTTTAGCATGGTGAATCTTGTCTCGGACAGCGTCATCGACTTGTTGGGGTAGGCCCAGTTGCCGCATTGCTCGGGCAGCATCATGGCAGGGGCGGAGACGGCGATGTTGGCGTATTCGCGGAAATCCTGCTGGTCGCTTGTGGACTGCAGCTGTGCCACGTTGAGCAGCGCCGGGTCGCAACGCATGGACCCCGAGGAGCACGACTCTATCGTGAGATCGGGATACCGGTCGAGCACGCCGGAGAGCCAGTCGAGATAGGCGCGGGCGGCTTCGAGCTGGCCCTGGCCGCGGGCCACACCGCCCACATTGGTGCCAGCGCCTGAGTTGACGTTGTAGTCCAGCTTGAAATACTCGATGCCGTAGCCATTGACGAGTCGGTCGACCGTCTCGTCGAGATGCGCCCGGGCGGCGGGATGGCGAAAGTCCAGCAGATAGCGCAGATGGGTCTGGATGCGCTTGCCGCCTCGTTGCATGAAGGCGTCATCGGGCAGCTTGGCGGCCATGGGGCTTTTGATGCCGATGACCTCGGGCTCCAGCCAGATGCCTGGTCGCATACCGCGTGCACGGATGTGATCGATCACTTCGGAAAGGCCGTTCGGGAAGCGCGATGGGGCCTCGCGCCATTCGCCCACGGAAGGCCACCAGTCGCTCGTGTCGTCATACCAGCCGCAATCCACGCAGTAGCACTCGGCTCCGACCGCCGCTGCTGCATCGATAAGCGGCAGCTCCTTGGCGGTGGTGGGGTCGCCCATCAGGGTGTTCATGTAGTCGTTGAAGATGACGGGCATGCGCTCATGGTCTCCGTGCGGTCGGGTGGCGCGGCGCCGGTAGCGGGTCATCTCGTCGATGGCGCCGTCGAGCTCGCCGGTCGACACGGCCACCGTAGCATTCACTGTGGTGAATGACTCGTTTGGCGCCAGCGTGACGCTCCAGTGGTGCTCGATGTCGGTTGGGCCGCTGAGCACGAGATAGAAGCCGTCCACACGCTCGCCGATCTGCCACAGCCAAGGCCCCATGGCCTCGACCTGCCAGAACATCGCCTCGCCACTCGCGCGGTCGATGAGGGCGCCGGCGGGCAGGACACTGCTGGTCGAGCGGCTCGTGGTCGATGTCCGCGTCATCGTGGCGCCGTAGGGGGTGAGCGTTGGGGATATCTCGCCGCTCACGGAGCTCGAGTCGACGTTGAGCAGGCGTACCAGCTCGTAGTCGCGGGCCCGTTCGCGACGCCAGCGGCCCTCGGCGAGCCAGTCGGAGCGGGCAGAGGCGATGTCCCAGGTCTCGGCGTCGTTTGCCCCCAGGCGCACGTAGGCGGAAAGCGACGTCACTGAGGCGAGCGACACAGAAGTCTCGCCGACGTTGGTGACGATGACGTGCGCGCGGATGGCCGCAGCTCCCTCGAAGGCTTCGAGCACCAGCGTGGCCTTCAGGCCGTAGGTCTTCGAGCGCATCTCGATCTCCAGCGTCTTGCGGCCGCTGTCCTCCGAGACGCGGTGGGCAACATGGCGCAAGTCGTTGCCGACAAGGGTCTCGGAATAGCGCGAGCCAAAGTTCTCCTGCATGAGGCCATCAGCGGTTATCTGGACTGCGGCCTGTGGATGCTCGAACGTGGGTGCACTGGGGTAGGGGCTGCCATGTGGTGCTATGCGCGTGATCGCAGGAGGCCTGTCCGGGCCGTACGTTATCTCCACGTCGACCTTGTCGTTGCCCCAGGCGAAGCTCGTGATGTCGTCCATCGAGCGCTCCTCTCGTTGTACGTCTTCCTCATATGAAACTAGTTCCATACTGAAGCAACAGAGAAAGACTGTAGCATGGCACGCGTATGCTTTCGGTAAGCGG
>ENA-UOOK01003084-UOOK01003084.1-fermentation-metagenome-genome-assembly--contig:-NODE-3084-length-19382-cov-3.975320_pt1 | contig 19382 bp, 12 predicted proteins | sample MGYA00245777_ERZ724023 | MGnify/ENA primary metagenome ERZ724023 (study PRJEB28704, sample SAMN03018312) | fermentation metagenome | biome: anthropogenic terrestrial biome; feature: soil; material...
GATTGTCAGAGATGTGGCTGTTTCCTGCTCCGATACGGTCAGCAGGCCATCAGCGTCAATAGTGGTGCCGCCGTCCTCGGCACCCTCCACAAACCAGTTCATTTCCGCCGCATCCGCCGCAGCTCCGAACTTAAGTATGGAGGCCTTCAGAGTCCCGCCGGTCTTGACGTTGGTAGCAGGCAGGGACAACTTGAACGCGTCGGGCAGAGACGAAACGGTAGCCTTCGCTTGGATGTCCGGATTGCTTTTCAGCGCCGCTATCACCTCCAGCGAAGAAGCCGTTTCGGTAATATCCACGTTCAGCACGCCATCCGCCACCGTGGTCCCCTCTTTTGCTGCCCCCATCACGCTCCAAATGAAGTCGGACGAGTCGGCATCTGCCCCCTTGAACCGGGGCATCAGGATCAGCGATTGGCCCTTATATATAGTACCCGGCACTGACAGACTCACGGGATTGACAATAGTGAAGCTTCCCTTAACCTCGATATTGCTGTCGTCCTTTTTAGTAGCAGTCACTGTAACGGATGCAGCATTTTCGGTTGCGCCGATTATCAGCAGGCCGTTGGCGCCGAGAGTGGTGGCGTTGTAGCCGCCGGTCAGCTCCCAGGTGAACAGAGAGGCATCCATGGGTTTTCCTTTTTCGTTGACTGCCAGCTGGGTGGATTCACCCAGGTACAGCGTACCTTTCCGGGGATTCATCAGGTAGGCGGGTTCGGCCACAACGAATTCTACAGCTTCGGAAACATTGCCGCTGAAATCCTCGAGAACCACCGAGATGGTATCGCCGTAAGTCAGACCGGTGAGGGTTTTGCGATTATGGTATTTGTTGCTGTTGTCGTATTTGAGGAGTCGGTTGACCTTCACCACGTTGTTGACAGATATGGTAATATACTTCCAGTCGCGAATTCCCGGATAGGGAATCTCGGCCGAGGTCATCTCTTCGTTCAGATAGACCGGCTGTCCCTCGTAAAGGGCACAAACCTCATCCTTCAGTTTGCCGCGTACGCTGGCAAGGGGCTTGCCGTCCTGCGTACGAAGATTCAAGGTATAATAGAACCCGTCGCACTCGTCAATGGTAAAGGACACCGTGCCTGCATCGGCATCAACCGTCTGCACGTAGGTTTTGGGCGCCTGCTGGTATTCGATGACCAGCTCGGTCTTCACAACAGCGCCGGTGCCGTTGGTGAAGGTTGCGGTCAACGTACCGGCATCGGCCTGGGTCACGGCCAGATCGTCAATCGTTGAAGTACCGGAGCAATCCACTGCCGCAGCTTCGGATTCAGTCCCGTCAATGCCCACGGCCTTGATCTGCAGTTCTTTGAGATTGGCGGTATCCAGCTTTTTGATATAGTAGCTTTTGTCGTAGATGCCGCCCAGACTGACGAGGGAATCGTCCTTCATTTTGGCATAGACATTGTACTGGGTCACGGTCTCATAGGGCTCGATCTCCCAACTGACATATGCCTCACCGGTGGAAAGCAGCTTATCGACCTGAAATCCGGCCGGTTTGGCAGGAGTATAGCTGCCACCGTCGGAAATGGTGATTTCTCCGATGTTCATCTGGTAGTCGCTGATCGCTTCTTCCGTATCAAAAACCAGGCCAAAGGCGGCTATTTTCCTGCCGGCATAGGAACTGAGGTCGACAACCGCAGTCTGCCAGCCTTCGGTCTTCTTGTTTGCATCTGCAATGGCAATCTCGGTGACATCGGTCGTGCCGTCTTTGAAAATAACGCCCAGCTTCATGGTGGAGCCATCGTCGGCCGAGGATTTGTTGTACACGATGCTGGCCCGGCTTCCCGCTGCGATATCCAGCCCGGTTTTGTAAAGCCGCAGGAAATTCCGACCGTCAAGAGTGCCGTTGACAACCAGGGAGTTGCCGCCATTGTAGCCGCCGATCTGCCTGTACGGAACGGGATTGTCGGTTCCATTGTAGTATTTGCGCGTATATTTCTCACCATAATCGAAATCTACGGCCAGGCGGGAGGCATTTTCCTCAACGTCCACCCACCACTGCCATGTCGGCAGGATGCTTTGCATATTCATGTTGGACCATTCGCTGTCATTGCTCATGCGGCCGTTTGTAAAATACTGAAGGCCGTGTCCGGTGCTGAAATTGGTGGTAAACACCCGGCCGCCGATCACTGAACGCTCGGCAACGGCATAGGCAATGCCCTGAAACCGGGAGGATGTTTTTCCGGTGGCATACTGCCGGCTGGCAACGCCAGCCATGTCCCCGGCGGTTGTCGGGTCCATATCCCAGCCCGAAAACCAGATGCGCTCCCTGTCAAAAGTCAGCCACTGGTATTCGTCCTGGGCCCGCTTGTTATTGGAGCCGTTGCTGTTGCCGTTATCCTCATCCAGTCCATGGTGGACGAAATCGGTACCCAGCATGGCGAAACTGGCAATAAAATCGCCGTCCGCGTTCCGGAAGGAACTGAGATCGTTGTAGGTACCCTTAACCGAACCGCTCCACCGGGCGCCGCCGGCCTCGTAGCCGAAAAATACGGTATCCAGCGGATCGAGCCCGGCGGCTTTCACTGCGGCCACCGTACTGTCCTTACTGTAATTCCAGCCGTAATCCAGGAACCAGGAGCTGGCGTTGACCCTGCCCTGGCTGTCCTTCAGGTTGCCGACCGAGCCGCTGCTGATTCCCGCGGCAGCGTTGTACCACTGCACATACAGGCCCTGCTCGATCAGATAGCGGGTGGCTGCCTGCATTTCGGCGTTATTGGAGGAATGCATCTCTTCATCGTTGATGAATACTCCATCGAAGCCGTAATACTCCGCCATCTCTGCGATCTTCTGCGCAACCACCGGAATCCCGTTTTCATCGGTCATCTTGAAGGTATTGATAGTCTCCCCCGACCGGGATGCCTCGCCGACAAACAGGCAGGCCAGCGATAGCGTGCCGTTCTTATGCGCGGCATTAGTATAGGCCGGATTGGGTATGTTCAGAGTGCCGCAGTGAATGCGTGCAACCTCATCATAAATATCATACTCCAAATAATCCCATGTAGGGGTGCCATGCCAGTACGAATAGTAATCGGTATATTGCCAGAAATTATACAGATACTGGCTGAACTCGTTGGTATAGGTCGTGCTCTCGAACCAGGAATTTCCGTAATCACCGGCCAGATTGAAGAACCGGGTCTTGTCGCTAAGGCTGGGATTCGCCTGCGTCGGGGCGTATGAATCAATGCGGGTCTGAAGCGGCACACGGGCGCGCATCGATTCCGAATACATGTCGGTTTCCGGTGTCCAGCTCAGCAGATCGTACTGTCGGTATCCATGCTGAATCGGCTGGTTCTCTCCGGGAGCCGCCTCGCCTTCATAGCGTAGTGTGTCGCTCGCAGACACAGGGAGATTGCCGGCCAGACAGCCGGCTATCAGCGCCGCACTTGACAGCCAGGATATTACACGTTTTTTAATTTGCTTCATTACCTCTCCTCCTTTTACTGACACATGGTTCTGTTGATAATTGTCAATAATAGGATAACAAAGGATTTGTCTAAATTCTATATAAAAAACGTTAGATTGTAGTATAAAAATGTTACATTTCTAAATAAATTTAAAGTAATCCCATAAACCGATTCCGTTTGTAAATTTCTTCATACAGCATCAGCTCAATGTTCCCGGGCCCCATCGTACACCGTAAGATGACAGCCTACACGGCCAAACTTTCCCAGTCTCCGGCGGTCTGGTAAAAATATTGCGGCCGGATAACCCCGCGGGGCATCCGGCCAAGTTAAAACCGCGTACCGTCCCGTGAGCGAAACGGCCCGGGATGACGCAAGAGTGCTGCAGTGTGTTACCCTCCCACTGCGAAATGATTTCTATTTGTTTTCCAGCCATTCATTCAGCTGCCTCTGCAGTTCTGCTTTTACTTCATTGAGTCCCGCGTTCTCCAGCTCCTGAATAAATTTGGGTAAAAACGTATCTACGTCAACACTGCCGGTCATCAGACTGGGGTAATACTTGTTGTAGGCCTGCTCGATACGCTGTAAAACCGTCAGATAATCCCGTAAATCGGGTGTAAAGCCCAGAATATTGGAGCGTCTGGCAGAATCGTTAAATTTCTGATATTCCAGCCATTTATCACGAGGCTCGGGTACTGATCCCCCCAGTGTTTTCAGCAGAAACCAGTTCCCCTGTGTATACTGCACACCCGCATACCTCTCATTTTCTGCCTTGATAACCTGATCGTTTTTATCCAGGGTGTAATGTATGCCTTCTATACCAAAATTGATCATATTGCGAACCTCGGCATCCGTATTCAGACAGTTTAGAAATTTGACGCATTCCTCCGGATAGCTCGTATTGGCGCTGACACACATAATGCCTCCGCGGACGGCCTCCGTTGTTACAATCGGTTCCTCGATAATCGTCTTGGTTACAAGATCATACCCCCGTTGCTGTGACCAGATCGTGTCAGAATACGGACCGCCATCTGCCTGCTTAAAAAATACCTTTTTGCCTTTTTCGAGACTGGCGCTGTGATAGGTGGATGCGTCGCTGTTGATATAGCCCTCCAGATAATACCGGCGCAGGATATCCAGAACATGGCGGCCGTCAGAGGTCTCAAAGACATTTTCAATCACCGGCTTGTCGGACAGAGATTTAACCACCAATGGCAGCGAGCGCTCTGTAATATATTCGTATCCATAAAACACAAAAAAATTATGGGACTGTTTATCCAGTTCCATGACCAGATAATCCGGCTCCTTTTTCTTGATCATGGCAAATAAGGATTCCAAAGACTCCAGAGAGTCGTACTGGGAAAGGTCAATATTATATTTTTCAATAATTTCCCGGGGAAACATCCACTGAGCCAGTACCGCCAGCTCCTTGTTGGTAGGGACCCCATAAATCTGACCATCAATCTTGACACCTTCCCAAAAGGTGGGATGAATGGCATCATACATCGGCTTGCCAACGGTCGTAAGGTAATCGTTGAGAGAAAGCCATGCTTTACGCAGAGCATTGGTGGCATAGTTGACAGCAAAGGCGATGTCAAAAGGCTGACCTGCGTTGACCAGTGACATCACATAGGATTCGTAATCATCCCAGGGGATTTTATTATAGGAGATGGTCACGTTGATCTTATTTTTCAGAAGCTTGTTCAACGCGTCATTGACCAGTTTTAAATCAGTATCCGGATTGCCGATCGTGTAATACACAAGGTTTACCGGATCGGACGATTCAACGATTTCAGAGACATCCGGCTGTAAACGACAGGAAGTCAACGCTATCCCACATACCAATATCCAAACCATCAATACCGCACATCGACTCTGAACAAGCATCAGTCCTCTTCCTCCTTTTTCGGCTTCCGTAAATCGGAAGGCGATACCCCAAAAAACGCATGAAAATGCGTATAGAAATACTGCATATTGGTATATCCGACCTGATGGGCTATACTGATGGCCTTTTCATCGGTTCCAACAACCAGCTCCTTGGCCTTAAGCAGACGGTAAACCATCAAATACTCCGAAAACTTGAGCCGCGTATCCCGAAAAAAAATCTGTCCGATATAGGTCTTGTTCATTTTAAATCGATCAGCTACCGCCTTGAGGGAAAGATCGACAGCGTAATCGGTTTGCACGATCAACAAAATTTTATTGGTCAGTTTGGACATCGATTTATAGGGCGTATTCAACACTGGATCCAGCGTTTCTGCAGGATCTCCGGTTTCAGGCAAGGTGCCGCCCAGATCCTCTACAATGATTTTTTCCACTGCAGATTGCAGTTCCTGCCGGTCGACCGGCTTCACAAGATATGCTTTCGCCCCGCACATCATGGCTTTCCGGACATATTCAAATTCGTCATATCCGCTGATCATGATATATTTGGTCTTCAATCCAATGAGATTGAATTTTGAAATAATATCATACCCCCGGGCCTCCCCGATACAGACGTCAAACAAAGCAATATCCGGCTGAATTTCCACCGCTTTGTCGTAAGCCTCTGCATAATCCCGTGCGGTATCAACACGATCAAATCCAAGGGAAGTCCAGTTGAGGGTCTCCTTCATGCCGTCCAGGATATGTGGCTCGTCATCCACAATCAGCAGCTTATAGGTCATTTTTGTCCCCCCTATGGTCTTTCAGTATCCGAATTACAATAGAAATACCACTTTCATCGTTATTGACGATTTCCATATCAAAAGCATCCCCATAGAAATTGCGCAGACGGTAATATACGTTTTTCAGGCCAATATTACCAGCTGGCATATCCTCCTCTCCGGTCAATTCGGCATTGATCTCCTGCAGCTTCTCCTCTTCAATGCGTTTTCCGTTATCGGTAAATTCGATCAGGTACTGCCCTTCCTCATTCCGGCCGTTTACCAGAATCAGGTTAAACTCTTCGTCTTTATCATACCCGTGCTTAAAGAAATTTTCGGCCAGCGGCTGCATCCAGAATTTCACGGTATCCAGTTCACGAAGCTCCTGATCCATATTGACCTGATAATAAAAATTTCCGTTGCTCCTGAATTCCATGATCGCAAGATAATTGGTGAGCAGTTCCAGTTCTTTACCCAACGGAATAATCGGATCGCTTTTCACAATATCCCGGTACATTCTCCCCAGCTTGGACACCGCATCCGCTACTTCGTCCGCATGTTTTACAACGGCCATTGAGCGGATAATCTCCAGCGTATTGTACAGGAAATGCGGATTGATCTGATTTTGCAAAGCCACCATTTCTGTTTCTTTCTGTCTGAGCTTCAGAACATATTCGGTCTGGATATGTCTTTCCAATTGCCCACACATATCGTTCAACTCGCTGGCTATCAACCCATACTCGTTATGGCTTTTGTGAGCGGGCGTATCAATTTTCTGAAATTCCCCATTTTTTGCATAATTGATGGTGCGGATGATTCGGAACAGAAAACGAGCATCCTGACGCATCGTCATGGCAATCAGCACCATCATGCACAGAAATAAGAGAAGAGTTCCGATAACAACAAAGAATATTACGTTGTTACTGGCAAGAAGCGCCCATGTGCTTACAGTGACAGTCATCCGATAATTAAAAAAATCCGAAGCAAACGATTCCACCTGAGTTCCGCCCAGCAACCCGGTGTTTCGTTTTCCGTTCGTGGAATGACGATAGATCGCCTGTGCCTGCTCTCCAGACCCTTTAATGGTAAAGAAGCTGTCGCTGTCGGTGATTACCGCATTTTCAAACACACTCCGCGAAAGTCCAGAAAACAGCCAGTCACTCCGCAGATAAAAACGGATTTCTCCATAGGGCTCCGACAGATCGGACGGTGACACCAGCTTGCGGATATACACAATGCTCCGATCAAGTTCCTGTGCAAACAAGGCGTCGTTATTGGGGACAATATGACGTATGGTGCTGGTTTCATTGTTAAAAATGATAACGTTGATGGATTCCTCCGGATTCAAAGGATGAAACGAAATGTGTGAAAACAGGCGGCGGTTCCCCTTTGTTGCAAAAGCACGAATGTTGTCTATAAAGGAAACCAGCTCGCTTCCCACACCGCTTTTGGTCAGCCGCTGGGTTTGATATTCCTCTGGGGTATTCCCAAAAAAACATTGAAAATCTTCCAACAGCTGGCGATCGGCGTATATACCAGTCACATAATCCTCGATCTCTCCGATATAAGACTGTACGTTGCTTTCCAGCCCCTGAAAGGAATACTGTGCTTCGCTCCGAAAATTATCGATACGGGAATCCATTAGCGTCCGGCATACCAACCAGCAAAGCAGCATACACAAGAGCAGTAATACACAGAAATATAAAACGTATTTTCGTCGATACACTTTGATTTTAAGAAGTTCTATCATATTGGCCACTCGTTCCTTTGCCTTGCAATCCCGCAGTTCCGTATGCCGTTATTATGCACTAAAAAACAGGAATTGTCTATCATGACGCTGGCCGGTGGGTCTGATATCAACCGGCACTATCCGAATATTTATTGATAAAGGCAACAAAGGAAGCTGTACTGCCTGCCGCCAGCGACAGACAGTACAGCTTCCTGTTTAAAGACTTGAACTTATTTACCGAGGAAGGTATTCACCTGAGACTGAATCTCGGCAAGCATTTTTTCCATGCCAGCGCTCTTCAGTTCATCGTTTAACTTCTTCAGGTAATCAGCTGTTGTACCGCTGTATACGCCGGTATACAGTTCCGCCTTGTACTTGTCAATCGTCGCGTTGATATTTGCCGCCTCAGTAGACACCTTGGTGTCGTCGAAAGCAAAACCGAGAATAATATGAGCTTTGGCGTTCTTGGTCATTTCCTTAACCAGTTCATACTGATTGGACGGGTTGGGGGCGATGGGTGACAGCGTGTAGGTGGAAGCCTGGCAATAAGTAGCCGTGTTATATTTGTCGCCGATTTTGGTAATGGTGCCGTCACCATTGGACTTCCAGTGGGTATTTTCTATGCCGTACGCAATCATGTCGCGCAGCGTTCTATCCGTATTGGCGAGCTGAAGGAATTTCAGCGCTTCGTCCGGATACTTGCTGTTGGCCGAGATTACGTTGACCGAGCCGTGTACCGTGTTGCTGGAAATGATCGGCTGCGTAAAGGGAACAGAAACAATTTCATAACCGTATTCTGCTTTCCAGCCTTCTTCAGCTCCTGGAAAAGCCTGCGCTGCAAAGCAAATGCGATATTTCGGCGCATTGTCCAGCGTTGAGGCGTCCGGATTAATCAAGCCTTCGTCCGCCCACCGGTGCAGCGTTTCAAATATTTCCTGAATTTCGGGGCGCTCAAAGGTATTCTGCACAGTAGCCGTCTCGTCATCCCACTTGATATAATTGTCATAGTCGGTCTGCCACGCGGTATATCCTTCCTTGTGCAGATAAAAAGGATAAACCTTTTTGCCGGTCTCTTTCTCTTCGCCTTCCTTGATCTTCTTCAGGACAGGCTCCAGTGTATCCAAAGAAGTGATGCTGTTCAAATCAATGCTGTATTTCTCGACCATCGCTTTGTCAAACGCAAAATATTGCGTTGCGGCAGAATCCTTAGCCGTCGGGACACCATAGATGCCGTCCTTAATGGTAACTGCCTTCCACAGCTCGTCCTGAACAAAAGATTTGAGCTCTGGTGCCACAGTATTCAGCTTGTCATCCAGCTTCAGAAATTTCCCCTGAGATGCGTGACCGGTGAAATAGGTCGTATGCGCAAACATGATATCAAAATATTCCCCGGTGTTCAGCATGTTATTTATCTTCTCTTCGTATTCACCCCACGTGTAATATTTGATGTCGATCTTGGCACCCACTTTGTCAACAATATAGCTGTTGATGTTGTCGATACCGGCCTGCAGGTCGGTGGGGGCATTGCCGATCTGGTACCAGGTAAGAGTAGGAACTTCTTTACTGCCGTCGGATCCAACCGAGACAGTCTGGCTGTCGGGCGATTTACTGGCGGGTGGTTTATCGGAACAAGCCGACAGCATTGTCGTTGCTATCGCTGCTGATAAAAGGACCTCGCCAAAACGTAATAGCTTTTTCATGATTTACCTCCATCATATTTTATTTTACGACAGTAAGCACCGGAGCACCCCGCCGTAGAATACAGCTGTTATCCCTTGACGGCACCCACCGTCAGGCCGGAAATGAAATAGCGCTGAAAAAATGGATACGCCAGAGATACCGGGAGAATGATGGCCACGGCAATAGCCATGCGGAAAGATTCACGGGGAAGCTGAGACAGAAGCTCCGTCTGGCTTCCTCCGAGCAAGGCGCTGTATTTAGCGATGTATTCAATGTTGCGCTCAATACTCATCAGCAGGGATTGCAGCGGCTTGAGATTGGGTTCTCCGATATAAAGAAGAGCCTGCCACCAGTCGTTCCAATAACCAAAGATCAGGAACAGGGCAATGGTCGCCAGAAGCGGCAGGGAAATCGGAAGCACGATCCTAAAATAGATCCGTATTTGGGACGCACCGTCGATTTTGGCGGATTCCACAACGGAATCCGGTACTGTCGTCATGAAAAAGGTTTTGCATATGACAACATTAAAACTGGATACCAGCAGCGGCAAAATGAGAGCCCACAGTGAATCCCCCAGGTTCAGTACTGTTTTGTTAATAAAGTAGGTGCTGATCAGACCACCGTTGAAAATCATGGGGATAAACACAATCCAAGTAAAAAAATTTCGGAGTTTATACTCCTTTCGGGACAGAACATATCCCATGCTGGTTGTGAGAAACAAGCCAAGAATCGTTCCGCCTACGGTCACAATCAATGTCACCTTCATCGACTGGAGCAGCATTGCGCGGTTGTTCCACAGAAAACGGTACGCTTCAAGGGATAGTTCTTTGGGAATAAACCGGTATCCGAACTCGTAAAGAGAGCGCTCACTGGAAATGGAAATCGTTACAACCAGTATCAGAGGTACTACACAAATCAGAGCCAACAGTGCAAAAAGGGTGGATAATATTAGATTGGCGCTGCCGGATATCCGATTCAATTTATCTGATTTCAGTGATTTTATGGTTCTAGTATGCATAGAATTCCTTCCTTTGCTAAATAATCGCACTGTCCTTATCCAGTTTGCGGACAATGCCGTTCGCGATCAGGATCGTAATACAACCGGCCACCGACTGGATAAAGGCTGCTGCAGATGGCCGGGAGATATTTACTGATCCGGTCAGGGCGCGGTATATATAGACGTCAAAGGTTTCGGTTACCTCATATAAGGAAGGAGATCCTTTGGGAACCTGATAAAACAGACCAAAGTCCGAATTGAAAATGCGTCCGACAGCAAGAATGAACATCATAATCATAACCGGCTTGAGAAGCGGCAGTGTAATATACCGGATCTGCTGCCAGCGGCTGGCCCCATCGATATGCGCCGCTTCATACAAGGAAGCATCCATTCCGGTGATGGTGGCCAAGTAAATCATCATACTGTAGCCGGCCATTTTCCATGTACTCAGGAAGATCAGTATAAACGGCCAGTATTTCTTCTCGGCATACCACTGCAGGTTCTCCATACCAAAATAGCGTAGTATCTGATTGAATAACCCCAGATCATAATTCATAAACGCACTGACAAAGTAGGTAATCACTACCCAGGACATGAAATACGGCATCAGCATCGCTGTCTGCGCGGCTTTGGCGACCCACCGGCTGCGAAGCTGGTTAATCAAAATCGCCAGCGTCACGGGAACCGCCACATTCAGAATAATAAAAATAAGGTTGTAACCGATGGTGTTTCGGGTAATCAGCCAGGCATCGTTGGATTTAAAGAAAAATTCAAAGTTTTTTAGTCCACTCCAGGGGCTGGTGAATACATTATGTATAAATCCCATACCGGCTTGGAAAGAAAAATTTTTAAAAGCAATAATAACGCCAAACATAGGCAGAAAGCAGAACAGTACATACCAGATGAAGGTAGGGGCAGCTAAAAGAGTTAACTCCAGATCATCCTTATGAAATCTTTTTTTATGCCGTCTTTGATTATGGACTATGGCAGCCGTATATTCTTCCTTCACGTCTTGGCTCCTTTCTCAATTTTTGTGCATTTTGATTAACAATCTCATTATAATTGACACTGATTTGAAAAAACAGATAAAAAACGTTAGTTTATAGTATAAAAACGTTAGATTTTCCATGAAAAGTATATGTCTCATGGGTGTGTCAACTTTTGAAATAATATAAAATGAAGATTGAGGCCGGTACGAAATAAACAGGATGAATGGGCAAGCCCATTCATCCTGTTTATTTCGTACCGCAACGCATCGTCAAAGTCGAGTCGTATTCGCTAACGTAAAGCCTCACCCTACCCTTGACAAGAGTATTATTACAGAAATATTTGCGTTAAGGTTATTTTCGTTTTTTGCATTTTAAGCGGAAAACGACCTCGCATGTGCGGCAAATAAAAATAAAAGCGGACGTACTGTTTTGTCTTACAGTATGTCCACTTTTATTTTTTTAATTAACTCAGCAGGTTCTAATCTTTTAAAGTTAATCCGCAAGCACATTTCCGTACAGCTAAGGAACGGAATCGCTGACTGTAGGGAAATGTGCTTGCAGTAAACTTTGGTTGGGCAGGCTGGATTCGAACCAGCGCAATGACGGAGTCAAAGTCCGTTGCCTTACCACTTGGCTACAGCCCAAAATAACGGATATTTAATAAATTAACCCGGTAATAAAATACCCGGTTAACCTAAAAATATGTAAAATTGGGGTGGATAATGGGATTCGAACCCATGGTCTTCAGTGCCACAAACTGACGCGTTAACCAACTACGCTATACCCACCATATACTCTCATTATCTGCGTTTTAAACAGGATGAAATCCGCGGGCAACAGACACGCCTATATGGCAAAACCACAGGCGCGTCCCGCAACACCGCAGGTGTGGCGTGCCTGGAGGGACTCGAACCCCCGACCCTCTGCTTAGAAGGCAGATGCTCTATCCAGCTGAGCTACAGGCACACGGCAATCCCTCTCAGCCGTCTCAAGGCTTACACAGGCAAAAAATTGGAGCGGGTGATGGGAATCGAACCCACACAACCAGCTTGGAAGGCTGGGATTCTACCATTGAACTACACCCGCATCATTTAGCGACGGGTTATATTCTAACATGGAATCCGTCGCTAGTCAATACCTTTTCAGAGATTTTATAAAACTTTGCAGAAATGATGCTTTTATCCTTACAGGGCTGTAATAATCAGACCGTCCCCGACAGAAAGCGTGATTTTACCGGGGGCGTTTTCAAAGCGTTCCACCAGCAGGCTGGCCAGCTTATCCTCGACTTCTTTGCGGATCACATTACGTAAATCGCGGGCGGAGAACTTCCCTCCGAAAGCCTTATCGGACAGATATTCCAACGCCTTTCTGTCAAACTCAAAGGCAATGCTCTTTTCCCCCAGAGCATCCTTCAGCTCGCCAAGCATCAGCGCGGCAATATCAATAAAGTTTTCTCTGGTAAGATTGTTGAATACAACTACTTCGTCCACACGGCTTAAAAACTCCGGCCGCAAAAACTCCGACAGGGACTTCATCGCCCGGTCCTTGACGATTTCATTGGGCTGCTTATTGAAGCCCACAGACAGATCCTTGCGCTCGCTTCCGGCATTCGAGGTCATCACAATTACGGTATTCTCAAAGCTGACAGTACGGCCGTGAGCGTCGTTGACCTTGCCCTCATCCAGAATCTGCAGCAGAATATTCATGACATCCGGATGCGCCTTTTCGATTTCGTCAAACAATACTACCGAATAAGGTTTTCTGCGCACCTTTTCGGTCAGCTGACCGGCTTCATCGTAGCCCACATATCCCGGAGGCGCCCCGATAATCCGGGAAACCGAATATTTATCCATAAACTCCGACATATCCAGCCGGATCAGGGGGTCCACAGTGTCAAACAGCTCGGCGGCCAACACCTTGACCAGTTCGGTTTTTCCCACGCCGGTAGGACCGACAAAAATAAAGGAGGCAGGCCTTCTGCGCTTGGACAACTGCACACGGGAACGCTTAATGGCGTTTGCCACCAGACGACAGGCTTCATCCTGCCCGACCACCTTGGCTTTCAGCGCATCCTCCAAATGACATACCTTCTGCATTTCCGCCTCCTGGATTCTGGCGGCGGGAATGCCGGTCCACAGCTCGATTACCTTGGCCAGGTCATACTCGGTAACCCTAATAGAGGTAGCGGCAGGCTCCAGCTCCAGCTGACGGGTCGTCAGCTGGCAGGCCTCCGCTTTCAGCTGGGCTGTCCTCTGATAATCTACGTTTTCCACTGCCTGTTCCAAGGCGTCGATTTCATCATGAACCGTTTTCAGTTCTTTATTGATCTTCTCATACTCCGCCAGCTCCTTAGAACTCAGACAGGCCCGGGAACAGGCTTCGTCCATCAGGTCGATGGCCTTGTCCGGCAGAAAACGGTCTGTAATATAGCGTTCCGACAAAACCACTGCTTTTTTCAGGATATCATCCGAAATGCTGACCCGGTGAAAATTCTCATAATACAATCTGATGCCCTTGAGCATATCGTAGGTTTCGTCAATGGAAGGCTCCTCCACCCTGACCGGCTGAAAACGCCGTTCCAAAGCGGAATCCTTCTCGATATATTTACGATACTCATTAAAGGTCGTTGCACCGATCACCTGAATTTCTCCCCGGGAGAGGGCGGGCTTTAAAATGTTGGCGGCGTTCATGGATCCTTCGGAATCCCCGGTTCCCACCAGATTATGCACTTCATCGATAAACAGGATCACGTTGCCTTCGGCCTTCACTTCGTCCACAAGGCCCTTGACCCTGCCCTCAAACTGGCCCCGGAACTGGGTCCCGGCCACCAGCGCGGTCAAGTCCAGAAGATAGACTTCTTTATCAGACAGCCTGAACGGCACTTCGCCCTGCACGATTTTCTGAGCGATCCCTTCAGCAATAGCAGTCTTTCCAACACCCGGTTCTCCGATAAGACAGGGATTGTTTTTGGTTCTGCGGGATAAAATTTGAATGACGCGGGAGATTTCCTTATCCCGTCCGATAATAGGGTCAAGCTCATGCTGTCTGGCTTTCTCTGTCAGATGCACACAGTAATTGTTTAAAAATTTCTTTTTGGATTCCACCTTGGCGCTTTCGCGCCCCGGCATTTTGGACTGTTTTTTTTCCGAGTTCGGAGAAGAATTTTCGGGCATGTTTTTATTGCCGAAAAGATTCTGTAAAAACGGAAAGGTCTGCGCCCCGCCTGGCTCAAAATTCTCGTCCTGGTCCTCCATCAGCTCCATCAGCTCTGAACCCATATTATCTATATCATCGTCCGATATGCCCATTTTTTCCATCATATCATTCACGGGCTTAATACCGAGTTCCTTAGCACAGGCAAGGCAAAGTCCTTCGTTTATGGTCTTGTCGCCTTCCATCCGGGTCATAAAAACGACAGCCATCCTTTTTTTGCAGCGGGAACAAATCATAACAAACCTCCGATCCGGACCTTCAGCCTGCCGGAATTCTTAAAAATTTAAAGCTACTTACCTTGTTTCGTCTGTTTATTGATTGTAATATATTGGGGAATATACAGGATAAACGCCAAAAGCATGAAAGCAGCTGCAATCGAGATTAAAGCAAACAACCAGCTGTCCGGAATTTGATAAAAGAAAACAATCACCAGCATGACAATATAAAAAACGGTGGTCGCCAGCTTGCCAAACCATTTGGAGCCGGGAATCACGGCCCCCTGCTTCATCAGCTTCAGCCCGCCAGCCACCATAAGAAGTTCTTTTATCATAAACAATGCAAGTAAAAATGTCAACTTTTTGTTGACAATAGAAAGGCAAATACACACCGCTCCCTGAGTCAGCTTATCCGCCAAAGGATCCAGCAGCTTTCCCAGTTCGGTGATCTTATGATACTTCCGGGCGATATATCCATCCAGAATATCGGTTAATGCAGAAACCAGTAAAATCAGAGCGGCAAATAAAAACATCGTCTGGTTTTTGGCGTTCAGATAGACAACACAAAAAAACGGGATCAGCAGAACACGGATCAGGGACAGAAGATTCGGAATATTCAGCATACTTTTTTCTCCCTTACTGTTTCATAAAAAAGCTCATCAGGTTAAGCTTTAAGCCGTCCAATATTCTAAATGCCAGGGAGTTTTTTGAGAAATCTCCGGATACATAAGGAATTTTACCGTTGGAAAGAACAATGATATAGCTGAACACGATCGTGATCAAAGCTGTAAGCAAAACGCCCTCCACTGCACCCAAAGCGCCGCCCAGCACGCTGTTTACCGCACCTACCAGAGGAATATGCCGGATTCCCCTCATCATACCTGCGATGCGGCGTATCAAAAACATGCACACTGCAAAAAGGACAAAAAATACAATCACCTGAAGCAGGGAAATTACCGTAGGCCGCATCACCGACTGTTCCATGGTCGTAACCATATCCTGGGCTCCGACCGAAGCCGAATCACTTACCGTTTTGCTCAGGCCCTCCGAATTTCCCAAAAGAAAAACGACTGCGTTGGAAACGGGGCCCGGCAGAGAATCGATAAAAGTATTGACTCCCGTGATAATATTATCCCCGTTAATATGTTCCTGAAGCATAGAAAGCATTTTTGCCTGTAAAAAATGTTCGTAAATATAGGCAGACAAAATGGGGCTCAAAGAATAAGCGGCAATAAAAGAAAGAATATTTCCCGCAAGCCCGATGACCGAAGACACAAAGCCCGCCCGGTACCTCATTCGTATGTAAAACAAAATGATAACGACAAGTGCCAGGTCATAAAGAATCGGAATATACTGCTCCATTTGCTCCTCCTTTTTTACCGACGGAATTTGTCCGCACCTTTATTATACAGCATTTTGCGCAAAAATGCACACCTTAATTCGGTGACAATTTTTTCAACTGGCTGAATCCCAGCACATAAATATCCCGGTTTTTAAGCAGTACCCGGTACCCATCCGATTCCGTGGCAATTTGTTTTACAGTATTCTCCGTAAAGGAATAGTAAAACACGCTGCGTTCGGTCAAAACCGCCGCTGTCTTGTCCGATAAAGAAACGTCCCGGATGTTTTCGTTTACGGTAGCAGCATATTCTTCTTCGGCTTTTTTGTTTAGAAATACCAAAGACGAGCTGTTTTCCTCATTGGTAGGCTCAAAAATCAACAGCACCCCTTCCGACGAAGTCTGCTGATAAAAGGACAGCGTCCTTCCCTCATAGGAATAGGTTCCCGTCACATTTCCCTTTCCATCAACCACCACCGTCCGGTCATCGCCGATGACCATCAGCGTTCCGTTGCTTTTATAGCCGATGGATACCGCCATCGTGCCTTGCAAAGTCAGTTCAGCCTGCACATCATTGCTGGAAAGACTGAAAAAGATGATTTTGGTAAGCAACTGCCCTTCCGATACGCCGTAGCAGGCTACCGCGAAATCCTCGCCGTTTCCGGCAAAAGCGACGGCAAAAGCCTGATACTCCGTATCATACCAGCCAAAAACCTCTTTTGACAGGGTACCGTTAAAAACCGTAAGTCTGGTGGCAAAGCTTCCCGTATCAGTCAGTACCGCCACCCCGCCCTTGCTGGAATAAACGGCGTCGGTAATCTGCCCGGTTAACGTCTTGGAATATTTTTTCTCTCCATCGCGGTAAATAAACAGTTCCTTACCGCCCCGGTCGTAAATCAGCTCGTAGTTTTTATAGGTGTCTGCCCGCAGGTTGTAAAAGCTGTGCTGAGCATAATTTTTAAGAGAGCCTTTGGTACTGTATGTAAGAAGATAAGTGTCGGTGGCAACGAGAACCCCGTCGCTTACCTTGTAGAGTGCATTGCCGTTTCCCCCCATATAGTCCACGGGAAATCCGGGATTGGTATTGTAGCCGAACAGCTTTTCCTCCGCAAAATCCAGGATTCCCATTTCTTCAATGGTGTCTTTATTCATCAAAACGATTACGACCGCGGCGGTAAGGAGAATCAGAACAAGCAGCCGTCTGAAAAACCGCCTGCGTGATTTTTTCTTTTTAACAGACGTTAAATTGATAACATCAGCCAATTTTAGCCTCCCCTTTTTTCTTCCGTTTGCCGTCTTCCGTTATTTTTCTTATTCATAAAAAACTCTGTTTAAATAAAGTCCGTGAGGCGGAGCGGTCATCCCGGTTTTCGTTCTGTCGCGGCTTAAGATCATTTCCTTAACATTTTCCGGAGTAAAGCGTCCTTTGGAAACCTCGATCAGCGTGCCGGCAATAATCCTCACCATATTATATAAAAACCCGTCCCCGCATATGCGAAAAGTCACCAAATCCCCTTGTCTGGTAACCCCGCTTTCAAAAATAGTGCGGGTGGTATTTTTCAGCGTGCACCCGCTGGCGCAGAACGCCTTAAAATCGTGAGTCCCGGTAAATTCCTTAGCCGCCCTGTCCAGCAGCTTTTCATCCATAGGATGGGGAAAAAACATGGCCCGGTTATGATAAAACGGATTGGGAAAATGGGAATTTAAAAATAAATACAGATATTCTTTCCGAACGCAGCTGTACCGTGCATGGAAATCTATCGGTACCTCACGGCAGTCCACCACCGAAATATCTTCCGGAAGCCGGACATTTAAAGCCATAATCAGGCTCTGGGGAGAAATCTTCATATCCGTGCGGAAATTCAGGCAATAACCATTGGCGTGGACACCGCTGTCGGTTCTGGAACAGCCGGTAATATCCGCACGGACACCCAGCAGATCCTCCAGCGCATCCTGAAAGGTACCCGCCACGGTTATCAGGTTTTTCTGCACCTGATAGCCATGGTAGCGGGTGCCTATATAGGCGATGGTCAAAAGAAAATTCTTCAAAAGGGTTCCTCCGTTTTTGTCCGGAATACTTCTTTAAATCAGATAATTCATGCCGATGACAAAGGCAATGCTTGCCGCCATCACCGCCGTACCGGCAAAGTCCACCCGGGAAAGCTTTAACTGCTTCATCCGGGTTCTTCCTTCTCCGCCGTGATAACAGCGGCATTCCATAGCCAGAGCCAGCTCGTCGGCCCGACGGAATGCCGAAACAAACAGCGGAATCAGGATAGGGATCAGCGCTTTTACCCGCTGCATAAAGGAACCGGTTTCCATATCGGCTCCCCTCGCTTTCTGGGCCGCCATAATTTTGTCGGTTTCCTCGATCAGGGTGGGGATAAAGCGCAGGGCAATGGTCATCATCATGGCAAGTTCATGCACCGGCAGGCCGACCTTTTTTAACGGCGAAAGCAGCCGCTCAATACCGTCGGTCAGCGCAATCGGGGTGGTGGTATAGGTAAGCAGAGAGGTCCCCGCCACCAGGCAGACAATGCGCACCGACATCAAAATCGCGGTTTCAATACCCTGCCGGCTGATTTTAAAAATCCACCACTGCACCAGATAATCACCCTGCACAAAAAAGATATTCAGCACAGTGGTAAACAAAACAATAGGAAGAATTGGTTTCAGACTTTTTAAAATGATTTTCAGCGGGATTTGAGATACCTTATAAAGTACTCCTAAAAAAATGATCGAAAAAGCAAGTGTGACATAATTGGTGGAAGCAAACAGCATGGTGATAAATACGATCACCAGCAGGATTTTCACCCGGGGGTCCATGCGGTGCACACAGGATTTTCCGGGAAAATACTGGCCTATGGTAATATCTCTCAGCATGTTTTTGCGTCCCCCTTCTGTTCAAGCAGGGCAAGGATTTCCTTTTTGGCCTGCTCCATGGTATAGACGTTGGGATCCACCGGCACGCCTCTTGCCCGAAGCTTTAAAAACACGCTGGTAATCTGCGGGATAGAAAGCCCCATTTTGGAAATCTCCTCCGCGTGCAGAAACACATTTTCCGGCGTATCATACATAAACAGCTCCGCCCTGTTCATTACCAGCACTTTGTCGCAATATTCGGCAATGTCCTCCATGTTGTGGGAAACAAGCAACACC
>ENA-UOOK01003085-UOOK01003085.1-fermentation-metagenome-genome-assembly--contig:-NODE-3085-length-19379-cov-63.319292_pt1 | contig 19379 bp, 10 predicted proteins | sample MGYA00245777_ERZ724023 | MGnify/ENA primary metagenome ERZ724023 (study PRJEB28704, sample SAMN03018312) | fermentation metagenome | biome: anthropogenic terrestrial biome; feature: soil...
TTTATTTTTATAAATTTTTGGGTAATAACAGAATTTAGAGGATTTCTACAGAGCCAAATAAATAAATAAATAAATAAATAAATAAATGATTAGCTTGAACAGGATGAAGGCTGAATAATTAAAAATTGTGAGTAAATAAAATGTTCTGTAAACTCAATAAGTATCTGAAGAATTAAAGGATTGAGTATTAGGTGAACAAAAAAGGATTTGGTTTAATCCTTTATTTCGGCTTAGTCCTTATGTTCTTCTATAACCTGTTTTCCCCTTTCTGCAGGCACAATTGTCAGCTCAGCATTTGGAAATTTTCTCTCAAGCGGCTCACCATCTGCAATCCTGTCCATGGTGATTGCAACCGCAGCAACCTCGGAATGAGGCTGGCTTCCAACTGCAACATTCCAGTCTGCAAGCTGGTAAACTTCAGGAGGAACTTTTTCTGCTCCAACGACAAACATAAGCCTGTCACAACTTTTAAGCTCGTCAGTGACATCGGGAAGATTGACCCCATACATCGAAAGATGGCAAACTTTTCCACCGGCGGCTTTCCATTCTCTGATTTCCTGCTTAAAATTAACATTATTCCTAACATAGAAATCTCCGCCCCAGCGTTTGACGACGTCCTCAAGAGTCCTCACTATTCCTGGATCGTCCGAGGCAAGGAGCATGCCTTCTGCACCAAGCAGCCGGGCAGTTAAGCCCACATGAGTGGTGATTCTTTTATCTCTTTCCGGACGGTGCCCTAGGCGCAGCAAAATAATCCTTTTCATACTCGTGCTAAAATCCTGCAAGGTATTAAAGGATTTCACTGAAAAAAAGAAAGAAGGTTACTGGAATCCGTAAATTCCAGGAATTCTCTTCAGAAGCATACCCTCAACAATTATTGGGTTTGTTCGTTGGGCTGTTGCCAATGCATTCTCGAGTTTGAACTCTTTTTCGGCATGAATCGTAAGGATTGGGTCTCCTTTTTTAACAGCCTCCCCCATTTTCTTGTGGATGGAGACTCCAGCGCCTTTGTCATTTGGAGAACCTGCAAGTCTGGCAATCTCAATTATCCATTTATTATCAAACTCAATAACATACCCGTCTGCAGAAGCCACGATGTCAGCTGAGTATTGCCCAATCTGGATATCATCGGATGTAATATTCGGGTTTCCTCCTTGAGCTTCAATGATCTGTTTCATCTTTTCAAGGGCTTTTCCACTTCTTAAGGTCTCAAGTGCCACTTCCTTTCCGCGATCTCTTGGAGCCGCCCCTCCCATCTCAAGCATGATACCTGCAAGGGCAGTGCTTTTTTCAATCAGGCTGTTTGGACCTTCCATGCTTTCCATTACTTTTAGAGCTTCCCTGACTTCCAGCGCGGGTCCAACTTTTCTTCCTATGGGGGACGAGCCGTAGGTAATTGCACACTCGACATGCATTCCAAGCCTGTACCCAAGGTTAATCAGATCTCTTGCAAGTTTTTGTCCATCCTGCGCAGTATGAACTTTCGTACTCGGACCTATCGGGATATCCATTACCACGTTGTCAGCTCCTATCGCTCCTTTTTTTGCCATAATTGAGGCGAGCATCTGGTGGTAAGGATCAATGGAGAGAGGGTACTCAACTCTTATGAGCTTGTCATCCGCAGGCGCGATATTTGTGGCTCCGCCCCAGACAAGAGCCCCGCCGACTCTTTCCGTTATCTCTTTGACTTCCTGGGAACTAAACTCTACAGGACAGAGCACCTCCATAAGGTCGGCAGTTCCACCTGCCCCTGTGATCGCTCTGGAACTCGTCTTCGGAATTAGAAGCCCGTTTGCAGCGACAATTGGAACAATCAGTAGAGAAATCTTGTTTCCGGGAACTCCTCCTATAGAATGCTTATCCATTATAGGGTGTGTGTCAAATTCGATAGTATCTCCGCTTTCGATCATAGCTCTTGTCAGCCATTCTACTTCATCATCCGTCATTCCATGAATATAAGAAGACGTTATGAAAGCCGAGAGTTCGATATCACTGAGGTTTTCTTCCACAATGTCGTTTACGAGCGTTTTAATCTCATCCTGCGCAACAGGTCTTTTGTCCATAACTTTCTTGATCACTGCGGAAGATTTTGAACGAATTGCAGGGATTACCTCAATAGGTTTATCCCAATCCTGAAAGTGCTCGTAAACTTCAGAAAAAACTCCTAGCGTGCCTGGAGGTACCATATCGTCTGTTGTATCCACAATAGCAGAAGTACTCTCATGTCCTCGGATACGGACTCTATCTCCAGGATTAACTCCTAGTTCCTTCGCGTCAACAATATTCAGCATCACTTTGTGCTGACCTATTTTTATGTTAAAATGTTCCAGTTTCAACTGCATGAAAAACTCCTTCCGTTTCGTTATTTCTGTTTGTTTCTCGTAGAGAAACTGACAGACGAACCTGAAAGATTTAGTAAATTAAAACTTAGTAAATTAAAACTTAGTAATTAATATTAAATGTAAGTAGTAAACGTAACAGTAAATACTATTAATAGACATTAAACCTTCGTATTATTTTAAATAGTCACGTAAAAGCTTTAAGAATGAAAATATAGAGTCAAGTAATTATAACTGAGTCAGGAACTTAATTAAGGTAGGAACTAAAATATAATAAGCTTTAGAGGATTCCTCCATCAGTGACTGAAATAGTATCCGTTACTTTAAATTTTACTTTTTTTCGGGTTTTTCAAATTCCCTTTATCTAGTATCCCTTTATACAGTATCCCTTTATCTAGTAAAGATTTCCTCTAAAGTTTTCATGGAAGCTGACAGGCTACGGTATGTAGCAGCTTTCTTACTCAGTAGCTTTATCACTTTCTTTTTCAGCTTCTTTTTTCTCGGCCCTGTGTTTGTGGAGAGCCATTTCTATATTACTGTGCAGATCTTCTTCCTTAAAGGGTTTTGAGATATACCCTGCAGGCTCGGTTGTTTTTGCCCTTTCCAGAGTCTCATCATCAGTGTAGGCAGTGAGGTAAAGTACCGGAATTCGGAGTCGATTTTTAATTTCACGGGCAGTCTCAATCCCATCCATTTCTCCTTTTAGCATAATATCCATTAAGACGAGGTCTGCATTCGTCAGCTCTGCTTTTCTTATAGCTTCTTCTCCTGTAGCCGCAGTACCCGGCACAGTGTAGCCAAGATTTTTCAGCTTGTTCCTAATATTAAGAGCCACTATATTCTGGTCTTCGACAACCAGAATTTTTGCTTTTTTCATTGTATCTCCCCTTGACATTGAATAAGCTTCAGAATAATCAGTCATTTTCCCTAAAAAATATCTTGAAGGTAGTTTCTACATCTCTTTGAAGTTCGATTTTACCCTCCAACTGTTCAACAAGAATGTTTACAAGTTGTAGGCCCAAAGAGTCAGTATTCACGAAATCAAGATTTTCTGGAAAGCCCAACCCATTGTCTGAAACTACTAGCGAATATTGACTATTTTTGTCAACTGAGCTCTCAGCACCAATATTATTGGTGCTATTACTTATACTTTTATTCTCTCCGTTTTCTTGAATCCTGTGAAGTTTTATCCGGATTTCTCCGTTTCTACCCTGAGGAAACGCGTGTTTTAGAGAATTAGACACAAGCTCATTAATTATTATCCCGAGTGGGACTGCTGTGTCCATTCCGAAGAAAGTTTCTTCAATATCCAGATGCATCCTTATATCGTCTTTCCCAACCGCATACGAACGAAGGAGATCTGCAGTCAGTTTTCTAAGGTATTCTGAGAAATCAAGGGTCTCATTATTTCTTGACCTGTACAATTCTTCATGGATTATAGCCATGGTGCTAACCCTATTTTGGCTTTCACGGAAGGCTTCAAGGACTTCCTTTTCGCTGAACTGTTCTGCTTGGAGTTCCAGCAGGCTGGAAATAACTTGGAGATTATTCTTTATGCGATGATGGATTTCTTTTTTACGAATCTCTTCTACTTTCTTCAGAGATTCTTCAGCTTCTTTTTGCCTAGTTATATCGTAGACCGCACCCTGAAGGATTCTTTTCTTACTTGTAAGGTCCGAAACATTCTGGATAATCTCACGGACCCATTTTATTTTTCCGTTTCTATGCCTTATACGGTACTCGTGCTCTATAATAAGTAGTGGATCATTTATTAATTTTTCATTATTATTAAAAAGATTTTTCCGGTCTTCAGGAAGAACAATCTGGTACCAGTTAACTTTTCCAAAAATGAAGTCGTCTCCCCGATATCCTGTAATTTCCTCCACACTTCCATCCACAAGAATGGGTATAAAATCCAGATCTCCCTGGAAGGCTATGCCCCTGAAATTCTTCATAAAGGACCTGTACCGCTCTTCGCTCTCTTTTAATTTTTTCGACGCAAGTTTTAATCCTGTGATATCTTTCATTACACCAATGTCTCTGTAAGAACCACCTTGTTTATCTTTCAAGAAAATCCCGCTATCTTCCACATGCAGATAACTTCCGTCTTTTTTTCTGAATCTATATTCGGTGGCAAACCTTTCTCCTTTCTCTATGAACTTTTTCTGTTTTTCGAAAACCTCTTTACGGTCATCGGGGTGAATATGTACTTCCCAGTTTTTCCTGTTAAAATTCTGGAATTCTTCCGGATTATACTGGGTAAGCTCTTTAATGGCTCCAGCCCATTCAATTTTACCTGTGAGCCTATCATAATCATATACTATCTGTCCTGTTTGCTCAGCAGCTATTCGGTATCTTTCTTCGCTTTTCTTAAGTTTTGCCTGAGCCAATTTCAACTTTGTTATGTCTTTTATTACACCGAGAATCCGATTCATCTGACCTTTTTCATCCTTGAGCCATACTCCACTGTTTTCTACATGGATGTATTTTCCATCCTTTCTCATGAACCTGAATTCTTCGCAGAACCTCTCCCTATCTCCATTAGAATGTGTAATATTTCTAATTGTTTTTTCTCGGTCTTCAGGATGGATTCTACCAATCCAGACCTCAACATTGAGTTTTCTGAATTCTTCAGTGCTGTACCCGGTAATTTCCCTAATGGCTCCTGCCCAGTCCATTTTCCCGGTTTCCTGGTTGTAATCATATACAATCTGTCCAGTTTGTTCTGTAGCTATGCGGTATTTTTCTTCACTTCTCCAAACTCTTTCAGTTGCTTTCTTTCTCTCAGTGATGTCTTTAATGACTCCAAGTACCCTGTATATGTCCTTGCTTTCATTTCCCAGGTAAACCCCGCTGTCTTCCACATAAAAATAGCTACCATCCTTTCTTCGGAGTCGATATTCTTCAAGATATTTTTCTCCATCCTTCATACAGCCATTATGGGCTTTTACAGCTTTTTCCCGGTCTTCAGGATGGACATGGTCAGCCCAGATGGCAGGGGTAAAGCCCTGGACCTCTTCATAACTATATCCTGTAAGTTCTTCAATAGCGCCTGCCCAGGAGCTGTGATTATTTTTTACATCGTAATCATAAATGAGCTGTCCTGTCTGTTCTGCAACTGCCCTATACCGCTCCTCGTTTCTCTCAAGAATTTCCCTGGAAGTTTTTCTTTCAGTTATATCTTTTATTACTCCGACAGTCCTGTATGCCTGACCTTTTTCATTTAAAAGGTAAATGCTGCTGTCTTCAGCGTAGAAGTAGCTCCCGTTCCTCTTTTTGAACCTGTACTCTTCAAGGTATTTTCCTCCGACTTTCATACAGCTCTCGTAGGCTTCCCATGCTCTTTCCTTATCTTCTTCATGGACTTTTCTTATCCAGTCTTCGAGATCTACCTGTTTGAACTCCTCAGGACTGTAACCTGTAAGCTGCGAAATGGCTCCTGCCCAGTCAAGCCGCCCGGATTCAATGTCATAATCGTACACAAGCTGCCCTGTTTGCTCGGCTGCTATCCGGTATTTCTCTTCGTTTTTCCTGAGGGTCTTTTCAGCCGCTTTCCGCTGAGTTATATCCAGCATTACCCCGACAACTCCGGCCACTTCTCCCGAGCTGTTCTGGTAGGCGGCTTTATGGAAAAGGAAATCTCTTTGTACACCGTCGGCACAGACTACCTTAGTTTCGTGATAGTTACTTCCCCCGCTCTCAATAAGACTCCTGTCATCCTCATGATATATCTCTACAAGCTCCTTTGGAACTTTCTTTTGAAACTCCCGGAAAGAACCTCCTATAACTTCATCTTTGGGAAGCCCCATGATCTGCCTGGCAAAACTCTCATTACAGTTTATGTATGTTTCATTTAAGTCTCTCTGGAATACAGGGCTTGGGATACTATCAAGTAGAGCTTCCAGAAATTGCACATTATTCTGAAGTTTACTTTCTGCTTTCCTTAGCTCGGTTACATCGAGCAGTATGGCAACCATATTTTTTGTCTTTCCCTCCTCGTTGGGAAAAGTTGCCCTGCTCGCCAGAAAATCCCTTATTGTGCCGTCGGCACATATGACTTCTTTCTCATAAACATCGCATCCCCCTTTCTGCAATAACTTCAGATCATCTTCGTGAATTTCAAGCGAAAACTTCTCTGAAGACTTGTCATACAATTCAGCAAATGTTTTTCCTATTATCTCTTCTTTTTCCAGACCCAGGACCTGCCTGGCTAAAATATTATTACAACCCAGATACCTGCCTTCATTATCTTTATAAAATACAGGTGCAGGTATCGTGTCCAGAAGACTTTCAAAGAATTTCAGGTTATTCCTGAGGATTTTTTCAATTTTTCTCCTTTCATTTACTTCATGTACAAGTTTCTCATTTGCTTCCGTGTATTCCAGGGTTCTTTTTTCAACGAGTTTTTCCAGTTCCTGCTGATGAACCCAGAGGCTTTCCTCGGCACGCAGGCGTTCTATAATCTCAGATAGCAAAAAAGCGGCAGAATCAAGAAAATGTATATCATCCTCAGTAAATTTTCTTTTTTCTCGACTGTAAACTTCCATTACCCCAAAAGGCGCATCCACGTTTCCTATAAGAACCGTCACTCCGCTAGCTATACCACGTTGCCTGAGAAATTCGCTATATTCAAAACGGGTTTCGGTTTCAATATCCTCCAGGATAATTGGTCTTTTCAAAACAAGGGTATAGTTTGCCTGAAATTTTTTTTCTATAATATCATTGTCTATGGCTTTATTTTCCCATCCATATCCTGCCCTGATAGTAAAGGTTCCATCGGGCATGAGCTCCAGAATTCTCGAATACTCTATACCAAGACCTTTAGCAATAAGGAGGGCACTCTCTTCCAAGATCGCCTGGAAATTTTTGCAGGTTAAGGATATCCTGCCAAGGTTGCTCAGGGAAAGATATTGTTTCTCTCTTTTACGGAGTTTTTCTTCAGTAAGAACCCTGAAACTTATGTCAAATCCCTGAAGACTTACATAGTTCTCTTCCGGAAAAGGGTAGAGTAATGCAACATATGTTGTTTTTTCTGCATAAATTTCAAGATTTTTTGGATCTTCCTGTGCAAGGACTCTTTTTATATTATGTTTTAATGCCTGAGGAACTTTTTCTCCTGCTTTTATACCCCAGTATTCAAGAAGAGCATCAGCTGCCTTGTTAGCATAGAGCACAGTTCCATCCTTTCCTAATTTCAGGAAAATATTAGGATTTTTTGGAGAAAGCTCCGCCACCATCTGTTCTTTACCTGCTTCTCCATTTTCTTTTATTTTCTGGAGTAAATCATTACTTTTGATGACTTCCAATCCCCCATCTTTCTTAATTTTAACATTTGCAAGTGACATACGAGCAGCATCAAATCTCGATTGAAATCCTGGATAAAAACGTCTTTTGAGGGGCTTTTCCCGTTTCTTAGCTTTTTACTCCTTCCAGTCAAAAGCTTTCTGGCTTATTTCGATAAAAAATATATGTGAACCCATATGCATCCACTATTTAAAAAGCATATGATATCTGTCAGGATTCTGAAAGTTTGATCTGATTTATTGAATAGGACTTACGCGGTTGAACTGAGAAAACCATGATATTAAACCTTTAATCGTCCAAAATAATAATTTAAACCACAAAATCTATTGGACTTTATTTTGGACTTCAAGTGCATAAGTCCTAATTATTCCCTGCATTCATATTTGGTCTTCAGAAACTTACTCTGCCACAAGGTATTAAATCAGCGCCATCGACTTATATACCGCATCGATCGGATCCTCATAAAAAGAAATCTGAAACTTACTGAAAAGATCCGGCGGGACCGTCGCAATCTTTCCTGCTGATGCGATCGGAATCAGTACTCTTTTTGCTCCGGCATCAAGGCAGACCTGTAAAAGACCAGCAAGATTTTCAAGTACGCCTACAGACCCTCCGATTGTCATACTCCCGAGGATCGTGGTCTGTTCCTGAAGCGATCTTTCTATTGCTCCTGAACAGAGGCTAATGAAAGCTGCAAGAGCGAGTTCCTCAGACATGCCAACTCCATAGAGGTCCTGGACGTGTAAAAAGTAATCTTTTTCTTTTACGGAAATGCTCTGGCTTATGGACTTTGCATTGGCCCTAAAGAAATTAAAAGCCGTTTTTATAGATTCCTTTGCCTGAGAGTTTAAACCAGTGCCCGATCTTTCGTATTTTCCCGAGCCGGATACTATCTGGACTTCAAACTTGTATATCCCGATTTTCCCTGATTCGGTAGCAGCTACAGCATAGGCTTCGCCTGGCTTTGTGATCCCTGCGGGGATAATTTTGCTTCCACCACTTTCAGGCACTGGCACGAAGGTTTCTTTCAGGTTCTCATTGTCGATATATGAGAAGTTTACATCGAAGAACTCTATTCCTCCAATCTTTTTGAGTTGCTCTTTTACGCGCCTTCGACCTACAAGTGCATACTCAAGAATCTCCTGAGCTTCTTCTTTTGTAAGATTCTCGTCAGGGTAGAGGAGCTTCATAAGCCCGGAAAATGTCTTTTTAACGGCAATTACATCGCGCTGGTTCAGGTTGTTTCCGAGCCTGAAGAATCGGGTTATATGGTCAGAGTAGGAACGTTTCCTCATCTCCCTGAAAAATTCGGCAATATAGTCAACTATAAACCCATACCTGTCAGTAAAGTGTTCTGGTCGGAACTTAGGGACTTCCCAGCCAGGGAGATAGTAGTGCATCCTGTCAAAAAAGGCAGTGTCACTGTTCATAGCATCCGGAAACGGGGAGAAAAGATGAGAGGTTTTCAAGAGGGAATCAATGCTCTGGTTAACGTTTCCTACGAAAACGATTGATGAGTTTGCGTTTTTCTGCTCCTTTCCTCTTGCAAAAGAGCCTGAAGCCATATAGTCTTTGAGGATCTGGATCCCATCTTTATCTTTGAAATGAATCCCAGCGACCTCATCGAATGCTACAACATCCCAGAGCCCAACAAGCCCGATTTGCCGGGTGGACATGTTGTAGAAGAGGTTTGCAACCGTGGTCTGTCCACCAGAAATCAGGATGGAGTTAGGGGAGATTTCTTTGTAGACATGAGATTTTCCTGTACTCCGGGGACCCAGTTCGCAGAGGTTGTAATTGTTTTCAACAAGGGGGACAAGCCTTTCAAGCATGTGCCATTTGACAGGAGTTGAAAGCTGAGTTGGTTCCATTCCAACGCTTCTCAGAAGGACGTCTATCCATTCTTCTTTTGTGAAATATCTCCTCGCTTCAAGGATTTCCTGAATATTCATGTTAGGAATCTGGATAGGTTTTAAGCTGGAGATGATGAAAGGAGATGCTGCCGATTCAGTAGAGTATTCCATCTTGATCATGCACCAGATCCCACCTCCAAGCAATTTGTCATATTTTATGACATAATCCGAGTCAATTTCAATGTTAATAAGCCCGAGATTGGAAAATGAAGCTTCGTAGATATCCCTTTTTTCGTTTAACCGGACAGTAATTTTATCAATAACCGTATAATAACCAGTCTCCCTTATCCTCGACTTGATCCTTTCAGCTTCATCAGGTCTCACATAGTTCTGGGACAGGATATTTTTGACCATCTGGACACCTTCCTGGATTACATCCTCATCGTCATCTGCACAATAGGAGCCGAGAAGGTATTCCAGCACATAGACAGGGACATTGTGTCCAACTTTCAGCAATTTTGTAAGGTCTTTTCGCACAACCCTGCCAGGGAAATGATTAATTAATTTATTATCGGTTTCGAGGCTTGCTGTCTCAAGAGCTTCTTCGGTCATTTTTATCCTGTCCATATCTGTCCATATCATACTCTTTTTAACCAGAGCGAATTTTTGTACCGGGTTCACTTTTCAACTTAGAAGTCATCAAAGCCGCCAATCAAAAGGTCAAGTTCGAATGGAATCCGGGCAACATCTTTGATTTCAGCTGGATCTTCATCAATAAGCCTGAGATAATATGTTTTATTTTCGAGATTGCTTCCAAGGGTGAGCATCACAGTGTACTGTCTTTCTTCAGGCTCATCGGATTCACTGTCAGCGATAACAATTTTTTCGTCGCTGATCATTTTTTTCTGCTCACCATCAACATCCCATAGAGAAACCCTGAAGGTTCGGGGCTTCATTTTATCAGTCACCTGTTCGGTCTGGAAAATATTTACTTTAAACTTGCTGCTTGTGATCTTTTTCCGGTTATTTATTACAGATACATTGACTTTACCATGCTTGATGCCCTTTCTTTCAAGGGTTTTATCGTCCCGCCTGTGGTTGTATGTTAAAACCGGAATGACAATTTCTTGAGGAGAGGCTCCTCCGTGTACGAAATTGAGCCCTCCTCCTTGAAGCTTGAATCTAAGGTCAGTTCCTGGGACATAGGCAAAAAGAGAGTTTTGTCCCTGCCCAAGTATGTGGCTCATGTCAAAGCTGTGTATATTATCCAGTGGATTATCCTGTGCAAGTTCCTGGTCACTCAGGATAAATCTCTTTGTTGTGTCAATTATACGAGATTTGTCAAATAATAAGGTATCTACTTTATCCACATTTTCCATATCGTCTCTTCTGTACAGGAAACCGTGATCTGCTGTAACAATGATATTTGTTGTGTTCAGGCGGTCACTTAAATACTTGACAAGTTTCTTTATCTCAAGAATTGTTTCTTCGACGGCATTGAAAACGCTATTTTCCGAAGACTGTTTATCCCCAGTTGAATCTATCTTATTGTGATATATGTAAAGGACTCTTTTTCTCTTGATGAGTTCCCTTGCCTCATCCCGGCTGTACCGCATAAAGTCTTCATAATTAAATGCAAGTGAATCTCCGCATTTGCTCTGCAGAATTTTTTTCCTTTTTTCAAGCCCTTCGGAACTCGTACCGTCTACAAAGATTTCTTTTCCTCTGTATTCCAGGGAATTATGAGGGAGCAAACTTGCCATTCCGAGTTTCGTGTATGAGGGTAAGACTCCAGCCATGTGGTTGAGTTCGGCAAGCCCATGTGTGTCTTTATTAAGGATTTCAAAAAGTTCGACAGCCGCTTCGTAGCGCAGAGCATCAGAAATAACAACTGCAACTCTACTTCTATCGTCTTTTTGTAGAATCTTGCTTACATGCATTTTATAGAAGTCTTTCTGGCTTTCTGCAAGCTCAATTTTCCACTGCCCTTTAAGATCGGATTCAATAAGGCTGCTCCATTTCAACAACAATTTTCCGAGCAGCTTGTTGGTATAAAGGTCTTCGACCTGAGGCCTGAGATTCTTTTTAAGGATATCTTTTTCCTGCTCTTTATCATAGTAATAGTAGAATTTCCTGTAGAGGTAATCGATCTGGTAGTAGGTCTCAGCATATGCTTTAAATAACTCGTACAAACTGCGTGTGTTTTCAAGCATGTCAGCTGCTTTTGAATTATCATAATATTTAAGGGAAAACCGGAAGAGCTTAACCGCATATTCAAGTGCGTTGTAGATATTCTCATATTCGAAAAACCAGTGCTTCGTCCTGCGGGTGTCGATCCAGGAAAGATAGCTTTTGAATTCCTCTTCTGTTGAATCTATAGGACTATTTAAGGATTTGATTATATGAAGAATTACAGCTTTGTCAAAAGTTTCCACGGCTTCGGCTTCAAGATATGTCTGTACATCTCGTTTATCAAGCGCTGCCTGCAGGTTCTTTTCCAGATCCTGGCTGTTTTCTTCAAGGATGTCCCTTGTATATTTCTCAAATGTTTTTGAATCCCGTGAGCTGTCCATCCAGTGCTTGAGGAAGATCTGACACTCGTTTTCTTTTCGGTTCACATACTGGTCGTAGCCTGAAAGGGAAATTCCGGAATACCGCTTCATGTGTGTAATCAGGAAGCTCAGGAAAAGCTTTTTCAGGGTCGGATTTTTTGCCGAAAATCCAAAGTCCTCTTCTGCCAGCTCCCAGAAGTTTTCCTCCAACCCGAACTTTGAGATATTCTCCCATGCCGGGTTTTCAGCTTTTTCCAGAGATTTCAGCATGATGTCCCTTACAATCTGTTTGAATTCAGGAGCCTGCGTTTTTGAAAAAACAGCCAGCATGCCCAGAATGAACTCTTTTTCACGCCAGTCTTTCTGATAGAGCTTCTTTAAAGGCTGAACTCTTTCTTTCTGGTTGCCAAAGAATTTCTCACATTTAGTGAAGAAGTCGTCAAGTTCATGCCCGTCAATTTCAAACTCGCTCTTTATGTCTGAAATCCGGCTGTTCTCGAATTTTGAAGAATAAAGCTGGATGTCAAACAGCCAGTTTTCCTCGTGTGGCCTTTCCTCTTCCGGGGAGTAGATCAGGTAGTTTGATTCCGGGTCCTCGATTTCAAGGAGCTTTTTGGTTTCAAAATAGTTGTCACTCAGGATATGGAATTTGATGCTTTTCTCATCCAGGATTTTTATGATCTCTTCCAGCTCTCCGCTTGGCGCCTGGTTTTCTTCATCCCAGCCGGTTTTGTCTCTGTCGTACCAGAAAACGATTTTTCTTTTTTCATAGTCCTTCAGTTCGGAGGGAGAGAATTTTTTAAGTAAACTGCTGCTGGTTTTTTCTACGTTGACCATGAGAATCCATATCCTGTTATTAATCCGGAAGAGTTGAGTGATACTTAGAAATTTAGCTCACGTGTTCATGAAATACTCTTTGATTTTTAAAAGATTTTGCCAACTTTGTAAGGAGAACATGTGACATATAATTCGGAACTTATTGTAAAAGAAAATTAGTAAGCAATATAGTGATAAAATGTTATAAGTTATGCCCATAATCTGATCAGAAATATATTAAAAAAGTAATTCTAAAAAAGAAGATAGAAAAGTGAGGTTCGAACCTCTATATTGAAAATAAAATTTTATTCTTAAGTATAAATGTACAGATCCATTACCTTTTTAAGAATTCCATAACCTCTTTCTCAGATTTTGTATACCGAGATACAGGAGATTTGGATTTTTCATTCTTTTCGAATAAAGAATGCAACTTATTAATGGCAACAGGGTCTGATATGTACAATGTGTTTTGTTCCAGATATCTCGATGCCATGTGATTCCCCCTTGCAGTTTAGTCCTGTCTTTTAACAACTATATGTGTTCTTGTTTGATATACGTTTCTTTTTTAATCATTCCCTGTTTAAATATTTTACCATTTGTATCCTCTCTATCCCGTCCTCCTGCAGTTCGGACTGCAATTCTATAAACCCATTGTCTTTATAAAATTTCACCACGGAATCGGCTTCCTTACTTGCTTCAAGCCAGACAATGGTCCCTCCCAATAACCCGATGCAGCCATAAACAATGTTTACGGCTTCGTCAAGCAGGTATTTTCCTTCAAAGTTGTATTTAAACATGTCATTTTTCCCTAACTGGGCAATAAAGTATGAAGGAATGCCTTCCTGTTCTCTCAGCAGGTTCATGTCCTTTTTCTGCTTCCTGCTCAACTTGCTCTGGTCTACTTTCAGTATTTTCAAAGCCAGGGCGAAAAATCCAAGGACGCAGAAGTTTTCATCGTCACTGTTCTTTCTATCAAGTATAAGGTATGATCTGCATATTGATCTGTCATTAAACCTTTCCATATTGCGCCGCACAAATTCCTGGATATCAGGGTCCTTTGCACAGTAGAAACTGCTTAATGTCCTGTCCACTTTCCCTTTATCAGCCTGTGTAAGCTGGTTGTACGAAACAACAATTGGGTCGAGTTTAAGTTCGAAAGTGTTTAAATAATCCCGTATCTCAACCAGTTGCTCAGGATCTTCCAGTTCGCTTTCTTCAAGTACCTGTGTATTTAACCACTCCATTCCCTCAGGACTTATGGAAATTAGCCCATCCGGCCCATCCCTGATAAGCCGTATCGTTTTCAGGTACTTGAAAACCCAGTAGATTTCCTCCTTGAATTCAAGGTTTTCGTAATCTAAATCTTCCTGTTGAAAACTATTCCCAAATTTAAAATCACCAACCAGTTTTGCTTCAAGCTCAGAATACCTGCATCTCTCAGACCTGTAGATATTCTTGACCATTTGACTTATGACAGTTTCAAAACACGGTAGCTTTACGTATTGCTCACTCAAGGTTATCAGATTCCTGAGAAATGGAGAAAATAATGACCAATACATGCTCCGATCTGTATTAAATTTTTCCAACATCACTCTAAAAATCTCTGCTTTTCTTTAGTATTTTCTCAATTACTAATGAATTCAGCAACTCCATTGGTTCATTGGCATGTTTATGGCGTGTTTGTCTTTTATGGCATGATTACAACGTTTTTGTAACGTATTTATGTCCCCCATTATGTTCCCATTTCCCCCTTTGGATTGGTCAGTTATTTTTTAAAAACCCGGACAAGGCAACCATAATCCCCTAATTCAGTTATTCCCAGAGACCTTTTTTGATCTCTTTTTCAGGTACCGGGACTCTCACCGGTCAGCTTGCTGACCGGCTTTTCCCACAAAATATATTGAGATTATCAAAAAAGAGTATCCTTACAATTATTTAAAAAATAATAAATTTTATCCCTTGATTCCTATAATTGTGGTTCTTTACGTCTTTTGCGGTATTAGAAGCCTGAACCTGGAAAGGTTGCACAGAACATTAAAAGAGTGTGATGAATTCGTATATTCGGCTCTATAGAAATGCTTAATTTAATACAAATTATTTCTACAACTTTTTTGTTTATATTATATAGTAAAATTTTCAATTTTACTTCTTTGACTTGATTATAGAACTTCCTTGCCCTAATTGCCTCTCCAAACTTCCTTTTTATAACTGAGATAACTGCTTCTACTATTCTTCTGTTGTATCTTATTTGGCATGAAAGTGCTTTCAAGTACTTTCATTTCTTTGTGCCAGTTATTCGAAGAATTTTATGTTCGTTTTTTTGCTAAGGTTAATGTAAGTTTTTTAAGAGAATGTTGGCAAGTTCGTAATTTCCAAATATGTGACCCATTCCAGCACTGTTAATAAATCCTATTACTTTATATAATACAGATTTCTTTTAATTCAAACAAAATATATTTTGATTTTACCTACAATTATTAAGGCACAGCAGTTCATTTATTCTTTCATTTTCGAAATGGTAAGTGTTGTTTTCAATATCAATAAACTGTAAACATTCAGCTATATCTTTAAAAACACAACTCATTTTTCTGCTTCTTGTGGCTAAGTTTTGCTCATCTTGCTTGCTGTAAAAAAAGATAATTTCTTTGATTGCTCTACTGACACCTACGTAAAAAAGATCTTTTGACTCTGAAATCTCTACTTGTTTAGGATTTCTGAAATCAGAGCACGGAAAACATAATGTAGAATGTGGCATCTTGAAATTTACTATTCCTACCATAAAAATGTAATCAAATTCAAGTCCTTTTGAACCATGAATAGTTGATAAATACACTTTATTTCTAACGTTTGATTTTACAAGTTGAACCCAGTCAATTTCCATTTGTATGCAATTATAGAACTCTTGCAAGCGTTTCCAAACTTCTATTGATGAATAATGACCTCTATCAAAAGAAGAAGAAAACTTTCTAATGGTTGTCAAGAGTATAGTATTCTTGGATTCACCTGAATAGTTTTCATCGATCAACTCATCAATTATTCTTCTTACAGATTTTTTTACACATTTTTCTTCTATTTGGTTTCTTATACCTTCAATTAATGCTGAATATTCTTCGGTGATGGAGCCCATTTTGAAGTCACTTATATCAACATATTCGATAGAATTCTTTTTAAATACTTTTTTGATACAGTTAGAGGTTCTTTTTTGTGGGAATAGTATACAGATATTATGAAGATTTACGCCATTTTGCAATAATCTCAAAATTATTTCGATAATTCTTTTCATTTCTTCTTCAACTGTATTGTGTATATATATCTCATTTTTTGCTTCCGAGACGAAAAAGGATGGATCCCTTAATTTTTTTGTTATATGAAGTATATGCTCAGAATCTGCTCTGTGATTTTTGTTTAATTGATATATCTCACAGTTAAAATCTTGTATTAAAAAAGCAATATTATCTGGATTAGCCCCTTGAAATCTCATTATTGCCTGTTTTTTATCCCCCATTACGTAAACAACTTTTTTAGTCCCGTTAGAATCAATCCCGATTTCCTTAAACAGTTTGTATTGAATGTAATTTGTATCCTGAAACTCATCAGCAAGCAATATTGGATACTTATTTAAAAATAGATTTTTTACATATTCATTTTGTTGAAGTAGATCTATTGCCTTAAATAATAAGTGATCAAAATCTAAGTTTTCTTTATTGATTAAATCTTCATTCATTGAACTTCTTAAATTTTCAAATGTCATTTCGTTTTCGACATCTATGTAATCTGTTCCTTGTAAGAATTTCTTGTTGTACCATGTGTTGTATTCAGATACAAAATCAGCTTCTCTTTCCCATTTAGATGATGAACTTCTGATATAAGCTCTATAATAGTTATTTTTGTATTCTATTTTCTTATTTTCATCAAGAATGGTGAAAAATCTGCTTATTCCAATATAATTTCCATAACATCTCAGGAGTTTGTATGCAAATGTATGAAAATTCATAATATCTACATATTTTTCTCCATATGGAATATTTATTCTCAAACGTTTTTTCATTTCATCTGCCGCTGCATTAGAAAATGTCAGAGCAAGCAATTTTTGTGGAGGTTTTATACATCCTCTTAAAATTAAATATTCTATCCTTTTGATCATTACATAGGTTTTTCCATATCCAGGCGGAGCTGTTATGAAGAGAGATGATTCAACGGGATAGGTAATTGCGAAATCTTGAGATGGATCATTGCTCATTTTGAACCACCATCTCTTTAGCTTTTAAAATGATATCTTTATAACATGAAGGGATTTGATCTTCTTTAAGATGCGAACTAATCATTGATCCCATTAATGCCGATTTATATTTCTTTAAAGTCTTAGACAATTCAGTTTTTATAGTATCTTTAGTTTTTTCTTTGAGATCTGTAAAATCTAAATTGTCTAAATTCGATAAAATTTCGGTAACTTCCATACTTTCTGCATTTACAACGTATTTTCTTATGAGTTCAAGATAATATTTTCCAATAGTTTCGGGATCGACCTTTATAAGTATATTGGCAAGTTCATAACTGTCTACATGGTTTAGGAGTTCTTCCTCGAAATCAGCGTAATTTGTTCTATAGAATGGTTCATTTTCATCATCGATTAAAGAATCTGCAGAAGTATCATTATCTTTGTCTTTAATAGCTGCACATTTTGCAAACTTATTTATTATTGTATACATTGGTTTAGCATTACCTTTACCACCAGCATTAATAACCGACAAACCCAAATCATCTAAATCAACATTGATAATCTTAGCAAATTCTGGCAATGCTCCAAATTCACTATGGCCTTCGACTATTATCACACCTCGAGATAGAAATATCTCTGGATACGATCTAAATACAGAATCGAAGTGTTTTAGCTTATTATTACCCAATTTACTAGTAATTTTTTTTTCAAAAGCTTCATCGAATCTAATTGCCTTACACGCTTTATTATCTCTTTTTAACATACAAATATCTGATTTCTCTATTTGTGATAATATAGAGGGAGAATGAGTTGTAACAATAAGTTGAACGTTATATCCCATTTCAGCAAATTTCCGCTGTTTCACTTTCAACTTTTTGATTAAACTACGTTGCAAATGTGGATGCATGTGAGCCTCTGGCTCTTCAATTGCAACTATGAGGTTCGTTAGTTTCTCTTCAGAGAACTTCATGTGGGTGAACAATCTACTGAGTTTAAGCGCGATTACAAAGGAACCTTGAAAACCACTACCCTGCTTGAAAATAGATACATCTTCCAAAGATACATGATTCTCATTAAATAAATTTGATTCTTCAATTTTTGCGAGATCTATTTCGATTTGACTTTCTGGAACGAACAGAGATAAATTTTCATTTAATATACTTTTAATCTCTCGGATTCCGTGAAGACCATTTATTTTTGATTGTAATTCTTCTATAGTTTGTTGAACACTTGTTTTTTGGCATATATTCTGGACACTTTGCTGTATTTTTTTGATCAACTCTTTATCTCGGGGTTCTGTTTCAGAAATGCATTCATCTAAACGTCTATTGCAATCATCCAACTTCATATTAAATTCTGTTAAACAATCTACCAAGGGTATCGAGTTATCAAGAGCAAAATCTCCTAAATTGTCATCCATTTCAACCAAAATTTCTGAAATCGAAGAATCTTCATTTTTCTCATATTCATTTAAATATAAATCTATATTTTTTATACATGAGACAATTTGTGCATTTAATGGTTTTAAATAGTGTTTGTTGTGGTCTTTGAAAATTTGTTTAAGATCCCCACTCGATGAATTTGTTTCCTTCCAAATATCTCTGTAAGCGTCGATGTAGTAGAATGGTATGTATCTTTTATGGGTAAGGTTGAAATTTTCTCCCTTCGAATTTTCAGGATCATCTTTTCTAACAAAAAAGAGCTCCACATTAGCATCATTATTTTCTTCTTCCCACTTTGCTTCAAGGCGTACACTAAGTTGATTGTTTGAAATATCTATTCCAGACCAAACAAAAGCGGTTTTATCATTTTCATCTAATTCATCAAATGATAATTCAATTACAATTTCAGTGCTTCTTTTGTTGGAAGATTTATCAAAATAAAAATCGTCTTCAAAAAATCGAACTCTATGAGGACTTTCATCCATTTTTAAAATCTTGTACAACGCTTTTAATATCGTTGTTTTTCCTATGTTATTTTCACCAACTATTACGGTTAATGATGAAAACTCCATTTCGAGTTCCTTAATATTCCTAAAATTTTCTATATATAACGATTTCAATTTCAAAAGAACCATCATCCCAAAATTATTCTGTACTTTTTCCTCGAAAAATAAAAAGAGTTTTTAAAATGCATAAAGTGAAGTCTTTAATAAAACTTGTCATGTACGTTTTGATGTAGTCAAATTTTCGTTATTAGTTTATATCTTCCCCACCAACCCCTCAAACTTCTCATAATTAACTTTGACCCCATCATCCAGATCAATCTCAATCATCTGATCCGCTTTATGTTGAAG
>ENA-UOOK01003087-UOOK01003087.1-fermentation-metagenome-genome-assembly--contig:-NODE-3087-length-19351-cov-8.938381_pt1 | contig 19351 bp, 17 predicted proteins | sample MGYA00245777_ERZ724023 | MGnify/ENA primary metagenome ERZ724023 (study PRJEB28704, sample SAMN03018312) | fermentation metagenome | biome: anthropogenic terrestrial biome; feature: soil; material...
CAGGTTTTCAAACTTATAGAAAACTCTCTCTCATTGGAAGATGCGTTTTTTGATGCCACCGGAATAAAACTTTAAATCTCAGGCAAGAAGATCATTTTTTCACCATCGAAGAACGCTGGGTTTTAACCCATACATGTAAAGAATTATAATATTTTTTCCAGATGTGACATAATAGTTCGTATCTTCCTTTAAAATGATATCCTTCTTTTTTTAAGTCTAATAAAGCACTTGTATTGGGTCTGAGTATATAAGTTTTCTAGCAAAATCATCTAACAATCCGTCTATTAAGTAATAATTCTGAAAAAAATAGTTCTAAACCAAACGTCCTTTTTTATTGTTTGATATCCTGGCCGGAAAACTTATATGGAGTTGACTAAAAGGAATTGATGGAGTTCTAAAGTCTTTTCCACCTAACCCGAACTCCATAACACACGCCCTAAAAGGCATGATTAGCAATGTATAATAAAGCACGCAGAGAAGATACCCTCACAAAAGCTTTGGGAATAACAGCACTTGCGATTTTAATACTGGTGAGCGTAGCAGGCGCTGCTCCGTTTGCATATGTGACGAGTATAGGAATCGACACTGGCACTGTTTTTGTAATTGACACTGCAACTAACAATCTTACAGCCGTGGTGCCTATAGAAGGCTGGGCTGGAGAAGCTGCAATCAACCCTGCAGGAACAAAGGTATATGTGACAGACATATCAGGATTCAGCACCACTGTCTCAGTAATTGACACAAGGACAAATACTGTTGAAGCCGTAGTGGATGTGGGAGGTTATCCTCGGGGGGTTGCAGTCAACCCGAAAGGATCAAGGGTTTATGTGACGGTCCGTGACAGTATAGTAGATAATAAAAGCAGCAATATCTCTGTGATTAACACAGTAATTGGCACATCTACAAACACTGTAATGGACCCGGTTAATGTGGGACTGAGTACTTATCACGTTGCATTCACACCTGATGGGGAAAAAATCTATGCTACAAACAATCGCAACAACACTACTTCTGTAATTGATGCAACTACAAAAAAAGTTACAGCCACTGTGCCTGTAGGAGACTATCCTACAGATATTGCAGTTAGCCCTGATGGAAATAAGGTTTATGTTGTCAATTCAGGCAGCAACACTGTTTCTGTAATTGACACAGCCACAAACAATGTTACAGGAACTGTACCTGTAGGGGACGGTCCCGGCGATATCACAGTCAGTCCTGATGGAAAAAAGACATATGTGACAAACTCCGGATCCTACAAAGATTCCGGCAACACTGTTTCAGTAATTGATACAACAACAAACACCGTTACAGCTACAGTGCATGTAGGAACTGCTCCGAGGGGGATTGCAGTCACTCCAGATGGAAAAAAGGTCTATGTGGCAAACTCCAGAAGCAGCAATGTCTCTGTAATTGACACAGCCACAAACACTGTTATAGCGACTGTGAATACAGGAAAATACACTATGAACTATCCTGTTGGAGTTGTCATTGGACCATTTAGAGATTCTAACACGAATGGCAAAAACACAAAGACAACATCTGATGGAACTGACCAGAGTACAATGGAGACTTTAAACGCAACTGAAGATATAGGATTTGAAGAAACTAACATATCATCCTCTGAAGAAAAAACCACTGTTCAACTCAATAATTCAAACAACAACACCAACAATCCAGAATCTGATAATGGTAGTAGATCAGATGTAAATGAATCGAGTAAAAATAACTCCACTCCGGGCTTCGGATTATTAGGAAGCTTGACCTGCCTGTATGGAGGCTGGAGGCTCAGAAAAAAGTAAACAGGACCTGGATTGGACGTATATTGCTGACGACTGATGACTCATTGCATCTGGATCTAACAAATGAAGCATAGAAACCTGATGTATCGAAGCTTCACGTGTATTCTGGGGGATTATAAACCTTTAATCTTTTTGCGGTGGTTGGTATGAGTAAAACTAGCAAGGAAATAGCTGTTTTTGTTGTATTTTTAGTCCTGGTAGCTCTGTGGGGATTATTTATAAAAACACCAGCAGGCTCGAATATACCAGTTAATAATGAGCTGAAGGTAAGTAATATTCATGTCCAGTTTGAAAACGGCACTTCCGAAGATGAAGTTGAAACTATTCTTGAAAACTGCAACATGGCTGTGAACTATAGCATCGAATACAACGATAAGAATACGGCAGAAGATTACTACATTATGTTAGATGAAGATGAAAGGGACGTTAGACGTGAACTATACGAAGGAATGAGGAAAGAGAAAAAAGATTGGACAGTGCCTTCTCTTTCACATGTTATCAGGAGAGGAGATTACTACGTAATTATGGTATCTGAACAGGCTATCAATGATGAAACTTTTCTTGCGATACTGGATAAATATGACATTCAAATGAAAAAGTCCTTCTGGTGTTCTATACGCTTTGAAAAGCCGGACGGATCCAGGTATTGGATCTAAGAGGAAAATGCAATCCGAATAAAAAATGAGCTTGAAAATAACGAAAGTATTTTTACTGTATCATATTGGCCATATTCATGACCAATTGTTTATTCACATTTTAGACTTGTTAAATACATTTTATTTGGGGTGTTATTCTGAACAGTACACCCACCTTATGGAGAATAATTCACACAGCACATCAAAGAGTTTTGCAAACAATTATGAAATTGTGTTGCTCATTTTCTTCATATATACTTTACTTCCCAGCTTGTGGTTTTTTGAAGCGATGGATAGCAAAAGAAACGAAACACATCAGAAGCCACATCCATGTAAAATTAACCCAAATATCAAAATAAGCACTCTTGGCTAAAGGCTCTCTCATTCCAGATAACCATATATAAGCAAATGCCAAAAGTTGTGAGGGGATATAGGCAATTATGTAACGTAAAATTATAGGCTTTGTTTTTAGATTTGTGCAAAGTTCAAAAGCAAGAACTCCAATCAGAACAATGATAGCACGGTCAATTTCATGCCAATTTCCATTCGGATCTTCATAAACACCATTTTGCAAATATAAAACACTGTTGAGAATTGTTGCAAATGTGTAAATTGAAGTATATAGAAAAAGAGCATTTTCCCAAACTGATTTTTTCATATTTTTATCACTCCTTCGTAAAATATAAATTCGCTCTCAGAACGTTAAAATTATCAACTACCATATCAAAAATATTTGCTTTGTAGAACGCTACTTTTCCAGTTCAAGTCCTGCCACGACTGCAAAATTTGAGATTATAAACCTTCTAATAGGAAAAGCCAAAACCTTCTACAGAAATTTTTGCTCAACCTTTTTTTAAAAAGCTTGAGCCAAAGCCTTTTAAAGGTGAACCTCTCTCAATCTGCGTGACATGTCCAGACCAGCATACCTTGGCAAAATGCTCCTGCACTGGTGCGAAGCCTGCAATGTGCCTGTGCTCGGAAAAAAGTGTGGGTGCGGCAATAGAACAAAAAAAGTTGAGGTAACTCCTCCCGGAGATATTCGCCCGGCTTTTGATTATGATATAAAACGCATAAATTCCGTTTCTGAAAAACAATTTAATGCTCCTCTTATTCCCGAAGGTCACCTTGTGGTGCTTAACAAAGCGCCTTATGAAGACCGTATGGATGAAATAATAGTGGACGGGGAAGTCATTGCATCCGTAAGGTTTGAAATCGAGAGCTGTGAATGGATCCTTCTCCCCCGCCTCGAAGGGGCAAGGCGGCTTTTCCAGGGAAGAAATAGAAAAGACCTGAAAAAATGGGTCGTTATTGAAGAGGAAATCTTGCCTTTTATACTAAAAAAAGGAGCAAGTATCCTGGCTCCCGGAGTCCTTGATGCAGACCCCGAAATCAAAAGAGAGGAAGAAGTAGTTGTCCTGAACCCTGCCGGAGAAGTGGTCTGCTGCGGACGCGCACGGATGGCAGGAAAAGAGATGATAGAAGAAAAGCGCGGAAACGCGGTGAAACCGCGCTGGAGTGCAGAACCAGCTGCTGCAAAAACTCTCGAGTCAGGGAAAAACTGGGATGACGCCGTAAAATCCAATGAAAAGATCCTGAACTCCATGATAGATGAAGCTCATACCTTCATAAAGGACGTTTCAGGAAGCATGGACCTGAAGGTCAGCGTATCTTATTCAGGGGGAAAGGACAGCCTTGCGGTTCTCCAGCTCGTTAACGAAACCCTGGAAGATTATGAACTTATGTTTGCAAATACCGGGCTTGAGTTTCCTGAAACCCTTGAAAACGTCAAAGAGGTTGCTGAATATTATGGAAAGCCCCTCAAGACTGCAAGTGCAGGAGACTCTTTCTGGGAGTCTATAGGAGTTTTCGGTCCTCCGACAATGGACACACGCTGGTGCTGTAAGATCTGCAAACTCGGGCCAATTACGCAGTTGATTGACGAAAACTATGAGGGAGGCTGCCTGAGCTTCATAGGCCAGCGCCAGTACGAGTCCCATGCCCGTTCTATCAGCAAAAGGGTCTGGAAAAACCCCTGGGTAGGAAATCAGGTTGGAGCATCCCCCATACAGGAATGGACAGCTCTGCATGTCTGGCTCTATTTGTTCAGGACAAAGGCTCCTTTTAATCCGGCATATGAGAAAGGGTATGACCGGATGGGGTGCTGGCTCTGCCCATCTTCGTCTTTATCCGACTTTTTCCAGCTCGAGGAAAGCCACCCTGAACTTGCAAAAAGGCTCAACTCTCACCTTCAGGCTTATGCAGAGAAAATGGGACTTTCCCCTGAGTGGGTAAAGTACGGATTATGGCGTTTTAAACGCTACCCAAAGGTACTGCAGGAGCTTGCAGAAAGAAAGGGAATTTCCCTGATCCCCTCCCAGGATGCCCCAAAAGAACTCAATTTTGAAGTTGCCACAGGATACAGGCCCTGCAAAGCAGGAGGAATTTCTGCGGATGGAAGTTTCGGGCAGGCAATAGACATAGAACTTCTGGGAGAAAGCGGCATGCTTAGACCTATAGGTAAGGTTTCCTTCATTGAGGGAGCTGCTTCTGTTGCTATGGGAGAATCAAGAGCTCAGGTCTTTGCTTCAGGAAACGTGAATGGAAGAAGTGAAAATGAAAAAACACTGAAGAAGCTCATGCAAAAGGTTGAATTTTCAGTAAGGAGAGCTGTCCTCTGCCAGGGGTGCGGAGTCTGTGTAGGACACTGCGAACACGGCGCAATTGAAATGAAAGGAAAGAGAGCTTGGATAAAGGATAGCTGTATTCACTGCGGAGCCTGTATAGAGGTCTGTCCGCTTGTGAAATTCATGTAAACATGTACTGGAAATTAAAGATCAGGTAGAATAAAAACAGATACTCAAAGAATAAAAAACAGATACTGGATGATAAGCAGAAAAATTAAGTGAACCCATGGCAAGGAAGGGCGGATTGGACTTTTACCAGAGAAGGCGACCTTGCCAGGGCTTCAGGCTTTGCAGCCTGTAAAAAACATTATTCGGCATCAATATTGATTTCAAAACAACTTGCTATCTGGTTCCCCCTCCGGTATGTGCCTGTTATCTTTTGGCTGCCCTGGCAAGTTACCTGGATGTCCCACACTCGGTATCCTCCACTGCCGGTCTTTTCCTCATCTTCGGGAATAAATCTGTCCCTCATTACCTGTAGTCCGTTACTGGTTGCAATATCCCAGCTGAATCCGCTTACTGGATTTTCCGGGAACTGGATTGTAAACGGTTTTTTAATCATATTATCCCTCTCCTAACCGTCCTTATGCAGCCGTCCTTCCTCACCCACTTTAGAAATATTTTCGCCATATTTAGCGAATTTCGGATAAGGTGTCGTTTTGAAGAAACCCGCACGCAGAGAAGATCTACATAAAAAATAACCTGGCTCAAAAAATGGGGATCGAAATTCAGGTCCTGGAATCAATTTCGGATATTGACCTTATTATAATTACATTTCTTGTTTGATAAATTTTATGAAAAAAATATCTCGCAGGTTAACAAAAAAATAGGAGCAACCAATCAAATAGTTCAAACTGAAAGGAACATCATTTATATAAAACGTAGATATATAAATCAAGTCTGAAGCCTGAGCCCCTCACGGGCTTAAAGCAGTGAACATAATTTTAAAACTCATAAAAGGTAAACATAATTTTAAAACTCAAATACCACAATCAATAATCAAAAAGGCTTTTTTGACCTTTGCTCTTCTGGAGTCCCCCTACCCTTACTCCTACGCGCCTGAATTCAGTCCTGTTTTCAGAAAGGAATTCACCCAGAATTTCCCTGGCTACCCGAAGAAGGACTTCCTTTGAAGAGACCGGGTGGGTAAGCGTGCGGCTCCTGGTGTACATCCTGAAGTTTGAGTTTATGACCGTGACGGTTACAATCCTGAAGGAAAGCTCCCTTGAATCCAGTTTTTCGATAACATCTCCTGCCAGCCTTTCAAGCAGCGAAGAGATAAGCTCTTTATCCAGAGTATCTTCAGGCAGCGTTGCAATCCTTCCGATTTGCTCCGAGCCGCCTCTTTCTTTAAGAGGAGAGTCATCAATTCCTGCAGCAGCCTGTTTAAGCCACGTGCCCCGGGACTTTCCGAAGGTAGAAATAAGCCCGATAACATCGTGCTCTGCAAGGTCCTTTACTGTGAATATGCCCATTTCCTGCAATCTTCTTGCAGTTACATCCCCGATCCCCCAGAGTTTGGACACTTTCAGCGGCCAGAGGAAGGCTTCCAGATCTTGCGGGTTCACAACCGTCATCCCATCAGGTTTTTTTGCAGAGGAAGCCATCTTGGCAATTAGCTTATTTGGCCCTATTCCTACGGAACAGGTAAGGTTTTCCTTTTCTTTGATTTCCCTTTTAATCTGCATTCCGATCTCAAAAGCAAGGTTAAAATCTCCGCCGGTCCTTTCGGAAATCTCAAGGAATGCTTCATCAACACTTATCTGTTCAAACGAATCGCCATTTTCTCCGGGGTCTGCATAGCTGCGGAGGATTTCCATAATCCTGTCCGAAACCGAAGTGTAGAATTCCTTCCTGACAGGCAGGAAAACAGCTTCAGGATTTAGTTTTTTAGCCCTTGAACAGGGCATTCCCGATCTGATCCCGAATTCTCGGGCAACGTAATTGCATGTGCTTACAGACCCGCTCAGTTCGTTTCTCCCAGAGAGCATGCAGACTACAACTGCTTTTCCGCGGAGTTTGGGGTTTTCCCTTTCTTCGATGGCTGCATAAAAATAGTCCATATCCATATGGAGAACAACACGCTGCATTAAAGGAAAAGATGCTGGGAAGATTTGTATAATTATCTCTCAATCTTTGGAGCAGGAAATATATAGAAAACTGAGCACAAACCTAGATAAAGGCGTAAAAACATAAAGCGCAAACAGCAAAATGAAATTATGGATCATTTACATAAAAAGGAAAAAATATAAAATAAAAACCATAACACATAAAAAAGATAACTTCATTTGATGTAATACTATTTTTAAAAAAGTAATTTCAGCAGTTAAACACGATCTTCATACAGGACGTTTTCAAGTATGAGTATATCGAATCCTCCACACAACTCCGAAGAAGTAACAAATACCCTGAAAGAAACAGCAGGCCGGAGAAATCTTAAAAAAGATGCCAGTCCCAAAAAAGCAGACAATCCATCAGAGAGGATCGGTACTCCTATCCTTGAAGTAAAAGACCTCTGCCACAGATACCCACACCTTGAGGCAAATGCCCTTGATAAAATAAACCTGAAGGTATACGGGGGAGAAAGAGTTGCAGTGCTCGGGGCTAACGGAGCAGGAAAGTCAACCCTTTTCAAACACCTTAACGGGATCCTGCGCCCTCTTTCCGGAGAAGTCCTGATAAAGGGAGAAAAAATAACTAAGAAGAACGTCCGGATGTGCAGGGAAACGGTAGGGATAGTTTTTCAGGACCCTGACGACCAGGTGCTTGCTCCAAGTGTTGAAGAGGATGTGGCTTTTGGGCCAATTAATATGGGGCTGCCCAGAGAAGAAGTAGAAACAAGGGTTAAAGAAGCCCTCAAGATGGTAGGACTCACCGGCCTTGAAGAAAGGGCTCCGCACCACCTGAGTGGAGGGCAAAAAAAACTCGTGGCAATCGCAGGCATCCTTGCCATGCGCCCTGAAGTTATTGTGCTTGACGAACCCACAGCCGGTCTCGACCCTCTGACCTCTTCCCGCGTCCTTGAGGTGATTATGAAAATGAACAGGGAACTTGGAATCACCCTGCTTATTTCTACTCACAATGTAGATGTTGTCCCTTATTTTGCGGAGAGAATACTTGTGCTTCATCATGGGAAACTTGAAGCTGATGGAAGCCCCAATGAGATATTCAACGACCCTGAACTCCTGAGAAAAGCTCACCTTAGACTTCCGAGAGTTGCGGAAGTATTCGAAATGCTCCAGCAGGAAGGATTCGACGTGAAAATACAGATAACGGCCGAAGCAGCCAGAGATGAAATACTGCGGCTCATAAGCTTGGGACAGAAAACCACCGGGATCGAGTGAAAGCCGAAAATAAGGCTCCTTACAGGAGAACATAGAATGGTAAGTCTCACTGATATTGAACGTGAATCATATAAAAACAGTCCCATACACAGGCTTGACCCCAGAGTAAAATTGGTTTTTGCGCTTGCAATAATAATTTATGTAGTCGGCCTGCCCAGGATTCACGAAAAAAATATGGTTCGCCTTTTTGCCATAGAAATTTATTTGCTGGTTCTTGTGCTTGCTGCCGGACTGGATTTAAGGTACTTCTTCCTCCGTATTCTTGCAATATTACCTTTCGGGCTTGGAATTGCTATTATCCAGCCTTTCCTGAGGCCCTCCTTCATAGAAAACTATACGCTTTACCCTCTTGACCTGCCTTTAGGGCTAAGCATAACCTATGAAGGGCTTGCTTTTGGGAATTCACTGCTTGCGAAATTTCTGGTGTGCGTAACATCCGTCATCCTGTTATCTTCCACCACGCGGCTGCGAGATATGGTCGTAGCAGCCGGCAGGATAGGCATCCCGAAAGAATTCACTCTGCTCCTGAGCATGATGGTGCGCTACCTCTTCCTTTTCTGGGCGGTCCTCAAAAGGATAAGGATTGCACAGCAGACCAGGCTCTTTGATATCTGGAACAAAAATGTGCCTAGAAAATGGGTAATAGAGCAGGTAGGAAACAGCATGAGCTCGATCTTCATACGCTCCTATGAGCAGGGAGAAAGGACCTATATCAGCATGCTTTGCAGGGGCTATGGAAGCGGGCACGAAAAATCGTATTACAGGACAAAAATCAGAACTCAGGATATCATTTTTCTGCTCCTGAGTGCAGGTTGTATATTATACATCCACCTTTATGTCTGAATGATCTGCTGCCTTAATTCTTCTGAACATTCAGACATAAAAACTGAGTAATCAGGAGTTCTGAACCCTACTTTTTTCGGAAATATGGAGCTTTTTCAGTTTCGTTTAAGAAATACTACTGTATTATTAACTGGAGGCTCCGGCTGTACCCTTAGATATTCTTCAAATCCTGAAGGAAGATCAAAGATGGAACTCCCGTCCAGAACTCTCCGGAGACCCTTTTCGTAGAGGCGGTAGGAGACCTTACTTCCTTTGGGCAGGACTTTTGCGAGCTGTTCGAACACTTCCTTTTTGGGTTCAGCCTGGGCGGCGACCATGTAAAGGTCACAGTTAGTTTTAAGTGGCAGGCTGAAATGGTTTCCTTCTATTATTTTGATGTTTTCGGAAAGCCCGAGGCAGGAAATTACCTGCCTGGAGAGGGCTGCCCTCTTTCCATCTTGCTCAATCCCGATTCCGAAAAGACCATATTCGTGGCAGAGAACTATAAGACTCAGAGGTAGAGGGCCGCTTCCAAGAAAAAGCACGTAATCTCCGGGTTTCAGGCCGGAACCTGTATATTCGGTCCTGGCAAGCTGCAGGTAGTTCGGATAAAATGTAAAATACCGGAGAGTTTTCCATGGATCAGGGCTCTCAAGAAGGCTTTTTGCTTGTTCAATCTCAAGTTTCAGGTTATACAAAAACCGAAAGCGAGAGATTGTATTCATAAGAGGATCAAAATTCGAGCATTTAAGGATTGCATCAGTAGATTTTTCATCTACATCCAGGGCTGCAAGTTCATCCAGCCTTATAAATATGGTATGCAGTTCTTCAGATGAGCTTTCCAGAATTTCTTCATCTCCAGGTTCATTTACGATAGAAGAAATTTGTTGAAGTTCGGCAATTAAGGGTGTAGTATCGATTTCAGGAATGTTATACACACTCCAGGAAGACCAGGGTGTTGTTTACCTTGCCAACTGGATAGATTTCAGTTATTTTTCGAAAGCCTTTGATCTGTTCCGGATGGACTGGCCAGTAGAGCAACTGCCTCATTCCGGTATAGTTACGGTAGCACACTGAAGTGGGTTTTTCAGGCTAGGGATTTCTATTTATTATAATAGAATGGAGGTTCTTAAAAATGCGCTGTTTGGGTTCAGCGAGCCCTGCTACAAGCACAGAGTCCCAGTCAAGTTCTGTAAGGATATTTTCATCTCCCTCGACAATATTGATTTCTTTTTCGAGGCCAAAGTGCTTTACACAACTTTTTGCCAGTGCCACTGCTTCGGGGTCCTTATCTACGCCTATGCAGCGGATTCCGTATAGTTTACTTAGAATAAGCAGGGTGACAGGAAGAGGGCCGCAGCCTATAAAAGCCAGCACTTCAATTTTAGGGGAATTCTGTACATGGGTTTTAATCATATCTTCGTATCTGGAATACAGAGGAAAAGATTTCAGCATTTCCCAGGGCTCCTCGCAGTCCAGAATTTTTCGTGCAAGATGAGTCTCGTGCAGACTAAAAAAATGGGTGTAACTGGTGTAGACAACAGGAAGTAAAGATCTGATCAACGGGTCTCTGAGTAAGGTCTGACAGAGATCTTCAGCAACATCCAGATGCCCAAGATCATCCAGTTCGGAGAAGATTTCATAAAGGCCCGGAAGATTTGACTCTGCCATAGTACTTAAATCCAGATCTTTAATGCTGCCGTAAAAATGCAACATGTGAGACCTTATGTCGTATAATTGTAGCTCATATTTCTGAAATAGAAATGGATCATTAACGCCCTCCGCGCTCAGTAGATTGTTCATATGATCAAATCCTTCTCAATTCATTGTAAAGACATCTTTAAAAATAAACACACAGTGAAATAAATAGCAAGTTTTGAGAAAAACTATATAAGGATGTTCATATTTCCCGGCGAGTAACAAGATTGGAAAGATTAATTCTACTGCATATGACAAATTATGAATAAAATAATATGAATCAGCTGTGACAATCAATATTAAACAAAAACGAAAAAAAATACAATTGTTAACAGAGAAGAAATAAAAATGTCAGGACATTTGATGGAAAAAAATTCAATTTAAAAAGCCGAAAAAAGGATTATTCTTGCTTTTTCTGCCCGGGCGAGGGTCAAACCAATTGCCGTCTATGGCAAAATGGAGGGCAAGAAAACCAGCACCTGTACCCACTCCAGTACTTTTAAACTCTTTCCGGAAGCCAGGGAATTTTCAAAGATTTGTTTCCATACCTTACGCTCGTCTTCATCAAAGCCATTCACCCCATTTTTGTAGGTAGAAGACCTGAAATTCCAGTAATTGGCAATAACTCCCTTGCAATCCATAAATACTCCTTCATTTTACTCCTTCATTTAATACTGAAAATATGACAAATACAAATATACATTTTTTTCATAATAAATGTTACCAAAAGTTGAAATCTGATGAGTACATATTATTTAAATGCGTAAAAAAACAATTAATCGAGAATCAAAAAGGAAGTAAAAATTGAGCTTATACGGAAACACCTACTTTTCCTGGAGGAACATCTATTCGACGTGATGGAATATTCCGGGATACTTAATTTGACTAAAAAATAAAAATACCGGCACGGAAGAAGATTTCATAAAAAAATTATCGAAAAAAATAATACCAAAATGTATATATGTAATACTGGATAATTTAGGAATATACAGAAAATCTTCCAAAATGCCTTTAAAAATACGCATTAGGGAACAGTTACAATATAGTTTTAATTGTTGTAAACTCACAAGATAGTACTCATCAAATTCTAAAATTTTGAGTGTTTTTAAAACATTATGAAAAACGTGGGGACCTAAGTGTTCACAGTAAAAAAGAGGAAAATTACAAATAAGGTGTAAAAAGAGGAAAACAAGAATGCATATACCTGATTCATTTATTCCGTTAACTCAGGCAATTGTCTACTGGGTAATTGCCATTCCGTTTATATTTATGTCAATGAAATGGGCAAAAAACGAGCTTGACGAAATGAAAGTACCTGTTCTTGCCGCCCTTGCAGCTGGGATCTTTGCAATTCAGGCCATGAATATTCCTATTGGAATGGGGACAAGCGGACACATGGTAGGAGCAACACTTGTTGCTATCGTCTTTGGAAGCCCCTGGGCTGGAGTACTTGTACTCACACTCGTGCTGCTTGTACAGGGTTTTGCCTTTGGTGATGGTGGAATCACAACTATGGGGGCAAATATCCTTAACATGGGTATCATTTCCGGGTTTGTAGGATACTACACATATGTTGCTCTTCGCAAGAGTACTGGCACAAGCATCGCAGCCTTAGGAGGCGCATGGCTTGGACTCTTTATCTCTGCAATAGTCTGTGCGGTCCAGATGTATATTGCGGGCACCTTCCCCCTACGTGAAGGGCTTATTGCAATGGGCACCTATCATCTGATAATTGGTTTTATCGGCGAGGGACTTATCACTGCAGTTGTAATCACAGCGATTGCAAAATCCCGCCCCGACCTCCTTGAGGACAATTTCACTGTCAGACCGGAGAAATCTAAGAAGGAGGCCCATGCATGAGCGGGAAATCAAACATGAAATTTTTTTACCTCGGAATTGTAATTGCGCTTTTGCTTTCGGTTCTGGCCCCATTCCTTGCATCTCCCGACCCCGACGGGCTGGAAAGTGCAGCTGGAGGAGTGATTGAAGAATCTAAAATGTCTGAACTTGAAGAAATGGAACCCGCATTAAGCTCTCCGATGCCTGACTATTCAATTGAAGGAATGGGCAAGGGCGGAGAGGTCATGGCGATTGCCATAGGGACTATTGCAGTACTGGCGATCAGTTTCGGGCTGGGCAAAGTATTCAATAAAAAAGCCTGAGCAAAACCTTTTTTCCTTTTTGAAGCCGCTTCTCTCCGGATAACTGGAGAGTCGGCTACCTAAAAATTAATCATTACTCGCGAAGAAAGAGAATGCTGGAAGGACACAGCTCTTTTACAACACAAACCTGACATCTGGGTTTTCTTGCCTGGCAAACTTTTCTCCCGTGATAAATAAGGGTCATGGAAATCGAATCAAGGTCTTCTTTTCGAGCAAGGGATATAAGGTCCTTTTCGATTTTTAATGGGTCTGAATGCCTGGTAAGCCCAAGCCTTCCAGAAACTCTTTTTACATGAGTATCGACGGCAATTCCCTCCACTACTCCAAAAGCCCTGGCAAGCACTATATTAGCGGTTTTTCTTCCTACTCCGGGCAGGGTCACCAGTTCTTCCATTGTCTGCGGGACTTTCCCCCCATAGCGCTCGACAATCAGTTGGGCAGCAGCTTTGATATTTTTTGCTTTGCTTTTGTAAAATCCAGTTGAATAAATATCTGACTCGAATTCCCTGAGGTCTGCGTTTGCATAATCCCGGACATTCCTGTACTTTTTGAAAAGATTTTCTGTCACCCTATTAATCTGGACATCCGTTGACTGGGCAGAAAGGACGGTTGCCACAAGAAGTTCCAGAGGGTTGCTGTAATTAAGAGAAGGTTTTGCATCCGGGTATTCTTCTTTTAAAAGAGCCCAGATCCTGTCAAAGTTATGCCTGTTGTCAGGAATATCATATTCTTTCAAGGATTCATTGGAAGTCAATTTCTCAGGTTTTTTTTCAGGCATTGAAAGAGCTCCAGTATCATGTTTATTTTCCAGGTCTTAGCCAAAATGTCTGGTGGTGTTCAATTTACTGCGGTCGCGGAATATTATTCAAATATTTATCTTTTACTTCACTGCTATTATCTTTTACTTCACCGCTCCCAGCGGAAGTGAGGACAGGGAGAGTTCATTTCCAAAGAATAAGTATTCAACCTGAACATTCTTTCTGAAGGCTGAAAATTGAGTAATTGCGGAAAATACTGTGCAAAAATACCAAAAGGTTAAAGAACTACATGTTTGAAGGTCTATAAGGATGTTAACAGAAATGTTGCATTTAAGGAGTTAAACTCTGATTTTATCAACTAAGAAACCTCTTTCCAACAAAATAATGTGTAAACCATAAGTTTTATAGCTAATAATTTTTAAACCAAGTATATTGGTGATTTTTTGGTAAAAAGGGCACTGCTCAGCGTCTCAGACAAGACAGGAATCGTAGAATTTGCACGCGGGCTTGAAGCACTTGGCGTGAAGATTATCTCAACCGGAGGGACTGCAAAAATCCTTCGTGGTGCAGATATTGAGGTTACCGATGTTACGGAAGTCACAGGCTATCCGGAGATGATGGGAGGAAGAGTCAAAACCCTCCACCCGAGAATTCATGGCGGGCTTTTATGCCTCCGGGACAGCAAAAAACAGATGGAGGAAGCTGCAAAAGAAGACATCTCCCTTATCGATCTGATAGCCGTAAATCTGTACCCCTTTGAAGTAACGGTTTCCAAAGCAAATGTGGAGCTTGAAGAAGCCATTGAAAATATAGACATAGGAGGACCCACCCTTCTCCGCTCCGCAGCCAAGAACTATCGCTCGGTAACGGTATTATCTGACCCCTCTGACTATGGGCATGTCCTTAAGGAACTGCGCTCAAGCGGGGTAGTCTCCGAGAAAACCCGAGCTGAACTTGCGGTTAAAGCTTTCAGGCACACAGCGAACTATGATGCAGCTATTGATACATATCTGAGCAGAACCCTGCTCGGAGAAGAGGTACTCCGCCTGAAATTTACTGATGGTGTAAAACTTCGGTATGGAGAAAACTGGCATCAGAAAGCCTATTTCTATAAAGACCCTGCAATAAAAGGTCCGAGCCTGGCAAAAGTTACCCAGCTCCATGGGAAAGAACTTTCCTATAATAACTATGTGGACGCAGACAATGCGCTCCAGACGGTCAAAGAACTTGGAAATGCTGCCCCTGCTGTGGCAATTGTAAAACACAATAATCCATGTGGACTTGCTACCGGAGAAACGCTCCTGCAGGCCCTGCAGTCTGCCTGGGATGGAGACCCGATTTCGGCTTATGGAAGCATAATCTGTACAAACGAGACTTTTGACCTCAAAGCTGCAACTTTTTTGAACGGGAAATTCGTAGAAATTATCCTTGCCCCTGATTTCAAGCCCGATGCGCTGGAATACTTGAAAAATAAAAGTGAAAACCTGAGGCTCCTGAAGCTTCCGGAACTCAGAGAGGCTTTCGGAACTGAATACACCTACAAATATGTAATCGGAGGCATGCTTAAGCAGAGCCGTGATATAGGGATCTACGAAAAATGGGACTCTGTCACTGAAACCTCCTATCCTGAAAATAAGCGTGTCCTCTCAGAGTTTTGCCTTAAAGCCTGTAAAGCCACAAAATCCAATGCCGTGATCATTGCTCATGAATACGAACCCGGATATTTCATGGTACTGGGTATGGGAGCAGGGCAGCCTAACAGGGTAGATTCAATCCGTAAACTGGCAGCCACAAAGGCAGTTGAAAATCTAAAGGTAATCTATGAACGTGAGCATCCCGCTGCATCTTTTGAAGAATACTGTAAGAAGATTATGTCAGAATGTGTAATGGCTTCAGATGCTTTCTTCCCCTTTGATGACAGCGTGATCCATGCAGCAGAAAATAACATCCGCTATATTGTTTCCCCAGGCGGCTCGATCAGAGACAATGAGGTCATTGCTACTGCAAACAGACTTGGAGTCTCCCTGGTCTTCACAGGTATGCGGCACTTCCTTCATTGAAAAATTTGACGCTAATATCCCATGAAATCTTTATTTCATGGGTTTTACGCTTTATTCAAAAAATTAGTGGAACTTCTCTACTGTTTTCACAAATATTTAACTGAGTGAATATACAACTAAAGTGGCTATCTACTTTTACAAATATTTAATATATAAGAGCAGTCATTCAATTCATGTAAGGTCGATGTGCATATATAAAAGATTTGTCAAAAGGCTAACTTAGAGTATTAAATTTTTACATATGATATTCAACTTGAATTTCGAATATGCAGCTTTAAGCTGTATATTGATAGAATAATTTTTATCTTAGTAGGATTATATATTTTTTAGGAAGTTGAAGGATATTTTTCTCACCGCAATTTTTTGTTTTCGAGAGACTGATACATATAATAGTTAAATGTTATAAAAAATTATTAAAGATCAGATATACTCTTGAAAAAGATAATATATATTGAATTCGTATATCATTCTAGCAATATTATATCACCTTGATATAACTGCAACATCTATTCAATATAAAAGATGAAAAAAATTAAAAAAACAAATTGCTTCCCCTGCAAATAAAAATTGGAGAGCTTATAATAATATAAACTTTCAATATTACTCCAGAAATAGCATAAAAATCATGGGTGGATATATGTGAAATCAAATGGACTTTTAAGCATCTTAACCTTTTCTGAAAAACGGAAAGAAATCCTATTTTTACTTCAGAAGAGCCCCAAAACCCTTTCGGAAATCAAGGACTACTTCAATGTAAGATCACCTGAGATATTACCTCGCCTGAAAGAAATGGAAAATGCGAATATGATTATCAGGCAGGAAGGAATGTATCAATTAACTTCTCTGGGAAAAGTTTCAGCCATACATTTCAAACCTTTCCTTGATACTCTGACAGCCATAGAATCAAACGAAGACTTCTGGAGAGACCACGACATTACAGCAGTTCCGGATACGTTGTTAAACAGAATTTTGGAGCTAAAAGAGTGCAGGGTTATAAGAGACGAACATGAATATATTTACGATTCCCATAAAACATTTTTGGATAATGTTCCGGCCTCTAACCGTTTTATGGGTTTTGCATCCATTTTCCTTCCCAGCTATCCATCGATGTTTCTTGAGATGGCACGCAGGAACATCCCTATTTCTATAATCGTTACACCAAATGTATTTTTCAAAATAAAAAGCGAACATAACGCTGAAATTGAAGAATTTATTAAGTTCAAACATACAAGTTTCCATGTGTACGATACTGCAAAGGTATCTTTTGTTGTAACAGACAGGTTCTTATCACTCTCTCTCTTTTTCAAAAACGGAACCTTTGACCCCAGAAGTGACCTTGTGGGTTTTGATAATTCATCAATAAAATGGGGAGAAGATCTTTTTAAATATTACAAAGAAAACGCGGTAGAAATTAAGACTTTGTAAAATAGGAATATGGCTGAAGATTCTCTGATCTTCAGTCAAACTGCTTGAAGTGTAGAATCTGGGAGGAACTTTTCATAAGAAGCTTTTCAGGCAATTTAGCTTTTATGCGATTAGAGTGCCTGCAACCATTCTTAATCCAAGGATGGATGTTGATTCCCCGTCAACAAGAACAGTTCTTTCTAGTTTTTGTGAAGGAAATTCTTCACCCTCTGAGTTTGTAAATTTTTGAATGCAGATCAGTCCGCAGGTAAAACTGTAGAGAATTATAAGAGGTTCGAAAGCAAGGGCTCCGTGAATTATGGAGACCCCGATTACCAAGTGGGAAAAAAGGTGCATGGCGGTAAGGAGATTACGGGTTTTCCTTGCTCCCAGGCTTACGGGAAGGGTCTTGATACCTGCAAGAGTATCCCCCTTAATATCTTTGAAATCGTAGATCGTAGAGTTAATAAAGAGCTTAACTCCAAAGAAAATGAAAACCATAACAACAGGAATAAGGTTTCCACACCCACTGCCTGCAAGTCCTGCAATGAAAATACCCCATGTAAGCCCCACAACAATATTTTTAACCCCAAGGCCTCCCTTAAGTTTTAAAGCGAGCTTGCCGATTTTAATGCCTTTACTGTACAGATAGCCGGTTACAAAGGGTATGAATGCAAGTGCAAGCATTCCTTCTTTTGCCAGTATATAAGTTCCTATTATAAAAGCCAGTAGTGAAACTGCGAGTCCTACTTTTTTATTTGAGCCATTTAGTTCCGTCCGGTTTACGGAGTCTTCTTCAGAGTCCAAAGCTCTGTCAAGGGTATAAACTGTATAAATAACTAGACCACCTGCAATACAGGTTAGTATACTAGATTGAATATGGAGTAATAGAAATGCAAGATGTATTCGTAGTGCACCAGAGAATGCAACTAAAATAGAACTTTTAAGCAGTTCGAAAGTAGCATTTTTCTCTTTAGAGGCAGTATCATTCGTTCTACGGCGCTTGAAAATAGATCCAAAACTTCCAGAAAATACATTGGAGCTCATGAAACTAATAAAGTTTGACTTTTAAATATTATTAATCCAATATAATATTGACAGATGCATATAACAAATAAACTACCACTTGAATAGTATATGATTAAACTAACGATTAGGAAGATAAGCTAGCAATTATATTAATACAGAAAAGTATCCCAACTTAAAGGAAAAAAGAGATGCGAGGGGCACTGGAATAAAAACATGAATAAGATATGACCATATAGTTTTGGGTCACATGGATATTGTGGACGACGCCAAATAAGACTTTAGAAAAACTGGTTAAAATTTTGGAAAACTGGACTGCACCTCAGACCTGAGTCTTTGACAGCTTTCGCAACAATGGCATACATAATTTTGTGAACTCCACTATTTTGAACAGTGTGGGAATGAATTTAGGAGACACTATGGTTGCCACCTATATCTCAGCTGCTATTGGAACTCTGATAATGAGGCTGTTGGCCAGTTACCTGTCCTTGTTTTATTGACGGAAAAAACCTCATTAAGATATTTATACGAAAGTATCACTTGAGGCTCATCTGAAAGAATAATATAAATTCATTTCGCAAACTATTTCAAGTAATTCTAATTGCATATTAGAATTAGATATGAAACAACATTTAGAGAGTAAACTGAATTAACCCCAAACATAGAAACTTTATATATTGAAATTTTCAAACAGTTGAAAAGTTTCTCAAAAATACTTACACTTCAAAAGGCAGAGACTCTCCACCACATCTTTACCCCTGTACTCCGCCCCTTCTGGACGAGAACCTCATTCTCTTCTTCAAGCACCTCCTGAAGGTAAGACCTGAGAATTATTAGAGGATTTCAAAGCAGGAATTAGCTTGTTTAAGTCAAATCGGGAAATTGATTTCCCTGTTTGTTCATATGTTTTGATTTTTTGATCCAACGCCCAATTTTAGACAAATCTACAGCTACCTATA
>ENA-UOOK01003088-UOOK01003088.1-fermentation-metagenome-genome-assembly--contig:-NODE-3088-length-19346-cov-3.678296_pt1 | contig 19346 bp, 17 predicted proteins | sample MGYA00245777_ERZ724023 | MGnify/ENA primary metagenome ERZ724023 (study PRJEB28704, sample SAMN03018312) | fermentation metagenome | biome: anthropogenic terrestrial biome; feature: soil; material...
GGAGCTGGCCAATGGGGCACCGCTTTGGCGGAAGCCTGCAGCTTTTTCGGAATCCCGCTGACGGTGTTCATGGTAAAATGCTCCTATGAGCAGAAGCCGTTCCGTAAGGCAGTTATCGAAACCTTTGACGCCAATATCATTGCCAGCCCCAGCAATACCACCAACGCCGGCCGCGCGATTCTGGCGGCAGACCCGGACAACAGCGGAAGCCTGGGCTGTGCGATTTCCGAAGCGGTGGAAAAGGCCGTCACCACCGAAGGGTACCGGTATGTGCTGGGCTCGGTACTGAATCAGGTTTTGCTGCACCAGTCGGTCATTGGTCTGGAATCGAAAAGAGCCATGGAGCTGGTAGACGAGTATCCGGATATTATTATAGGCTGCGCCGGAGGCGGCTCCAATTTAGGCGGACTGATCGCTCCGTTTATGCAGGATAAGCTGACCGGAAAGGCAAATCCCCTGATTATTGCCGTAGAACCGGCCTCCTGCCCTTCCCTGACTCGGGGCGTTTATGCGTATGATTTCTGCGATACCGGTAAAATTACGCCCTTGGCGAAGATGTACACGCTGGGCTGTACCTTTAAGCCTTCTCCCAATCATGCGGGCGGCCTGCGGTATCACGGCATGTCGCCGATCCTGTCCAAGCTGTATCACGACGGCTATATGGAAGCGGTTTCGGTGGAGCAGACCAAGGTTTTTGAAGCGGCTACAATGTTTGCCAAGTGTGAAACCATTCTGCCTGCTCCCGAATCGGCCCACGCAATTCTGGGTGCCGTCAATGAAGCGCTCAAATGCAAGGAAACCGGAGAAGCAAAGACGATTTTGTTCGGCCTGACCGGAACGGGTTATTTCGACATGACCGCTTATGCATCCTACACGGCGGGAACCATGCAGGATTACATTCCGACTGATGAGGACTTAAAAGTCAGCATCGACGCGCTTCCCAAGGTGGAATAACGGGAAAAACCTGTTTTTTTGGCAGAGAGCAAGAGCACAGAGGCTTTTGTTCTCTGCCTTTTTTTGAAAATCCATTGACTAATGACAAAATGTCCTATATGATAAAAGCCGTATGAATAAAAATTGCTTTGTATCGGGAGTCGAGAACATGACGGAAAATAAGTTTGGCTTGCCCGGACTTGATTATTTTGAGTGGAAGAACTGCTTTACGGGAAGCTTGGGCCAGTCCTTTCGCTACCGCGTTTTGCCAGAAGGGGAAACGATGAAGGTTTTTGTCTGGCGGAAGGATCTTTGCTTTGAAAAATGCCAGGTGGAAGCGGAGGCGGCTTTTGCTCTCAGCCAGGATGGACTGACGGAGCTTGACCGGTGGCTCCAGTCGCAGTATCAGAGTTAGAATCGGGAGTTTTCTATGCTGCTCAGTATTGAGAATTTAACAAAATATTTTGCCGACAGGCTGATCTTAGACGATATCTCCATCACTATTGAGGATAACGACCGGATCGGCCTGGTTGGCGTAAACGGTGCGGGAAAAACCACCCTGCTTCAGATTATTGCCGGGGAAATGCCCTTTGAAAAGGGAACTGTCAGCAGAACAAATGGCACGGCGGTGGGATATCTGCGTCAAAACAGCGGCCTTGACTCGACCGGTACCATCGAAAGCGAAATGCTTTCGGTTTTTTCGGGCCTGATTGAAATGGAGCAGGAACTGCGGTGCTTGGAACAGGAAATTGCCAGAACCAACCGGCAGGATAAGGTGCTTCTGGAGCGGTATGCCCGGATGCAGGAGCATTTTGAAAAGCTGGACGGCTATCTGATTGAAGTCAAAATCAAAACGGTGTTAAACGGTATGGGTTTTGCCGATAAACCCCGGGACTCAGTTATTGGCACCCTTAGCGGCGGCGAAAAGACCCGTCTGGCTCTGGCGAAGCTTTTACTGGAGCAGCCGAAGCTGTTGGTGCTGGACGAGCCGACCAACCATCTGGATTTTAAGACGCTTACCTGGCTGGAGGAATACCTGCAAGGCTATAAGGGCGCAATTCTGGCGGTGTCCCATGACCGCTATTTTCTGGATAAGCTGGCGACCTCCACGTGGGAAATCGAGAGGAACAAGCTCATAACCTATAAAGGAAATTATACAAAATTTCTCACACTGAAGAAGGAAGCCAGAGAACGTCTGCAAAAAGAATATGAGGCTCAACAGGAAAAAATCGCCGCTATGGAGGACTACATTGCCCGGAACATTGTCCGGGCCACCACGTCTACAAGAGCCAAAAGCCGGGTGCATCAGCTTGAAAACCTGGAGCGGATTGAAAAGCCTGCGGGTGATCTGAAAACCGTCCGGATTCGTTTTACTCCGAAGCAGCAGCCTTTTAAAGAGGTGCTTTTGGTGGAAAACATGAGCCTTTCGGTGGGGAGCGGCGACACCAAAAAGCAACTGTTTGAGGGCCTTGATTTTGAGGTGCGCCGCGGAGAAAAAATCGCTATCGTAGGGGATAACGGCGCAGGAAAGTCATCTTTTTTAAAAGCGGTTCAAGGGCTGATTCCCATACAGAAGGGTGATGTCACCTGGAGCAAAAATGTGGATATTGGTTATTACGATCAGGAAATTACTCAGTTAAATCCGGAAAAGACAGTTCTGGATGAATTGTGGGACCGCCATCCTACCATGCTGGAGCAGGATGTGCGCAAGGTTTTGGGCAGCGTATTGCTGACGGGAGAAAACGTCTATAAAAAAATTGACGTCATCAGCGGCGGTGAAAGGGCAAGGCTGATGTTTTCCGTGTTGATGCTGCAAAATCCCAACGTGCTGATCCTGGATGAACCAACCAACCATCTGGATCTCCCCACCAAGGAAATTCTGGAGGAAGCGCTTTTGAAGTTTGACGGTACGGTGTTGTTTATATCCCATGACCGCTATTTCTTGAATAAAATCCCTACGAAAATGGTGGAGCTGAAAGACGGGCATTTTGACGTTTATCAGGGTAATTACGATTTTTATAAAGAGAAAAAGGATCAGCAAAAGCTGACAGAAGGGGAAAGCAGGCAAAGCCAGCTATCCGAGCGGTTGCCAAAGGCAGGCTATCGCTCAAAGCAGCAGCGCAGCGAGGAAGTGGTCAGGCGTCGCCGGATTGCTGAAACAGAGCAGCGTATGGCCGAGCTGGAAGAGCAGATTGAGAAAATCCAAAAGGAAATGGCACTGCCGGAAATATTTTCGGATTACGAAAAGGCGCAGCAGCTCTGTGATCTGCTTGAGGCAGGCAGAAAGGAACTTTCTGAAAAGGAGTCGCTTTGGCTTGAACTGAGCGAAGAATAAAGCTGTTACAATGAGGGTATGGGTTTGAAATTAATAAAAGATAAAACTTTCTACAGCACGCTGGCGTCGGTAGGGGTGCCGATAGCCCTGCAGAATATGATCGGTTTTGGAGTAAACATGACCGATACCATTATGCTGGGGAAATTAGGAGAAACACAGCTTTCGGCGGCTTCGGTGGCCAGTCAGCCTTTTTTCATTTTCAGCGTGTTTACATTTGGTCTGGCCAGTGGCGCATCGGTATTGATCTCCCAGTACTGGGGAAAGAAAAACATGGATGCCATCAGGCACGTGGTCGCTATTGTCTTACGCATTGCCATCGCGGTTTCTCTGCTGGTTGGAGCAGTAGTCTTTTTTTTTCCTATGCAGGTTCTAAGTATATTTTCCGATGAACAGGCTGTACTGCAGGAAGGTGTGAAGTATTTAAAGGCTGTAGCCCTTACTTATGTGCTGTATGGAATAACCAATACCTACTTTATGGTTTTGCGCAGTATTGAAATAGTCAGGTTTCCTCTTTTTGTGAATATCTTTTCCTGCGTATTGGACATTTTTTTAAATTATGCGCTGATTTTTGGACATTTTGGTGCTCCGGCTATGGGCATTGAAGGCGCTGCCGTTTCTACAGTTTTTTCACGCGGGTTAGAGCTTGTTATTTTACTGGTGTATAATAAGCATTTTGAAAAGAAGCTTAGATTCAGCTTTATCAGGCATTTGTTTGCCCGGGATGCGGCACTTTTTAACGACTATATCCGTTACAGCATTCCAGTGGTGCTTAATGAACTGCTTTGGTCTGTGGGCACAACGATCCAGACCTTTGTTTTCGGGCATATTGGCTCGGAAACGGTAGCGGCCAACAGCGTCACCTCGGTGATTACCCAGTTTGCATCGGTATTTTTATTTGGCATTGGCAACGCCGCCGCAGTGATGATCGGAAAAACCGTTGGCGGTGGAAAAAAAGAAGAAGCGATGGATATGGCTTTTACTTTCCAAGTAATCAATGCATTTGCCGGCGCGTTTGCGTGCCTGATCATTCTGCTAACAAAAAATCCGTTTATCCAGTTTTACCATATTTCCGAGAATACGAAACGAATCGCTGCCGATATGATTAATGTAGCGGCCTTGATTGTTTTTTTTCAGTCATTTTCTATAACCAACGTTGTCGGGATTCTGCGCGGTGGCGGAGATACCCGGTTTGCGCTGGTGATGGATATACTGTTTCTGTGGATTTTTTCAGCGCCTCTGGGTATTCTTTCGGGTCTTGTTCTGCACTGGCCGATTGGCATCGTGTTTTTTCTGCTGAAAGCAGACGAGGTAATCAAGGTGTTTTTTAGCGTTACCCGTATTATCAGCGGAAAGTGGATCAGGAACGTGACACGAGAATAATTTTTTTGTTAAATGTTATAAAAAATTTGCTTGACAAGCCTTTGTTTATAGGATATAATTCAAATAGCTGATTGGTAGTGGAGTGATTTCATGCAGGAATTCATGCCCCATCATGAAAATGCTTCCCAACCCGATTCCTGGTTGGCCGGATATGCGCACCAAGGTGACAGGCAGGCTTTTTCCGTTTTGTTGTTTCGTTACATGCCCTATATTCGTAAAAAGGCAGGGCAGCTTGTCCGCTTCGGTTGCGAGTATGATGATTTACTTCAAGAGGGTATGATTGGTCTGATGAATGCTGTCAGAGCCTATAATCCCGTTAAGGGAGTGTTTCAGGCTTTTGCTTTAAAGTGTATCTCTCATAAGATGCTTTCTGCCGTAAAAAAAATGCCGGCGAAAGCGGATTTGTCACTGGATGATTGCCAGTTGGCGGATGATTTCGGGCAGGAAGGTCAAAGCCTTTCGGATTTTATCGCGAGTCCCTTTGCTCAGGACCCGGAGTTTACTGCCATTCAGAACGAGTCGGTTTCCTGTATTTTACAGCGCATACAATCTCTTTTGTCTAAGTTTGAATGTGAAGTCCTGATTTTATATTTAAATGGTTTTTCCTATGAAGGCATCGCAGCCCATCTTCACCACACCACCAAAGCTGTTGACAACGCCCTGCAAAGAGTAAGACGAAAACTGAAAATTGCTTTAACTAAGTAATTTTTATTGTTAGAAGCAGTCTTAGGCTGTTTGTATATATACCCCGGTAGCTTAACAAGAGCGTTGTTTATCAAAGGTGTCGGTTGAAGTCCGTCCGTGGGGAATTTTTTCTTAAATCGAGGTCAAATCATGTTTCAAGACAAAACTTTAACTTGCAAAGAGTGCGGAGCCGAGTTTGTTTTCACTGCCGGTGAGCAGGAGTTTTATGCAGCCAAGGGCTTTGTGAATGAGCCCCAGAGATGCAAAAACTGCCGCGACGCACGTAAAAATGCTTCCAAGCCCGAAAGAGAGATGTTCACAGCTACCTGTGCAGCTTGCGGCAAAGAAGCAAAAGTTCCTTTCAGACCGCGTGAAGACCGCCCTGTTTACTGCAGCGAGTGCTTTGCAAAAATGAAGGAAGAATAGGCACATTTCTGTGCTGGTTTAAGGCGCTTCTTAGGGGAGGCGCCTTATTTTTGTTGTGATTATATAAAGGATCCCTTTAGCAGTCGATTATGAATAGGAAGTGGGAAGATCTTGCAAAAGCACTTGCTTTTTATGGCTTCAGCGGATAAGATATAAGATGAGGTGATTGTTTTGCAAACGGACTTGTTAGCCATAATCGGCGAAAAAATGCCGCAATTTTCCAAAGGGCAGAAATTAATTGCCAGGTATATGATAGAAAACTATGATAAGGCTGCATTTATGACAGCTTCGAAGTTAGGACTGACCGTGGGTGTCAGCGAGTCCACGGTTGTCCGGTTTGCTTCGGAGCTGGGTTATGAAGGGTATCCGCAGTTGCAGAAAGCGTTGCTGGAACTGATTCGTAATAAGCTTACTTCTGTTCAGCGGATAGAAGTCACCAATGACCAGCTGGGAAATAAAGATATTTTAAACCGGGTATTAAATCTCGATATTGAACAGATCAAAAGGACCCTTGAGGAGACCTCAAAAGAGGATTTTGACAGAGCAATAGAAAAAATATTAGGGGCGAAGAGCATTTATATTATTGGCGTGCGTTCGTCTTTTGCCATTGCCTGCTTTTTAAGTTTTTACTTTAATTTGATTTTTCCCAACGTGAAGCTGATTAATACGACCAGCGTTTCGGAAATGTTTGAACAGATTTTGAAAATAGACGAGCAGGATGTGCTGATCGGCATCAGTTTTCCGCGCTATTCCAAACGGACGGTCAAAGCACTGACCTATGCGAAAAAAAGCGGTGCTTCGGTAATTGGCATCACTGATACCATGTCCTCGCCGGTTGCCCAGAAGGCCGACCATGTTCTGCTTGCCCACAGCGATATGACCTCGTTTGTCGACAGTTTAGTTGCCCCCATGAGCATTGCAAATGCTCTGATTGTGGCGGTGGGGCTTAAAAAAAGCGCGGAAATATCGGCGACATTTGCAAAATTGGAACATATCTGGGATGAATATGATGTATACGAAAAGGTTGAGGAGAAAGAAGAGCCATGATCTATAGAACCCATACCGCGGTAATCGGCGCAGGGGCGTCAGGGCTTATGGCGGGCGGATTTTCCGCTCAAAACGGCGTTAAAACCATGATTTTTGAAAAAAACGCCTTGGCTGCCAGAAAGCTGTTGATCACCGGTAAGGGTAGGTGCAATGTTACCAACCACTGCGATGCCGATCATATTATTAAAAATGTGAAAGTCAACGGACGGTTTCTGTATAGCGCCGTCAATCAGTTCCCGCCGCAGAAAACCATGGAGTTTTTTGAAAAGCAGGATGTTCCGCTCAAAACGGAGCGGGGAAACCGGGTTTTCCCGGTTTCGGACCATGCCGAGGATATTGTGAAGGCCCTGCTGGGTTTTGTGCGGCGGGAAAAGGTTGAAATCATAACAGGAAGCGTGAAAAAGCTGAATATTACCGTTGACCGCGTTACGGGCTTTGAATTGGAAAACGGCGATCAGGTGGAGGCAAAAAAAGTAATTGTGGCCACCGGGGGACTATCTTATCCGGGAACTGGCTCCACCGGGGATGGTTATCGCTTTGCCCGGCAGGCCGGACATACCATTATGGATCCGCAGCCGTCCCTGATCCCGATAGAAACCAAAGAGGACTGGTGTAAAGATGCCATGGGTCTTTCTTTAAAAAATGTGGTGCTGTCGGTGACTGACCAGCAAAAAGAGAAAGTGATTTTCAGTGAACTGGGGGAGATGCTGTTTACCCATTTTGGCGTATCCGGTCCGCTGGTTTTAAGCGCCAGTTCCCATATGGACAGCAGACGGCTCCCCCAGTATATCCTGCACATCGATTTGAAGCCGGGCCTTTCCCTACAGCAGTTGGATGCCCGTTTCCAGCGGGATTTTCAGAAGTTTATCAACCGGGATTTCATTAATTCCCTGACGGAACTGTACCCCAGAAAGCTGATTCCTGTCGTGTGCAGGCTTTCCAGCATCGAGCCGGAGCGGAAAGTGAACCAGATTACCCGGGAGGAACGGCAGAGGGTGATAGAGCTGACAAAAGCGCTTCCATTGACCGTGAAGAGATTTCGCCCTATCGGCGAGGCGATTATCACCTCCGGCGGAGTATGCGTAAAGGAAGTCAATCCCAAGACGATGGAATCCAAGCTGTGCAGGGGGCTGTATTTTGCCGGCGAGGTTTTGGACGTGGACGCGTACACCGGAGGATATAATCTGCAGATTGCTTTTTCCACCGGATACGCTGCGGCGCAAAGCAATTTAGAGGAAGTTTGAAATATTTATTTTCCAAACGGGAGTTTTGTCCTTTTGCGCCACAAAGTGCGGCATAAATTTGGCTTTGCCAAACCAACAAAACCTCTTGGCTTATATGTGTGGGAAGGATGGTCATCAAAATGAAAGCGGTAGCGATTGACGGGCCGGCCGGTGCGGGAAAAAGCACCATCGCAAGAGCAGCGGCGAAAGAGCTTGGCTTTATTTATGTGGATACCGGTGCGCTTTACCGTGCCATAGGCTGGTATGCCCTTCAAAAAGGAAAAGATCCGGGTGAAAGAGAGCAGGTTTGTCCCTTGCTTTCAGAGCTTTCCGTAGAGCTAAAATATATAAATGGGGAGCAGCGTGTCTTTGTGAACGATCGGGATGTTTCCGGTTATATCCGGACCTCGGAGGTTTCCATGGCGGCGTCAAAGATTTCCGTGCTTCCCGAGGTGCGGGAGTTTTTGTTTGATCTGCAGCGCGATATGGCAAAACAGAATGATGTCGTAATGGATGGACGGGATATCGGTACCGTGGTCCTTCCCTGGGCGGACGTGAAGATTTTCTTAACGGCGTCCCCGGAGGAGCGGGCCAGACGGCGCTATGAGGAAATGGTGCAAAAAGGCCAGCCTGCCGACTATGAAGAAATTCTTTCGGATGTAAAAAAGCGGGATTATAACGACAGTCACCGGAAAATTGCGCCATTAAAACCTGCTGAAGGTGCTGTTTTGCTGGATACTACCGGCAACACGCTGGAAAAATCCATCAGGGTTTTGACCTCTATGATAAAGGAGAGATTGCGGTGACCTTTTATCGGTTTGCAAGAAATGTCTGCAAGGGAATTTTTAAGGTTTTGTTCCGCATAAAGGTCCAGGGCATCGAAAACAGGCCAGAGGGCGGGGGATTCATAGTCTGTTCCAACCACCGCACTTTTTTAGATCCCATCTTTATCGGGATTTTTATTAAGCAGGATATGCGTTTTATGGCAAAGGAAGAGCTGTTTAAGATCCCAGTGCTGGGTTTTATTATTAAAAGGCTGGGTGCTTTTCCCGTGAAAAGAGGAATTGGGGATACCTCAGCGCTGGATTGTGCGGAGGATACCGTAAAACAGGGCAAGGTGCTGGCCATGTTCCCGGAAGGCACCCGTTCTAGGGACGGTAAGCTGCTTCGGATGAAATCGGGAGCGGCGGTGATTTCCGCCAAAACCGGCGGCGATATCGTACCGGTAGCGATTGCCATACAGGGAAACAAACCGGGGCTGTTTAAAAAGATAATTGTCAGCTTCGGCCCGGTTATCAAAAACGAAGAGCTGGGGATTACGGGTAAAAACCCCAGCGAAATCAAAGCCGCCGGCAAGCTGCTTACCTTCCACATTCAGCAGCTTTTGGACAGTGGGAATCAGCTGTTGGGCCAGTAAAACAGATCAGGAAGGGAAGGGTGTTCCTTTTGGATATTTTTGTGGCAAAGTCAGCCGGGTTTTGCTTTGGTGTGAATCGGGCGGTAACTGCGGTTTCCGGCTTGCTTAAGCGGGATAAAAAGGTGTGTACCCTCGGGGAAATTATTCACAATCCGCAGATTGTGAAGCAGTTTGAGAAAAGCGGCGTCAGGATTGTGAGCTCTCCCAGCGAGGTATCGGACGGCGAAACGCTGGTTGTCCGTTCCCATGGTGTGGCACAGGAAGTATACCGTCAGATAGAAAAGATGGGGATTTCCTGCTATGACGCGACCTGTCCTTTTGTAGCGAAAATCCATCAGATTGTAAGCGGATATTCCGGTCCGGATCAGGTAATACTGATAGCAGGCGACAGTGGGCATCCTGAGGTAAGAGGGATTGCGGGCCATTGCTTTATCCCTTATTTTATTTTTAAAACAGCGCAGGAACTGGAAGATATCATCCATAATGTACCAGATATTACACAAAAGAGTTTTGTTTTGATTGCGCAAACCACTTTTAACACAAAAGAGTGGGGAAAGTGCGTAGAAAATGCGAAAAAACTATGTACAAATCTCACTGTTTTTGATACAATATGTAATGCAACGTCTAAAAGGCAGTCTGAGGCTCTTGCCCTTTCGCAGAAAGTGGATCTTATGATTGTGGTCGGCGGGCGGCATAGCTCCAATACCGCAAAGCTGAAAGAAATTTGTGAGCCTTACTGTAAAACTGTTCTGGTGGAGTCTGCCGACGAGTTGGATTCTTTTGATTTTGGCGATGCCCGAATTTTTGGAATTACTGCTGGTGCGTCTACCCCGGCTTGCATAATTAAGGAGGTTCATTTTAAAATGAGCGAAATGGTAAACAAAAATCTTGACGATGAAAATTTCAGCTTTGAAGAGGCGCTTGAGCAATCATTAAAGCGTACATATACAGGACAGCGGGTTACCGGTATTGTTACAAGTGTTGCTCCAAACGAGATTCAGGTGGACATCGGCACAAAGCATGCTGGCTTTGTACCCTTGGATGAGCTCACCGAGGACACTACTGCCAAAGCGGAGGATCTTGTCAAAAAAGGCGATCAGCTTGAGCTGATGGTTTTAAAGGTCAATGACCAGGAGGGGACGGTTACTCTTTCCAAGAAAAAACTGGATGCCGTTGCCGGCTTTGAGGCAGTGGAAAAAGCCTGTGAAGACGGTTCTGTTCTCACCGGGACTGTGGTGGAGGTTATTAAAGGCGGCGTTTTGGCTGTTACCAATAATGTCCGGGTCTTTATCCCGGCTTCTCAGGCCACGGCCAGGAGAGAGGATGATTTAAGTTCCCTGCTGAGAAAAACGGTGGAGTTTAAGATTCTTGAAGTCAACAACAACCGGAAGCGTGCGGTTGGTTCTATCCGCGCGGTCCTGAATGAAAAGCGCAGGGAGCAGCAGGAAAAATTCTGGGCCGAAGTGGAAGTTGGTAAGACCTATAAGGGCGAAGTAAAGTCCCTTACCTCCTACGGCGCATTTGTGGATCTGGGCGGAGTAGACGGTATGGTTCACATTTCCGAGCTGAGCTGGGGTAAGATCAAGCATCCTTCCGAGGTTGTCAAGGTCGGCGACATCGTTGAGGTTTACGTCAAGGATATCGATGCCGAGAATAAGAAAATTTCTTTGGGCTACAAGAAATCCGAAGATAATCCTTGGGAAGTGATTAAGGGCAAGTATTCTCCCGGCGATGTCTGTAAGGTGAAAATCGTTTCTCTTACTGCGTTCGGCGCTTTTGCCGAAGTAATCCCCGGTATTGACGGCCTGATTCATATTTCTCAGATTTCCGACAAACGTATCAACAAGCCTTCCGACGCTCTTTCTGTCGGCCAGGAAGTTGACGTAAAAATTACGGATATTGATTACGAGAACAAGAGAGTCAGCCTTTCTGTAAAAGCTTTGCTGGAGCCTGCCGAAGCGCCGGCGGAAGAAACTGCTGAATAATTTGATATTGATTTATTTGGCAGGAATCGTGATTGCGATTCCTGCCGTTTTGTTTTTACAAAAAGGAATCTTTAAGTTTGAAAAATCAATTTATCAGACGGGAGTTTCGCTCTTTTGCGTTCAAAAGCAAGGCGCGAATTTGGCATAAGCGAACGGCGTTCGCTTTAGACAACACCAGCCAGAACATCCCGGCTTCTGCGAAAGGATAGTGAAAACTATGCCAAGTGAATTTTCAAGAACGGAACTTTTGCTGGGAGAAGAGGCGATGCGGAACCTGAAAAACGCTTCTGTTGCTGTGTTCGGCATTGGCGGGGTAGGCTCTTATACGGTGGAGGCGCTGGCCAGAAGCGGTGTCGGCCGACTAATTCTTGTGGATGACGACAAGGTTTGCCTTACCAATATTAACCGCCAGCTGATCGCCCTGCGTTCCACCGTAGGCCGTTATAAGGTGGAAGCGGCAAAAGAACGGATTCTTGATATTAATCCAAAGGCAGAAGTGGAAATCCACCAGGCTTTTTTTTCGGCTGAGACCGTAGGAGAATTCGATTTTTCCGGTTATTCCTACGTGGTGGATGCTATTGACACCGTTACGGCAAAGCTGCTTCTCATTGAAAAGGCAAAAGCAGCGGGTACGTCGGTAATCAGCTGTATGGGTGCGGGGAACAAGCTGGACCCTACTCAATTGGAGGTTGCGGATATTTCCAAGACCTCGGTGTGCCCGCTGGCCAGAGTAATGCGCAGCGAGCTGCGAAAGAGGGGAATCGAGCATCTGAAAGTGGTCTATTCCAGGGAAAAACCGCTGACCCCGATTGAAAATGAAACTGACAGCTGTAAGTATCACTGCATTTGCCCGCCGGGTACCAAACGTAAATGTACGATCCGCAGGCAGGTCCCGGGAAGCGTTGCTTTTGTGCCTTCAGTGGCCGGCCTGATTCTCGCTGGAGAGGTGATCAGGGATTTGGTATCGCCTAAATAAAAACGGCCTGTTTTCCGTTCTTCGGAAAGCAGACCGTTTTTATTTTATATAATCATATGGCCTCGGAAAATCTTGTCGGTGATCAGGGCGATGGACCCTATAAGGGGAGAGTTCCCCCGGAACATGGATTTCTGTACGATTATGGGACGATTTTTTGCTACCAGAGCTTTTTCGTCCAGCTTGCGTACCAGAATATCCTCTAATATGCTGCCGCTGGTTTCCGAATCATAACCCACCAGGATATGGTTCATATCCATCAGGTTAATTGCATTAGCCAGAGCAAACGAAAGATAGTTGCAGAAATCCTCCAGCCCGGCAATCGCCGAAAAATCGTCGTTATTGGCGGCATCTATGATTTGCGACCAGGAGTAATATTTCTGGGTTTTGGGGAGAAGGGTGCGTGTATCATGGATTTCCATGATCTTTTTGATTCGCTTGTTGAGATTATCCAGATTGGCGTACAGTTCAAGACAGCCTACGTTTCCGCAGTCGCACTGAGAGCCGGAGAAATTGATGGAAGTATGCCCGATTTCGCCATTTTGGCCTGTGTCTCCATTATAGATCCGGTTATCAAGAATGTAGCCGGAACCGATTCCATTGGCGATGTGCAGATAGATATAGTTTTCAAGCAGCTTGCCGTTTCCATATACCTTTTCCGCCAAGGCGCCAGCGTTGGCATCGTTGATGATAAACACCGGAAGCTGGGTTTTCTGGTGGAACAGATCCGCTAGGGGCATGTTGAAAATGCGGCTGAAACGGGGACTTTTCACCAGCGTGCTGCGTATCATATCGATTTGTCCGATACTGGAGATGCCGATGGCAAAAATTCTGCGCCGGCAGGTTCTGGTAGTATCGTCGTATAGCTGAAACAGCGTATTTTGCAGCTCGACTGCGGAAATATTGGAATTAATATCGCTGCTTTTCTGGGAAAAAATATTACCTTTTAAGTCGGCGAGGATGACCGTGCAGCGGTTTGGGCAAACCCAAACGCCGCAGATACAGGGAGAATGGTCGGAAATATCCAGGAAAATCGGCTTTCTTCCTGCGCCGCTGGCCTCATATCCTACAGACTCCCGTTCGCAGATGATTCCCTCTTCCATGAGGTCGGAAACAATTTTACTGGAGGTCGTTTTGGTAAGCCCGGTTTTTCTGGCAAGATCTGCGCGGGAAAGAGGCGGTTCTGTGGCAATCAGCCGTAAAATCAACGCCCGGTTTTTGTATTTTATATCGTTTAAGTTGGCACCTGCATGCTTAATCAACATTATCACCGCAATATTATTCATTTAGGTAATTATAGCAATAATTTACGAGTTTTACAAACAGTTTTTTAATTTTCTATTGCTTATAAAAATTGTCCGACCTTCCGAATGAAAGTCCTAACTGACTGTTGTCGAGCCGGTTGACGCTGCGTTTATAGTCAACCGGGGAAATACCCACTGTGCTCTTAAAAACACGATAAAAGCTGGAATAATCGTTAAAACCGCAGTGCACACAGGCTTCGAAAACCGAAAACCCCTCCGAAATCAATGCCTTGGACTTTGCCACCCGCTTATACAGAATATGCTTGTGGATACTGCTGCCTGTATTTTGCTTGAAAAGACGGCACAGATACGTTTTATTATAGTTGAACCTTTTTTCAAGCTGTTCCAAAGAAAGCTCTGTGTCCAGATGCTCATCAATATATTTTAGAATTTCACTGATGATTTCATTTTTCGCCCGGATTTCCTTAAGCACTCTGGTGTTTTTAAAAGCCTTATTGATCAGAGCCAATACCTCGAGAAGATAGGCAAGACGGAGAGTTTCGCTGTATTCGTCCGGTTCTTCCTCCAGCCGCTCAAATTTTTTAAACAGGCCCAAAAGCTCCTCTGTTTGCGCGGAAGACAGCTTAATCAGATTTTTTTCTCCGCTTTTTCGTTTTGTAAATGCATCAAGAAGCCGCAAGCTTTTTTCTGAAATTTTGCCCGGTTCAAAATAAATGACTACACGCTCATAAGTAGTAAAGTCTTTAAAGAAGGGACGGTGTATCTCATTGTTGTTCATAATCAGCAGATCACCCCGGTGGATATGGTAGACCTTATTCTCGACAAAATAATCCAGATTGCCGCTGATCAGAAAATAGACCTCGTAAAAATCGTGAAAATGATAACCGATATCCGGCTGTTCGGTATAGGTGGTATGGGTGTATTCAATTTTACTGTCCATAAAAAGTAAATTTTGCCCTGCCATAATGCCACCACCTGAAAAAAGATAATTTTTGCAAAGAAATTCACGAATTTATAAAAACATTGTGTTCATATTAACCTTTATAATGATAATTGTCAATATTTATCTTCAAGGAAACAGGGATTGTTTTACTTAAATTATAAATCGGAGGGATAGTCATGAAAATGACCTTTAGGTGGTACGGGGACGATGACCCCGTTACGCTGGATAAGATTCGACAGATACCGGGGGTGGCCGGGATCGTTAGTGCCATTTATGATGTTCCGGTGGGAAACGAGTGGCCTATGGAGAGGATTTTAAAACTGAAAGCAGAGGTGGAAAGCCACGGCCTTGAGCTGGAGGTAATCGAAAGCGTTCCCGTACATGAAGACATTAAGCTGGGGCTCCCCACAAGGGACGGCTACATAGATAACTACAAGAAGAATATTGCCAATTTGGGCAAAGCCGGAGTAAAATGCATCTGCTACAATTTTATGCCGGTATTTGACTGGACCCGCACGCAGCTTGATAAAGTCCTGCCGGACGGCTCCAACGCGCTGGCGTACTATGCCGATCAGCTGAGAAACATGGATCCGTTGACCGGCGAGGTTTCCTTGCCCGGGTGGGACAGCTCCTATAAAAAAGAAGACCTTGCGAAGCTGTTTGAGCAATATAAGTCGGTGGACAGCGAAAAGCTTTGGGACAATCTCCGGTATTTCCTTGAGCAGATTATCCCTGTGGCCGAGGAGTATGACGTGAAAATGGCCATCCATCCGGACGACCCGCCGTGGCCTATTTTCGGGCTGCCCCGGATTATAACCGATGCGCAAAGCCTGCGCCGTTTTCTGAAGCTGGTTGACAGTCCTTATAACGGCCTGACCCTCTGCACCGGTTCGCTTGGCTGCGATCCCAAAAACAATATTCCGGATATGGTTCGGGAGTTTTCAGGCTTGGGGCGCATTCATTTTGCTCATGTCCGCAACGTGAAAATATTGGAGGGCGGCAGCTTTGAGGAATCTGCACATCTTTCCTCCTGTGGTTCTCTGGATATTGTCGCAATTTTGAAGGCGCTGAAGGAAACCGGATTTACCGGCTATATCCGACCGGATCACGGACGGATGATCTGGGGTGAAACCGGAAAGCCCGGTTATGGTTTATATGATCGCGCTCTGGGAGCTGTTTATATCAATGGCATTTGGGAAGCCTTGGGCAGATAAACTTGAAAAGAGGATTACTGATAATGAAATTACCGTTTCAGATTGATTTAAGCGGAAAAGTTGCCGTAGTGACCGGCGCGGGCGGGGTACTGTGCAGTAATTTTTCCCGCGTGATTGCACAGACAGGTGCAAAGGTCGCTCTGCTTGACAAAAACTATGGAGCGGCTAAAGCGGTCGCCGATGATATTAACGCTTCCGGCGGCGTTGCTTTGGCTGTGGAAGTAAACGTGCTGGAAAAAGACAGTATTCAGGCGGCAAGGGATTTAATTGCCGAAAAACTGGGAACCTGTGATATTTTAATCAACGGTGCAGGCGGAAATCATCCCACAGCTACCACCACCAAGGAGTATTATGAGGCGGGAGATCTGGAGAAGGAGGGCCTTAAAACCTTTTTTGATCTGGAAAAAAACGGCGTGGATTTTGTATTTGCCTTAAATTTCATGGGGACTTTGCTGCCTACGCAGGTTTTTGCCAGAGATATGATCGGTAAAAAAGGTGCTGCGATTTTGAACATCTCCTCCATGAATGCCTATACTCCCCTAACCAAGATCCCCGCATACAGCGGGGCTAAGGCGGCTATCAGCAATTTCACTCAGTGGCTTGCCGTTCATTTCTCCAAGGTGGGAATCCGGGTCAATGCCATTGCTCCCGGCTTTTTTGTCACCAACCAAAACCGGACATTGCTTTATAATGAGGACGGAACGCCTACTCCACGTACCGACAAGATATTAAATGCCACTCCCATGAACCGTTTTGGAGAGGATAAAGAGCTGGTGGGAACCCTCCTGTTTTTGCTGTGTGAGGAAGCCAGCAGTTTTATTACCGGCATCGTGATCCCGGTAGACGGTGGCTTCAGCGCCTATTCCGGAGTATAATTCTTCATTAAAAATTGTTTTCCGTTTTTTGGCAAACAATTTTTAATGATTACTGGGTAAGATCAGCTTAAATGTCATATTTTTATGATGTTTGTTTGGATGCATGTAGAAATCTGAAGAATTTTCTAGTATAATAACTCTAACACCTTATTTTGCGCTATTGTTTCCTGCCGTTTTGTGGCGTTTCAGATTTTCGGTTTGGCGCTGGTTTTTATAGCGTATTAAAAAATTACAGGCTTCAAAGGAGAATGCTGTATGAACGAAGTAATTAAAAAATTGTCCGCATATGGAATTGTTCCCGTTATAAAAATTGACCGGGCGGAAGATGCGGTTCCTCTTGCAAAAGCGCTGATAGACGGAGGGCTCCCAGTGGGAGAGGTAACCTTCCGGACGGAGGCGGCAGAGGAAGCAATCAAAAATATGACGGCTGCTTTTCCCGGTATGCTGATTGGGGCTGGAACGGTTTTAACCATCGGGCAGGTGGATAAGGCGGTGCAGGCAGGTGCAAAATTTATTGTCAGCCCCGGTCTTAATCCCAAAATAGTAAAATATTGCGTGGATCACGATATTCCCGTTACTCCGGGTGTTACCAGCCCTTCTGAGATTGAAACCGCGATTGAGCTGGGGCTTGATGTGGTAAAGTTTTTCCCTGCCGAGCAAAGCGGCGGACTTGCCAAAATCAAGGCAATGAGCGCGCCGTACACCGGGATAAAGTTTATGCCTACCGGCGGCATCAATGCTCAGAATCTGAATGATTACCTTGCTTTTGATAAGGTTATTGCCTGCGGCGGCAGCTATATGGTGAAGGATGACTTGATTAAAATCGGTAATTTTGCGGAAATTACTGCATTGACGAAACAGGCCGTGTCGGGTATGCTGGGGTTTGAGCTTGCCCATATCGGCATTAATATGGATGGAGCCGAAGAGGCTGAAAAGGCGGCTTGGAATATTTCCGAATTGTTTGATATGCCTGTCAAAGTGGGAAACAGCTCTGTTTTTGCGGGTACCGGGTTTGAACTGATGAAGAAACCGGGACGCGGCGCAAAAGGGCATATTGCTGTAAAAACCAGAAATATCGGTCGGGCAACGGCTTATCTGGAAGCAAGAGGAGTGAAGTTTATTGAGGAAAGCAAAGCTTATTCTGCCGACGGGAAACTTTCTGCTGTTTATATTGATGGGGAAATCGGCGGCTTTGCCTTCCATTTGTTACAGGCGAAATAATAGAACATAAAAGGAGTAGCATAATGGCCAGAGTGGTTTGTTTCGGAGAGATCATGTTAAGATTATGCCCGCCCCAATATCTGCGTTTTGTACAGACTAATGCTTTTGAGGCGACTTATGGCGGCGGCGAAGCCAATGTCGCTGTTTCGCTGGCAAATCACGGCGTGGACGCCGCGTTTGTCACGAAGGTTCCTTCTCATGAGATCGGCCAGGCTGCCGTGAATGATTTGCGCAAATACGGTGTGGATACCTCTAAAATTGTCCGGGGCGGTTCCCGGCTTGGAATTTATTATCTTGAAAAAGGCGCTTCCCAGCGGCCTTCCAAGGTAATTTATGACCGGGCAGGTTCCTCCATTGCCACGGCGGTGTCAATGGACTTTGACTGGAATGCCATATTGGAAGGCGCCGAGTGGTTCCATTTTACCGGCATCACGCCTGCTTTGGGCGATAATGTGGCTGAGATTTGCCTGGAAGCCTGCAAAGTTGCCAAGGCCAAGGGGGTTACCGTCAGCTGCGACCTTAATTTCCGGAAAAATCTCTGGTCTTCGGAAAAGGCCGGCAGGGTGATGGGACAGCTGATGCAGTATGTGGATGTCTGTATTGCCAACGAAGAAGATGCGGAAAAGGTTTTTGGCATTAAGGCCGACGATACCGATATTACCGGCGGTAAGCTGAATCATGACGGATATAAACAGGTGGCAAAGGAGCTTGCCGGTCGTTTCGGCTGTATCAGGGTGGCGATCACCCTGCGCACCAGCATTTCCGCTTCCGATAATAAGTGGGCCGCTATGCTGTATGACGGCTCCGATTATTACTTCAGCAAGTCCTATGATGTTCATATCGTGGACAGGGTCGGCGGCGGAGATTCCTTTGGAGCCGGTCTGATTTACGGCTGTATCAGCGGGATGAGTTCTGAAGATACGCTGGAGTTTGCCGTTGCGGCTTCCTGTCTGAAGCATTCCATTGAAGGAGACTTTAATCACGCTTCCTTAAGCGAAGTAAAGTCGCTCATGGGCGGCGATGGTTCCGGCCGTGTTCAAAGGTAATATTTTACATTCACATAAAAAATACCGGTCGGGAATAAAACCCCGACCGGTATTTTTTATGTGAAAAGCAGTTTTTACTTGTCGAAGAAAAGAGGACGATTATGCATATAAACACTGAAAACAAGGCCTAATCCGATATACAGCGTGACAACTGAAGAGCCTCCTGCGGTGAAAAAAGGGAGTGTCACACCGATGACAGGGAGCACGGTTAGGCACATCCCGATATTGAGAATAGACTGAAAGGCGATCATAGCAAACACGCCGCAGCAGATGAGCATACCAAGTGGATCGTTGGCAATGCGGGCGACCGCCAGAATACGGATGTAAAAATTCTCGGCTCGCGGTGCCACCTTGTTTCGCGGCAAAGTGCCGCACACTT
>ENA-UOOK01003089-UOOK01003089.1-fermentation-metagenome-genome-assembly--contig:-NODE-3089-length-19345-cov-6.291757_pt1 | contig 19345 bp, 19 predicted proteins | sample MGYA00245777_ERZ724023 | MGnify/ENA primary metagenome ERZ724023 (study PRJEB28704, sample SAMN03018312) | fermentation metagenome | biome: anthropogenic terrestrial biome; feature: soil; material...
TCTACAATGCGGCCGGAGCGGCCTTAAGGTGAAAACGCCTGAACCGGCGCGCCGGCTGCAGGTGTTTGGCAGGGTATCCTATTTTCCGGAAGAGGGCGGACAGATATGAACAAGAAACTGACCATCAAGAACCTTCTTATGCCGGCCCTGCCTTTGCTCACTTTTGCCGCCTGCCGCAACGCCGGCATTGAGGGAAAAATTGCCTTATACGCCGCCGTCACGATTTGGGGCATTTACTGCTGGATTATAAATTACGTATCAACTACTATCGTGGCGGTCATCATGCCGGTTTTGTATCTGGCCTTTGGTGTGGCCGACGCCAGAACGGTGTTTTCTCCCTGGGCCACCACCGTGCCATGGCTGTGTTTCGGCGGGCTGCTGATTGGCCATATGCTGTTCAAATGCGGGTTGACCACCCGGCTGTCTTATAAATGCATGTTGTTGGCCGGCGACAGCTTTTTGCGGATGTTAGCCGGAATCATGGCCGCGGGATTTATGATCGGGGTAGCCGTCATAAAGGCCAGGGTCGGCCCCAGGTAGGCGCCGGAATAATATAAGCCCATGCCAAGTGGAATGACTCCACAGCTGCAGATGGGCAGACAGCAGTGGATATCAAGGTCTCCCAAGGCGAGCGGCCTATGGCTGCTGATAATGTGCTGTTGGGCTCCTTCCAGCTTACTGGAATTCCCCCAGCACCCAGAGGTGTACCTCAGATTGAGGTTGCCTTTGATATTGACTCCAACGGGATCCTCAATGTTTCAGCGAAGGATCTGGGCACAGGCAAGGAGCAGGCCATCACTATCACAAAAAATAGTGGTCTCTCAGATGATGAGATCAATCGGATGATGGATGAGGCAGAGTCCCACGCTGAGGAGGATGCCAAGCGTAAAGAGGAAGTGGAAGTTAAAAATAACGCAGACAGTCTCCTCTATACTACAGAAAAAACGCTCAAAGATCTGGAAGGCAAAGCAGATGAGGCGGATCTGGGGCGGGTGCAAAAGGCCTTGGGCGAGCTGCGGGAGGCAAATGCAGGCACCGATATTGAAGCTATTGGGGCAAAGAGTCAGGCCTTAACTGAGGCTCTCCACGGACTCACCACAAAGGTCTATGAGCAGGCTCAACAGGCACAGGAGCCAGGTGGCGAAGCACCAGACGATGAGAAAGTAGTAGATGCAGATTACGAATATGTAGATGAAGAGGATAGGCCCCACGAAGACTAAAATCTAGGCGGCCAGGGCAAAACCTGGCCGCCTTTCGTTGAAGGATGATGCTGTGGTGAGCAAACAAGATTACTATGAGCTTTTAGGCGTCAGTAGGGACGCCACAGAGCAGGACCTAAAAAAAGCCTATCGGCAATTGGCCAGAAAGTACCATCCTGACGTGAACAAGGCCCCTGATGCCGAGGAGAAGTTTAAGGGCATCAACGAGGCCTATGGGGTGCTTTCAGATCCTCAAAAGCGTGCTCAATACGATCAAATGGGTCATGCAGCCTTTGAAAACGGTGGTTTTGGTGAAGGCTTTGGCGGTTTTGGTGGTTTTGACGATCTAGGTAGTATTTTCGATATGTTCTTCGGTGGCGGCGGCAGACAGAAGCGTGGCCCCCAGCGAGGTGCAGATTTGCGCTATGATCTAACCTTGGCTTTCGATGAGGCTTGTTTTGGCACGAAAAAGACCATTAAAGTGAGCCGCAGGGAGGTCTGTCCCCACTGTCATGGGAACCAGGCAGAGCCAGGAACCCCCATTAAAACATGCCCCCAATGTAAGGGCACAGGGCAGGTGCAAAGTGCCCAGAACACCCCTTTCGGCAGGATGATGAACGTAGTTACCTGCCCCCGCTGTAGTGGCGAGGGGAAGACTGTGGAGCAGCCCTGCAGCCAGTGCCAGGGCAGAGGCCGGGTGCAGCGTACCCGGGAGCTGGAGGTAAATATTCCCCAAGGCGTGGACGATGGCTTCCAGATTCGGATCACAGGTGCTGGCGAGGCAGGAAGCAAGGGCGGTCCCCCAGGGGATCTTTACGTGCTGATTCGTGTACGGCCACATCGCTTTTTCAAGCGCAGAGACCATGACATCCATATTGATATTCCCCTGAACATTGTTCAAGCCAGTTTAGGAGTGGAACTTGAGGTGCCCACTATCGATGGCAAGGTGAAACTTACTATCCCGCCAGGCACCCAACCGGGAACTTCCTTCCGCCTTAAGGGCGATGGCGTGCCGCGGCTCCATGGCACAGGCCGGGGGGATCAGTTTGTCACAGTTAACATTGAGGTACCTAAAAAGCTCAACCCCAGGCAAAAGGAACTGCTGGAGGAACTAGGAGAGACCCTGGAGGATACTAACAAAGGCTTTTTCCAAAAGATTCGAGATGCCTTTGGCAAATAAGGAGCAAAAACATGGATTGGATAAAAGTATCCGTCACAACTAGGCCCGAGGCGCTACCAGCCCTCGAGGCCATTTTTTTAGAGCAAGGCGTGGGCATAGCTGAGGAGGGCACAGAGAAGGAACCTAAAATTGTCGCCTACTTTCCAGCCCCCCTCTCTAAGAAACTAGAGGGGGAGCTACGGAAGAAGATAGTGGCAATTAGAAGTACAGGATTGGATCTGGGCCGGGGATTGCTGGAAAAAGAGCTGGTAAGGGAGGAAAACTGGGCCACGGAATGGAAGAAATACTATCATCCCCTTCCCATCGGAGACCGTTTTCTGATCTGCCCCACCTGGGAGCTAGAAACCCATGCAAATAGGATCACCTTGAGGTTGGATCCAGGGCAGGCCTTTGGCACCGGTTACCACCCCACAACGCAGCTTTGTTTGGAGCAGCTTGAGGATACATCCCCTGGCACCCTAGCATATGACCTGGGCACAGGCTCAGGAGTCTTAGCCATTGCCCTTTTGAAACTGGGAGCGCATGTGATCGCCTATGAAGCGGACCCTGTGGCAGTGGCTGCAGCAGGGGAAAACGCGGCTCAAAATGGAGTAGAGCTGGAGATTCGAAAGGACAATCTCCTGACCTGCTCCTTGCCGCAAGTTCCAAGGGAGCTTGTGGTGGCCAACCTCACAGCTGATCTCTTTTTAAGCCTAGGCAGGCGCCTTTCAGCTTTTATAGCAACTGGAGGCAAGCTAATTGCAGGCGGGATCAACTGCCAGCGGGAGCAAGAGGTTTGTGCTGCCTTTGCTGATGCTGGAATTATAATTCAGCAAGCTCTCAGGCGGGAGGAATGGGTTTGTCTGGTGGGGAGGAAAAACTAAGGGGAGATTTTAATGAGAAGGTTCCTCGTTGCTCTATCCACAACAATTATTGCACTCCTGTCCCTTTGCGGTTTAGTATTACCTGCGTTTTTGCCCCAGGCAGAGGAGCTTCATCAAGTGGCCATGGTGCAAAAAAGCAAAGTCACACCTCCAAAAGCGGTTCCGCCAAAAGCAGAGCCTCCGGTCCAAAAATCCACCGAACCTTCAGTTGAGGGCTTGAGAAAAGCTCCCCTTGCTGTGCGGGGAATTTACATCACCAGTTGGACTGCAGGCTCCAGCCGAATGGCGGAGCTGGCGACCTTTGTGAAAAAGCAGGGGCTCAATGCTGTAGTGATCGATTTGAAGGACGATTTGGGTTATGTGAGCTATAAAACTCAAACTTCTTTAGGCCAGAAAATTGGCGCTGGCACAAAGAGAATTTCAAATCTAGAAGAGCTCCTGGCTCAATTGCAAGCTCAAGGAATCTATACTATCGCCAGGATTGTGGCCTTCAAAGATCCACTTTTAGCACAAAAGCGACCAGATCTTGCTTTCCAAGCCAAAAGTGGGGGACTGTGGCGTGATCGCAGAGGCCACAGCTGGGTCAGCCCCTACTCTCGCGAGGTGTGGGAGTATCTACTGGCTCTGGGCAAAGAGGCCATGGATCTAGGCTTTGCCGAGGTGCAATACGACTACGTGCGCTTTCCTTCAGATGGGAAGCTAGCTAACCTGGTCTATCCTGAAGGGAAGGCCAAAAGCGAAAAGATTGGGGAGTTTTTAAGTTTTGCCACAGGAGCGATCCACAGTTACTCGCCCCGGGCTGTAGTTTCTGCAGACACCTTTGGCCTTGCAGGCACAGCCATAGATGGCTTGGGAATTGGACAAAAAATAGAGGCTTTAGATGGCACAGCCGACTACCTCTCACCTATGGCCTACCCATCCCATTATGCAGCTGGTAGCTATGGATTGGCAAACCCAAATGCGAACCCCTATCAGACCATCCTAAAAAGCCTTGCAGATCACCAAAAGCGTCTTGGCAAATCACGCCTCAGGCCCTGGCTTCAGGCCTTCACTTTAGGTTCGCCTGCCTATGGTCCCTCACAGATGGCAGCCCAGATTAAGGCTCTACGGGAACTGGGGATCGAGGAGTATCTACTGTGGAATCCTGCATCTCGCTATGGGGCGATCGCTGGGGGTCTGAAGTAATTCCCAGCTTCTCCAAAGCGTTATCAATATTTTGACCCTGCAGAACCCCTTCCCATAGATCACCTCTCCTTTGTATCCTTCCGGGCACTGTGGTAATGGTAAAATCTTGGGGCTCCGCATCAGCTAGCTCATCCCAGGCCAGGGGGCAAGAGATAGATGCCCCCTCTCGGATTCTTGGACAATAAGGAGCTACAATGGTTTTTGTGGGCACGTTTTGAAGGTAATCTAGGTATACTTGGCCCTGCCTGTTTTTCACCAGCCGTTCCACTGTAGTGAGACTGGGCAGGGCCTGAGCTATTACTTGGCAAAATTTTTCCATGAATTTGGTCACTAGATTGTAAGGATAGCGGCGCTCCAAAGGCAGGTAGAGATGGATTCCCTCGGCACCCGAGGTTTTGGGATAGAAGGTGAGTCCTAGCTCCCCTGCTAAATTTCTTGCAGCAAAGGCCGCCTCCCGAGCCCTGTCAAAGCCCCAGGGGGGCATGGGATCCAGATCCAAAATTGCAAAGTCTGGAAACAGGGGCGCGCCAGCTGTTGCAGCCCAAGGGTGCAGCTCAATTGCTCCCTGGTTCACTGCCCACAGCAGCGCTGCCAGGTTATTGGCAATCAGATAGCAGGTGTCATGGTACTGGAAGCTAGGGAGCCACAAGGGAGCATGTGGAGGCAGGTTTTTTTGCCAAAAAGGTTTTTTACCGTGGGGGGCTCTGAGTAGTGAGAGGGGTCGATCTAAAAGATAGGGCAGAGCAGCAGGTCCCACTAGGCGCCAGTATTCCAGCAAGGCGCCTTTGTTGATCCCGGGCCAATACTCCTTCTCTAAGTTTGTGAGTTCTAAAATCTCCCCTGAGACCTGAACTTTATAATCCACCTGTGAACTCCTCCCACTGACACTCTTTAGGATCTCTTCGGCCCAATCCCAGCCAACTTGCCTGGCGCAAACTGCCTGCCTCTGTCAGCTCCAAATAGCTGACTCGCGCTGTCAACACAGGCTTAAGCCACCTATAATCCCCCTGGGGCTGGGTCTGAAAGGGACACTGGGCATTTTGGAACTGAGCACAAAGCTCAATCAGCTCCTCCTCTTGCCTTTGGGAAAAGCCCGTCCCCACCTTTCCTAGATAATGGAGGTGCTCCCCGCGACAGGCTCCCATAAGAAGGGCAAGGCCCCTTCGGTAGGCATAACCTCCCAAGACCACAGTTCCCTCGCGTCTCACCTTAAACTTCAGCCATGCCTTGCTCCGTTTTCCAGGCAGATATAGGCTCTCTCGTTCTTTGGCCATAATTCCCTCAAGTCCTAGTCTTGCAGCCTCCCTGAGGGCAGAGAGGCCATCTGTATCCAGTGGGAGGCTTTTGGCAAGCTCCCCGCCTTCGCGGCCCAGGAGCTCTTGGCGTCGCCACAGGGGCTGTTCCAACAGCTCCTTCCCCTCAAGCCACAGCAGATCAAAGGCGAGATAGACGATTTGGCCCCTACCTTGGGTTAGGGCTGAGAAATTTGGCTTACCATCTACAAAAGAGACGATCTCCCCATCTACGATCGTTTTCTTTCCCACCTGCCTGTGGAGGGAGGAGAGGGTGGGAAAGCGAGGCAGGAGGGATTTGAGATTTCGGCTTTGGAGGCGTACACCCTCCTTTGGATCTAGGAAGGCTATGGCGCGGAAGCCATCCCATTTGATTTCATAGCTGTGGGCAGGCGAGGTGAATGGTTCTGCAAGCACCCCTAGCATAGGTGGCACAGGTTTGTTAAAACTGATCATGCTTTTTTTCGGCTCCTGCGAGGCCCTGTTGCCTCTACAGAGGCTTTTAAAGCTTCAACCAAATCGATCACCTGGCCTCCTGTGGGAGGGGCAACCGCGATACTCTCTCCTGCGAGTTTTTTCTCAATTAGATTTTCTAGGGCCTCTTGTTCCTCGTTGCTATATTTTTCGGGTTGAAATGGAGCGCTAAGATTGTCTAGCAGGAGCTGTGCCATCTTCAGTTCCTCGGGCAGAGTTGCGGTCAAGCTATGGCTAATCTCTTCCGAGGAGCGAATTTGATCTGCATAAAAGAGGGTAGTAAGGGAAAGGAGAGCATCCCCAAAGGGCCGCACCAGACAAAGAGTGCTTTTGGTACGCAGTTTGATCAGGGCCAGGGCAGAAACGCTTTTATCTAAAAGCGCCTGTCGCAGGAGGCTATAGGCTTTTGCTCCCCCCTCGCTTGCTTCTAGATAATAGGTTTTATCGAAGTAGATGGGTTCTATTTCAGTTTGGGCATGGACAGCTTTGATTTGAATGTTTTGGTGATCTGGGGAGCTTTGGGCCAGCTCCTCGTCTTCAAGGAGCACAAATTTTCCCTTTTGGTATTCGTAGCCCCGGCTGATCTCCTCCTCGGCTAGCTCTCTTTGGCAGGTGGGGCAGAATTTTTTGTAGCGGACGGGGCTATGGCATTCTTTGTGGAGCTGACGGAAGCTGAGTTTTTGGGGGGAAATTGCTGGATATAAACGCACAGGGATGTGTACCAGGCCAAAGCTCAGTGCCCCTTTCCAAATAGCTCTCATAGTCTATCCCCCAGAGCATTGGCTCTGCCTATGAGCTGTCGCAAATAGAGGAAGCTGGCCACAAGTAAAATTAGGGCTAAAGTATTGGGCAGTTTGCTAGCTAAAAGAAAGTTATAGCTACCATGAAGGAGAGATGCTAGGGCCAGCCCGGGCCAGAGAGAGGATTTTTCAAAACGTGCCCGACTGAGCCAAAAGCCTGCAATACCAGAGAAGGAAGCGTGGGCAAGGAGTGTAATCAGGGCTCTTGCTGGTATCACACCCGTGCCAAAGCGGACTCCATAGAGCATGTTTTCCAGGGCAGCAAAGCCTAAGGCTGCAGTGATGGCATAGATGATTCCATCTACAGGTTCATCGAACTCAGCCCGGCGCCCGGCTCCAGCCCAAAGAGCCCCAAGTTTGGCGGCCTCCTCCACTAGCCCTACGCCTAGCACTGAGATTAAAAACAAGACCACTAGATTCGGAGGCTGGGAGATGAGTTTGCCATAGAGAGATTCCACAGCTGCTGCTGGTAGTACAAAAATTGTACCCCAGAGGAAAGTTTTGCCTATGAGGTGACTTGGCTCTGGTCTTCTGTCTTGGCGATAGAAGAACCAGAGCCAGATAAGGCCAGGACCAAAAGAAAGCAATATAAGTAGCATCATACTATACCTCCCCCTATAGAGTGTTCCAAAACTCCCGCCCCTACGCCGTCATTTTTCTCCATTGAAAAACACCCCCCCGGGCTATTGTCACAGAAGAATATTTGCGTTATGATAAATTTGCACAGGGCAAGTTTTCCCCAATCAGTACTGTGTCCTGTGTAAACTTGGCAAGGAAAGTGGGTTCTTGAGAGGGTAAACCTCTCTGGAGGGCTACCCCATTCCTCGCCAAGTTTTTTTGGATAAATAGAAGTCAACACCCATAAGCTAAATAATAGTTACTATTACCATTATTATTTTTCTTTGCAAAAGAAAGTTAGAAAACAGGAATTAACAATTATCTAGCGAATTACATAATTGTGTCCCTAGCGGAGCGGTTAAGAATCGCGGGACTGATTGTGGCGTCGTGTGACGAAAGGGGAGGTAGCATGGAAGTAGCAGAAAGCAAAGGCATACTATTTGTCACATTAGCAGTAGCTCAAGATGAAGAAAGTATTCTAACCACCCTAAGCGAGCAGGAATTAATCCAAAAGGCACGCGAAAAAGTTGTTGAGTTTATTTCCACCTGCCTCATAGAAGAGATGATCGTAGGCTTAGATGGGAAAAAGGTTCAAGTAGCAGTTAAGCTATAAAAGTAAAAAGCACCACATTTGGTGCTTTTACTTTTTTTGGCATAGCTAACAAAAAGCGTCTTTCTCCCACCGGGGCCTTCTATGTTATAATTGTAAGCAGCAGGGAAGGGGGAAACACTTTGAATTGGCGGCAATGGTTCGACGGGGTTAAGTGGCCTTTGGCATTATTTTGGTCCCTGTGCCTGTTTGTCTTGCTCTGGGGCGGGCAAAAGATTTACTATCATAATTTTGTGCTCAGGCCTGCCGTTGCAGAAATCAAGACGCTAGAGGGCATCGGAGAAGTAAGGGTGGGGGGAAATAAAGTTCATTTGAAATTGGAATCCCAGGCCAACCTCAAAGCCACAGTTGAGAGTGCTACCAGCATAGCTGAGAACTTGTTGGGGCCAGACGCAACTTTGGCTATCGAAGATGACAGAGACGGGGAATTAGTTCAACTAGAAGAGGAGATCAGTTTAAGCCTGGCCCAAGCAGCCAGTCGCGGGGAGTTTGAAACCATGCGTCCCTACTGGACAGGGGCTGCACAGGAGGCAGGTGCTCAGATTCAGGTTGCAGTGGGTGCAAAATCTATCTACCTTACTTTGCGACGAGGCGAGAGCTATCTGTATGAGATTTTCCCTCGCCAGGATCATGGGCTACAGGCCACAGCAGCACAAGTAGAGGTGGGGGAGGGAGAATTATGAAGCGGGAATTTCTAGGTGGCCTCCTCATCGCCTCGGTGTTTTTCCTTATGATGCAGGGGGTCAACATCCTCCCCTTGCTACTTTTGGGGGGGAGTTTTTGCTTGCTTCTAATAATGCTTGGAGGCAAGGGATTAACACGCAGATTTCACGTAGTGGGAGAGGGCCAAAGTGATGCTAGAGGCCAGATCACTTTTTCCGATATTGGTGGTCAGGAGGTTGCCAAGCGCGAGTTTCAAGAGGCATTGGAATTTATTGTGCAGCAGGATCAGGCCACAGCCTTGGGCATCCGTCCCCTGCGGGGCATTTTATTGAGCGGACCTCCTGGCACAGGGAAGACCCTTCTTGCCAAGGCCGCAGCTCGCTACACAGATGCAGCCTTTCTGGCTGCATCTGGCAGCGAGTTTGTGGAAATGTACGCAGGTGTGGGAGCGCAAAGGGTGCGAGAGCTTTTCCATGGAGCACAGCGGGAAGCTAAAAATCGAGGTAAAAGTACAGCTGTGATCTTCATCGATGAAATTGAAGTATTAGGCGGCAAGCGTGGTCAGCACACCAGCCATCTGGAATATGATCAAACCTTAAATGAGCTTTTGGTGCAAATGGATGGTCTCTGTGAGCATGAAGACGTACAGGTGCTAGTTGTTGGCGCCACAAACAGAGCAGATCTTCTAGATCCAGCATTATTGCGGCCTGGCCGCTTCGATCGGGTAGTGAAGGTGGATTTGCCAGATACTCAGGGCAGATTGGCGATTTTGAAAATCCACACCCAGGGTAAACCTTTGGCTGCTGATGTTGACCTTGAGGCCTTGGCCCGAGAGAGTTTTGGCTTCTCAGGAGCTCACCTAGAAAGCCTGACCAATGAGGCTGCTATCGGCGCTCTGCGGGCAGGGAAAAGCGAGATTGAGCTGGCGGATTTTCGCGATGCAATCGATAAGGTAATCATGGGGGAAAAGCTAACCCGGCGCCCTTCAGAGGAGGAACGCAGGCGCATCGCCTACCATGAGTTGGGCCATGCTATAATTGCAGAGCTCCAGGAGAGTGGGTCTGTGGCTGTTGTTACTATCTCCTCTAGAGGCCAGGCACTAGGCTACACCAGGCAAACTCCACCTCCAGATCGTTATCTGTATACAGAGGCAGCCCTCAAGGGGCAGATTAGGGTCTGCCTGGCGGGCGCTATCGCCGAGGAGCTAATGCTAGGGGAGCGCAGTACAGGCTCAGGTGGAGACTACGCGCGGGCTGTAGAATTGGCAAAAAAAATGGTCCACGCAGGCCTCTCCCCGCTGGGTATTATTAGCCCAGACGATCTGCCAGGGGGCCTGTTGCATAAAACAATAAGCCAGATCTTAGAGACAGAAGAGGAAAAGGTAGCTCGGGATTTAGAAGGCTTTCAGGGAGAAATTCAGAAACTAGCCCAAAAGTTGCTAGCAGAGGAGAAGATTCAAGGGGACCAACTGCGATCAGAGCTAGACTTTCAAAAGGCATCTTAAGGCGGGCAGAGCCCGCCTTTTTTTTTGCTGAGCAGGGATTCAGAATTTCTGTGTCGAATTTCAAGATTAACAACTAATTGGGAAACCCTATACTTAAAAAAGTAGGGGGAAAGCTTGATGATGAAACTAGTATGGTTAGCGGTGCTACTTGCTCTTTGCTCTCCGGTGGGGGCAGGGCCTTCCTGTTGGCAACTAGAGGAGACGCCACACTTTTTCATCTATTACGAAGGGGAAAATGCAAAGCAGTTGGCGCAGATAGGAGCTCTAGCAGAGTCAATACATATTCGTCTAACTAAGATTTTTCCCCAATCCAGCTTTGGCAAGACTCACCTTGTGCTCACTGACTGGACAGACCAGAGCAATGGCCTGGCCACGGTCTCGCCATACCCTAAGATCACAATTTACCTTTCTTCGCCTCAAGACACCACCCGTTTTGGTCTGGGGCAAATGGAGTGGCTGGAGTATGTCCTCACCCACGAGTACGCCCATATTTTGCAGTTGGGGGCAGCCTCCCGGATCCCAGCTGCCCTGAGGCGGGTATTCGGCTCTATCATCATCTCTGCAGCCTTTGTGCCGCCCTGGGCCTATGAGGGCTGGGCAGTATATGCTGAGAGCAATTTCGGCCCTGTCCCAGGTGGCAGGTTAGCTGATCCCTCCTTTCGAGCTATGTTGCGCTATGATTTGCTGGAGGATAATTTGAAAACATTGGATCAGGCCTCGAATATAGTGCTTGCATGGCCAGGAACCCTCCTGTGGTATCAGTATGGTGCTCTGTTTTTTGAGTATCTCGCCCAGGAGTATGGGCAAGAGGCTTTGCTGGATTTTTTCCAGAATCTCGCAGGGGAGCCTCCTGCAATCCGCTTTGCCGCTGTTTTCAAAAACACTTATGGTGTGAGCCTCCAGGAGGCTTATCAAAATTGGCAGGCACAGCTGCCAGCGCAGGTAGGAACTAGCTTCCCACGAGAGGGAAAGGAGCTTTCTGTCTCAGCTGCCCAAACCAGACACCCCGTTTGGGACAGAGAGGGTAATCTTTTTTATCTAGCGGAAGAAGACAGTGGAGCTCAGCGGTTGATGAAATACGCAGAAGGTGAGCATTTTGTAGCCACGTGGGATGATGAGGCGGAGTTTATTCTCGACGAGGCAGGAGAACTGATCTTCGCCCAAGCTAGGTGGCAGGGCGATAATTACCACTGGGAGCTCTATAGGGCAAACCCGGGCAAGACACAGCCCCTAGCCCTCACACGAAAGCTGCGGGCGAGGCAACCTGCGCTTTCGCCCTATGGAGCACAGCTTGCCTTTGTGGCCAATGTGCCGCCGCGGCGAGAAATTCACATTTTAGATCTTGAGACTGGACTCACCCAACCCTTTTTGGCAGCGGAGGATCTTTCTTTTCATTCCCCATCTTGGTCCCCTGATGGCAAAACTTTGGCTGTAGTTGTGGAGCATAAGGGCCGGGGGAGACAGCTTGAGTTTGTGGATCCCAAGACACGATGTCGCAGGCCAGTAACAGGTTGGTGGTGGCAAGAAGGAGCGCCCGCGTGGGATCCATCAGGCCGCTATCTCCTTTTTACAGCCCAGAGTGGGGATTTTGTGAATCTCTATGCCTACGATCTGAAGGAGGGGAAGGTGAGGCTAGTTGACCGGGACGCAGGGCCGGCCCAAGTCTCGCCTAGTGGCACTGAAATTGCCTATGTGGCCAGGAGTTCCAAAGGTGACCAGATTTATCTGCTCCCCTTTCGGCTGAAAGAAGAGGTGGCACCGCCACCTCCAAAAGTGGCCCGGAAATTTACACCTCTGCCTCAGGTTGTGTCTAAAACCGGATGCTACAGTGCCTGGCCTAGCCTCAAGCCCCATTTTTGGCTGCCGTGGGTTTGGGAGGGGGCACCGGGCGTTTTCACCATGGGCCAAGATGCCCTGGGTTTTTATAGCTATAGTGTTTTTTTAGGGCTGAATTCAGAAGGAGTGCCTAAGTATAACTTAAACTTGAAAAGCACAGCTTTTGGTCCCCAGCTGGAACTGAATTCAGACTCCGAAGGTACGCAGAGCATAAAGGTGACAAATTATTGGCGCAGCGTCTTCGTGCCCCATGGCACCGTAGCTTTAGGTGGCGGTTGGGGACGGGAGGAGGGAGCAAAGCTCACCCTCACCTATTCTACAGCCAGAAGTTATGGACTCAATCCCTACCCCAGCCGGGGCCTGGCAGCAACCATAGCTGCCACAGGTTTAGGTGGGAAAGAGATTCTCTGGGGCCAGTCTCGGCACTATTGGGCATTGGGTAGAGGAGCCCTACAGGGAGAGCTTGGGTGCGCGTGGGGCAAAGAGGCAGCTTTTGCGCTTCCTGGCTACCATCAGTTAGCACGCGGGTGGACTGCAAATGGGAATTTTGAGGCACGCTGGCCTCTGGCCCTGTGGCAGCGGGGCCTGGTTACACCCCCCATCTATTTACTGGACAGTTGGGGCACCTTCGGATTGGGGCTGAGCACAGGTGGAGAGATTAATCAGCTTTTACCTGTACTTTCAGCCCAACTGGCAACTCGGATCACTTTAGGCTTTGTGCCCACGCCTCTGCGCTTTACTGCCAGTTTAACTTGGGGGCTTGTCTCAGGGCGACGCGAGGGAGCTTTGGGGTTCAACATTGATCTATAAAGCAAAGAGAAAGAAGGAACAGGATTGAAAGCTGAAATTATCTCTGTAGGCACAGAGTTACTTTTAGGACAGATTGTGGACACAAACGCTGCCTACCTCTCCCGGGAGCTAGCAGCGCTGGGAATTGAACTTTACCATCGCACAACTGTGGGAGATAACCCCGCCCGGCTTAAGGATGCCTTAGGGGAGGCTTTGGCAAGATCTGAGCTTGTGATTACCAGCGGTGGCCTAGGACCCACAGCCGATGACCTTACAAAAGAGACTGTGGCTGAGGTTTTAGGCCTCCCACTAGATTTAGATCAGCCCTCCCTTGTGCGGATTAGGGAGCGATTTGCAGCTATGGGCTCCCCTATGAGTCCGAGCAATGAGAAGCAAGCCTTGATCCCCCAAGGAGGTGTGGCCCTGCCCAATGAGCATGGGACAGCGCCTGGGGTGATGGTGGAGCAGGATGGCAAGCTTGTGTTTTGCCTGCCTGGCCCCCCAAAGGAGCTGGAGCCCATGTTCCAAGAGCAGGTTTTGCCAAAGCTCTCTGCCCGGAGGCAGGGAATTATTGCATCAAGGGTGCTCAGAAGCGTGGGGATAGGTGAGAGCTTGCTGGCAGAGAGAATCGCAGATCTTCTCCGCGTGCAAACCAACCCCACAATCGCGCCTTTAGCTCTTGCTGGAGAGGTTATTTTGCGCCTCACAGCTTGGGCCCAGACCCACGAGGAGAGCCAGCGGCTTCTGGGAGCATTAGAGGAGAAGCTTCGCCAGCGTTTAGGGGGGCTGATCTATGGCGTGGATGATGACACTTTAGAGGGGGTTGTGGTGGGGCTTCTGGCCGCACGGGGCGAAAGCCTGGCCACAGCTGAGTCCTGCAGTGGGGGGCTTTTGGCCAGCAGGATTACAGATGTACCAGGAGCATCTGAGGTTTTTGAGCGAGGTTTCATCACATACAGCAATCAGGCAAAAGAAGAACTTTTAGGTGTACCCGCTCAGCTTCTTGCCCAAGAGGGTGCAGTGTGTCCCCAGGTGGCTCGCCTCATGGCCGAAGGCGTACGAGATGTCGCAGGCAGCAGCTGGGGAATTGGGATCACGGGCATTGCAGGGCCAGGTGGTGGAACTCGTCATAAGCCTGTGGGACTAGTCTATATTGCCCTGGCAGGTAGGGGAGAAACCAAAGTAGAGGAGCTCCACTGGCCTGGGGATAGGCTCTCTGTGAAGCGGCGAACCACCACCTTTGCCTTGGATTTGTTGCGACGGGAGTTACTTAGGGAGGAAAAGAATCGCTAGTGTCGAAATACTAAACCGGGACATGGAGGAGGAGAAAAAATGCAACCTGAAAAGCAAAAAGCGCTGGAAAGCGCTATTATCCAAATTGAACGCCAACATGGAAAAGGCTCCATTATGAAGTTGGGCGAAGTTTCTGCTCATATGCAGGTAGATGTGATTCCCACCGGTGCTCTAACATTGGATCTTGCCCTGGGTGTGGGGGGAGTGCCCAGAGGCCGGGTGGTTGAGATCTACGGACCTGAGTCTTCAGGCAAAACCACAGTTGCCTTGCATATCATCGCGGAAGCACAAAAAGCAGGAGGCATCGCTGCCTTTATTGATGCAGAGCATGCCTTAGATCCTAAGTATGCAAAAAGATTGGGTGTGGATACAGATAATCTTTTGATCTCCCAGCCCGATACAGGCGAGCAGGCTTTGGAGATCGCAGAGGCCCTTGTCCGCAGCGGAGCTGTGGATGTGGTTGCTGTTGACTCGGTAGCAGCCTTGGTCCCCAAGGCAGAGATCGAAGGGGAGATGGGAGATACCCATGTGGGACTCCAGGCCAGGTTGATGTCTCAGGCCATGCGTAAGCTTACAGGGGCCATCAGCAAATCCAATACCACAGCCATCTTCATTAACCAGATCAGGGAGAAGGTTGGGATCATGTTTGGCAACCCCGAAGTTACCAGCGGTGGCAGGGCCCTGAAGTTCTACTCTAGCGTCCGCCTTGAGGTGCGTAGGGTGGAAACCTTGCGCCAGGGCACGGAGATCTTGGGCAACCGCACTAAGGTGAAGATTGTCAAAAACAAGCTAGCACCCCCTTTTCGGGAGGCGGAATTTGATATTCTTTTTGGTCTGGGCATCTCCAAAGAGGGCTGTCTTTTGGATGTAGCCACAGATTTGGGCATTGCAACCCGCACTGGCACGTGGTATTCTTATGGAGAAACGAGGCTGGGACAAGGCAAGGATAACTCCAGAAATTTTCTCAAGGATAATCCAGAATTGGCAGCGGAAATTGAGGGCAAGGTGCGGGCAAAAGTGGGACTTATGACCGAGGAAGAGGAAGCCCCAAAAGCCAAAGCCAAAGCCTCAGGTGAGGAAAAATAATGGAACAAGGGGAGAAGATCGCCCTCAGGCTCCTCTCCCGGCGTTGGCTCACCAAAAGGAAGCTTGAGGAAAAACTAGCAGCTCGGGGGCTAGCACCCGAGGAGATCAGCTCTGCTATCTGTCGCATGGAGGAGCTGGGCTATCTAAACGATGAGCGTTATGCTGAAGCCTGGCTCAGGGAGAAGCTGGCCCAGGGGAAATGGGGCCCGCGAAGACTGAAATTGGAAATGGTAAAGCAGGGCATCGAGCCCCAGCTTGCAGAAAAATTCTTGACCCAGGCCTTTCCCCCAGATTCCCAGCGGGAACGGGAGTTGGCCTTAGCTGTGGCCAGAAGAAAAGCCCGTCAGCTGGACTGGGACCCAGCCTGGCGCTCCAAGACTGGGGCAGCGTTGGCTAGGTGGGGCTTTAGCCCGGAGGTTATTTGGCGGGTTCTGCAAACTTTGACGGAGGAAACTCCTTGACAGCTAATGACAAAAGGATTAGAATTGTTAACAGAAAAGCGCACTGGTAGATGTGGGGGCCGGGCCTTAGCCCGGCTTTTGTACATGTACCCGGCAGGAGGTGGCAACGATCTTTATTTTACTTTACGCACTGGGATTAGTGGTAGCATCAGTAATTGGTTTTTATATTCGGAAAACCGTTGGCGAGGCCAAAATCCGTTCGGCTGAGGAGGCAGCTCGCCAAATTGAAGAGGATGCCAAACGTGAAGCCGAGGCCAAAAAAAGGGAAGCGATCTTGGAGGCTAAGGACGAGGCACACAAGCTCCGTACAGATCTAGATCGGGAAGTGAAAGAGCGACGAGGGGAAATCCAAAATTTGGAGAAGCGTCTCCTGCAGCGTGAGGAGATGCTAGATCATAAAAGCCAGAATTTGGAGAAGAAGGACGAACAGATGGCTCAAAAGGAGCAGGAGCTGGCAGAACTCAAGGACGAAGCCCTGCGCCTAACCCAAGAGCAACGTCAAGAGCTAGAGCGAATCTCGGCTTTAACCTCAGAGGAGGCCAAACAGCTTCTTCTCTCCACAGTGGAAGATGAAGTGAGGCAGGAGGCAGCCCTGATTGTGAAAGAGATCGAGGGGCAGGCCAAAGATGAAGGTGAACGGAAGGCTCGGGAGATCATCACAACTGCCATCCAAAGATTTGCCGCGGATCATGCAGCAGAGACAACTGTCTCTGTAGTCTCCCTACCTAACGACGAGATGAAGGGCAGAATTATTGGCCGTGAGGGCAGAAATATCCGCACCTTGGAAACACTCACTGGGATTGATCTGATTATTGATGATACACCAGAGGCAGTAATCCTTTCAGGCTTTGATCCGGTAAGGCGCGAGGTGGCGAGAATAGCCTTGGAAAAACTCATCGCCGATGGCAGAATCCACCCCGCACGGATCGAAGAGATGGTGAACAAGGCGCAAAAAGAAGTGGAAGCTACAATTCGGGAGCAGGGAGAGCAGGCTGCCTTCGAAGTTGGTGTTCACGGGCTCCATCCAGAGCTGGTGAAGACATTGGGCAGGCTCTACTATCGTTCTAGCTACGGCCAGAACGTACTGAAGCATTCTGTTGAGGTGGCCCATCTTTGCGGGATCATGGCCTCGGAATTGGGAATTGATGAGACCTTGGCAAAACGTGCAGGCCTCCTTCATGACCTAGGTAAGGCCATCGACCACGAGGTAGAGGGACCGCATGTGGAGATCGGAGCTGATTTAGCTAAGCGCTTCCGTGAATCTCAAGAAGTGATCCATGCTATAGCAGCCCACCACGGAGATATTGAGGCCACAACCATCGTAGCAGTCTTGGTGCAGGCGGCAGATGCCATCTCTGCAGCCAGGCCTGGTGCGAGACGGGAAACATTAGAAAACTACCTCAAGCGTTTAGAGAAGCTTGAGGAGATTGCAGACTCCTTTGAGGGCGTAGATAAGGCCTTCGCCATTCAGGCAGGCCGCGAGGTTAGAATCATGGTGAAACCGGACAAGATCGATGATGCTCGAGCTGTGCTTATGGTCCGGGAGATCGTGAAGCGGATTGAGAGTGAGATGGAATATCCTGGGCAAATTAAGGTGACTGTGATCCGCGAGACAAGAGCCGTAGATTACGCCAAGTAGAGGGGAGGGGGTGCCCGTGATGGCAAGGGTGATCCATGAAGAAGGGCCTGAGATGGGACGCATTAATCTCTTGCTATCTATCCTGATCCGCTATCCTCAGATCAGCACTGTGAAGTATTTAGAACAGGGGACTGTTCGCTTTACCTTTATGTTCAAGACAGAGGAGCCCCTAGCTCAAGAGGAGCTGGCCACCAGAATCAAACAGTCACTCCTGGCCCATTGTCAGCTTTTAGGGGACGAGGCAGAGTGCTGCCAGGTGGGGTTCAAGGATCTTAACATGTATGGGAGTCTTGAGGTAACTCGGGATCTAGGATCCCTTTCAGGTGCTGAAATAACTCTCCTCATTAGCCTCGTGCGGGATGGTTTAGGACCGCGGCTGATGATTGAGAATCAGGAGCTAATGGCCGAGGAGATCGTCTATCAAGACGAGGTTATTTCCTCCTTGCTTGAGGACTTGCGGGAATTTCCTAAAGGAAATACCCTCTCAGGTCTCAGAGAGAATGGACATGTCCTTGTGTTTAATCACCAGGATGTTGATTTGCGGAGGTAGTTGTGCGGATACTGTTAATTGGTGATCTTGTAGGCAGGCCAGGGAGGAGAGCGCTTTGTGCGCTCCTGCCTGGCCTTTTGGAAAAATATTCCCCCCACGCTGTGATCGCCAACTGCGAGAATGCAGCAGGGGGCAGGGGACTGACCAAAAAAATTGCCACAGAAATTTTCGCTCAAGGTGTTGATCTAATCACCATGGGCAACCACACCTGGGGCAACCGGGAGATCTTCGGGTTTATCGATGAGGAAGAGCGCCTAGTGCGACCTTTGAACTACCCCCCAGGAAATCCTGGCCGAGGTTGGGCCAGAATCGAAACCCAGGAGGGTCCGCTAATAGTGGTGAATCTTTTGGGACGCACCAATATGGCAGGCCCCATTGATTGCCCCTTCCAGGCCATGGAGGGGTTTTTGGCTCAAAATCCAGGGGAGCGAATCATAGTTGACTTCCATGCCGAGACAACCTCGGAGAAAGCTGCCCTGGCCTGGTTTTTAGATGGGAAGGTTTCAGCGGTAGTGGGCACCCATACCCACGTGCAGACAGCCGACAGCCGTGTGCTGCCCTATGGTACTGCTTTTATCACAGATCTGGGGATGACAGGTCCTAGGGACTCAATTTTAGGTGTCCAGACCCAGATCATCGTAGATAGGTTTCGCACAGGCCTGCCCCAGCGTTTTGAAGTGGCCCGAGGCCCCAGTCAGCTGGCAGGCGCTTTTGTGGAGCTTGAGGCCTCTGGCCGTGCACGGACAATCGAGAGTTTTGTTGAGTTTATTGACAGGGAGGAAGAAGAAGGTGGCACTTGGTAAGGTATATGACCCCCACGCTACAGAGGAGCGGTGGTATCGCTATTGGCTAGATGGGGGTTTTTTTCATGCAGAGGTGGACAAGAATAAAGAGCCCTTCTGTATTGTGATCCCACCCCCTAATGTAACAGGACAGCTCCACTTGGGCCATGCCCTGGATAACACGCTGCAGGACATTCTGATCCGCTATAAGAGAATGCAGGGCTACGAGACATTATGGCAGCCGGGGACCGATCACGCGGCAATCGCCACGGAAGTCAAAGTGACGAATATGCTGCGTGACAAGGGCATCGACAAAGAAGAGATCGGCCGCGATGAATTCCTGAAATACTGCTGGAAATGGAAAGAAAAATACGGTGACCGCATCATGGAACAGCTCCAGAAGATGGGATCTTCCGCGGACTGGGAGCGAGAACGCTTTACCATGGACGAAGGCTGTTCAAAAGCCGTTGAGGAGGTCTTTGTAAGGCTCTATGAAAAAGGTTACATTTATAAAGGATCCA
>ENA-UOOK01003091-UOOK01003091.1-fermentation-metagenome-genome-assembly--contig:-NODE-3091-length-19337-cov-6.326730_pt1 | contig 19337 bp, 17 predicted proteins | sample MGYA00245777_ERZ724023 | MGnify/ENA primary metagenome ERZ724023 (study PRJEB28704, sample SAMN03018312) | fermentation metagenome | biome: anthropogenic terrestrial biome; feature: soil; material...
CTTTTAAGGGCTTCATTTGCTCCATAGCATAAACGCAGGGTCCGCACCATGTTGCCCAGAAATCTATTACTACTACTTTACCGGCATATTTTTCCAGAATGGACGGAAGTACTTTATCTTGATCAACTTGAGGGGTGTCATTAACGACAACTCCTGAAGCACTTGCATTTTTATTAGCATTAATAAGAGCTAATACACTGTCGTTCTCTGCTATTAAAACTTCAGCAACTGCTTTATTGTCAAAACTGTTAATGATGTTTTCCTTATCGCTATCAGAGAAGAACTTTCCTTTCTCAATTTGTTCGGCAAATAATTGTGCTTTTGCTAGTTCCAGAACAAGTTGTTTGTCCTCGCCAATAATAGGCGACATGTTGTTTTCGAAAATTCCTATTGTTTCATTTACAGACTTGGCAGCTATTTCGCCTATCCCAAATTCGTAATTATAAAGAAGGTGCATCACTAAATCTCTAAATGCTGAGGCATAGCTCATATCCTCACTCATTATCTCAGCCATAGCCGAATAGTAATTAAGGTCTGGAGTCTCTGGCAGGAAATCAGAATTTCTGCGTTCTTCCCATGGTATGTTGCGTTTTTGGAAATGGGCTTCATTAATGATTCCTCTGTAGTTAAACAGCAAGTTTGCAATTTGGTTTTTTAATAGAGATTCGCCCAAAGTACGAGCATTGGCTGACATTGATTCTAGCGAGTTAATTTGATTCAACTTTTCATTATAAAGATTCATTAACCAGGTGCTGTATTCATCAGGCGACATGCCTTCTACTTCGCCAAATATTTCAGAGTAGTCTAAAGTGCTTTTTAGGAGCCTGGCAACCTGACTTAGCTCTTCGGGCCCAAACCACTGGTTATCAATAAATATATAACTTGAATCGGCATCCTCCTTGTCTTTGCGATATTTGGATTCGAATCGGCTCTTCCTTTTCAGATCTAAAGTAATTGAGCTTTCATGACCGGGTACAAGAAAAATGGTCTCAAAGGGAAAGCTGTTCACTAGCAAGGGAAAGCCCGGGTAAACTTCACTTTTGAAGCTTCCGTCTTCCAACAATGGAAAGACTTGTTCACCCGGATTGAAAATAAGTCCGGCGTTGTATATTCTAAAGCTTTTATATCCCATTCCTTCTTTATAACCAAGGATTTTACCGGATATAGTTGCAGGTTCTTTACTGAAAGATGTTTCGGGTAGAGGAAGAAGTTCTTTTATAGTGTTTTTAGGAATCTTGTCTATGGCGATTTTTGCATTCGGAAACAATTCAATACCCCAAATTTTGAAACAATTGTCGCAATCACTCTCGATAAAATCAATGGTTGTGACTTCTGGTGGTAATGGAGGGAAGAACAATTTAAATGAGGTTTCTCCCGATTCGGGCATATAAAATTCCTTGCCGATATCTATTCCTTCGGCCTTTGTCAGCATAAGCCTTTGATCGCTTCCGCTTTCGCGTATATATGTTCCTTCGTTAATAAGTATCCATAAACCCGGCTGATAGAATGCATCGAAATGAATGACAGTTACAGAGTCGTTCATTTCAATTTTGTCAATTTCAAGAATGGTAGTATTCCAGACTTCAAATGCAGGACGTTCAATAATTTCCGGGCGTTTTTCTGCGCATCCGGCAAAAATTGGAATGATGAGTAAGAGCAAAAGTTTGTTTTTCATAGTTCAAATTGTTTTAGTGAAATTTAAAACTAGGCAATATCGTATTAATAGTCAAATGTTCTCTTATTGTTTTTCCTCTAGCCGGTTTTTTGATTTGGGTATTAATATTATCTTTTAGTAAATTTGCTGCTGTTTATATTCCAAGGCTTACTGTCATAGATAGAATATTTAATTATTAATCCCGGTTCTGATGAGATTTTCCTTGATTGCGCTACTTCTTCTGTGTCTAAGTAACTCTGTTCATGCTCAGAAAGAGTTTAAGCCTTATTCTGAATATAGTTTAACCGGGGGAGCAAGCATTTCTCAAATGTTTATTCCTGACGTTCCGGGAAGCTTTCAGTTTGTCGGAAGTAGTTTTGGAGGTCGTTTCTCTTATTTTGGGGAGAAGATCTTAGGCATTATGCTTGAGCTGAGATATAGCAGCTTAAAGGGCAATGAGCCTGATGTTAGTAATTTGTCATACACTTACCTTCATACTCCTGTTATGACCCGTATAAGTGTGCCTTTTGGAAAATCTGCCCTATCAGTAAATCTGGGTTCTTATGTGCAGTTTCCTCTGACTTATGATAGCGGACTAGTTATGGAAAGAAATGCGCTTTTGGGTTTGGCAGGTGGTCTGGATTTTACTTTTCCTGTGAGCCGGCAGTTTATTGCAGGTGTTGAAGGTCGTTATAATTACAATCTTCACTCAAACAGTACTTCGATAGATAATCTCTGGGCCTCATGGATAGAGCTTGGACTGGTTTTCACATACTCAAATAAGCTATGATAGTTGTGAGTTGTGAGTTATGGGTTATGAGTTATGAGTTGTGGGTTGAGATGCTTTGCTGTTTAGGGTTATTAACTTGAAACTTGATACTATGATGACTGCTCACTGCTCAGCGAAAAATTGCATAAAGAATTCAACTTTAGCTCTCTAATATCCGGATTTCCGTATATAAGAAAGCTAAAGACAAGTTTCGCTGTTGGCGGCTGCTATTACATTACCAGCTTGTAGCCTTTGCCGTGCACGTTAAGAATTTCGACCGAGGGGTCGTCTTTAAGGTGCTTACGCAGCTTGGTGATGTAAACGTCCATGCTTCTGGCGTTAAAGTAATTGTCGTCCACCCAGATTGTTTTCAGGGCAAAGTTACGTTCAAGTACTTTATTAGCGTTGTTGCATAGAAGCTTTAGCAGTTCCGACTCCTTGGTGGTGAGTTTTACAACTGATTCACCATCGATAAGCTGTTGCTTTTGGGTGTCAAATTTGAATTTTCCGATTTGGAAAACATCTTGACTTGCAAGTGTTCCTTTTGTGCGTCGAAGTATTGCTTCGATGCGGAAAAGGAGTTCTTCCATGCTGAAAGGCTTGGTCAGATAATCGTCTGCACCAATCTTAAAGCCTTGAAAGATATCCTCTTTCATTGATTTGGCTGTCAGGAAGATGATAGGTACATCGGTGTTAACCATCCTAATTTCCTTGGCCAGGGTGAAGCCGTCTTTCTTAGGCATCATTACGTCGAATATACACACGTCGTATTTTTTGCTCATAAAGGCGTCATAACCGGCTTCGCCATCAGGCATCAGGTCAGTTTCATATCCTTTTGCTACCAGATATTCCCGGAGCAGCATCCCCAGGTTCTCATCATCTTCGGTCAGGAGAATTTTATATTCTTTTTCCATTCCTTGTTGCTTTTAAGGGGTAAAAATATTTCGAATTTTGTTCCAATATTAATCTCACTTTCAACTTTTATTTCCGCGCCATGGTCTTCTACAATTTTCTTCACATAAGCCAATCCCAAACCGAAGCCTTTAACATTATGTAAGTTTCCCGTTGGTACGCGATAAAACTTCTCAAAGATACGTTTTAAATTTTCTTTTGAAATACCTAAACCATTATCTTCTATATTTATTACAATTCCGGTAGGACGATTCCATGTCTTTACCTTAAAATGGGGGGTTCCTCTTTTATACTTTAGTGCATTGTCCAGCAAGTTAAAAATAACATTTGTAAAATGTACTTCGTCCACTTGTGCAAATGGATTTTTTGCCTCCAATTTTTCTACAATAGTGCCTTTTTGATTTTCTATTTTAATTCTAAAACTGTTAACAACGCCATGTACGAGCTCGTTGATATTAGTTTTTTTCATCTTCAGGCCGGCTGTGCCTTTGTCAAAGATAGCCATTTGCAGCACTTTTTCAACCTGGAAGCTCAATCTTTTACTTTCATCCTGAATTACTCCCGAAATATGCTGCAATGTTGATGGCGTTTTGGCAACGGCTCCATCCTTTAGCATTTGTGAGGCTAAAGATATTGTAGATATTGGGGTTTTAAATTCGTGGGTCATGTTGTTGATAAAATCATTTTTGATTTCATCAAGCCTTTTTTGCCTTATGATAATTACCATAGTAAGTATTGACATTAGAATCATTACCATGGTGAAGATTACCGTGGGCAGAACCATACCCATAGACTCCATTATAAAGTTAGGCCTTTTGGGAAAATATACCAGAAGATAATTGGGCTTGGGGTGAACGTCGTTAGGGAAGAGGTGTTTTTGATATGGTACTGAGGCCTGTTCTCTTTCAAATTTTGTGGTCGAAGCAACCAAATCGCCGCGCGAGTTATATATACCGAACTCAAAAGGGAGTGAAATTCCTCTTTCATCAAAGGCTTGCAAGAGGGTAACATCCATAGTCTCAGTGGATACACGTTCCTGAATTGGTTTGTCACTGATAAAATAACCCTTCATCAGTCGTGCCTCCTGTTCAGATATTTTAGTCCTGAACTGTGACTGCAAGTAATTTAAGGCATGAGAAAGAGGATCATTTTTTTCGGACTGCGAAAATGCCATAGGGGTGTTGTCCTCGTAGCTGTAAATAAGCGAGTCTTGCTGGTAGGTTGACACCCTGGTGCTTAGTTGCGACCTGGTAATTGAGAGATCCAATGAAATGTCATATTGAAGTCGGCTGTCCTCTTTGCCTCCTTGCTTCTTGCTTGAAAAGTAACGATTTTCATTTTGCAATGAAGGCGGCAGCTTAACATTAGGCTCCAACTCAAACTGAGCTGAGAGAGACGATGTCTCGTTGATTTCGAGTCTGTGAACAGCTTGGTCAAGGGCCTGCCGCACCAGTTGGTCGAAATGATCTTCTTTTATGCTAGTAGCATTTCTTATCCATAAAAGCTGGATATATATCAGACCTACCAGTGTGATAGTGATGATTATTATCAGGAATTGAATAAACCTTCTACTCATATTCACAAAAATAGTTTTCAGAAGTCAGATTCCGGCCTGTTTAACAATAATTAACTACATTGGCCTGAAAATCAATGCCTTTAATTAAGAATTGTGCTTTTTATGCTGCTTACTTTTTCGAGTGCTTCTTCTGCGGCATTTTGTTGGGCTTCTTTTTTAGATGTTCCGCGTCCTTCTCCCATAACAACATAGTCAACAAAGGCCTGGGCAATAAAGCTTACTTCCTTGTTTTCGGGATATTCCTCGGTTACAAAATGGATGGCACTGCGATTTTTTTGTCCCCACTCTATAAGGACTGATTTATAGTTGGTGTCGTTTTCAATTATCTGATCCAAATCGCTAATGCTATTAATAAGTTTGCGGATAATAAACTTTCGTGCGGCACGTGAACCTTTGTCAAGGTAGATTGCGCCTATAAGAGCCTCCAGTGCATCGCCGGGAATATGTGTTTGAGCCAGGTCTGTCGGTGCCTGAGTTCTAATTAGCCTATCGAGCCCCAATTGCATGGCGATGCGGTTCATATTATTACGGTTAACAATTCGGGCACGCATTTTTGTTAGTGCCCCCTCATCCTTATCAGGGTAGCGTAAGAAGAGTTCATGAGCAACAGCAGCTCCTAAAATGGCATCTCCCAGATATTCAAGTCTTTCATTGTTTAGAGGCTGTCCATTTTCATTTTTCATCATAAGGGATTTATGATGACAGGCCAAAATGTAATAGTCAAGATTTCGCGGTAAGATCCCTGTTGTTTGGTATATCAAATAATAAAACTTCTTTCCCTTACGGGGAAGAAGTTTTATTTGTATTAAAAGATGTCTGAACACAGTATTATTCAAATGCTTTAAGAATCACGCATGCGTTATGACCACCAAATCCAAATGTGTTTGATAAAGCCACTCTTACCGCCCTTTTCTGAGCCTTGTTAAAGGTGAGATTCAGTTTGGGATCTAATCCCGGATCGGCAGTAAAATGGTTAATAGTAGGAGGCACAATGCCGTTTTGGATAGCAAGTATTGAAGCAATAGCCTCAATAGCTCCCGTACCTCCCAGCAAGTGACCTGTCATTGATTTGGTTGAGCTGATGTTCATTTTGTATGAATGGTCACCAAATACTTCAATAATTGCTTTTGTTTCAGCAATGTCCCCAAGGGGTGTAGCGGTACCATGTACGTTAATGTAATCAACTTCAGAAGGATCGATATTACCGTCTTTCAGGGCGGCTTCCATTACCTTGCGTGCACCAAGTCCTTCAGGATGCGGTGCCGTTAGATGATAAGCATCGGCAGTCATGCCGGTTCCCCTGATTTCACAGTATATGCGTGCGCCTCTGTTTACTGCATGTTCATACTCTTCGAGGATAATAGCTCCAGCTCCTTCGCCAATAACAAATCCATCTCTGTCCTTGTCGAATGGACGCGATGCAGTTGATGGGTCATCGTTTCTTGTTGAAAGTGCTTGCAGCGAATTAAATCCTCCAACGCCGGCCTCATTGATGGCAGCTTCCGAGCCTCCGGTAACAAATACCTTGCCCTTGCCCAGCCTTATAAGGTTGTATGCGTCAGAAATTGCATGTGTTGATGATGCACACGCAGATACAGTGGCATAGTTTGGTCCTCTGAACCCATACCTCATAGAAATAAGACCTGCCGCAATGTCAGTTATCATTTTCGGTATGAAGAAGGGGCTGAATCGAGGAGTTCCGTTGCCCTGCACAAAACCCTTCACTTCCTCCATGAAGGTAATAATTCCACCAATACCGGCACCCCAAATTACACCTGATTCATCAAGGTCGATTTTTTCGAGATTAAGACCGGAATCTTGAATTGCTTGCTCAGATGCTGCAATAGCAAACTGAGCAAACAAATCTGTTTTTCTTACCTCTTTACGATCGAGGTAATCTTCAGGATTAAAACCCTTTACCTCGCAAGCAAATTTAGTTTTGAAATTGGTGGCGTCAAATCGAGTAATGGGTTTGGCACCACTTACCCCGTTTACAAGACCGTCCCAGTATTCTTTTACTGAGTTGCCTATCGGCGTAATGGCTCCCATGCCCGTTACAACTACTCTTTTTAACTCCATAATTTAATTTTCGGTAATACTAATGGTTGTCTTACTTGGCGTTTTCTTCGATGTATGCAATGGCATCACCTACTGTGCCGATGTTTTCAGCTTGATCATCAGGAATCGCGATATTAAACTCCTTTTCAAATTCCATAATCAACTCAACAGTGTCAAGAGAGTCAGCACCCAGGTCGTTGGTGAAGCTAGCCTCTGGAGCAACTTCTGATTCATCTACTCCCAACTTGTCCACAATAATTGCTTTAACTCTTGATGCAATGTCTGACATAGCTTTAAATTTTTAGTTAATAATTCAATTTTAGTTTCAAAAATAATTGTGCAAAGAAAAAGATTTGCTCAAAATAAATCAAATATTCCTTCAATGAAATTCTCTAAGCGTGTGCTTTTTTTATAATTTTAGGGTTTTGTTGAGGCTTTTTGCATTAATATAATAATATGAAAATGAGAAATTTGGTCGTGCTGGCGTCGGGTTCAGGTAGTAATGCTGAAAATATTATCAGGTTTTTTAAATTAAGTAAAAATGTTAAAGTTTCTTATTTATTGTCAAACAAGCCTGATGCTTATGCTTTGCAAAGGGCTAAGGCTCTGGGTGTGAATACTATGGTCTTCGACAGGGAAGATTTTTATAACAATGGCAAAGTTGCAAATTTTTTACGAGAACAGCAACCGGATTTGATTGTATTAGCTGGTTTTCTGTGGCTTGTGCCTCAGGAAATCATAAAAAACTTTCCCAATCGGATTGTAAATATTCACCCTGCTCTTTTACCAAAATATGGGGGGAAGGGTATGTATGGTGATAAAGTTCATCGTGCAATTATCGAAAACGGGGAAAGTGAATCGGGTATAACAATTCACTTTGTAAATGATAAATATGACGAAGGCAGTACGATTTTTCAGGCTCGTTGCACCATCAGCGCTGATGAAACAGCTTCAAGCCTGGCCGAGAAAATTCATAATCTTGAACATGAACACTTCCCGCGTGTGATTCAGCAGGTTCTTGAGTCCCTTGAGCAGTAAGGAGGGATGATTGTTGGTCAAGCTTTGCCAATTCTGATCTAAGTGGCATTATAAACTCAAGGTAGGCAGTCATTTTTTCTTCTGCTATGGGTTCGACCGGCGGAGCTTCAACTTTTAGCGGGTCTATTGGCGAGCCGTTGCGATACATTCTAAAGTCCAGATGTGGTCCTGTTGAAAGTCCGGAACTGCCAACGTAGCCTATCAGTTGTCCCTGCCTTACGAATCCTCCTTTGCTTACTCCCTTGGCAAAGCCTTGGAGGTGCATATAAACAGAAGTGTAAACGCTGTTGTGGCGAATTTTTATGTAATTTCCTCCACCTTTGGCATCCCAGCCCCGGTGCAGGACTGTGCCATCTCCAATGGCATATACCGGTGTTCCTGCAGAAGCGGCGTAATCAACGCCATGGTGAGGACGCCGTATTTTAAGTACGGGATGAAGGCGGCTATTGCTAAAACGGGAGCTGATTCTGGAAAATTTCAGTGGTGCTTTTAGGAAGGCCTTTCTGAGGCTGTTTCCTTCCTCATCATAGAAGCTCCATCCTGTGCTGTCTTCCGGGAAGCGAAAGGCTAAATAATCCCTTCCTTTGTGGTTAAATTCGGCTGCATGTATTGCAGCGATACCCACTGAAGTGCTGTCAACATACATTTCGTCATATATCACCGTGAAATTATCACCTTTTTCGATACCGAAGAAATCAACAGTCCATGCATATATTTCGGAGAGCTCAATTGCCAATAAGGGATTGAGCTTATTCTCGTTTACGGTGTTCCAAAGCGAACTGTTGATGGTGCCGGTGGCTGTTTGTCTTAATATCTCTACCGGTTTTGAATCGCGTCTTACTTTCAGTGAGTCGCTGAGCTGCATCACCACGAAGTCGGTGTTATCAATTTCATAAACAAACCATAGGGGCGTACGCAGTGAGTCGCGGCTGTAAAACATCGAATATTGGTTGCCTGCGCGTATTCGTTTAACATCGAACACATCACAACAGTTGTCTGCCAGTTGGTTAATTATTGGGTAGTCAACATTTTGTGATAGTAGTATTGTTGCAAGATTCTGATTTCGGGCCACCTTGAATTTCTCGATAAAGAAAGAGTCTTCCACTAAGCCATATATCAACTTCGGGGGAGGAATGTTAGGCAATTCTTCCGCCTCCATGAGCTCCAGTTGCCGAAGCTTAACGTCATTTTTGGCACGCCACTTAAGTATGTAAATGCTTACGGAGCCCGCCAGAATAAGCGTTGCAGCAACAAAAATCAAAATCTTCCTCATCAGTATTATATTTATTGCGGGTAAATATAGCAATGAAGAGCTGTTTTTCCAAAAGAGCCCGGCCTATGCTTTTAGGCTGTCAAATCCTTGTCCGTAAACACCCATAACGCTTCCCATAGTAATAAAGGCCTGGGGGTCAATTTCTTTGATGATTCGCAGTATTATTTGAGACTCGCTTTTTCGGGCAATAACCATAAGTACCCTGACCTCCTTGCCTGAGTATCCTCCTTCAGCCGGGATAATGGTAAGCCCGCGTCGGGCTATATGAATAATATGTTCTTTAATATCTTCATTCTTTTCAGAAAATATAAAAAACTGAACTGTCTGTTTGGTACCGCTAATTATTACATCTACTGTATAGGCCAAAATAGCCATTGTAACGAAACCAAAAATCATGGTTTCCAGAGATCTGAACAGCAAAAATGAAGAGCAAATAACGACAGCGTCTATATAAAGCAAGAGCCTGCCCAGGGTAATGTTGCGATACTTGTTGATCATCAGGGCTATAATATCTGATCCTCCTGTGCTTCCGCCATTTAAAAAGACGATGCCGGCACCTGTACCTGCTAAAATCCCTCCTGTAACTACGGCCATTATTCTGTCGCTTATCAGAGGCTCGCTAACCAGGTGGTTTATTATCGACAGAAAGAGAGAAAATACAGTTACAGAATAGATGCTTTTGATGCCAAATGAAGCCCCAATCACCTTCATCGAGGTGATGATAAGAATGGTATTCATTGCAAGCGTCATCAAGCCTATATCTACACCTGTCGAAAAGTGTAAAATAGTTGCAACTCCCGTAACCCCACCGGCAATGATATGCGAGGGAATTATAAAACCTGCCCACCCGGAGGTGCTAATGGCCAGACCAATCGTCAGGCTTAGGTAGGAGAAGAACTCTTTTCTTACATTTTTAAAGTTCATCAGGCCACTACTACGTTAATAATTTTTCCGGGTACGATGATTATCTTTTTTATCTCTTTCCCTTCAGTCCATTTTATAGCTTGCTCGTCTTTCAGGACAGCGGCTTCGATTTCTTTGGTGTTAATATCGGCCGGCAATTCCAGTTTAAACCTCATCTTGCCGTTAAATGATACCGGGTATTGAACAACGCTTTCCACCATATAATCCGGATTGAACTCTGGCCATTGCGCGTCACAGATTGATTGGCTGTGACCCAGGTTTTGCCATAGTTCTTCTGTAATATGCGGTGCAAAGGGAGCCATAATTACCAGCAAAGGCTCTAATATCTCACGTTTGTTACAAGCAAGACTGTTCAGGTCGTTAATACAAATCATAAATGAACTGACGGCAGTATTGAATGAAAACCTTTCAATATCATCGATTGTCTTTTTGATTGTGCGGTGCAAAACTTTAAGTTCTTCAGCTGAGGCCTTTTCATCGCTCACTATCAGCTTACCATCCCGGTCGAAGAATAGTCTCCATACTTTGCGCAAAAATTTATGAACCCCGTCGATGCCGTTTGTATCCCATGGCTTTGACTGCTCGAGCGGCCCCAGAAACATTTCGTAAAGACGCAGTGTGTCGGCTCCGTATTCCTCTACAATAGTATCCGGATTTACTACGTTGAACATTGATTTGGACATCTTCTCGATTGCCCAGCCACAAATATATTTACCGTTCTCAAGTATGAATTCGGCATTGCGATACTCTGGATTCCATGCCCTGAAAGCTTCAATATCGAGCATGTCATTGTGGACGATATTTACATCCACATGAATTTCCATGGTGTCGTATTGATCCTTAAGATTGAGCGACACAAATTTGTTAGTTCCATTTATGCGATAAACAAAGTTGGAGCGTCCTTGTATCATTCCCTGGTTGACAAGTTTTTTAAAGGGCTCATCCTTACAAACCTTTCCCAGGTCGTAGAGGAATTTGTTCCAAAACCGCGAATAAAGCAGGTGACCGGTTGCATGCTCGGTGCCGCCTATGTATAGATCTACATCCTTCCAGTAGCTATTAGCTTCTTTGCTTACCAGCTCCTTGTTGTTTTTTGGATCCATATAGCGAAGGTAGTAGGCCGAAGATCCTGCAAAACCTGGCATGGTATTCACCTCAAGAGGATAGCCTTCTTTAGTATGCCAGTTTTTAGCACGAGCCAGTGGCGGCTCGCCCTTTTCGGTGGGCAAATATTTATCTACTTCAGGCAATTCCAGAGGCAACTCATCTTCCTTAAGCATATAGGGTATTCCGTCTTTGTAATATACGGGAAATGGCTCGCCCCAGTAGCGCTGACGACTAAAAATAGCATCACGCAAACGATAGTTCACCTTTATCTTGCCTATACCTTTTTCGCTAATATATTGCTGAGTTTTTTCTATGGCTTCGGGCACAGATAAACCGTTTAAGAAGCCTGAGTTTATCAGTGTTCCTTCTTTAGAGTCGATCGAGTCGCTCCAGGTGGAGGTGTCGCCGGGCTCTTGGCCTTTAGGCACTACCACTTGAGGAATCGGTAGATTGAAAGCGCGTGCAAAAGCGAAGTCGCGACTGTCATGTGCCGGAACCGCCATAATGGCGCCTGTTCCGTATCCTGAAAGCACGTAATCGCTTACCCAGATAGGTATTTCTTCCTTGCTAAGGGGATTGATTGCATAAGAGCCTGTAAAAACGCCGCTAACTTTTTTTACCTCAGTCTGCCGCTCCCGTTCTGTACGCTTCTTAGTCTGCTCAAGGTAGTCTTCAACCTCTTTCAGCTGCCCGGGTTTGCTAAGCTTTTGCACCAGTTCGCTTTCGGGCGCCAGTACCATAAAAGTAACTCCAAATATCGTATCTGCACGGGTAGTAAAGATTTTCATCTCTAGCTCCGAATCCTTTACCTTGAAAACCATTTCGGCTCCTTCCGAGCGACCGATCCAATTACGCTGAATCTCTTTCAGGGAGTCGCTCCAGTCGATAGTGTCGAGGCCCTCAAGTAATCTGTCGGCATATGCCGAGACTCGCAAGAGCCATTGACGCATTAGCTTTTGCTCAACAGGATGACCGCCTCGCAGGCTTACTCCATCCTTGACTTCGTCATTGGCCAGCACAGTTCCTAATGCCGGACACCAGTTGACCATCGTGTCGGCAAGATAAGCAAGACGGTAATTCAGCAAAGTGATTAATTTATCTTTTTCAGATTTGCTGTTCCACTCTTTAGCTGTAAAAACCAGCTCTTCGCTTTGGGCAGGATTGATTCCTTCCGTTCCGTTTTTTTCAAAATGAGCCACCAGCTCAGTGATGGGCAGAGCTTTCTTCGCATCATTATCGAAATAATGCTCAAACATTTTAATAAAGGCCCATTGTGTCCAATGGTAATAGTCTGGTTCGCAAGTTTTTACCTCGCGATCCCAATCGTAGGAAAATCCTATTTTGTCCATTTGCCCACGATAGCGGGCAATATTATTCTCTGTTGTAATAGCAGGATGCTGTCCGGTTTGAATAGCATATTGTTCTGCCGGCAAGCCATAGGCGTCGTAGCCCATGGGGTGCAGAACGTTAAATCCATTCAAACGCTTATATCGGCTGAATATATCCGAAGCTATGTAACCCAGTGGGTGACCAACGTGTAGTCCTGCCCCCGAGGGATAGGGAAACATATCTAATACGTAAAATTTTGGTTTTTCGGGATTGATCGTCACTTTATAGGTTTTGTTATCAATCCAGTACTGCTGCCACTTTTTCTCGATCTCGTTAAAATTGTATTCCATAGCCACTTATCTGTTGTCAAATATCTCCTTGCCGTCTCTGAAAATTACATACTGTAAGAATCTGCGAATTTAGGAAAAGTTTTTGAATGGATAGGTGGTGTTTTGGCCTGTACAGAATATATTGGCCGGGATTGTTATCTGAATAGCAGAAAAATTACTATTTTCGCAGTCTCAAAATGGTCCCGTAGTTCAATGGATAGAATACTGGATTCCGGTTCCAGCGATATGGGTTCGACTCCCGTCGGGATCACGAAAAAGCCTCAACGGAAGTTGAGGCTTTTTTGATGCTAATAACTTAAGCTATTCCATTCCGGCTCTTACTTTTTCATAGATAAATCCCTTGTTTTTCCTGCTCGTTTTGCAAGCCTTCGGGTGTCCTAAAAGTTATGTTATTGTTTTTTTGTAACTTAGGGTCTAAGTATTGACCATTTAAAATTGGAGATGTTATGAGAAAATCCTTATTAGTTTTGTTTTTTTCTTTTGCTTTGCTGGCAATTACTGCTTGTCAAGGCGGCTATTCCGGCGAGAGCGCAGAGCAGAAGACAAGTCCTAAGGTATCGGATGTTGATTTTTCAGTGGATAAGGGCGAGACGCCCTGGGCCTTTGATATAGAGGCCGCCACGCTGGCCAATGAGAGTTATCGCTCGGTCAACTGGACAGGCAAAAACTTGCAGTTTGTATTTATGAGTCTGAAGCCCGGAGAGACCATTGATCTGGAGATGCATAGCGAGATCGACCAGTTCATACGTATTGAGGGAGGAGAAGCCCTGGTCGAGATGGGAAAAACAGTCGAAGAACTGACTTTTCGTGAAGAAGTGGAAGACGATTGGGCTATTTTGATTCCCGCAGGTTACTGGCACAGGGTAGAGAATATAGGCTCGGGCGACCTAAAATTGTACACCTTGTATGGCCCGGCCGAGCATGCCTTTGGAACCATCCAGCGGACTTATGAGGAGGCAGTTGAGGCCCATGATGATCATCACCATGGTGAGGATCATGAGCATGAATAATTAATTATTCGTTGGCATAATAGTTTTGCAGAGATAATCAGGGATTAAACTGTCCAGTTTATGGGCTCTAGTCCCTGATTTATTAACAGGGTGTTGGTTTTCGAGAAATGCCTGCAGCCAAAAAATCCTCGATAAGCCGATAGTGGTGATGGATGCGGGGCCTTTAATATGTGATGCTTTGATTGGTCTATAAGTTCAGCTTTTGCCTGAGCATAAGAGCCCCATAATAGGAAGATTACTCCTTTATTATTATCAGAAACTGCTTTTATTGCTGCGTTGGTAAAGCGCTCCCATCCTTGTTTTTGGTGCGAGCCGGCTTGGTGTGCGCGTACAGTTAGTGTCGCGTTAAGCAGAAGCACGCCCTGAGCTGCCCAGCTTTCGAGGTTGCCATTTTTAGGCATAGCCAGGCCAATGTCATCTGAAATTTCCTTAAAAATATTTTGCAGGGACGGGGGAAGGGGAAGGCCCTGAGGGACGGAAAAGGACAATCCATGAGCCTGACCCGGTCCGTGGTATGGGTCCTGCCCAAGTATCACAACTTTTACCTTGTGCAGAGGAGTTTTATTCAATGCCTCAAATATCGTCGAAGCCGGAGGATATATGGTATGCAATTTTCGTTCACTGAGCAGAAATTCTTTGAGTTGCGCAAAATAACTGCTGTTAAACTCGCTAAGAAGAGCATTTTTCCAGCTTTCTTCAATTTTGGGCGTTATTTTTATTTCAGACATATAGAAGCGAAGCTATAGTGGTTTGTTTTACTAAGTTAAGTGTTGTCTTAATGATTATAGGCTTGCTAATATATAAAAACCTTTCTAAAATATTATCTTTGCCACATCTTCCCTGCCGTAGATGCTTATTACTTAGAGTTTTTGTCTAATTATTAATAGAGAGTATATGAAAAGTGTGTATTTAGTTTTTTTGTTTTCAGTATTGTTGATGGCTTGCGGAAGCAGTAGCAAACCGGCAGGTAAAGAGCTTGCAGAGGAGTCGAAGCTTCAGACCTTTTGTTCTGACGCTGACAATGACCAGTTTAGAGGTGAGCAAGATGGTTATGCCTACGAATTATGGAATCAGAATGGGAAAGGAAATGCCTGCATGACAATAGGGGAAGGCGCTTTGTTCAGCGGGAGTTGGGATGGTATTGAAAACTATTTGGCACGCAGAGGGCTTAGCTTTGATGAAACAAAACTGCATCACGAAATAGGACGTTTTTCAAGTACTTATACTTGTGATTATAGACCAACGACAGAATCAGGAAACTCTTATCTCTCAATATATGGTTGGACAACAGAGCCTTTGATTGAATATTACATTGTGGAGGATTGGCGTCGTTGGATTCCATCAATGGCCGAGGGAACCCTACACAAAGGAAGTCTTGAAATAGATGGCAGTATATATGATATTTATGAGAGCACTCGTGTAAACCAGCCTTCTATAATTGGCAATACAACCTTTCAACAATACTTCAGCATACGCAGGGATGTGCGCAATAGTGGGAGCATTGATATTTCAGCGCATTTTGAAAAATGGGAATCATTGGGCATGGAGCTTGGCAAGTTATACGAGGTTGCATTCGTGGTAGAGGGATACATGAGCAAAGGAAGCTTCGAGTTTACTGAATTGGAGCTTGTAATTGAATAATTACATACCTCCCATACAGGTCAAACATTGCAAAGCGAATAGATCGTACTCATCGAAGGCCGGGCCCGGCTTGCCATTAAGGGTGATTATCCGGTCGGTGCGAATGGCGATGTCGTTGTTAATAACTACAAAAGTGGCAAAATTATCGGGACTGTAGGTTCCGCTAATGCTGCCCTTTGCATCCATTACCTTACCTTCTGCATCGAAGTAATTGATTTTGCAGTCAAGGCCCTTTAGTATTTCAATTTGTTTAAAATAGTCGGAATCAAAAGGCAAGTAGCCTTCTTTTGAATGTAACTTTTGCATTTGGTCTTGTTGTTAAATATTTGATTTTTGCAGCTCAGTTGCCATTTAGGCAATACTCAACTATTTCCTTTACATGAATCAGGCTTGTATTAAGAGATGGTATGCCGTGATACTCATCTAAGTTAAGAATCAAGGGCAGTTCGGTACAGCCCATTATTATCCCTTCTATTTTTTTATCATTTTTCATCTTCCCTATAATATCGATGATTCCCTGTCGAGTTTCGTCCTTAAAAATCCCCAGTTCTATCTCACTAAAAAGTTTCTCGTTGATATACTTCATTTCTTCTTTTTCGGGGATCTCAATTTCCAGATCATATTTTTTGAAAACATCTTGATAGAAACCGGCACGCATAGTAAAGGACGTACCAATCAGGCCGGCTCGTTTTATTCCAAGGGCTTTGGCCCGACGGGCTGTTGCTTCAACTATGCTTATCATAGGAACACTAATGGCCGACTGAAGATCATCGAAAAAAAGGTGAGGGGTATTGGCACTAAGCGCGATAAATTCAGAGCCGGCGTTAACCAAAGCCTGCAGCTTCTTTGCCAGATAGTCGCTTGCCCCTTGATGATTAGCCCTTTTAACCATAGCTATGAAATGATCCATATTGACGCTGTATATGATTATTTCGGGATAGTCGAGAGCGCCATTGTTCTTCTCCTTGAAAGAATCTATGATGGCTTTGTAATAATCTACAGTGGCTTCGGGGCCTAGGCCACCTATTAATCCTATTTTTTTCATCTCTGTAATATTTTTATTCACGGCTGCTTTAATACACCAAATTACGACATTTTGGAATAAAGGACAATAAAGTCCACAATTATTTTCATATCTGCATTGTAGGACTTAGCTAATTAACAGTGAGAAACCGTAATTAGCTAAATTTAGCTCAGAAAGCAGCAACAAAAAAGGAATACGGCTTGTTTTAAGGACAATAGAGTCTTTTTATATAAGAAAATTAAAGTCATGAAGCCACAAGAGCTGTCGAAAAGGAAAAAGCCAAGGATTGTAGTAATCGGAGGGGGATTTGCCGGTTTGCAATTTGTTCGTCGTTTGGATAAAAGCATGTTTGATGTTTTGCTGATAGATAAGGTGAATCACCATCAGTTTCAGCCTCTCTTTTATCAGGTTGCAACTTCTCAGCTTGAACCGGCAAGCATATCTTTTCCACTAAGGAGTATTTTCTATGGCAGCATGAGTGTGCAAATTCGTTTGACCGTTGTTGATTCAATTGATACAGAACAAAAAAAGGTTCATACGGGAATTGGGGCTTTCAGCTACGATTATCTGGTAATTGCACTTGGCTGTAAAACAAATTTCTTTGGAAATAAAAATATTGAGCAACATGTGTTTACCTTGAAATCCTCTGTCGATTCAATACGTCTTCGCAATCACATATTGATGACTTTCGAAAGGACTATTACGGCTCCACCGGAGCAGAAAGATTTTTTTCAAACCCTGGTGATTGTTGGTGCCGGACCCACCGGAGTGGAGCTGGCAGGTGCTTATGCTGAAATCCGTAAGGTGATTTTGCCAAAGGATTATCCGCGTATTGATTTTTCCAGGTTTACAATTTATCTGATTGAGGGAAGTGAGCACACTCTTAATAGTATGAGTGCTTCGTCGCGCAAGGCCAGTCGTCGTTATCTGGAAAAAATGGGGGTGAAGATAAAGACTTCAACTTTTGTAAAAGATTATGATGGGCGTACCTTGCTTCTAAGCAACGGGGAAAGCATAGAAGCAAAAACGGTGATTTGGGCGGCGGGGGTAATAGGCAATAAAATTGAGGGCTTGCCTTCGCTTGCCGAGGCGCCCGGCAATCGTATCAAAGTTGATCGTTACAATAAAGTTGAGGGACTTGAAGATGTTTACGCCCTTGGAGATATTGCTTATATGGAAACTCCCCGGTATCCCAGGGCTCATCCTCAGGTGGCTAATGTGGCCATTAATCAGGCCAGAAATTTGGCTCGTAATATATCGCGCAGACTAAAAGGCAAGCCTTTAAAAGAGTATGAGTACATTGATTTGGGCTCGATGGCTACCATTGGCCGAAATAAAGCTGTTGTAGATTTTCCCTTTTTGAGCTTCAAAGGTTTTTTTGCATGGGTAATATGGATGTTTTTGCACCTTATGTTAATTTTAAGTGTGCGCAACCGTCTTGTAATTTTTATCAACTGGGCATGGTTGTACCTGACAAAGAGTACTTCTTTGCGGCTTATATTAATGCCTGAAGACAAACTAAGGGAGGAGAATGCCACCCTGCAACAACAGCACGGTCACGACTAAGACCACCATCAATAGGGTGCTGCGCTGATTGATTTGGCAGGCACGCAGCAAGTCGACTTGCGTGATGGCTCTGGATCGTTCCCCGATCCTGGGCTTTTTAACGACCCGACCGTGGTAGGTGGCGGGTCCCCCAAAGCGCAGGTCCAATATGCCCGCGAGGGCGGCTTCGGGGTAACCGGCATTGGGACTGGCGTGACGATGTCCGTAACAAAAAAGGAAGCGCAGTGCACGCGCCGAGCCGCTGACCAATACCATCAGCAGGGCGGTGAGGCGGGCGGGGACAAAGTTGGCCACATCGTCGATACGGGCAGCAGCGCGACCAAAGAGACGGTAGCGTTCGCTCTTGTAGCCGAGCATCGAATCAAGGGTGTTCACCATTTTATAGGTCCACATAAAGGGGAGTCCCCCCAACAGGTAGTAAAACAGTGGCGCAATAACCCCATCGCTCAGATTTTCGGAGAGGGTCTCCAGGGCGGCCTTTCTAATCTGGTCCTCGTCGAGGCGACTCGTATCGCGTCCTACAATCATGGAAAGTTGTTGGCGACCGGCGGAGAGGCCTCCTTCCGTTAAGGCCTTGTCCACGGCCATTACTTCATCGATGAGGTTGCGGTTGGCCAAGCCCCAAAACACCAGTAAGGATGCGGCGGGGTACCAGAGCCAGGGATGAGGCAGGAGTACTGCGGTCAGGCAGTGCAGGACAAGGAAAACGGTGCTTATTAAAACAGCAACCAGAATCAGGCCCTTAAGCAAGCGCTGCGAACCGCGGTTCAGTACTCTCTCAGTCTTGGCGATGGCATGACCAAAGACTTTAACCGGGTGCGGCCAGTGCTGTGGATCGCCCAGCAGCAGGTCGGCCCCATAGCCCACAAGCAGGGGCAGCAACCAAGGGAGCGCGGTCGTTATTGTCGCCGTTTCAACCATTTCATTATGGCTTTTTGCAGTTGTAAATTGGCTTTGGGATGCTGAGCCGCCACCCGAAAATGAGCGGGGCCCAGTCCCCGAAAATTGTCAGCATTTCTGATCAGCAGTCCGTACTCCGCCACCAAATAGCGCTGTAGGTCGGCCGCTGTGCCCATCCGGGTTCGGACCAGGAAAAAGTTGCAGTG